>Ga0224525_1000052_pt1 | contig 62118 bp, 48 predicted proteins | sample CFST100metaG_FD_179874 | JGI IMG/M metagenome (GOLD analysis project Ga0224525, IMG submission 179874) | Peat soil microbial communities from Stordalen Mire, Sweden - C.F.S.T100 | ecosystem: Environmental > Terrestrial > Soil > Wetlands > Peat | place: Sweden: Norrbotten County, Stordalen Mire...
GATTATGAAATAGGAATAACAAGGATTTCGTTATAACTATTAATTAAAAAAAAGCGGGGCGGCATTGAAAAATGCCGCCCCGCTTTTTAAATATCAGTTTATCTTATTTGATTGCATTTAAAAATTCTGCACTTGTATTGAATTTTAAAAATTCCCTGTCATCCCTTGCCTGATCCCTGTAAGCAGCATCAGCAGCAATAGCTTTAGGAAGATTTTCATAAATCAAAGCTGTGTTACCACTGCGGGCACCAACAATTGCGAGCAGATAATAAACTGCTGCTGATTTTGGATTAGCACATTCCAGTGTGGTAGCAGCTGCAGATGAATTGCCAGAAAGTAATTGAGCTAAGGCAATATTGTGTGTACATGTTCTGGTTCCATAAGAAGAAACAGCTGCAGTATAGTCGCCTTTCTTAATATAATAAGCGCCCATATTGTAACCTTCGGTAATTCCCAATCCCTGGGCAGTTTCGAAATATGCTTTTGCATTATCATATTCTTTATTATATGCAGCAGCAACTCCAAGGTTGTTAATAACAGCACCATTGTTTGCATTCAGAGTGTTTGCTTTTTCAAGATATGATTTTGCATCATCAATCTTTCCAAGTTGTATACATACATAACCAGCATTGTTGTAACCTTTCCAGTCATTTGCATATATCCTTGTAGCAGCATCATAAATTTTCAGTTTGGTATTCAGATCTTCTGTAAGAGTTGCGGCATAAAGAAGCTCTTCTTTCTTTAATGAATCAGGCATTGTTGTAGCAAGCATTGCCATCTGCTGATCAGTTTTCTTAGGTTCGTAATAATTAATTGTTATTGATGACCTTCTGAGTGGAGGCAGAACTACGTCTTCAATTTCAGGATAAATAACAACCATATCATTAATTGCTTTTTCTTTTTTAGTAGGATCAGTTTCAGAATTTACAACGTTCACAACTTTATCCTTGTCTTTCATTGTGCTTGTTCCGATTGATTTCAGGAAACCGTTCCAGTCTTCACCGTTTGCAGAAAGGGTTGAAGTTGGCATGTCAGCATCAAGTTTCTTTTCATCAACTTTTTCTTTCTTTGCTTTTGCTTTGGCTCTTACGATATCTTTTATCTGGTCCTTAATGTATTTATCAGCAGTTTTTGAACGTTTGTCAGATAGGCCCTGGTTGTTAGTTTCTTCTCCTTCAGGAGATGCCCATGCGGCTATATCAATGTTTTTAATTTTCCATTCTTTCTGTAAAAAGTCAACAAAGCTTTTAAGTTTTGCGGCATTTGCTTCATCTTTATTTAACGGAAGGTTTTTAAGGTTTAAGTCAGTCATATTCTTGGCAAAGAATATTTCAGCACTTTGTGTAATAATGGTTTCTTTCTGATAATTGTGGTCTGCAAGAATGATGTCGCCTTCTTTTTCAATCCGTTCAGAAGTATAAATTACACCATCAGCAAGCTTTGTTTCACCAAGTGTTGCTGTTTTTTTCTTCTGTGTTGCTTTTGCAGTAACCCTGAGTTCAGATTTATTCATGTCAGGTTTGTAATCGATCACATCTGTATACGAGAATGTACCTCCTGATTTTTTCTTAATAACAGTAACGCTGTTACCTGTTCCTTTTACCTTTTCACCCTGCAAAGTGACAGACTTTAGTTGAGTTGTACCATTAGCATATTTTAATACAGGTGCAAATTCAACACTTGCTTTTTTGCCAAAATATTTAGCAGGAATGGTTCCTTTAATCGAAACAGAAATTTTTCCGCCATTGGTTTCAAGAACAGTAGGAGTAACTTCGTACTTCACCGTCTCATATTTTTTTGTCATTTTTTTCAGGTCACAACCTGATAAAAGAGTTGCCACAACAACAAGCGCAGCGACAATTTTAAAACTGATACTTCTCATAGTTTTTTCGGATTATTTAGTTGTTTTAGTTAATTCAGTGCCTTTTTTCTATCGCAAATATATAAAAACAATATTTTATTTACCTAATATATTTTTCAATAATATGTAACCATTTGTTTTAAAACAACATATAAACGACAAATGAAGTAAAACAGTGTATGAGTTTTATTTTGCAGTATTAAAAGGTTGATTTTTTAGATTTTCTTATTACTTTTGCAATACCAACAAAGAAATAATTAAAACATAAAACAATGAAAACAATCAGGTTTATTACTTTGACTTTATTATTTGTCATTGCGGTAAATGCAATATCATTTGGCCAGAAAGATAAAGCGGCAGATAAAATTAAATACAATACATGGTCAGCTACATTAAGCGGTGGATCTATGTTGTTTTACGGTGATCTCAGGCAGTTCGATTTCTATCCCGTTACTATTAAAAATAGCAAGGACTGGTACGGCGTAACAGATGGTATTTCTGAATACGACAAAGGTTTTAGTTTAAAAGTCGGCAAGCAGCTATCTCCCATTTTTGGAATTCAGGGAATGTTGGAAAAGGGAGCTGTTAATGGAATGAAAAAGTATGTAGATGCACATTTCAGTGCTACTTTTATAACTTATGGATTTAATATAAAAGTAAACTTTTTACCTATATTCAATCCGCTGCTTAAATCACCCAAGTTTGTACTATACGGTATTGCCGGACTTGGATTATGTGATTTTAAATCGCAGGAATGGACAATATCATCAAATACATTGATCAACAGTTATGGCTATGGTGATTTCGGCGGACCAAAAAAGGCTACCACTGAAATAATCGTTCCTGTAGGATTAGGTATTAAATATAAAATCAATAAACATTTTGATATAGGTCTTGAATCAACAATAAACAATCTCAACAGCGACAAATTAGATTCACGCGTTAGAGCCAACACTGCAAAAGACAAATATGGCTATACTGCCTTAACTCTTACTTACAATATTGGCAAGAATGATAAATCGCTTGAATGGGTTACTTCTAAAGAAATGGAAGCAGATCAGCTGACTCCGCTTTTCAATGCGATAAACAAGAAAATTGATTCACTCGGTAATAAACTGAATGAACTTGATAATAAAGTTGCACAGGTTCAGAAAGATGTTGCTGACCTTAAAAATCCTGCTAAAGAAGCTGATGATGATAACGACGGTGTTCCTAACAGCAAGGATCTTGAACCAAATACTCCTGCAGGTAATCTTGTCAACTTCCAGGGTATTACTATACCAAAAGCTGGAACAGGTGTAGCTGAAATGAAACCACAGTTCTCCATATTCTTTACTGTAAACAGTTCTTACATTGATGCACTAAATGAAGAAAAGATTGCTGCTGCTGCTAAAATGCTGAAAGAGGATCCAAATCTGAAGTTCGAAGTTGTGGGTCATGCTGACAAAACCGGCGGACAGGTTTACAATGAACTTTTAAGTAAGAGAAGAGCTCAGGCTGTTTGTGATGATCTCATTAAATCATATGGTATTGATGCTGGCAGGTTGACCGTTGTTGGTAAAGGTATTAATGAACCACTATCAAGCGACATACTCAGTGTAAACAGGAGAGTTGACTTTATAATAAAGAAATAATAAAACCTACTCATAAAAAAACCCCTGAAGTTCAGGGGTTTTTTTATGAGTAAAATTTTCTAATTATAAGGTGCGGAAATATTTTTGAAATAATTCCCAGATTACTATTCCTGCACTTACAGAAATATTCAGGGAATGCTTTGTACCAAACTGAGGGATTTCAATGCAGCCATCTGCTTGCTGTATAATTTCATCACCAACACCGCTCACTTCATTACCAAACACAAGCGCCAACGGCTTTTCAAAAGAAGGTGAAAACTCCTCAATGCTTACACTTCCTTCCACCTGCTCAACAGCATAAATTGAAACATTATTTTTTTTAAGAAAAGAAATTGCATCCATCGTCTGATCAAAATATTTCCAGTCGACCGATTCAGTGGAACCAAGAGCTGTTTTATGAATTTCCTTATTCGGAGGAGTACCTGTAATGCCGCACAAATAAAGTGATTCAATGCGGAAAGCATCAGCAGTGCGAAATACTGATCCGATATTATGAAGGCTTCTTATATTGTCAAGCACAATAATAATAGGTGTCTTTGAGGAATTTTTAAATTCTTCTACAGAAATTCTGTTGAGTTCGGACAATTTTAATTTTCTCATAACGAATCTTTACTTTGCAAAAATAACAGTGTTCTTCAAAAAAATACGGCCGATGCAAGTTTTAATTTTTAAATTTGTTTTTCGTAAAAATTCCCGGTATTCAGATTTTGGAAAAAAACAAAGAAAATATTATTGTCGAAACCCCGCTCATGAAACAGTATTTCGCTATCAAGGCGAAATATCCTGATGCATTATTACTGTTCCGTGTAGGTGATTTTTATGAAACTTTTGGTGAAGATGCAATTAAAACTTCAGGTATCTTGGGAATTGTTCTTACCCGCAGGGCCAATGGGTCAGGGACTTTTGTTGAACTGGCCGGGTTTCCGCATCATGCACTGGACACATATCTGCCAAAACTTGTAAAAGCAGGGCAAAGAGTGGCCATATGCGACCAACTGGAAGATCCAAAACTTACAAAAAAAATCGTTAAAAGAGGTGTCACCGAACTTGTCACACCAGGAGTTTCTCTTAATGACAAAGTGCTTGATCATAAAACCAATAATTTTCTTGCAAGCATTCATCTTGAAATAAAAACTTCCGGTGTTTCATTTCTTGACATTTCAACAGGCGAATTTCTGATTGCACAAGGCAGCAATGATTATATCGATAAGCTTTTGCAGAGTTTTCGCCCCAGCGAAGTAATTGTACAAAAGAATAAACTGAAACAGTTCCAGGAAATTTTTGGTGAAAAATTTTACACATCAACGTTTGAAGACTGGGTATTTACGCACGATTTCACTTACGACCTGCTCACAAAACATTTTGGAACCAAGTCACTTAAAGGTTTTGGTGTTGAAGATATGACGAATGGCACCATTGCTGCAGGCGCTGCTATCCATTACCTTTCTGAAACCCAGCATGACAAAATACAGCATATTTCAAAACTGGCGCGCATTGAAGAAGACCGCTATGTGTGGCTCGACAGGTTCACTATTCGCAATCTTGAACTATTGAGTACCAATAATGAAAATGCCAGGACACTTATTGATATTATTGATCAGACTATTTCTCCAATGGGATCCAGACTTATGAAACGCTGGATGATATTGCCATTAAAGGATAAACTCCCGATTGATGAGCGATTGCGCATTGTGGGCTACCTGCTGAAACATGATACAGTGGCAGAAAACTTCAGGCAGAACATTAAATTCATTGGTGATCTCGAACGACTGATTTCAAAAGTTGCAGTAGGTAAAATTACACCACGCGAAGTTTACCAGTTGAAGAAAGCACTTGATGCTATATCCCCAATAAAAAAAGAATGCAGCAAGGCTTCCGATGAAGCATTGAAAAAAATCGGAGAACAGTTGAATCCCTGCCAGCTGATCAGCGAAAAAATTGGCAAAGAAATAAATGCTGATCCACCGGTAATTTTGTCGAAAGGGAATGTGATCAATAGCGGTGTTGACGATGAGCTTGACGAATTAAGAAAGCTGGCCTACTCAGGAAAAGATTATTTACTGCAGATACAGCAGCGTGAAATTGAGCGTACAGGAATTCAATCATTGAAAGTTGCATTCAACAATGTTTTCGGCTATTACCTTGAAGTAACAAACACCCATAAAGATAAAGTTCCGTCCGACTGGCAGCGTAAGCAAACACTTGTAAATGCTGAACGGTATATTACGGAAGAACTGAAACAGTACGAAGAAAAAATTTTGGGAGCAGAAGAAAAAATTCTTGCAATCGAGACAAGATTATTCAATGAGCTGGTGCTTTCACTCAATGATTATATTGAACCTGTTCAGCTCAATGCCTCGCTGATTGCACGATTAGATTGTTTGCTTTCTTTTACTTCAATTGCTAAAAGAAATTCTTACCATTGTCCTGATATTGATGATTCATTTGTTATTGATATTAAAAAAGGAAGACACCCTGTTATTGAACAACAACTGCCACTGGGTGAAGAATACATTGCAAATGATGTTTATCTCGATAACGAAAAGCAGCAGATATTAATCATTACAGGCCCCAATATGTCAGGAAAATCTGCATTGCTGCGACAGACAGCATTGATTGTCCTGATGGCCCAGATGGGAAGTTATGTTCCTGCGGAGGCTGCAAGAATAGGATTGGTTGATAAAATATTTACGCGTGTCGGTGCATCTGACAATATTTCTTCGGGTGAATCCACATTCATGGTTGAGATGAATGAAACTGCCAGCATCTTAAATAACATATCCGACAGGAGCCTTATACTGCTTGACGAAATTGGCAGGGGAACAAGCACATATGACGGAATATCCATAGCATGGGCCATTGCTGAATTTTTACATGAACACCCTATGTTCAGGGCAAAAACATTGTTTGCTACACACTACCATGAGCTAAATGAAATGGCTGTATCCATGCCGCGTATTAAGAACTTTCATGTTACAGTAAAAGAAATCAACAATAAAGTTATTTTCCTGCGCAAGCTGGTAGCAGGTGGAACTGAACACAGCTTTGGAATTCATGTTGCGAAAATGGCTGGTATGCCAAGTACTGTTATTGAAACTGCAAATGAAATATTAATACAACTTGAAAAATCACACAGCAGTGAAGAACTGACAAAAAAAGCAAAAGAAATTTCAAAAAGAAATCAGCAACTGCGCGATTTTCAGTTAAGTTTTATACAACTCAACGATCCGCTTCTTGAACAATTAAAGCAAGATATCCTGAACACAGATATAGATACACTCACTCCAGTGGAAGCACTGATGAAATTAAATGAAATCAAAAAACTTTTAGGGCAATAAAAAACGGGGATTGAAAAATCCCCGTAATTTTTTATATCTGAATTTTATTTTGTCTTATCGTTATTCTGCTTCTTCTTGCTTTCCCAGTATATTTTAATTTTTGCAAATTGATCATCAGTTACCACAGCTTTTATTTTCGCATTGCATACAGCTTGCCTGTCGTTCTTAGCCTTCAGCAAAGCCTCGTCATTGTCCTTGTACTGGGCAACATCAATATCTTTTTGTTTCAGAAGCTCAATTATATAAGGTGTAATTTGTTTAACCTGTGCTGCTGTAAGGGTGGCAGCCTTGGACATATCCATAGCTATCTTATCAGCTTTCTCCTGAATTGACAGCGTTGTCTGAGAGGAACTGGCGGTTGCAGTTGTCTGAGAAAATGATTTTACTGCAAATGTGAACAGGAATGTTCCGGCTAACAAAAGTTTAAAAAGATTTTTCATATCTAGAGGATTTAGGATTTTGTTTTTAATTATCTAATTATCAACTAGCAAATATACAAAATTTTTAATTATTTATCATGCAGGCATAAAAAAAACTATTTTTCATTAATATTACCATTATATTTTACTGTTATACAAACTATTGACTGATATGATACTTGAAAATTAACCAGTAAATTTTTGAAAAAATGTTTGTAGATATTAATTTTTTTTTATATTTGCACTCCCAATGAATAAGCGGGAGTAGCTCAGTTGGTAGAGCACGACCTTGCCAAGGTCGGGGTCGCGGGTTCGAGTCCCGTCTCCCGCTCAGAAAATCCTCTCTTTAACGGGAGGTTTTTTTTCAGATGATGCCCAGGTGGTGGAACTGGTAGACACGCAGGACTTAAAATCCTGTTGCCATTGCGGCAGTGCGGGTTCGATTCCCGCCCCGGGTACTTTTCAAAACCCTTGCATTGCAAGGGTTTTCTTATTTCATACCCTTGGGGCGGAATGTTTCATAATCAATACTGTGTTTTAAGGAGTGGGGAAAAGGAGTGGGGAATTTTTCACTATAGCACATCAAAATCCCCAAGATTTCCTTGTAAAAAGGCTTGATTTAAATAATGGTATTTGATTGTATTGTCATTTGTGTGGCCTGTGTACAGCTTCGCCTTATCCCCAAGAGCCTTCGAAATCATTGTAATATAGGTATTCCTTAAATCATTGAATTGCAAATTCCGATTTGTTGCGAACTTAATAAAATGAGCAAATCCACGGGATAAAGAATCCATGACATACTTTATATCCAATTCTGACGGCCTTTCTAGAATATAATTATCACTTCCGATTTTTTCATTATAACCCAGTTCAATAAGCAAACTCTTCAGACCATGTGTAATTGGCACATATCGTATTGATTTTTCTTTTAATTTTTCTGCAAAGATTCTATTAACTTTCAAGTTGTCTAATTTTATTAACTGAATTCCGTTCCCAGTGTCGATAATACTGTTCCATTTAAGAGTAACCAATTCTTCTCGACGAACCCCCATTTGAATGGATAATTTAAATCCCTTGACAAACAAAAAATATGACTCCTCCATTCTGCACCCTTGTGCTGCCATACTTATCGACTTTAATGCTCCTGATATTTTTGACATTGCGAGAAATAGATTTTCTTAATAATGCGAATAATTTAAAAAAGAGGGAATTATCTTTTTAGTGAAAAACAAAAAATGTCGCCTATTTATAAATAAAAAATGGAAGATTCTGAAATCATTAAATACCTGGATAGACAAGAAGAAAAACTGCCCGATAATCTGATTGATAATAATTATTGGCTTGGTTATCTATGGAGTAAATCTAGCAGATACTTTTTCAATGGCCCTGATAAATACAAGGCAGGTGACTATTTCGGATACCCCAGGAAAAACTGGAGTAGAATTCAATTGAGACGAATATCATTTCAGTTAATCAACATGAAAGGAGTTTCACAGACAAATCCAATTCGTACCAAAACGCTTGTCAATATTCATGAGGCATTGACACTTTTTCATTTCGATGTCGTAGCTTATACTTTGGTTGATTTTAATGAGTTAATCGTGGAGGTTGAAGCAATACATAAGATTGCCCAGTTCAAGATAAAGTTGTTTTTCAAATTGGAAGAAATGCTTCCGAGCATAACTTTTTATTAATTTCAAGATAATTTGCGATGCAATGCCAAACCTTTAATCGTTGCATCTGTGAGGCTTTAATCATTATAATAAATCTCAAATTCTTCTTCGAAGATTAAAATCGAATAATTCAAAAGAAATATTTTTTTCAAGGTTCTCTTTAAACTTACAAGAGTTAAAACAAGAGCGGCCAGTCCAATGTAGAACAAGAAAGACCAAAAATCAACAACACAAATACACACAAGGAATACAGCCATGATAATCTCAATGTGTTTTCTTTTTTTCATTGCATTTAATTCGCAAATTTCTTCTTCCATCTTTTCTCTCATTTGAGACAACTCTTCACTTGTAAGATTTTTAATGATATTTCTTTCCATTTCAATAAAGTCCTTATACTCCTCCCTAAACGCTTGAGATTTTTTCAAATATTCCGCTTCCTTTTTGGGATTTCTTAATATTCTCATTTTCATTAATTGATTAATAATAATGAGAAAAATGTCAGGAAAGCCTATCAAATAAACATTCTAATCACCTAGCTCCAATAAATTATCTCCTTCACCTATTTGTTTCAGTTCTGGGATGGAGCTACCTGCGATGCCTTTGATTGAGCCAATAAAATGGTTTGTATTCAGAAGTACTTTTTCTAATTGTTTCTCCCTTTGTTTCCATATCCTTTCCATTGCACGCTTTTCTTGATTATAGCTGTTTTGCAAATCAGTAAAGCCCTCGATAATTGCACCAACTTGAAGTCTAAATTCTGTACCCGTCAGATAGTCATAAAGCATCTGCATTTTTTCACCCTTATTGGTTTGACTTGAATAAGCTTCGTTTATTTTAACCAAACTATCATGTAACACAATAACCAATCCTCTCAGGTCATTGAAAGTGCATATCCACACTCCTTCCTTCTGGCCTATTCTATCAACTCCTTCTGGCATAGCCTCGGTCACAATGACACAGATGTCGGCTTTAGCGGCAACAGCATCAGCTTTTAGCTTGTTAATCCATTCATTTGTGAATGATTTGGTACGCTTGCTTTCATAAAGAATTGTTCCGCAATCATTACCCAACTTATTCCTGACAATATGAACTACATCTGCGCCTTTGACACCCTTTGCAACTTCGCTAATCATATCAAATGGAAATATGCTCCTTAATATTTCTTCGAGTGCTAGTTCCTGGACTTCTCCTTGAAGTTGCATGGAACCTTGCTCTGCTTTTCTTTTCATTTCTTCGGCCAGGTCTTTTTGAACTAGAAGCTGGTGTTCAAGCTCTTTAATCTTCATAGATGAAGCATCTTCAACTTGTTTCTGAATTTTACCTTTTTCTTCTTTTAATTTTTCGGAAAATTCTATTTCCTTTTCAAGCACAATAGAATCAAGGAGTTCATCCTTTTCCCTTTTTAGTTTTTCGACTTCCGCTTTGGTTTTATTCAACTCCTTCAATTGGGCTGATTTTTCATTCAATTCTTTTTGCAATGCTTGAATTTGCTCAGAGTTTTCAAATAATATTTTTTCTTTTAATGATTTCTCAAGAGTTGATTTTTCTTTTGCAAGCTTATCTTTTACTTGACTCTCCACAGTCTGCATGATGACTTCTTTCTCTTTTGCTACCTGGTTAAGAAATTGAACAAAGCAAATGTCGAGTCAGCATTAATAGTCAGTTGCTTGCTAAAAAATAAACTGTCAAGATTATTATATTCTGACACTATCATTTCCTTATAAAAAAGTGAGTCTTGCAAGATATTGTTGAATAACCGTTTACAATAGTCTTTTAATACCGAAGTATCATTACAATTATAAATTCGGTTTGTGTCAAGATATTCATCTATTGAATAAACTTTAGTGAGTCTGTACGACCCCGATATTTCTTGTATAGTTTGAGATGTACAAAAGTTGATTGTTAGAAATGTCAATACGATTATAGTAATAATTTTCATGATAAATTGTACCCAATGTTTGTATTGATTCATTTCAGAATTTCTTCAGAACCAAATATAGTGTTTCATTTGCCAATATGCAAGCCGTGTGTGCTCCCAGCAGTGACAAGTTATGGGTAGTAAAATATAAAGTCAAATAATTAGTCATTTTAAATTAATTGATATGGAAGAGAATTATTTTGATATACAATATAGAGTATCCAAGGTCTTTCATAAAAAATAAAAATATTTGAATACTTTGGATTTAATTTTATACTAATTTTATTTCCGCCGTTAATTTTGAGTTTAATCTCTTTTTTGTCTGAAGCAGCAAATGAGTAATAAGTCACGCTTTTTGCATCGTCTCCATTATAGTCGAATTTTATAGTCTTTTTATAAATTAAACTATCGTCTTGAAATATTTTGATTTTGTTTTTTTTAAATTTAGTCACAAAACCGATTAGATAATATGGTTCAGGATATTGTCTTGTCAAAGTGTCTGAAACTTCAGAGTCTTTCTCAACTTTTAAGATTAAATTCCTAAATAATCTCTGCGCTGAAGAGTCAGTCGAAATAAAGGTCAGTGTCAAAATAAAAATTACCAGTCTCATATAAATTTTATTACCCATAACGTTTGTGTTGCTTCAATTCGGAATTTCTTCAGAACCAAATATAGTGTATCGTTTGCAAACATGCAAGCCGTGTGTGCTCGCAGTATGTACAATTTAGCGCCAGTTATTTCTTCCTTTCTATGATATACTTATATTCTTCCAATTTCTTTTTCAGAATTATCCCTTCCCCTTTTGAGTCATCTCCCGATTTACCAATAAGGATTTCCATTGGTTTGTTATAGTCATTTTTGGAACCCACATTCCTCAATGATATAGTATCTGCTATTGACCATTTATCAGCAGATTCCGATTTATTATAAATACCAAACTCAGTATAAGCTATTAGTTTTGTTCTGAGATTTGTAATAAAATTTACCAAATCATCAGAGTTCTTTTGAGCCAATTTAATTTTATCAAAAAATGGTTTAAACCTTACGGGTTCTTCTAATAAATTTCTTGAAACAAATGAATAAATTAATTCATTTTTGCTTGTAATTACCGACAGACTGGACAATTGACCTTGATTAAGAGCAATGATTACACTGTTTTCCTGATTTCGAATTCTTGAATTCTCTATAAAAAAGAAAACCGCAACTAAAAAAAATAAAAGGGCAAGAATAACTAAAATTCTATTCCTTTTTTTTAGCTTCCTGAGTTCACTCTGTATTTCAGATTCGCTTTCGGTTTTATGAAAATCTTTCATATTAACGCTTGGTTCTGCTTACATTATTCAACAGTATAAGTCGCAGGTTTCAGTGTGCGAATCTTATTGTCAACTGTTGTTACTTGTATGTTTTTAAAAACAATATAATCGCCTTTCTTAAATGTATTAAAAAGCTCAAGCGCTTCGCCTGACAATACATTCCCTTTATTATTGAACGTTTTTATTAAAAGATTATTTGAATAAAATTCAGCAGAATAAGTCATAACAATAAAGAGACAATTGCATTTACAATTATTATTACAAATTGGCATGAACGAAAGAACTTTCAGCACATTACTGGTATCATTCGGCATTATTACAAATTCCACGTCACCCTTGCGGTAACCAATACTGAATACAATTCTTGCGGGGTCAGGCGTCTGTAAAGGTTTAAAATATTTTGTTCCAACAATTGCCTGGTTAGATTTCGATTTTATTGTGAGTTGAGTGATAGTATCATTTACTGGCCTGATAATGTATTTGCAGGAATCATCATACTTTATGGTTCCATTATTTGTTTCTGCAATTAATTCATCGCATGAATATCCAGGGACAGAGATAACAACTGAATTATCAGTATTGATGCATAAACTGTCAGATTGCGGATAATAAACTTTTTGTCCGATACTATCTGACGAATAAAAGAATAAGAAAACTACGCCAAGAAATATTATTATTTGTTTCATTCAACAACCTGTTTTATTTCATTTAATTTTCTTCTTATCCCATCTGGCCCCACAGCAAGAATATCATAAATGAGAACTACGTCTCCATTTTTGCAATTGTTCTTTAAATATGTTTCGTTTTTAGGCAACATATGATTACCTGCAATTCCAGATACTTTGAATATTATTGAGTCATTTCTCGAAATTTTAAAAGAGTAATTGGTAACAATAAAATAAACATCACCATCAAAATCGAATTTTGGCGTTATTGGGATAATACCCCGTTGACTATATAGGTCTGTATCAAAATCGTTTAATTTAGGATTTGACAATGTAGCAATTGGGGCTGGTAATCTTTTAAAACGGAAATATATTGTGTCCACCCAGTTTACAATGCTGTCTTTTTGCACTCCTATATATAGGTATGTATAATTGGATATTGTGTCATAGGAAAGGAAACTATAATTACATTCAGAACCAGTAATGGTTCCATTGCTTGTTTTTACAACAACTTCGCTGCAATCGTGATTTTCCACAACGATTGTCAATGGATTCTGAACCCCAATATAAAAAACATTCATTTTCGTTGCAGTAGCTGTTGCCTTTTGGGCATGCATGATAGAGGGGAGAGCTGACAGTATCAAAAATATAATAAAACGCATATCTGATATTTTATAAAAATCTTATATGTACACCAATTATAAAAAATTAAATATTACTTACATTGCTGTTTAATTAATCGTGTTGCATCTGATTTGGGATTTATTTCGGCAGCTTTTTTGTAATCCTCACATGCCTTTTCTTTGTTTCCTGCATTAGACCAGACCATTCCTCGGTGAATATAGGCATACCAAGCAGTTGAGTCAACTTCAATACTTTTATTTAAGTCATCAAATATCTCTTGCGAAGGTCTAAAAATTGAACAATAATCATATCTTGCCATAGCTCTTGCATTGTATGCAGCAGCATGTTTTGGATTTAAAATAATTGCTTTGGTAAAATCATTCACTACAGACTCAAATTTATATTCATTACGTCTTCGCTTTGCAATTCTCGTGTTCGGATGCACCCACAAGTACTGCTTTAACCCTTGTTTTGCGATTCCTCTTTTATAGTACCAGTCGGCATATGAACTGTCTAACTCAATTGCTTTATCAAAATAGTTGACGGCTTTATAATATTTTTTTAATGAATCATTTTTAATTGCTTTTGAATAATAAAAACTTGCCGACTTGTTATTACAGGAAAATGCTGATAACAGAATAAAAAGGCCGAATATGGAAATTATATTTTTCATTTTAACGTATTATACAAACAATTCAATCATTCTTGATGAATTTTTTAACTGCATTCTACTAAAATTAATCTTTTTCAATTGTCAGCTCTTGAATTTTCATTTTCTTAAATGCTTCAAAGTCGAAATTCATCTCCATTGAAAACTGAACGGCTTGTCCATCTTTCCTGACGGGATATATTTTTAAATATAATGTCCTGTCAAATGTTAAGTTTAATGCCTGTAATTGCCCAGGCGGTTCGTGAGACCAAAAATAACATTTACACATTTTTATGGTGTCGTTTTGCAATAACTCATCAACTGTCTTACCGTAATAGTTCTTTAGGTTGACTGACATAAGAAGATTTCGTACCTCTGTATCTCTTTTTTTAAGAATAGCCGTATCACACTTCACATAAAAAGTGTCTTTTTTCTGCCCGTAACTACAGAAAACATATAGAACAAAAACCGATAGAAGAACAAATCTTTTCATTTACTATTTATAGTTATGTACTGTATTATTGTTTATAATATTTAAAGAATCTTATATTATCATTAGTTGATAAATCCAGTTTTATAATACCACTTCTGATACCAATATATACATTACTCTCATCAATTACTGCAATTGAATTAGGATATAAACTACACCAGAATGTTTTGCTGAATACAAGTTTCTTTTTAAAATCTTGAACTACATAAAAACTTTCATGAGAAGCAATAAATATTTTATCTTTATAAATTGTATATGCTTCAGGAGCATCTTCAAAGTCAAGAATTTTCGAATATAAAAATTTATTGTCTATTGTGTCAATCTTATATAGCGCACCTATACTCGTCCCCATATGCGCACAACCCTCTATAAAATATATTCCATTTCTATAAGAAAATATAAATTTTATTGTCCCTTTTTTAATAGTTATTGTATCCTGAGTAGTATCATTTGGAACAAACAATAAAACCCCTCCCCATTCACCTTGATAAATACCAACAAGATTTCCATTTGATATTTTTAATTTAGATACTTCCGAATTAATATTCCACTTATATTCATTAACTTTTAATTTATTATTTATCATTTTTACTTCAAATTCATATCGAGAATGATTAAGTTCATACCATTCCTTGCTCCCAGATTCTGGAATAATTGATTCGACAAAATCAGAAGGAATATTAAGGTCTTTTTCTGGAATATATTTACAACTTGAAGTATTACAAATTATAAAAATAAGATTAAATATAATTGTCAAATATTTCATGGTGTCAATTTTTAACATAGTGCATAAAGCAACGGCGCTATTCAATCTCTACTGTGAAAACAATCTCTTTATTATTAAAATTATATTCTATAACTTGTGTTGACTTATCAGAGTTCGCTCTTATCACATCATTGTCACAAATGGTATAATAAAAGTAGCCATAAATAATTTTAGTTTCAGTTGTGTAAGTGTAATTTGGCTCACCCCAGATTTTAATGATATCAGTAGATTCCCACTTTTTTGCTCGGCCAAAAAACTTTTCAAGACAAAGTCGAGTGTTGTCATCACGGAATTTCAAACATCCATTTTTATCAACCCGCCATAAATTTGAACATTTTATTATAGTGTCATTATCAATTTCTGTCCCATTTGTCATGGTGTCACCAATAGAAATGGTCGATTGGGCTTTGATAACAACAGGAGAAAAAATTAACAACAGCAATATTATTCGTTTCATAATTTGAAATTTAGGTCACGATTAATAATACGTATATTCGTAGTAATAAATATATCTGGGATAATCATAACCAATATCATCATGTAAATAATTACGACACTCAATCAAATTATTTTTCTCATCGTAATAATATTTATTTTCTGCCATATATTCATCTTCCATGTAAGACTCGCTATTTATTCTTCCAAGTGTGTCGTAAGTAATTTCTCGGTCAACAAATTGAACATCTTCAAGTTTGTCTCCATGTTTATAATAACCGATTTTTTTTATGAGATTCCCAGTACTGTTGTAATTGTATTTGATGTTCCAGGAAAGAACGTTCGTGTCTGCACAAGTCCTATCTTCTTCAATTATTTTATGATTATATAATTTCAAATTATAAAATACAGTATCCTTTATAAATGAGTTCCAGTATTCTTTAGTTAAATTATTATTCTTGTAATAATAGGTAGTAGTATCATTCTTTGCGCTCTGTATAACGAATAAATAATAACAAGAATCCTTTATAAACCTATATTGATAGATTGACTTTGCAGTTGCTACCGAATCTCCATAAACACTTTTCTCTGTTACTTCTGAGATTCTGTTACCAGGGAAATATTTAAAGCGAATGGAGTCATGATAGATATAATCTATGTATTCTTCAATCCGTCCGTTTTTATCAAACCTATATCCATGGCGAGGTTTTCTATTTACAGTATCTTTATTTAGCTCTACAACATAAATATCGCAAGTCTTAATCTTATTCTTTTTAATTCTTAATGAATCTTCACAGTTCTTCATTAAGTATCCATAATTCTCTTTAATCACCTGGTAAACCATATATGCCTCCTGTGCAAAACAGCTTGCTGCAAAGAAGGTGAAAATTAAGAAGAATAGGATTTTTTTCATTTTAAATATTGCCGCTGCTGCGTCATTAGTTATCCGACACTATTAACTCTGTAATCAGTGCATTTTTTTCGAATATAATTATACGTTATTCTCCAATGATAATATCCTCCATCTATTGTAAAATGTAGATTCTCTTTAGTTTTATCATTCACCCTAAGGCCATACTTAGCGCTGCAATTACAAGAACAATATGGATTATAATTTAAGGTGTCAGTTTCAACTGGAAAAAAATTAACTATAATACATTTCTCATGTAGTTTATTATAGTTTCCTTTAAATTGCACGCAGTAGGAATTACTTTGCAGCAAGCCATAAATCCAGAAAATTGATTGAATTTTATAATCATCAATGGAGTCAGTATGATAGGAACCATAGAGCCAATTCGTGGTGTCGCTGTATTGGTATCCTTTTGTTTTAAAAAAATACAAGACATCTTGGAATGCAGAATCCGTCTGTGTTTTTGAAGGAACCCAGTTGGTTTCGTAAGTTAAACTGCTCGCAATTATTGATTGTTGCGATGCAGGAACAACCTGGCCTAAAGCCGAGATTGGAATCATAAGAAGGAATATGCGAAAATACTTTTTCATATGATTAAGCCTATGTAGAATTTCTCTTTTAAATAATCTTGCTATAACAAATATATGTTATTACTGGTATTGAATCAAGGTTAAAATTACACCACCTCATTTATATTCGAATGTTACTAGTTCCACTAAGCACTTGTTCTTATTGAACAGTCTTTGTTCCGTGATGCGATGCTTGTAGTCAAGCCTGTATTTATTCTTTATAAATTTTCCTTTACCAAATCGTATTTTTGATTCCTTTAATCTTTCGAATTGCAGAAGCTCAAATGAATATAGGGGGTCATCGTAGAGTGTTTTACTGAGTAAAAACTGACTGAATAGGTCTGGCGATTGGAAGTAATGAATTTCTTTGTAAACCGAATCAGCCTTGAGAATTTGCATTTTCTTTCTCTTAAGTCTGTATTTGGTTATATAACTCTTGTCCCAATCAATTCTTGAAGTTTTCCAGGTTATTTCTTTGCCATTTTTCTTCAACATCGCGCTGTCAGCACGAAATAATTTAGGAGCGACATCAGGACTATTTTCATATTTATTGGATACTATAAGATTATCAGAGTATACATAAATATTTGAGGTATTAATTATACCTTTTGAATCAGACCATTCAATCTTTACAATCCTACCACTGACATAAAAGACCTTGACTATTTCCTGTTTAGTAAGAGAGTCAAGGGTTGGAAGAATTTTATCATTTAGCATCAGAGAAATTTTCTCAGCTTTAATGTTGAATAAAATATCGGTATTTCCTTTAGCTGCTTCTCCAACAAGTAAAGTGTCTGCTATATACACATCATCAAGGTAGAAGGTAATTCTAACGGTATCTCCATTGTCAGATGAAGCATACATTTGCTGATTACTTTCTGCAATTTTTCCAAGTTTTGTTTTTGCAACTGAAATATAACCATATTCTTCCTGCATGATAGTTGTATCCTGATGCTTTAACTCTTTTCTTCTGACAAAAACAGAGTTCTCATTTGTTAAACGGACATATAAGAATGAAGAGTCGTTTTTGTCAAAATATTTTCTTTCAATTTTGTAAGGAATGCTTTGTCCATCATAATAAACTGCATTGACTTTAAGGTTCTGGCCAAAGCTGGTCAAAACGATTTGCATCATTGTTAAATATAACAGAAATCGTTTAATCATAATTACGAGTAATGATTGTATAAATATATAACGATTGTTCTGTATTAAAAAATATAAATATTTAAAAGCAATTCTGAAGATGAAGCAACAAGTGCATTTAGTTGCATTCACAAGTAATAATTAAACCCCTTATTTAAGCATACCCTTAATTTAGCAACACCCCCTATTTTAAACCTTATTTAGCGTATCAAAAGTAAGCATAGGCTTTTTTTTGACCTCTAAAAAGGAGGCTCCAGAACCGCCTTCAAATTTTTTTTCAAAAAATTCAGTAGCACCTCAAGCCCCCCCTTCTCCCACCACCTTCAACAATCTAAGGAACACTTATGAAAATTGGGAATTGTTTTCTTTGGGAAATATCTTGGTGTTGCCTGAAAAGTGTGTTGTGAAAAATTTTTCCGCCCAGAAAAATTGAAAATATTTCAGATATGTACAATATTATGTCAATATTTATGATTTTTCATTTCTGTATCACCGAACCAATATCGTATATTATCGAATCAAATCGAATCATTTATTTGCAATTATCGAATAAATTATCGTATATTTGCGAATCAAATCGTATCATATGGCACAAAAAATTCATACATTCTTATTAGAATTGACTATGGACCTGATGAATGAAATCAGCCAAATAGACCGATTCGATGCTACCTGGGCACAAATAGAAAAAAGGGAAGGCCAGACCCTAAAACAACTTAAGTCAATCGCAACAGTTCGCAGCGTTGGGGCTTCAACACGTATTGAAGGTTCAAAAATGACTGATGCAGAAGTTGAAGTTCTAATTGAAAAACTGAAAATTTCCAAGTTAGAGGAAAGGGATGAGCAGGAAGTAGCAGGATATTTTGACGCTCTTGATACTATTGCAGAATCCTACAAGGACATTGAAATCACAGAAGGAAATATAAAAAATCTTCATAAAATTTTAATGAGCCATTCAGAAAAAGATGCATGGCACAGGGGCGGGTATAAACAAACAAGCAATGCGGTTGAAGCCAATCATCCTGATGGCTCAAAACAAATACTATTTAAAACTACAGAACCAGGAATTCCCACGGAAGAAGCAATGAAGAATCTGCTTGCCTGGTTTCACTCAGATACAAAAACTCTTCCCATTATTAAATCAGCTTTGTTTGTTTATGATTTTCTAAGTATTCATCCATTCCAGGACGGAAATGGACGATTAAGCAGATTATTAGGGACATTATTACTATTGAGATATGGGTATTCATGGATTCAATATGTAAGTTTTGAGCATGAAATTGAAAGTAGAAAAGGGGAATATTATAAAGTGCTAATGCAAACACAAAGGCAAAGGCCAGGAGAGCATGTTGATGATTGGATAGTTTTCTTTTTGGATTGCCTCTTAAATATACAGGAGCAACTTAACAATAAATTAAAAGCTTCGGCAAATTCAACTACTCAGATAGCCCCAAGGGAAAAGAATATTTTGGAATATATAGCAAACCATCCTGGAAGCAAATCAAGTGTCATAGCTGAAAAATTAAATATTCCGCTGCCAACAGTCAAGCGAATCCTGACAATTATGGTTGAAAATAAATTAATCTTAAAATATGGTATTGGTGCTGGGACAAACTATATAGTGGAAGAAGCAAGTCCATTGAAAACAGATTTAATGTTTCAACTAACTAATGATAATAGGAAAAAAGAGTTCCTTTTAATGAGCCAAAACTCATATATTGAAATAAAAAAGGTTGTTCTTACTCCTTTATTTACGTGGGATAATCCAAATGAATGGTCAGCAATGTTAATTAAACAAGGGCTTTATTTTAAAATATCTGGTTTTAACAATAAAGGCGGCTCGTTTAGCAGCATACATTCTTTATTAGCATTTATTGACCTTTATTCTTTTAACCCAAAAATCACTTTTAATTATCCAATTGTTATTCCTAATACTGAAGTTGACAAAACTCTAAAGCAAAGTGATTATCCATTAAAACTTGAAATAGAAATTTATGGCGCAGTTTCAAAAATAGATTTTGATATAATATTTGTTTATGATGAAAGATAAATTAAGCAATTTTGGAGTGGGGAATTGGAGTGGGGAATTTGCTGAAAAATGCTCTTTTTTGATGAACAACACCCCAGATTTTACTGGGTATGTGTAGATAAATCAGGACTTAAAATCCTGTTGCCATTGCGGCAGTGCGGGTTCGATTCCCGCCCCGGGTACTGAAATTACAGAAAAAGCCCCAACTTTCGTTGGGGCTTTTCTTTTAATCAAACAGATTGCAATGCGTTTTCTCATTTCTAAAGCCAAAAAACCTATAGCGCAGGGTTATTGAATTACTGTTATTTTTAAAATCAATGTAATTCTTTGGCAATGGCTCAGGGGAATATGAAATCTTTCTTCCCACATATCTATTAAGTGCAACTTCAAATCTGCCTTTTGAAACGGATATACCATAAAACAGCTGGTTGTTGAAAGGATTCACATTTAAAATACATTCATCTTTCTTGAGTGGATTATATTCTGCCATCTCATTCACATCTATTGAATTCTTTGTATAATCGACAGAAGCTTTATTGGTATATTTACCAGAGAAAAAATAATTAATCCTCCAGCCGCCATAGATGGAGAAGTGCAACTTCAAAAACGGGAAGGTAATCCCGGCCGACAAAGGCAAACACAATTCATGGAACTTCTGCTTTTCATTAATATCTTCAATGTATGGCAACTGGTTAAGGTCGTCAAAGCCTTCATTATGCAATTTATAATGCTGACCTGTCATCTGGTACTGAATTCCCGAAGTGAATAAGAAAAGTTTTTTTACAATCATCTGCACATGAAAGCCCACAAGAGGACTGTATAGCGGAGACGTACTTTTCTTACCATTATCAGTTGTTGAAGTGATTTTTTCACTTTTTGGAAATCGTGAAATAGCCAGCCCGAGTTCCGGACCAAAGTTAAAGCTGATCTGTGCGAAAGAAACCGGTGCATATATTGCAGCCAGAAGAATTATCAAACAAAACCTTTTCATAAATGATCCGTTTTTAATTAAGGATAAAAAATTGTTTTGATTTTTTAAATTATAAATGAATAATGATGCACCGCAAAAATAAAATATTTAACAACTCGCTGATGCAAATTATATCATTTCTGGTAATTGTATGAATTTTGTGACCTGAAATTAATATCTGTTCCCAAATTTATCTTAGCTATTTAAAAAATTATCTTTGCAATTCGCTGCGAATGGAAAGATTTATCAACATAGAAAAAGCATCTGAAAACAATTTAAAGGATATTTCTTTACAGATTCCTCATTATAAACTTATTGTTGTAACTGGCGTTTCTGGAAGCGGAAAATCAAGTTTGGTGCATGACGTGCTAAGTCGTGAAGGGCAACGTATTTTTCTTGATCACTTTACGGGTAGTAATTTTCATGCACAAAAAAAATTATCAAGGCCAAAAGTAAAAAAAATTGAGGGTCTGTTTCCTGTGCTCTCAGTCGATCAGAATTCAGTGGTACGAAACCCGCGTTCAACGGTAGGCACGATGACTGAAATATATGATTACCTGCGATTGCTTTTTGCAAGGCTCGCCGTTTCAACTGATACAAGCATAACCCCCAACCGTAGTCTTTTTTCGTTCAATTCACCATCCGGCTATTGCCCCGTATGCAAAGGATTGGGAGTAGAGGACCATATTGATTCGCAATTAATAATTGGTGATGCATCAAAGAGTCTGCGTGAAGGCGCACTTGTATTGTCAACACCAAACAGTTACATCATATATTCGCAGGTTACAATTGATGTTCTCGACCAGGTTTGCCATGCAGAAGGCTTCAGCGTTGATGTTCCATGGAAGAACCTTTCAGAAGAGCAAAGAAAAATAATCTGGTTTGGATCAAAAAAAATAAAAGTATTGTTTGGCAAACACCCGCTTGAATCGCGGCTGAAGTGGACAGGGATTACGGCAAAACCAAGGGAGGAAGATTATTATAAAGGTATCATCACAGTGATGGAAGAAATTCTTAAACGTGAGCGGAACCCGAATATCATGCGCTTCGTCCGTTCATTTACCTGTCCATCATGTCATGGCAAAAGATTGAATGATACAGCGCTTTCATTTTCTTTATGGGGAAAAAATATTGATCAGTTTACTTCAATGACCATTCTGCAATTGAATGACTGGTTTAAGAATTTAAAACTAAACAAAACAGAAATTCCGGTTGCATCACCAGTGGTTGAAGCTATTCTGCAACGATTATCAGTATTGTTAAACCTGGGTTTGGAATACCTTTCATTAAACCGGGAATCTACAACTCTTTCGGGTGGGGAATCGCAACGGATCAGGCTTGCCAGTCAGTGTGCTACAGGATTAAGGAATGTACTTTATCTTCTTGACGAACCAAGCGCAGGAATGCATCCTGCAGATCATCACAAATTGCTTGAAGTAATCAGGTCGCTTGTTGATAATGGAAATACAGTGATTGTTGTTGAACATGATGAGCAGACTATGCATGCGGCCGACTGGATCATTGACATAGGTCCCGGCCCTGGAAATGCAGGAGGACATATTCTGTTCAATGGACCAGCAAAGGATTTTTATCAAAACAAAATTCCCGGAAGCCTTACCTGGAAGTATCTTCACTCGCACAAAAAACTTCCTGAGCCAATTTTGGAAAAAGGAACAGATTCGTATTTTACAATTGAGAATGCAGATAAAAATAATCTTCAGCATATTTCTGTAAGAATTAAAAATAATGCATTAAATGTCCTCACAGGAGTTTCAGGGGCGGGAAAATCAAGCCTGGTAAGCTTTTTAATGGATACTGTTTTCGAGAACAGACTTGGTGGAACAGATATTTATAAAAAAATTATTCATGTTGATCAGTCGCCGATAGGTCGCACACCTAACAGCAATCCTGCAACATATACTGGTTTATCAGACCATGTGCGCGACATGATGGCTTTGCTTCCCGAATCAAAAGCGAGGCAATACAAGAAGGGCCAGTTTTCTTTTGTGGTTAAAGGAGGCCGATGCGAGGCCTGCAATGGTGCAGGAAAGCAGCAGATAGGCATGCACTTCCTGGGCAATGTGGAAGTTGTTTGTGAAGAATGCAACGGAAAAAGATTTACTGAAGAAACTCTAGAGATTTTTTATAAGGGAAAAAATATTTTTGATATCCTTGATCTGTCGGTTGAAGAAGCACATTCGTTTTTTGATGGGCATAAAAAAATACAGCCTATAACAAGTATTCTTCTCGATCTGGGATTAGGTTACCTTAAACTCGGGCAAGCATCTAATACCTTGTCGGGCGGTGAAGCTCAACGGGTAAAGCTTGCGACAGAACTTGCAAAAAATGCTTCGGGAAAAATACTTTACATACTGGATGAACCAACAACAGGACTTCATTTAGCGGATGTATCAGTTTTGATGAACGCTTTGCAGAAACTCAAAGGCAAAGGACATACGGTACTTGTTATTGAACATCATCCGGATTTTATATTGCAATGCGATTGGGTAGTTGATCTTGGTCCCGGCAGCGGTGAAAAAGGAGGTAAGCTTGTATTTGAAGGAACTCCATTTCAAATTCTTCAGCATCATGAATCTATTACAGGCAAAGCTTTGCAAAGCACCTGTAATTATGATATCAGGCAAATTGAATTTTCCAATTCAGATTCTAAAGTTGATCAAAAACCTTTACAGCTTTCCGGTATAACAACCAACAACCTGAAAAATATTGATATCTCTATACCCATAAATTCAATAACTGCAGTCACCGGTGTATCGGGCAGTGGAAAATCTTCACTTGTTTTTGATACAGTATTTGCAGAATGCCAGCGACGGTTTATGGATGGCATGTCATCGTATGTTCGGCAATTCATAGGGAAGACAGGAAATCCAAAAACTGAAATATGCAAAGGGTTATTACCCGCTATTGGATTTCAGAAAAAAAACAGTATACAGAATCCAAGATCAACCGTTGGCACTTATACCGGAATCTATGATCTGTACAGGCTTTTATACAGCAGGCTCGGCACAAATAAGCATGGGAATTTAAAAGAAAAAGCATCTGCTTTCTCATTCAATAATGAAGAAGGTGCGTGTCCAGCTTGCAAAGGATTAGGCACAATTACAAACTGTGATAAAAATAAACTGGTAAGCAATCCGGAATTATCGCTCATTTCAGGAGCTTTGACCGGAAGCCGTACAGGTAAGTTCTACGGCGATCCGCATGGCCAGTACGTGAACACATTGATTGCTGTAGGTAAATCTAAAAATATTGATTTTTCAGCTTCGTATAATCAGCTTAGCAGGCTGGCTCAAGATATTGCCATGTTTGGTTGTGGAGAAGAAATTTTTGATGTGGAATGGAAATATAAGCGCGGTGATCACGAAGGGACACATCACATGAAAACCGCATGGCCAGGCTTCTGCATACATGTAAACATTGAGTACGAACGCAAGCATGCCGACCATCGTGGAGAAAGTATGCTTGCATTAATGAAAAAAGAAACCTGCAATGAGTGTTCAGGTTTTCGCGTAAAGCCTGAAATACTAGAGTATCGCATTAAAGGGATGCACATCGGAGAACTTTCATCCTTATCTTCTGATGAAACAAAGGAGTTTTTTCTATCTGAAAAAGAAAAGAACTTTAAAAAAGAAATTGAGCAAATAGCAGCGGATTCTATCATTGAAGAAATTCTGCTACGCACCGAATCGCTGATCAGGGCAGGTCTTGGATATATATCAATCAGCCGGCCAGTGCAAAGTTTATCTGGTGGTGAATTCCAGCGATTGAAGCTTGCAGCGCTTGCAAGGTCATCTGTAACTGGAGTTGCTTACATGCTTGACGAACCTTCTTTTGGGCTTCATCCTAAAGATATAAACCGGATGTCCTTGCTCATTAATGATCTCAATGCACAAGGCAATACAATTTTTATGATTGATACTTCTCCTGCCCTTCTTGAAAAATCACATCAAGTTATTGAGCTTGGACCTTCAGGAGGTACGAAGGGAGGAAATATTATTTACATCGGTAGTGCCGGCCCAGTTGTTGAGAAAATTAAATCGAGTCTGATCTACAATAAAAAACAACTTCATACACTTGGTAATGGAATATCAGTAAAATCAGCCTTCGCCAACAACCTGAAACATATCAGCCTTCAGATTCCTTCATCAGGATTCACTGTTATAACTGGTGTAAGCGGTAGTGGCAAAACAAGTTTATTGAATAATGTGATTTATGAAAGTTATCTGGAAGGCAAAAACATAAACTGCGAAAACATCAGTGGTTTCGGCATGTTTGAAGATGTAATTTTCATAGGGCAGGATATTCCTTCTGCATCATCGGTGTCCACTCCCCTTACCTGGCTTGGACTTTCAGATGCGCTTAAACATATTTTTTCAAATTCCCTTGAGGCAAAAAAACAGCAGCTTGGTCCATCGTACTTTTCATTTTTGTCACGCGAGGGCCAATGCCCAGAGTGCAAGGGAAGCGGCAGGCATTCAATAAGTCTAGATTTCTGGAGCGATGCGGAAGTTATTTGTGAATCCTGCAATGGGCAACGTTTTAATAAAAAAGTGCTTGATATAAAAATTGAAGATTATTCTATTGCAGATGTTCTATCAATCTCATTTGAAAAGGCATCGGAATTTTTCAGAAATCATTTGACTTCTTCCACAGCAAATCAAACTGCAAAACTTTTTGATCTGATAGAAAAGACAGGTCTGAATTATTTGACACCGGGGCAGCCACTGAATACCCTATCCACTGGTGAACTGCAGCGCCTCAAGCTTGTTGAAGGTCTTACAAATACAAAAAAGAACAACGTTTTATATCTTCTCGATGAGCCCACCGGTGGCCTGCATCCCACTGATTCACTTAAACTGACAACACTTTTTGAAAATCTTATATCACAGAAAGCAACAATCATTTGTGTAACACATGACCAGGTATTGAGTAATCGGGCAGATCACCTGATTGAACTCGGACCGGGTGGCGGAAACGCAGGTGGTGAAATAATTTTTGAAGGTATACCTGGTGATTCAGACCCTTAAAAAATTCTTCAATTTTATTCTTTATTTTCTGAAAGTAATTACTTTATTTCTTAATTTTGAGTGAATTTAATTCTAATAATCCACTCTTAAAAAAGACTGATTTTATGGACAATTTTAATCTTACAATTCTTTACGACGTGCTGATTGTTATCGTTGTACTGATAATAATTTTTAACACCGTTGTGGTTGTGGGCGGGCGTTCAATCGCTATGCTCGAGCGCAGATGGTTTGGTAAAAAATTACCTCAGGGGCGTGTTATTGCTATGAAAAGCGAAGTTGGTGTTCAGGCCAGAACACTGGGTCCCGGACTGCATTTGCTGGTTCCATTTATTTATAAAGCCAGAAAAGTTGGTTTTACCATTATTAACGAAAACGAAATCGGAATTATTGAATCCATTGACGGAAATCCTGTTCCTCCGGGAAAGATATTTGCCAAAGTGGTTCCAGATCATGACTCTTTTCAGGATGGGGAAGCTTTTCTGAAAAACAGTGGCGAAAAAGGTCCGCAAATTCAGATACTTCCTCCGGGAAATTACAGGATCAACCCTTCACTGTTTAAAGTAAGGAATGTGCCTGTTGTTGTAATTGATAAGGGACAAATTGGTATTGTGACAGCCATGGACGGTGAAGCCATTTCACCCGGACGACTCTTAGCTATTACTGCTCCGGGCCATTCAAATTTCGAAAACGGCGAAGAGTATCTCAAGAATCACGGACAAAAAGGACCTCAATCGGAAATCCTTTTACCAGGTACATACCGTATTAACCTTGATCTTTTCCATGTTGAAATAAGAGAAGCGTCAATTATTCCATCAGGAAAAGTTGGTTTGGTTACAGCCCTTGACGGTGAGCCATTGCCCGAAAGAGAATATGTTGCAAAAACAGTAAGCGGACACAACGACTACCAGCATGTATCAAATTTTATTAAGCAGGGTGGTCAGCGCGGACCTCAGTTTGATGTACTGAGACCGGGTACTTATTACATAAATCCTTTGATGTTCAAAGTGGAGCTGGATGATGTGGCTGTTGTTGAACGCGGACAGGTTGCAGTATTGGTTTCCAACGTTGGTGAAGAACCAAAGCAGGTAAAAGAAATAATTGATCAGACTCCTGTTGATGAAATAACACCGGAACAGGTTAAAGATATTGAATCCAGGGTTAAAACAGGTATTGAAAGATATGTGGTTCCAAAAGGATTCCGAGGTATTCAGCAAGAAGTGGCAGGTCCCGGTATTTATTACCTGAACCGTCGGGCTTTCATTGCTTATATAATTGATACTACAAACATAACAATTGACTGGGATGATGTTGACGGAACAAAATTCGATCCGTTGAAAGTTGTTTCACGTGATGGTTTTGAAATAAGTGTTTCTGTAAAAGTAATTATGCGTGTTCGCCCGGATCAGGCACCGTATATGGTTTCAAAGATCGGATCTATTGACAACCTTATCAATCATGTGATCCATCCAATGATCGATTCAAGTTTCAGGAACCAGGCATCATCCACATCTGCAATGAACTTTATGCAGGACAGGCAGGATGAGCAGAAGAAAGCTGAAGAACGCGCCAGGACAGAACTTGAGAAATACCACGTGGAATGTGTTTCTGTTTTAATATGCCAGATAAAGCTTCCCCAGGAACTGATGGATACACAGACTAAAAAAGTTATTGCACAGCAGCAACAGGCCATGTACACTGAACAGCAGAAAGCTGAACAAACCCGTATTGCAACGGAGAAGACACATTCAGAAGCCGACCTGCAGAAGCAGCTTGTTGAAGCTGAAATAGGTGTGAAAATAGCTGAGCAGAACAAACAGAAGACAATTACCTTCGCTGAAGGAGAGGCTGAAAGTACACGTATACGTGCCGAAGGGGAAGCAAAAGGAATCAAGGTAAAAGGAGATGCAGAAGGTTCGAAGATCCTTGCCATTGGCCAGGCTACAGCTACTGCTTATGAACTGCAGAACAAAGCCATCGGACAGCAGGGCGTTACAGCAATTGAAATTGCAAAACAAATTGCTACCGGTAATATTAAAGTCACTCCCGATTTTCTTGTCCAGGGTGAAAATAATATGGGAGGTTTATTGTCGGCTTATTTAACAAAGGTCATTACGAAGAAAGATGCACCGGCTGAAGTTGAGCCAGCAGCACCCGAGACACCGGCTAAATAAATTTCCAACCATAAAAAACCTCTGCAAAATTCGCAGAGGTTTTTTTTTAAAAATGAGTTTTAGATTTTAAACGTTATCAAGTATACTTACTAACTTATTATTAGGCTCAGGCAGCTATTTCATTTTATTTACGTCTTTTCAAAACAAATATACATCTCCAGGATAAACATTTAACAATAGGAATATCTAGTTATGAAAAAACTAATACTTATTATCTTTATTACTTTCTCTCTGTCGTCATTTGGACAAGCAATATCGGTTACTGCTGCTTCTACTGATGAGAATTGCGGACATTCAAACGGTACGGCAACCGCAACACCCAGTGGAGGAAGCGGCGGAGGTTATACCTATTTATGGAGTGTGTCACCTCAGCAATCAACGCAAACAGCAACAAATTTACCAGCTGGTTCTTATACTGTTACTGTTAACTGTGGTACCGAAACAGCTATGGCATCGGTTACAATTAATAACATTCCCGGACCCTCGGTATCAATAACAGGTACTGCCAATACGACTTGCGGTAATGCAAATGGAAGCGCCACTGCAACGGCATTCGGTGGTAATTCTCCTTACAACTTTACCTGGTCGAATAGCCAAAGTGGACCAACCCTTATCAATGTTATGGCGGGTACTTATACTGTTACAGTAACTGATGCAAACGCATGCTCCGCTATAAATACTTTAACAATCACCAATGCACCTGGCCCAACTGTGAGCATAACTAGCATAAGCAACTCTTCCTGTGGAATGGCCAATGGCTCTGCAACCCTCGGCGTAAATGGGGGAACACCTCCCTATACTTATTATTGGAATACCACCCCAGGTATGTATACTCAAACCCTCCAAAATGTACCTGCTGGTTCTTATTGTGTTAGCGTTACTGATGCAAATGGATGCGTGGCTACAACTTGTGTAACAATAGGGCAAAACCCTGGACCGATTGCTACCGTAACATCTACGAACGAAACATGTGGTATGGCAAATGGAACAGCTCATGCCGGTGCTTCCGGCGGATCTGGTACATTTACTTATTTTTGGAGTGATGGGCAAGCTACAAACAGTGCCTTAGGACTTAGCCAAGGAACCTATTCCGTAACAGTTTTCGATGGCTATTGTTCAGCTTCGGCAACTTTTAATATTTTAGAAATTCCAGGTCCTAGTGCAGCATTTACGATGGTTCCTGATACTGTAATTCAGCATCATTATTATGTTATTAATAATGCATCGGGTATTCCACCCTTATCATATTTGTGGAGCTGGGGCGACGGTACCAGTGATACAACAGCTTATCCAACCCACACCTACAGCATAGCGGGAAACTATACTATTTGCCTTTCTATTACGGATTCTACAGGAGCTGGCTGCACAGGTACTTACTGTGATTCTTCTTATCTGCAAAAATCGCAAAATACGATTATATCGGTGGACGTAATTCCATCTGAAACTACAGGATTAAATGTTAATGAATTATCTGATCGGATAAATATCTATCCGAATCCTGCTGCCAATATCCTCACATTAGAAGCAACACAAAAATCCGCAATAGAAATTTTAAATATACAAGGTCAGCTTGTTAAAACCCTTTCAGCAATTGATTCAAAAACAAGAGTTGATGTTTCAACATTTCCCGACGGAGTTTATATTGTTGAAGTGAAAACAGAAAAAGGAATTGTTATAAAAAGGTTTGTGAAGGATTAGTTTTCTGTAAGCTCCCGTAGTCTTAAGAAAACTATAATAATAAAAAAACCTCTGCAAAATTTGCAGAGGTTTTTTATGAAATTCATATTCTTTTATTTTATCAGTGTAATTCTTTTTGTAACAAGGCTGCTTCCTGCATCAATGGTTACAACATAAACACCTGCATCATATCCAGAAAGATCAAGCTGTACAAGTTTGTTGAATAAAGGATTTACTTCTGCATCAAGAACATCTTCACCAACTACATTGTAAACATGAATAACTGCTTTTTCTGCAGTGACTCCTGTAAATTCAACATTCACAAAATCGTTTGCAGGGTTCGGGAAAACATTTATTTCTTCATCCAGAATTGAAGGAGGTTCGGTTATACCTGTAAGTATTGAAGGATCCCATTTGTAAATACCGCCATCAGTGGAACTGGTGTTAAAACTTCCTGCCCAGCCTGTATTGACATCATAAAACTTCACGCGTATATATTGAATTGTTGAAGATGTATCAATATCAATGAAACTTGTACAATCATTGGTACTGTATGAAGATCCTGTTCCCGAGGCTGAAGCCCCGTCAACCCACATTGCAGCAGTTCCCGGAACATAATCAAGGTTTGGGGTCTTTACATAAAAGCCGGTTGGAGTAAGAGTAGTCCAAGTTGTGCCGCCATTGGTGGTTTTTTTCATTCCAATATACGCACCAGTGGAGTTATTGGTACCAGTTACAATTCCGGTATTTGCATCTTTAAAAACGGGCATAACGGCTGCAGTTGTACCTAAGCCTGTTGCAGTAACTGTCCAGGTTAATCCCTTATCAGCAGATTTATAAATTCTGCCCATAGTTGTACCAAACCAAATTGTGTTGCCTACCGCATCGAACATATCAGTAATGCCAGCCTCACCTGAAGTGCAGTTGGGCAACGATGCTGCAGAAACCTGTGTCCATGATGTTCCGCCATTTGAAGTTGTGTATATAACAAAATCGGTTCCTGATGGATCGCCAACACAAACGCCATTGTTAACATCAAAAAAGTAAACAAGATCAAGCCAGCTGCTTGCATAACTTGGTGAATTTGCAATGGACCATGTGGTTCCGCCATTCACTGTTTTTGCAATGTATCCGCCATTTGCAGCGGCACCGGGGAACATAGCTGCATAACATACAGTGTCATTAAATGCACAGAGGTTAGCTATACCGCAGGTTGTGGAACCTGTAAAAGCTATTGTACCGGGAGTCCAGGTAATACCACCGTTAACTGTTTTTGTAAATTCCTGGATATAATTTGTAGTGCTTGTGCCATCAACAGCGCCTGCCCATACAATGTAAGGGTTCACAATGCTGATAGTGGTTACTCCTCTTGAAGCTGTTGTGAATCCTGAATTCTGTTTAATCCATTTTGAAGGAGTACCGCCAACATTGATATACTGTGTTCTAACTTTGGTGTCAGTGCCGCTTGCATTTGATACTGTAAGAGAAACCTGGTACAGGCCTGCAGTAGCATAGGTAATATTTGTCGGGTTCTGGGAAGTGGATGTAGCAGGCGATCCACCGTCAAATGACCATGAATAATTTAAAGGTGAATTTGTAGATAAATCGGTGAAATTTACACTTCCACCAACAGCCGGGGTTGTATTGCTAACTGTGAAATTTGCAACAGGTGCACTGGTAGGCGGCTGGATTCTTACTACCGCCATATTATTATTATTAAACGTATATCCTGAAGGATTTAAAGCGCCTACTGAATAATAAGCATTGCTGGAACCAGACCAACCCCAGTTAAAATGAAATGCATTTGAAGCATTATATCCGTCACATACAAAAGCGTGTCCTTCGGTACCATTGTCACCTGAGTAAAGAACAGGCCTGCCAGCATCAAGTTCCGCTTTCAGCAAAGCAATCCAGTTGGCAGAAGTGAAATTGGCCATGATCTGCAATTCGCAGGATGGCGAGTAATTAAAATCATTAATCAGCGCACTGGGCACATCCCATGTATAAGCACCTGAACCGCTGGTACCATACTGCATATCGACTGAAACACCGCAATGGTACATGAGAGTGGCAACAGAAGTATTGCTGGACGATACATTATTTGGCATTGAACCCCAACCATAAGTAGTAGTCCCAAAGTTTGCAGTTTGCGATCCGTAAGTTGGATCAGTGTATGTATGTGAACCTGTACCTGTTGAAGGATAGTTCCATTTTTTCATGACCTGGGCCATGGCAGTGGCAACACATCCAACCCAAACATGGCCGCAATCGCCACCAGATGCAACAGGACAAAGTGTATTATAATAGCAACCCTGATCCCAGGTAGTGGAGCATAATGGTGTAACCACGAGCTTGAGAGAAGGAAGCTGATCGTTGCGGATTTTATTCCATTCAACCAATGTCTGCGTATTATCCAAATGTGAATCAACAATATATTTTATCTCTTCACTATAGCTCTCATACCATGCCGCGGCATTTGCAGGGATATTTTCCTTGTCGAAAGTTTCATTGTCAGAATATCCCAGTATCGGCATTACAGCATCATCTGCAGCTACCAGAATAAAACCACCGGCATTGAACGTAAAAACATAAAATGTATTCAGATTATCCTTCTGGTAAACAACCGCATCAGACACAGTAAAATCTGTTTTGCCCGTTGCGAAATGTTTGTAATAATTTACTGCAACTTTTTGTGCAGATTCCTGTGATACCGGGGCAGCAAAAAGCCCTGCACCGAAGATCACGATAAGGAGGGTAATGATCAGTTTTTTCATAAAGTTTAGTTTAGTTAATGGTTTGGGTAAAGCAAATATATCAAATTTTTAATCCGGTTTTATTCCGTTAACAAACAAAAAGTACCTTTGTATGATTATTGTGTTAAAAAAAATATGATTTTCAGATATTTTTATAAAGTTAGACCTCTGTTTTTTGTTTTTCTTTCGGTCGTGGCCAGATCACAAAGTCTGCAAGAGTATAGTTTAAGCGGAACCGTGAATGGATGCAAAGGAGAAAAAATAATTCTGTCGGCAGTTTATGGAAAAGAAATCATTGCTGTTGATTCTTCTTATCTCGATAAAAACTGTGCTTTTCATTTTGCTTTCAAACAAGCCGAATATAAAGGCTTATACAGGCTCAGCATAAGTGATTCAAATTATGCAGATATTATTTTCAATAAGGAAAATATCATCGTGGAATCGGGTATCAAGGATCTTGGCGGAAAAATGAAAATAGGCAGTTCCGTTGAGAATAAATTACTATATTTTTATAAGGAAAAAATTTCAGGCTTAAATGATTCCATAAGCAGACTGACTTCATTGGGACAACAGCTCTATGAAAAAGATGCTGCCGGAAATGCCGCAACACTTAAGAAACTGGCACAACAGATTGAACTCTTTAATGCAAAAAAAAGAATCCTGAGTGATTCAATCATTTCCAAAAATCCGAAATTATTTATTTCTGAAATGCTCAAAGCTTCGCTGCTGCCCGACTTCAGAACCTACATGAAAAAGAAAGATGCGGCTCCTTACCCGAACGAAGCTGCTTTTCTGAAAGAACATTTTTTCGATAACCTTGATTTTGCTGATTCAAACCTGTTGCACACCGATATTATATTTGATAAGATTGGCGAGTATTTCCAGTACTTTGCCGATCCTCCTTCAGTTGAAAATTATAAAACTGCAATTGATTTTATCCTGATACGCTCTGCTGTTAATAAGAATGTAAGCGATTATATTTTTAATACAATGATGCGAACCTTTGATCATTCCGACTGGGATGAGGTATATACATACGTGGTCGACATGTATCTTGCGCAGAACACCTGCAGCGACAATGAAAAAGCAAAATCGCTTGCTGAAAAATCATCAGCCATAAAATCATTAAAACCCGGAAGTGTCGCTCCGGCCATTATTACCAAAGATATTGCAGGGAAAACCAAAATTTTGGATTCATTGAAATCGCGGTATACACTTGTTGTTTTCTGGGGATCGTGGTGCGAGTTCTGCGAAAAAGCAATGCCGGAATTGAAAAATATTTATTCGAATTATCATCCAAAAGGACTGGAAATATTTTCAGTTTCACTCGACAGTATTACTCAAAACTGGATTGACGGAACTACACGATTTGCAATTCCCTGGATAAATACCTGCGACCTGAAAGGCTTTGACAGTCCGGTAATAAAAGAATACAACATCTGGCGCACTCCCACCTATTTCCTGCTTGACTCTGAAAAGAAAATTATTGCAAGACCCGCGAATACGGTTATTTTAAAAGAGAAGCTGAAGTCCCTGACTTGGTAAAAGTTGACAAGATGACATGGGATAAGATGACAAGTTATAAGTCACAAGTCATAAGTGATAAGTTGACAAGTGATCGGTGATCAATAAGCAATAGACATTGCAGAGGATTGCAGCAATATCTTTCAACCAAACCTGCCGTCAGTCTGAGTGATTTGCGCAGCAAATTGTATTGAGGACAAAGCAGAGATGTCCAACTCAGGGAGTGTTAAGTATTTCTTGGCAACCTTGCTGCATTGCGTGCTTTGCTTTCTTATAGATTGTGAGTTTACAGAAATGAAGAAGTTTCTTTTAAAATAATTTCTGTGGCGCCAATATTTTTCTGAATAAAAGTTTTTGCAATTTCTGATTTTTCTTTCAGCAATTGAGCATCGTTCATCAGTTTCAACACAACTGCAAAAAATTCCTGTTCATTGTTTACACTGAAAGCGCCGCCTTCTTTTATAAGATCTACGGCTTCCTGGAATTTGTGGTACTTCGGTCCTAAAATGACCGGCATTCCAAAAGTTGCAGCTTCAAGAATGTTGTGAATGCCGCTGCCAAAGCCTCCTCCGATGTATGCGATTTTTCCATACTGGTAAACATGCGATAAAATACCAATGGAATCAATAATCAAAACCTTTGCATACATCACATTTTCTTCGTCGGCTTCGGAATACAACACCACATGTCCTTTTTTTATTTTATCGGCAATGGCGGCAATATGAGGCTTGTCGACCATATGAGGGGCAATGATAAATTTGTATTTTGTTTTTTCAGAATTGATAAGCTTTGTAATCAGCTCCTCATCAGGAGGCCATGAACTTCCTGCAATAAACACATCAGAGTTCTTACAGAATTTTTCAATCAGGGGAAACTGTTTTACATTTTGTGTTATGGAATGCACCCTGTCAAAACGGGTATCACCGCTCACTGTAATCTGCATTATTCCTATGCTCTGAAGCAGCTCCGCTGATTTTTTATTCTGTACAAAAATCCTGGTTATTCCTTTCAGTTGATTTCTGAACCATCCGCCATACCATTTGAAAAAATGCTGCCCGTGCCTGAAATTAGCTGAAATGATAAAGAAAGGTATTTTTTTAAGTGTGATATTTTTTATGTAATTGAACCAGAATTCATACTTCACAAAAAATACAATTTCAGGATTTACACTATTTACAAAACGTTTTGCATTTGAAGGTGTATCGATTGGAAGGTAAAAAATATAATCGGCGCCATTATAGGTTTTACGCACTTCGTAACCTGACGGAGAAAAAAATGTTAATAAAATTTTATATGCTGGATGTTGTTTGCGGAATTCTTCAATTACGGGTCTGCCCTGCTCAAACTCGCCAAGTGAGGCACAATGGAACCATGCAATCTTAGAATCTTTTTTTATGCGCTTTTCAAGAATTTCGAAAAGGCCTTTCCTGCCTGCTATCCATTGATTTGCTTTTTTATTAAATGGAGAAACAAGGTAAATGAGAAATTTATAAATAAGTACCGATAGATTGTAAAAAAAAACCACAACGAATCTGATTAATAATAATAGTATGTTTCAGGGGTTCTTCTGTATAGAGGTAGTACCCATCCAATCCTGAAACCTGAAAGCAGGTCGAACCTTTTGGTTTTATCGGGACCCATCATATCGAAGTTGTAGCTGCGCCTGTTCATGGTCCATGCCTGCACGAATTCAAAACCAGCATAAAAACTAACGAGTTTTGAATTTCCCATATACATATAGCCGAGAAACTCGCTCATGGCAAACCCGTTTGTGAGCCTGTCGTAGCCTTTTTTATAATCGCCTTTTATCTGGGGAGCAATATTGTCTTTGTTTTCAATCCTGATTTTGTGCTGAAGGAGTCCGCCGCCAAGCATAAAAATGATTCCTGAATTTTTATTTGGTCCAAATACGGGAAATAATTTTCCGGCTTTTGCTCCGAAATAAAAACCTCGTTCCAGGAGGCGCACATCGGCGTACATGCCATCACCGTCAATCAGATTGCCATCAATAGTGCTGATGGAATCGAGTATGCCGTTTTCCTTGATGGTGTCCCTGAACATGAAAAAACCGTCAGCACCAAACAGCCAGTTTTTCTTTGTTTTAAATAAATAGGATCCTCCAATTGCTGAATTTGAAAGAAAACGCTTTGAAAGATCGCCACCTGCAAACTGGTAACCATATGAAACAGTAACCAGGGAAGTGCTGATGATGGAATCTTTTACATCTTGCTGAGCATAAGAGCAGAGCGTAAATGCGACCGAAATAATAAGTGTAAAAATCTTTTTCATTGACTGCAAAATTAATCTTTTTTGAATGAAATCGGCAATAACTGTTCTAAACGCCAATTTCAGTTAAATAGTATAATGATGCAAATGACTTTATAAAATTATTATAATGATTATATTTGCAACTTAAAATAGTTGACTAATTAAATAATTTAAGGGAGATTGAGTGATGAGAAAGATTCAAATGGTTGATCTGAAAAGCCAGTACGAAAAGATCAAAGGCGAAATTGACAGTGCAATTATTAATGTAATTGAATCCACTGCCTTTATTAACGGCCCTGAAGTAAAGAACTTCCAACAGGACCTTGAAAAATACCTAGGTATAAAGCATGTTATACCCTGTGCCAACGGAACCGATGCATTGCAGGTTTCAATGATGGCATTAAATCTTAAACCAGGAGACGAAATAATTGCGCCATCCTTTACATTTGTTGCAACTGCCGAAGTTATTGCATTGCTTGGACTTACCCCAGTTCTTGTAGATGCTGATCCCGACACATTCAACATTGATCCGAAAGCTATTGAAAGAGCTATCACACCAAAAACCAAAGCGATTGTTCCTGTTCATTTATTCGGACAATGTGCCGATATGGATGCAATAATGGAAATTGCTGCAAAGCACAACCTCACAGTAATTGAAGATACCTGCCAGGCAATAGGTGCTGATTTTATTTCAAAAAATGGAACTAAGAAAAAAGCCGGAACAATAGGCCATATTGGATGCACATCATTCTTCCCTTCAAAAAATCTTGGATGTTATGGTGATGGCGGTGCAATTTTTACAAATGATGATGCACTTGCAGAAAAAATAAGAATCATTGTCAATCATGGCATGACCGTAAGATACTACCACGACCTGATTGGAGTGAATTCAAGGCTCGACAGTATTCAGGCAGTAATTTTGAAAATTAAACTTAAGAAACTTGACGAATATGCTGCTGCAAGAAATAAAGCTGCTGCTTACTACGACAATGCATTCAAAGGAAATTCAAAATTAAAAACACCTCTACGTTTTAATAAATCCACACATGTTTTCCATCAGTATACATTGCTTACCAATGGATTTGACCGTGCAAAACTTATTGAATTCCTGAATGAAATTGGAATACCGGCAATGATTTATTACCCAGTGCCCATGCATATGCAGAAGGCATACCAGGATCCAAGATACAAAGTGGGTGATTTTCCGGTTACCGAAGCATTAGCTGCATCAGTGATGTCGCTGCCAATGCATACCGAACTTGATGAAGAACAATTGAAACATATTACATCTTCAATTTTGGAATTTGTAAATAAAAACTAAAGGTTTCTCAACACGGGGTGCACAGAACAAATTCTATACACTCTGTGTTAAAAGAATTGATATGGAAAAAGAATTTTTTGCTCACGAATCGGCAATAATTGACGAAGGCTGCAAAATTGGGAAAGGCACGAAGATATGGCATTTCACGCATATCATGCCGAATTGCATTATTGGCGAGAACTGTAATATCGGGCAAAATGTAGTGGTTTCTCCGGATGTTGTTTTAGGCAATAATGTAAAGATTCAGAATAATGTATCCTTGTATACAGGCGTTATTTGCGAGGATGATGTATTCCTGGGGCCATCAATGGTTTTTACAAATATTGTAAACCCGCGAAGTGCGATCATTCGCAAGCATGAGTATTCAAAGACTGTTGTTAAAAAAGGAGCCTCAATAGGAGCAAATGCAACTATTGTATGTGGGCATGATATAGGAGAATTTGCATTTATAGGCGCAGGTGCAGTTGTTACGAAAAATGTTCCCGCCTATGCTTTAGTTATTGGAAACCCTGCCAGGCAAACCGGATGGATGAGTGAATATGGTCACCGACTGAAGTTCGATGAAAACGGAATCGCTGTGTGCCCCGAGAGCAAAGAGAAATACCAGTTAAAGGACAACAAGGTGAGTAAACTGAAATAATAATGGACAAAACACAAAAAATAAATTTTGCTTTAATTGGTGCTGCAGGATACATTGCCCCGCGCCATCTGAAAGCAATAAAAGAAACTAACAATATCCTTGTTTCCGCACTGGACAAGCATGATGCAGTGGGCGTGATGGACAGTTATTTTCCCGAAGCAGATTTTTTCCTTGAATCAGAAAGATTCGACAGGCACCTTGACAAATTGCGCAGGCAGGGTGAAAAGAAAATTGATTATGTAAGTATTTGTTCCCCGAACTATCTCCATGATTCTCACATACGTCTTGCATTGCGTAACGATGCAAATGTTATCTGCGAAAAGCCGCTTGTTCTGAATCCATGGAATATCGATGCACTTAGCATCATCGAAAAAGAAACAGGAAAAAAAATAAATAATATTCTTCAGCTGCGCTTGCACGATTCCATTATCAAGTTAAAAGAAACCATTGCTGCAGGGCCAAAAGACAAAATATATGATGTTGACCTCACTTACATAACAAGTCGCGGCCACTGGTACTATATGTCCTGGAAAGGTGATGACAGTAAGTCGGGCGGGATTGCAACAAACATCGGCATTCACTTTTTTGATATGCTTATCTGGATCTTCGGGGCTGTACAAGAGAGCACGGTGAACTATTACTCAAGTAATAAAGCAGGAGGTTTTCTTCAACTTAAAAATGCCAGGGTTCGTTGGTTTTTAAGCATCGACAGCAACGACCTTCCAGAAAAAGTAAAGCAGACGAATCAGCGCACTTACCGTTCCATTCAGGTAGACAATAAAGAAATTGAATTCAGTGAAGGCTTTGGCGACCTTCATACACTAAGTTATAAAGAAATTATAGCTGGAAATGGCTTTGGCCTTGAAACTGCGTATCCCAGCATCAATGCTGTACATAATATACGTCATGCAAAGGTAGCAGGACTTACGGGCGATTACCACCCTGCATTAAAAATTATTAATATTTAACGTTTTAAAATTATTGAGAGATGGATCTGTTGAAAGAATTATTAAAGAAAGAAACCAAATTATCTGTGATAGGTTTGGGTTATGTTGGATTACCAATTGCACTTGAATTTGCAAAAAAAATATCAGTGATCGGCTTCGACATTAAGGAAGACCGCGTTGAAATGATGAAGAACAGAATTGACCCTAGCGAAGAACTTACCGCTGATGCATTTGAGGGTTGTGATATTCGGTTTACTGCAAAACCGGAAGATCTGAAGGACGCCACTTTTCATATTGTTGCTGTGCCCACACCAATTGATGACCATAATCTTCCTGATCTTACACCATTGCTTAGTGCAACAAGAACCGTTGGAAAAATTCTGAAAAAAGGCGATTATGTTGTGTATGAATCCACTGTATATCCGGGCTGTACAGAAGAAGACTGCATTCCTATACTTGAAGAACTCTCAGGGTTAAAATTTGTAACAGATTTTAAAGTTGGATTTTCGCCGGAAAGAATAAACCCCGGTGATAAAGATCATACAATAACTACCATCACAAAAGTAGTCTCCGGCTGTGATGAAGAATCGCTTGATGTTGTTGCAAAAGTTTACGAACTAATTGTAACTGCAGGTGTTCATCGTGCATCATCCATTAAAGTTGCCGAATCGGCCAAGATCATTGAAAACACTCAGCGTGACGTGAACATCGCACTTATGAATGAACTTTCAATTATATTCAACCGCATGGGGATTAATACTTATGAAGTACTGGAAGCTGCCGGAACCAAATGGAATTTTCTGAAGTTCTATCCCGGACTTGTAGGCGGTCATTGCATCGGTGTGGATCCATATTATTTAACTTACAAAGCAAAAGAATTCAGGTATCACGCACAGATTATCAATTCCGGCAGGTTTGTAAATGATTCAATGGGCTTTTATATTGCCAAGCAAACTGTGAAAAAAATAATTGCTGCCGGTAAAAATGTGCTGAACTCGAAAGTACTTGTAATGGGTGCAACATTTAAGGAAGACGTAAGCGACATCCGCAACTCACGCGTGGCTGATGTTATTTCTGAACTTAAAACCTACGGGGCAAAAGTTGATGTGGTTGATCCTTATGCATCATCCAAAGAACTGAAGCATGAATACGGATTCGAACTTATTGATCGTCCTAAAGGTAGTTACGACGCCATCATTGTCGCTGTGAATCACAAGCCATACATGGATCTCAATGAAAGCTATTTTAAGTCGCTTACTAATGACAAAGCAATTCTTGTTGATGTGAAAGGAATTTACAGGAATAAAATTAAAGAACTTACTTACTGGAGCCTGTAATTGCCTATGATGAATTAACGAGAAATATTATAGTGGTCAGTCTTCGATCACTTCGTCAAGCTGAGGGTGACATCTCAGACTGACCATTACAAATTATCTGTCACATTGAGTTTATCGAAATGTGACTATAAAAAATAATGATACACATATTTTAATATTTGTGAAAATTCTTGTCACCGGAGGAACCGGATATATCGGATCGCATACAGTTGTTGAACTTCAGCAAAAGGGATATGAAGTTGTTATTGTTGACAATCTCTCGAACTCCACTAAAGATGTGATTTATTCCATTGAAAAAATCTCCGGTATTCTTCCTGAATTTCACCAATTCGATTTGTGTGATGCAGAGCTTACAGCTAAATTCTTTACTGAAAATAAAAACATTGATGGTGTAATTCATTTTGCAGCTTTTAAGTCCGTGGGGGAATCAATGGATTTTCCATTGAAGTATTATCATAACAACCTTAAATCCCTGATAAACCTGCTTAAATGCATGGGTGATGCAAAAATAAAAAATCTTGTTTTTTCTTCTTCATGCACTGTTTATGGACAACCCGATATATTACCCGTTACAGAAACTGCACCTTTTAAAAAAGCCTTTTCTCCTTACGGACATACAAAACAGATTTGTGAAGAAATCATTGAACATACAATTGACATTTACGGTTTAAAAGCTATTTCACTGAGGTATTTTAATCCTATAGGTGCTCATGGATCTGCTCTGATAGGCGAATTGCCGCTGGGTGTGCCCAACAACCTGATTCCTTTTTTAACACAGACTGCAATTGGGAAAAGAGAATGCCTAAATGTTTTCGGGCATGATTACAATACACCCGATGGTACCTGCATCCGCGATTATATTCATGTTGTTGATATAGCACTGGCACATATTTCGGCGCTGGAAAGAATGACAAACAATAAGTCTGCTGCAAATCATGAAGTGTTCAATCTCGGCACTGGTAATGGGTTTACGGTACTTGATGTTATCAGGACCTTTGAAAAAGTAAGCGGAGAGAAATTAAATTACAAACTTGTTGACCGGCGGTCCGGCGATATTGAAAAAGTATGGGCAGATACGCAACTTGCAAATAGTGTTCTCGGATGGAAAGCTGCACGAAGCCTTAAAGACATGATGCTTTCGGCATGGAAGTGGGAAAAACAACTTAAATCAAAAAAATAGATTTTTTAATATCCAATGTCCAACACCGAATATCGAATTTCCAAATACTGACAAATGGAAGAAATCACTAAAAGAAAATATGATCTCGAAGAAAGGTTGATTGAATTTTCTTTATTAATTATTCAAATTGTTGAGTTATTGCCCAATACAAAAGCAGGAAATCATATTGGTGGACAATTAATTCGAAGTGGAACTTCACCGGCGTTCAATTATGGAGAGGCACAAAGTGCAGAATCAGCAAATGATTTTATTCATAAAATGAAGATTTGCTTGAAGGAGCTAAGGGAATCGAAAATATCATTGAAGATAATTAAAAGAAAGCCCTTGATAAAATCACCTGATATTATTGAGAAAGTTCTTCAAGAGAGCGATGAATTGATCGCAATATTTGTTAAAAGTATAAATACTGCTGAAAATAATAAAAAGAAGTAAAAAAATGTTCATTCATCATTCATTATTGAGTGTTGGATGTTGGAAATTCATTTTAAACATTGACTATGAAGAATTTGTTAATCACTGGTGGTGCGGGATTCATCGGTTCGCATGTTGTACGGCTATTTGTAAAAAAATATCCTGATTACAAAATTGTAAATCTTGACAAGCTCACTTATGCCGGCAACCTGGCCAATCTTACCGATATTGAAAATGAAAATAATTATGAATTTGTAAAAGGCGATATTGTCGACAGTGATTTTATCAATACACTTTTTGCAAAATATAATTTTGATGGCGTCATACATCTTGCCGCTGAATCGCACGTGGATCGCTCAATTGAGAGTCCTATGGATTTCATAATGACAAATATTATTGGAACTGTTAATTTGTTGAATGCTGCAAAAACAATTTGGAAAGATAATAGCGAAGGAAAGAAGTTCTATCATATTTCTACTGATGAAGTTTATGGTTCTTTAGGAGAAGAAGGTTTTTTTGTAGAAGCCACAGCCTATGATCCCCGAAGTCCATATTCAGCATCTAAAGCAAGTTCAGATCACTTAGTTAGAGCTTACCATCATACCTATAAACTTCCTGTAGTCATTAGTAATTGCTCAAATAACTATGGTGCAAACCAGTTTCCCGAAAAGCTGATTCCGCTGTGCATTAATAATATCAAGAATAACAGGCCCCTTCCTATTTACGGAAAAGGTGAAAATATTAGGGACTGGTTATGGGTGAATGATCACGCAAATGCAATTGATATTATTTTTCATAAAGGAAAAACCGGCGACACTTACAACATTGGCGGAAACAATGAATGGACCAACATCGACCTGGTTCGTATGTTATGCAAGATCATGGATAAGAAATTAAATCGTGCAGCAGGAGATTCTGAAAAACTTATCACGTATGTAAAAGACCGTGCCGGCCACGATCTGCGCTACGCAATCGATTCATCCAAATTGCAGGAAGAACTCGGCTGGAGCCCATCTCTGCAATTTGAGGAAGGTCTTGATAAAACAGTCGACTGGTATTTATCAAATGAACAATGGCTGAACAATGTAACATCGGGTGATTATCAGAAATATTACGATTTACAGTATGTGAAGCGGTAATCGGTTGTAAGTTTTGGTTTATACAAAACTTTGAACCTTCAACTTTAAACTTTCTTAAATGGGAATTTTCGGAAATATTTTTCATTCTGACAAACTCAAACATCCTGTTGATCTTTCATCAGTGGCTGCAGATATGCATTCCCATCTGATTCCCGGAATTGATGATGGTTCCAAGACCATGGAAGAATCTATTGAACTGATTCGTTCGCTCCACACGCTTGGTTATAAAAAGCTTGTCACAACTCCGCATATTATCAGCGACTATTTTAAAAACACCCCGGAAATTATTACATCAGGACTGGAAAAACTTCGTGAAGCTATTACAGTGGCAGGATTACCAGTTACAATAGAAGCTGCGGCAGAGTATATGCTCGATGCAGGCTTTATTAAAAAATACAAGTCAGAGAAGTTACTCACATTTGGAAATAACTATTTACTGATAGAACTTTCAGCATATACGCCACCTGAAAATCTTTTCCAGATTTTTTTTGATTTAAAAATTGATGGCTACAACCCAATACTGGCGCATCCCGAAAGATATCATTACTGGCACTACAATATTGATCATTATATTTCACTGAAGGACAGGGAAATTTTTTTCCAGATAAATCTTCCTTCACTTGCAGGTTATTATTCACCTGAAGTTCGCAAGATTGCAGAACAACTTATTGATAATAATCTTGTGGATTTTGTCGGCACTGATATGCACAACACTGTTTATTTTGATCAGGTTGAAAAAAGCCGATTTTCCAAACACCTCGAAAAGCTTATCAATTCTGGTAAATTATTGAATAATACGTTGTAAAATCTTTACCTTTTTCAAGCAAATCACATATAGTGAATATAATATTTGCACAGCCAAATTTCTTACTATTATCCCGAAGGGATAAAATATAAATAACCACTGGTTACGCCAGTGGTTTTAGTATAAAGGAAAAGTTCAACCCTTATAGGGTTGAATATAGGGATCTTTTCTACCCCCAGTTTCACTGGAGGTTATTTTCATTAAAGTCCTTCGGACTTTACAAATGAGAATCTAAATTCAACCAAATAAAAAACCAGACTTCTCAGTCTGGTTTTTTGCATATAATTTTAAACAATATTATTTTTCAGTTCCTGCTAAACGTTTGTATGAGTTATAACGCCATTTTGCAGCTTCTTCAGCCGATTTAAATAATTCTTCAGCTTCTGCAGGAAATTGTTTTTTAAGTGATGTATAACGCACTTCGCTTTTCAGGAAGTTCTGGAAATCGGCCCAGTTAGGCTCATTCGAATCAAGTTTGAACGGATTCTTTCCTTCTTTTTCTAAAAGGGGATTATACCTGTACAAATGCCAGTACCCTGATTTCACAGCCTGTTCAGTTTGATCCTGTGTTTTTCCCATGCCATTCTTCAAACCGTGATTTATACAAGGAGCATAAGCAATAATCAGTGATGGTCCCGGATAAGCTTCTGCTTCTTTCAATGCGCGGAAGTATTGTCCGTTGTTTGCACCCATTGCAACCTGGGCAACATACACATATCCATATGACATTGCCATCATTCCCAGATCTTTTTTCCTGACACGTTTTCCTGCAGCAGCAAATTTCGCTACAGCACCTATAGGAGTGGATTTTGATGATTGTCCGCCCGTATTGGAATAAACTTCTGTATCAAGTACAAGCATGTTGATATCTTCGCCTGATGCCAGTACATGGTCGATTCCGCCATAACCAATATCATATGCCCAGCCATCACCACCAAATGCCCATACAGATTTCTTGATGAGATATTGTTTGTATCCCATAATCTGCTTGGCTATTGGAAGATCGCTCTTTTCAATAAGTTTTAAAACTTTTTCAGAAGCTACAATTGATTCTTCTGCTTTGTCTTTAGCATCAACCCATATTTTAAAAGCTTCCTTCATATCAGCAGGAATTTCGGTATTCATGGCTTCAAGCATTAACAGCTTGATGCGTTCCCTTAACTTGCTTACGCCGGTAGCCATTCCAAATCCGTATTCTGCATTATCTTCAAATAAAGAGTTTGCCCAGGCAACACCTTTACCATTTCTATTGCAGGTACGGTAAGGAGTAGCAGGAGCTGAACCACCATAGATAGATGAACATCCTGTTGCATTGGCAACAATCATTCTTTCACCATACAGTTGTGTAATGAGTTTGATGTATGGAGTTTCGCCGCAACCGCCGCAAGCACCGGAGAATTCGAATAAAGGTTGTGCAAACTGGCTATTCTTAAATGTTTTGAATTTATTTACGACATTATCCTTATATGTAACTTTCTTTTCAAGATGATTCCATCTTTCTATTTCTTCTTCCTGTGTGCCTAGTGGTTTCATAACAAGAGCTTTCACCTTCGAAGGACAAACATCCTCGCAGTTACCGCAACCTGTACAGTCAAGAACACTTACCTGAATTTTAAACTGATAACCTTCAAGTTCTTTTCCTATTGCTTTCAGAGTTTTTGTATTTGCAGGAAGATCTAACATTTCTTCTTGATTCATTAAGAATGGTCTGATAGAAGCGTGAGGACATACATAAGAACACTGGTTACACTGAATACAATTTTCAGGAATCCATTCAGGAACATGTACAGCAATACCTCTCTTTTCGTATTCTGTAGTGCCAGCAGGGAAAGTACCGTCTTCCCTGTCGGTGAATGTACTTACAGGTAAACTGTCGCCTTTCATGCAATTAATAGGTTCCATCACATTTTTAATGAAATCAGGAATTTCCCTGTTGTCCTTCACAGGTTTCACTTCAATGTTTTTCCATTCAGCAGGAACTTTTATTTCCTTTACTTCTCCACCTTTGTCGACAGATGCATTGTTCATGCAAACCACTTTTTCACCTTTGTTACCATAGGTTTTTTCAATGGCTTTCTTCATTGCTGTTACAGCAAGATCGTAAGGAATAACATTCGACACTTTGAAGAATGCAGATTGCATGATAGTGTTTGTGCGGTTTCCAAGACCGATTTCATCAGCAATTAATGTAGCATTGATTACATAAAATTTAATTTCATTTTCTGCAAGATATTTCTTCATATGGTCAGGCAGACGTTTTTTGGTTTCTTCTTCATCCCAAATACTGTTGAAAAGGAATGATCCGCCTTTCTTAAGACCTTTGAGCATATCATATTTGTTCAGGTATGCTGGAACATGGCAAGCCACGAAGTCAGGAGTATTTACAAGATAAGGAGAACGGATAAGGTTATCACCAAAACGCAAATGCGAAACAGTTATACCGCCTGATTTCTTGGAATCATAAGCGAAATAGGCCTGGCAATATTTATCAGTATTGTCACCGATAATTTTAATAGAGTTTTTGTTTGCTCCAACAGTGCCGTCAGCACCTAATCCATAAAATTTTGCTTCGAAAGTTCCTTTTGGTGCAACGCTTATTTCAGGTAAAAGAGGAAGAGAATGCTTTGTAACATCATCTTCAATTCCAACAGTAAAATGATTTTTTGGTTTTGCCGATTTCAGATTTTCGTAAACTGAAAGCATCATTGAAGGAGTAGTATCTTTAGAACTCAGGCCATATCTTCCGCCTATAATCATAGGTTTGTTTGCTTCATCGTAGAACATATCGCGAACGTCAAGATATAATGGATCTCCGTTAGCGCCCGGTTCTTTAGTACGATCAAGTACACATATTTTCTTCACTGATTTTGGCAATACATTGAAAAAATATTTTGATGAAAATGGTCTGTAAAGATGAACAGAAATTAATCCAAGTTTTTCACCTTTCAAATTTAAATAATCAATAACTTCCTTAATTGTTTCTGTGATGGAACCCATTGCTACAATAATGTTTTCAGCATCTTTGGCTCCATAATAATCAAATGGATGATATTCACGTCCTGTGAATTTTTTCAGTTGCTGCATATAATCTTCAACCATATCAGGAACTGCATCATAAAATTTATTCGATGCTTCTCTTGACTGGAAATAAACATCAGGATTCTGAGCAGTACCGCGCGTTACAGGATTTTCAGGATTGAGTGCCCTGTCGCGGTATGATTGTAGTGCTTTCATATCAAGCAATGAAGCAAGCTGTTCAGTTTCTAATGATTCAATTTTCTGAACTTCAGCAGATGTACGGAAACCATCAAAGAAATGCAAGAATGGCACTCTTGATTTTATGGCTGTAAGATGGGCAACACCTGCAAGGTCCATAATTTCCTGCACACTACCTGTTGCAAGCAATGCAAATCCGCATGAACGGGTACTCATAACATCACTGTGATCACCGAAAATTGAAAGTGCCTGGGCAGCAATAGCACGGGCCGAAACGTGGAAAACGCCTGGTAATAATTCACCTGATATTTTATACATGTTAGGTATCATCAGCAATAAACCCTGCGAGCAAGTGAATGTTGAAGTGAGAGCACCAGACTGAAGTGAGCCATGCACAGCGCCTGCAGCACCAGCTTCTGACTGCATTTCAGCTACTTTTACTGTTTCACCAAAAATATTTTTTCTACCATGAGCAGCCCATTCGTCCACATATTCTGCCATCGTTGATGATGGAGTAATAGGGTAAATTGCGGCGACTTCGCTGAACATGTAGGCAATGTGAGCAGCAGCCTGATTACCGTCGCATGTGATGAAATTTTTCTTTTCCATAATGATCTAAAGATTTATTAAAAATATGTCGTTAGTTGTTAAACAATAAACAAATACTCTGAATTGGCGAAGTTATAAAAACAATATTAAATATCAATAAATTTCAGGACATTTTTCTGCCCTTTAAAATACCGGATTTGTCGAAGGGTACAATAGAATTGACGAATTGCAGATGCTAGTCAATAATGCATTTCCGGCTGTATAACATTGCATCTGAATCTTCTATTTTCATGAAGTATATTCCGCGTTGCAAATTATTTTTATTAAACGTATAATTCCTTGTTTTTAATCCGTGTTCTGATAAGACACAATGTCCCACGACATCAAAAACCTCAATTGAATGAATGAATACATTTTCTTTCATCAATCGAACACTCGCAGATTCAGAAAGCGGATTTGGCGAGATTGATATGTTTGCGTTATCAAGGTAGTCATCAACTCCTCCTATAATAATATTGGAAATATTAACATTATCAATTATCCATCCTGCTTTGTTAGTCTGGTTATTATCCGATTTGAAATGGAACCGCAATGTCAGCGTATCGCCTGCCGGGTAAGTGAAATCATTAACTGATTTCGTCATCATCCACCATACCCATTCTATTTCCGAATGAATCCAGCCATTTGAAGATCCGTTGAAAGATGGAATTTTTCCGGTAATTGTATCAATCGGACTATAAACATTGGTTCGTCCGGTATTTCCGAAATTGTAATACATTGTTGAATCATATACTACATTCTTCCATGTTGTTCCCTGGTCAAAAGACACTTCAATATAACCACCGTCATTCAATGTATCTGTAATAAACTTATGATCGAAAGTTATTAATGGATTGATGTAATTATATTTCACCCCAGAAATGTTTATGTCAAAATATGAATCATTATTTATTGGATATGGAAGGGATAAACCTGTAACTATGGCGCTTGTTGAAGGCAAAAATTCTGCTTTGCTAGTTTGTCCGATTCTCCAGATATTAGAAGGAATTGCAGTATCTAAATGAACTGAAGGGCAATTTGTGCTGAAATCGCAGGATCCAATTGTAATAATTTGCGACTGTAAAGTGTTTGCCTTTATAATAGCCAGCAAACAAAGAAATACAAACGTAATTTGCTTTTTCATTTCAGTAGATTATTAATTAAAATAAATTTAATTCTGCATTTGTTAAACACACTATTGCGCTTTTTCGTCCCAGCCAAACTTTACAGTAAATCCCGGCTTAAAATGATCTTCTTTTTGCCCGTTAATAGTGATAATGCTTTTTTCTTCGAGCAGTACCATTGTAACTATATTATTCTCGACCGACTGGATCTTCATTTCACCAACATCAAGCCAACCGGTGGTTTTAGCTCCAAAGATTATTTTTTCAAAATATTTCGACAGTATTCCTTTTATGTCTTTTCCCGGAAGCATACTATTATCCGTCTGTTTCACCTTAACTATATTGCCTGCCCTAGAAATAATAGTTCCTGAGAATTCATAATGAACCGAATCCGTATGTTGCGAAGAATTTTGGTTTTGGGAAAACACATAAGCTGGAACCATGAATAAAATAAGTAAACATGTTTTGTAGAAGGAAAAGGCTGTTTTCATATGTTCGATTTATTGTTGAATATAAAAGTAAAAAATAATTTTGAAAGCTGTAATTTTGGCAAAAAATATATTTTGATTTATCCCCCTAATTTCGAACAAAAAATAGGATTTGATTTGATCCGGTCATCATTGCGCGAACTTTGCCTTAGTCCGCTTGGAGCAGCTATTGTCGACAGGATACACTTCTCAGATAATTTAAATAATCTTACAAAACTACTCGAACAAACTGAAGAATTCAGACGGATCCTGCTTTCTTCAGAAAATTTTCCGTCTGAGCATTTTTATGATGTTACCGAAACCCTTACCAATGCTGCGATTGAAGGCACATATATTCCGCAGGACACACTCTTTGATTTAAAACGGTCATTACAGACTGTTGCCGATTGCATGATGTTTTTTAAGAAAACACAGGAAGGACTTTACCCGCAGCTTAACGAAATTATTTCTTCTGTTTACCTAGACAAATCAATTCTTCAACGACTGGATGCAATTCTTGATGACAAGGGAAAAATCAGAGACAGTGCGTCGGATGAGCTTTTGAAGATCAGGAAAGAAATGATCTCAAAACAGTCATCAGTGAACAAGCGGATTTCACAGGTAATTCAAACTGTCAAGAAACAGGGCTGGGCACCTGAAGATATTGAACTCACTATAAGAAACGGCAGAGTTGTAATCCCTATGCTTGCTGCCTATAAAAGAAATATTAAAGGATTTGTTCACGATGAATCTGCTACAGGACATACTGTTTTCATTGAACCTGCCGATGTGTTCGAAATGAACAACGATCTGCGCGAACTTGAAAATGCCGAGAAACGAGAGATTGTAAAAATACTTTTTTCATTTACAGCAAGCATACGTCCTTCCATTGAGGAACTAAAAAAATGTTTTTATTTTTTGGGATTGATGGATTTCATCCGTGCAAAGGCCAGATTTGCCTTACACACTGATTCTTTTAAACCAACTCTCAGGGACATACAACACTTTAATTGGTATAATGCTGTGCATCCACTGCTGTACCTGAATCATAAAGCACAAAAGAAAATAGTTGTTCCTTTGAATATTTCACTCGATGAGGTTTCCAGAATATTAATTATTTCCGGACCGAATGCTGGTGGAAAATCCGTATGCCTAAAAACTGTCGGATTACTGCAATATATGTTGCAATGCGGACTGCTGGTTCCTATGAAAGAATTTTCTGAAGCAGGTATTTTTGAAAATATTTTTATTGATATCGGTGATGAACAATCGCTCGAAAACGATCTCAGCACCTATAGTTCGCATCTGCTGAATATGCGGCACTTCATATGTAATGCAAATGAGAAAACATTATTTCTTATTGACGAATTTGGCACAGGAACCGAACCACAATTGGGTGGTGCTATTGCAGAAGCAATCCTGGAAAAATTGAATGAAAAAAAATCCTTTGGCGTAATCACAACGCATTATTCAAATCTGAAACTTCTTGCCGACAAAGAACCGGGCATTTCAAATGGCGCCATGCTTTTTGATTCGGAAAAAATGAAGCCCCTGTACATGCTGCAGACAGGGAAACCCGGAAGTTCATTTGCATTTGAAATTGCAGAAACTATAGGCTTACAGAAAGATGTTCTTAAACACGCCAAAGAAAAAGCAGGGATAAAGCAACTAAGTTTTGACAAACAACTGCAGAACCTTGATACACAAAAAAGCGAACTCGATAAAAAGGAAACTCAGCTTCGGGTGGCTGATGATTTTCTTTCGGAGATTATTGATAAATATCAGAAACTAACCGAAGACCTTGAAAATTCCAAAAAAGAAATAATTGCCAGGGCTAAAGAAGAGGCAAAAAACCTTCTTGATGAAACAAACAGAATTATTGAAAACACTATTCGCGAGATAAGAGAAAACCAGGCGGACAAGGAGAAAACAAAAGATATTAGAAAAAATCTTTTAGTTTTTTCAGAAGGAATTAAAGTAGAAAAAAGTATGCAGTCTGCAGTTCCGATACCTATCGGAAGTAAGCAATCAGCAAATCAAAAAAAGAAAAATAAAGAAATAAATCCTGAAGTTAAGATACTGAACACGCCTATTGAAAAGGGCGATTACGTAAGGATCATAGGGCAGGAAACGATTGGTGAAGTCATAGGAATTGATGCAAAAGAAGTGTTTATTGTATTCGGCACTTCGCAATTAAAAACAAAACTTAACAAGCTGGAAAAAGTAAGTAAAGAAGATTATAAAACACAATCCGATAAAAATAAACACCAGGGTAAACGCCCGTCAATTGACCTTAATGAGAAGATCAAGAATTTTAAAATGAACATTGACCTTCGCGGAATGCGCGTAGAAGAAGCACTTTCGGCAGTTCAGCACTTTATGGACGATGCCTTGCTGCTGTCAGTTCCAGAAGTTCGTATCCTTCATGGAAAAGGAAATGGAGTATTACGCCACCTTGTTCATCAGTATCTGAGGACAATTCCGGAGGTTAAACATTTTGGCGATGAAGAACTGGAAAAAGGCGGGCACGGAATAACCGTAGTTTCATTCAAATAAAATTCATCTTCGTTACTTCAGTTAAATCACGAATTAGAATCTATCGAAATTCAACAAACAACCATTGCAGCAGTTAGTGCATTTAAGAAATATTCTTCTGCCAGATCCTGTATCTCTTATAAATCACTCCTCCAAGTTTCTCAATTTCGGCGCGCATTTTAAAATTATTTTCAAGGATCAGGTGTGTATCTATTAATTCTATCCTTCGCTTTTTTGCCGATTCAATAATCTTGGATCCAAGCAATGCATCAAATCCAACTCCGCGGTATTCTTCTTTTACCGCACCCAATAAAAGATTGAGCTGCTTAGCGGTTTTTGCCGAATGCAGAATTTTAATAAATCCAAATGGAAATAATTTTCCTTTTGCTTTAATAATTCCCTCATTCATATCGGGCATTGCGATTATAAACGCTATGATCTCATTATATCCATTCACCACAACTTTCACAAAAGCCGGATCAAGTATGGACAGATAACGGTTTGCAAACTGGTGCATTTCTTTTTCATCAAGCGGAATAAACCCGTAAAGGTCCTTATATGTCTCGTTAATAAGGCGAAACAGCGGAACAATATATTTCTTCATCGGAAGCCTGCTTTTAAATTCAAGCAGGTGAAGATCATTTTTCTTCAAAATACGGACAAGAATTTTATTGTACAATTCGGGAACTTCCTGTGGTATTGGCAACTTAAAGGATACACAATCAATTTCTTTCTGATATCCCTCCTTCTCAACAAGGTCAACCATGTAAGGAAAATTGTACGTAGTCGCAATCACTGGCATATGCTCATATCCTTCAATCATGAACCCTTGGGGATCTTTATCAGAGAAACCAAATGGGCCTATCATTTTATTCATGCCCTTTTCCCTTGCCCAGTTTTCAACATACTTAATCAGATCGTGCGATATTGAAGAATCGTTATAACATTCCAGGTAAAAGAATCGTGCAGTTTTTAAATGATGGATTTCATTGTGATGCCTGTTAATAATACCCACTATGCGCCCGACAATTTTATTTTCATCAATCGCTAGCAAAAGAATAATATCAGAGGTAATAAGGTTTTTATTTTTCTTCGGATTTAAAAATGTCCATTCATCAGAATAAATAGGAGGAACCCAGTTTTTATGATCCTTGTGAAGTTGGGCAGGGAAGTATATAAATTCTTTTAAATCCTTTTTAGAAACGACGATTTTAATTTCGATGGCCATTCTTTTTTTAACAAAAATAGTCAATGAAATTAATTTATATAAATAAATATTCAGCCACTTATAAAAATAATTGGAACGAAAATTAATTAAAAATCAAATAGCCCTAAAATAAGGTTATTGCAACATTTCATGCAATCGCTTTGTAGGTACTACAAATAAAAATGAACCGCTTACTTTCACACATTTTACAAGTTTCTTTTTTAAAAGATCAACTACTGCAAGTATAGTCAATGAATTTGTATCCATCCTGTACCCTGAAGCCCTTTTCCCTAAAGAAAAGTTGACAGTGATATGCTTCATTTCTCTTAAAGTTGTCTCTTTCATTTTTATGATTTTTAATTCCTTCCTGTCATTATTAATGAACAACAATAAATTTAGCTTTAGCTGTAGTGCACAGACTGCATTTGTCAGAAACCGTTGAACTGTCATAAACAGTTCCATCCATTGGACATACATAGTAATTTGTTCTTGAAAACAAATCCTCAATCTTTGTAAGATTTCCCCGGGACGGTGCACTGCCAACGGTAATTCCATTTTCCTTAATCTCATTTGTCATTAATACATCATAAATCAGCATTAATAAATTCTTGTGTGTTTTTTCTGCCTGCCACACATAACTGAAAACTTCATTGGCTTGCTTGATCTCAGATCCTATTGAATGCAGCTCATAAACAGGGTAAATACTATCAATATCCATGAACTCTTCCTCAATTGCGCTTTTAAGATTTTTTTCCGTTGATTCCACCATATAAACAGGTATATGTTTTTCAGATCTTACTCCTGCTAAATCAAGAACCTGTTTAAAATTTCGCGCATGTACACCTTCGGCAATAGATAAAGCCTTAAAAAGCTTTGCTATCTGGTAATATCCTTCATTTTTTGCTTTCTCCGCAAACGCATTATATCTGGCACCTGTATAATATTCTGAAACCAAAGAAGATTTTAAATTTGACAATGTTTCATTATCTGGTTTTGCTTTATTACAGCTTGTTATAAAGCCAAAAACAAGCAATAAGATCACAACTTCGTATTTAAATAAATTTTTCATAATTTTTATTTTTAGTACTCTGCACTTCAAAAAAATTTACGTCTGTTTGCCATGAAATTCATTTTCTTTTTTTGAAATTTTCAATTACTATTCTTTTTGATTTTTACTGGTTTATAATTGTATTTTTTTAGAAATCGTTTTATCTCTTGATGTAATATTTACAATATATATACCCGTCGAAACACCTGGCAGGTGCATAACAACAGTATTTTCGCCACCCTGTGCATTTGCAGTTTTAGCAATGCAGTTTCCTGTTAAGTCAAATACACTTATCAGGTAGTCTTCGTTTACACCAGAAAATATAACTGAAATATTTCCTGATGCATTATCACCAAAAACGCTGATGTTATTTTCTGTGGATATTTTTACTTCCATCCATTTTGAAACATCTGTTGTACCGTCATAATCCGTTTGTCTTATTCTGTAATAAACAGTTCCTGTTCCTGGGTTATCATCCACAAACCTGTAATTCAGAACAACATTACTGTTCCCAGCACCGGCAACAGTTCCAATAGAAGTCACTTCATTAAGGTCTGATGATTTTTCAATTGTATAATAATCATTGTTTGTTTCCGACGAGGTTGACCAGTCAACATTCACTTTTCCGTCCGAATAAGTTGCATTGTAATTCAGGTAAACAATTGGCAGAAGATGCGAGCCACGTGAAATAGCCCAGGGTGAAAAACTCGAAACATTTGTAACAACAACTGTATTACTTGTTGTATTACTTGTCTGAGATATCAATGGTGCATCCCATGAATTTGTAACAGTATTAAATCGCTGAGCATACATGCTGTTTGGGTCTTCCCCGTTTACTGGAATTTCTGATTCGGGATACGTAAATGTTACTGTTGCTGTTCCACTGGCTGTTGTTTCAATCCTCCAAAATCTTTTTATAATATTCGCTGCATCGCCAGGATTGCCTGTATTTCCGCCACCATCCAGATTGGTCACGAGAGCAGGTTTATTTGTATAAATATTGACAGCCGTTGATGCCGAACTACCTGCTTCGTATGTAGAAACAGTAACATTACCAAGTGTCGCAGCACTCGTTACACTAAATGTAAAAGGGATATAACTGGATACATTCACACCAAATGGAAAAACATGATCACCTTTTGTAGTACCTATATTCCATTGCAATTTACTGCTATATGCCTGATCAAGATAATTGCTTAAAATAAACCCTGATGTCCTTGTAATCCCGTTTACGGCAGGATTAACCATTGTCAGGGTATGACTGTTTAAAAACAATGGACCGTTAAGCAGGTTCAGCAAAGTTGAAATGCTTCTGTCAGCATGCATGGTTACACCAGCGGCATTGCTGTTATCAATTGTAACATTTGCCGGCCCTGTACTTGCAGGAAACTCATAATTACTGGTAGTTTGAGCAATGATTCCATTATAATCTAAGACACCAGTAGCTCCATATGTGAAGTAATTCGTACCAGTTATACTGCCGCTTGTTTTTTGATATATAAATATTCCATTATTTGAAAATGAACCATTGTTTAAAATATTTCCATTATCGATTATTGTTCCGCTGTTGCTTAAACTTGTATTCGCTACATTCAGCATCAGGCCTGGAAAGCCGGGGTAAGTTCCGAGATTGGTAATCAAGCTTCCCTTGTTATTTGTAAGCGATGCTAATGCAGAACTGAAATTAATTACAGCAGTATTGGCAATATTAATACTCCCGGAAGAATTATTTACAATTGAGCCCGATGCATCATTAAATGTTTCAAAATTTTCATTAAACGTACCGGTATTGTTAAATAAACTGCCATCTATGACAGTATAAGCACTTGAATTGTAAATTCCGCCGCTGCTGTTATTCAAGGTGCTTCCGCCCATCAATGCCAATGCACCGGTATTATTAATAGTTCCTGTATTAGTGATAGTGCTGCTTGCAGAAGTTCCTATCAATCCATAAGTCGAGAAAGTTACTACTGAGGTTGTAGTCCAGTAGCCACCATTATTATTAATTACACCTGTGTTGGCAAGAGAACCAAATGCTACCACAATTCCACTAAAGAATAGTGCCGGACTCGCATATCCGGTTGTATTATTTGTAATGGTTCCTGCATTATTTACCGTTCCAGTAATTAGAGCGGATGTTCCAATGTAAAGTTGAGCCAGATAACCAGCAATTAGTGTATAGCTGGCTCCGGAAGTATTATTAAAAATACCGCTTGTGGTATTTCCAACAACCGAAAGTGCATATTCACTATATGTGCCGTTGTTATTGAATGTTCCATCAATATAAACATTGCTTTGATTATTGAATATACCATTATTGGTTATAACAAACCCGGCAGCGGTACTAATAGTGCCGAGCATATTTGTTATTGTTGATCCAGCATTATTCAAGAGTGTACCTGAATTTATCAGGGAACCAGTATTAATTAGTATACCTGGATTAACAGTGGAGGGAGAATTATTTATTAAACTCCCAAAATTGTTGAAGGTTCCCAGACGGGTGGCACTATAGCCAATCTCAAGCTCTCCAGCAGCAAGCACATTAAAGCTCGCGCCTAAACTATTTGTAAAAGTACCACTTGAAGTTGTATAACCAACACTTGTTAAATTACCCTCATTATAAATATTATTATTTGTAATTTGTCCGTTAATTGCAACTGTTCCATTATTATTAATTGTTCCGTTATTCATTAAATCAACACCTGTTCCATTTGCTACAGTCAGTATTTTTGAACTATTTATAGTAAGCGTAGCTCCATTTGAAACCGTGAGCTGATCAATACTTACACTTGCAGTAACAGAAACTATATTCGGACTTTGAATGGTAATTGCGCCTGTAGCATTTGTTGGCGTACCCTGTGCAACAGTTGGAGTTACCCATAATGAACCATTCCATCTGGCCCAGGTTGCAAGTGTACTCCAATTTCCGCTGGCTGCACTATGATAATCACCAACAGTTTGGGCTGATAATTCATAAACTGACATAATCATGAGAATTAACAGCACAACAAATCTGATAGTTTTTATTTTAAGAATCTGCTCAGTCACAGAACTATTTAGTAACATCAGAGCCTCCTTCCTTATCCTTATTTATTGTTATAAGCTCACGAATTGCTTGATCATTATTATTGGCAGATGACAAAGAAATAATGTTCTTATTAGTGCTTATATTTTCGGCTTTCACGTTCATAGCCTTCAGTGCGCTCCCATCTGGAATTGTTTTAACTCCAGAAACTTTAACTTTTTGACCACGCGATGCAGTATCCAGACAAATTGTTTTCGGAACAACAACACTGCATTTTGTAATACACGTCTGTTGATCTAGGTTCTGATTGCTTTTTTCAACATCATTAATAATGCTGCGCCCAATCACAGTATCTGTAATAAAAGTTGAGCTATTAATAGGAATCTGTTTATTGGTAACCTGTCCGTTGCAATTATTAATAGTGTTTCCAATAAACAGCAGGACTATTAAAGGAAATGCGACAGATTTTATTTTTGTATATGCGTTTTTCATATTATTCTTATTTAGACTTATTCTACGCAAAGGTAATAACTCACCAAATACAAAGTCAATATCTAATGATGTTTTTTTTGTTAATGAAATCATTTTTCATTGTATTGTGCTTTTGTTCAATGTTTTTCAATTTTCACATTCAACTTTTTTGAAACCGTTCATTCTTGCGTTTCATCAGTATTTGATAGATATATAAATAAGGTATTTCTCATTCCATTTAAAAATAGTAAGACTAAAGAAAATTCATTAACAATTATTTAATAGCTGTTTTTCAATTCTTTATGATATTTTTATGATAAATTAACAATATTTTACAATCAAAACTTGACTTACTATCATTTTTTATTTTAATTTTGTCTAAATAAAGAATCAAAAATATGAAAAACAGTATACCTTCTTATCTTGAATTAAATCATTCTAATACTGCTTTCCGTATTAACACAACCTGCTATTCATTATACTTCAATAATGAAGCAAAAATTTTTTGTCTTTTTTAAAACCTTAGAATCATTCTAAATAAAAAATAATATATCATGAAAAAAATTGCACATAAAATCCAAAAGAGTTCAGAGATTTCTAGCTCTCCGTTATTAAGCGGGAATAGTTTATACTCAACTTTATTAATTATTTTGTTTGTAACTCTGCTGGGCTCATTGAATTCATCCGCTCAACAATGCTCCTTTAACCTTACAACTTCTAGTAATATTGAATCTGTAAATAGTCAGGGTAGAACATATTTCGTTCAACTCCAGAACAACAGTAATGATAAGGTTGAAATAAATCTTACTGTCTCAAATAGCAATACCGGGAAAAATCCTGACGCAACCGACACCAAGAATAATGTGAGTTTAAATGCAGTTGTGTTAAATGAAGCGGGTCAGGAAATAACTGGTATTATAGAGTTACAGCCAAACGAAATTCTTAAACTGCAAGTAAAAGTTTCTGTTCCTTCAGCTACACCTATTGAACACTGGAACAGTATGCTTCTTTATGCATCATCTGACAAATGTGTTGATTCTTCATCTTCGTTGATACTATATACTTTCATTCCTAATCCTGCAGAAAACTAAGAAGTAATCTCAGACATTAAGCAAACAATAAAAACTTTAAGCTATGAAACTCAATATACGTAACTCAAAAACAATTTGTCGTTACATTACGAAACCTCTCTTCGCATTATTTGTTCTTTTAATGACAAATGCTGCCATCGGCCAGATAACACTTAATAAAACAGTAGTACAACAAAGTACCTGTAATCAATTTAACGTTACCCTCAAAGTAACAGGAATCTCGTCTCCAGCACCTGTTGATGCTATTCTGGTTATTGACAAGTCCGGAAGTATGGCAGATGGGTCACCTTCGTCAATGTCATTTGCGAAAACGGCTGCAATAAACTTTGTCAGAAAACTTTTTAACCCGATTAACAATCCAGGTAACATCAACCGAATTGGCTTGGTAAGTTTTTCCACCTCTGCAAATTTAGATCGTCAATTAAGTTATGCAGTCGATTCCACTGTTATAATTACTGCAATTAATAATATGGTGGCATCAGGAAATACAAATATTGCAGATGGATTTTATCAGGCATCAAAAGAAATGAAATCAAGAGGCAGAACCGACTGTAATGTTTTAAGATCAATTGTTTTATTTACTGATGGTGTTTCTAACCAGGGAAGTTCATATGTTTCTTCCACTGATCACTATGCAGGAACCTCTTGTGCTTCGGCTCCTACCAGTGCTACAGCCTGTACAATTCAAGCGTATACACAGGGCCAGGCAGCACAATCATTTACTGTTTCAAGTATACCTTATACTAATATGGTATTTTCTATTGGTCTATTTGGTGGAATATCGGGTGCGGTTCAAACCTTAGCTGAAAGTACACTAACATCAGCTCAGAATGCTGGCTTTTATGAAACAGAATCAGCTGCTGACCTTAATGGAATTTTTAACCTCATAGTTGATAAGTTGCAATGGGCCGCTAAAGCCATACCTAGTACACCAATGGTGACAGATACAATTGCAAATGGTTTTGTAATGGTTCCCGGATCGCTAATAGTATCAAAAGATGCAGCAACTATAAATGGTCAGGCAATATCATGGAACCTTGGTTATGTGAATAATGAAACGGTAACTTTAACCTATACGACTCAGGCACAAAATTCAGTAGCCTGTGGAATTCATAAATCAAGTAACTCCTGGATTAACTATCAGAATGCATCTTGTTCATATTTAAAAACAATGTTTCCCAATCCTGATGTTACCGTACCATGTGCTCTTACCGTAAATGCAGTATCTACGCAAATATCATGTCACAATACTAACAATGGCTCAATCACCATAACAGCAACTGGTGGTACAGGACCTTATACTTATTCATTAAATGGGGGAACTGCTCAAAGTTCTAATGTGTTTTCAAATTTGAGTGCAGGCTCTTATAATATTATGGCTTTTGATTCTAAAGGTTGTTCTGCTTCTGCAGGAACTCCTATTGTAATAATTAATCCTGCTTTACTTACTGCTTCTGCTGTGGGTTCTGCTCAGGTATCATGCCATAATAGTTCTGACGGTGTGATCACTGTTACTGCTGCTGGTGGTACTGGCGCTTATTCTTATTCACTGAATGGTGGCGCTGCCCAGAGTTCTAATGTATTCTCTGGTTTAGCTAGCGGTTCTTACAGTGTACTTGTTACTGATACCAAAGGTTGTTCTGCTTCTGCAGGAACTCCTATTGTAATAATTAATCCTGCTTTACTTACTGCTTCTGCTGTGGGTTCTGCACAGGTTTCCTGTAACAATGCATCTGATGGTATGATCACTGTTACTGCTGCTGGTGGTACTGGCGCTTATTCTTATTCTTTGAATGGTGGCGCTGCTCAGAGTTCTAATGTATTCTCTGGTTTAGCTGCTGGTTCTTACAGTGTAGCTGTTACTGATGCTAAAGGTTGTTCTGCTTCTACAGGTTCTCCTATCGTAATTTCTAATCCTGCTTTACTTACTGCTTCTGCTGTGGGTTCTGCTCAGGTATCATGCCATAATAGTTCTGACGGTGTGATCACTGTTACTGCTGCTGGTGGAACTGGTGCTTATTCTTACAGCTTAAATGGTGGCGCTGCCCAGAGTGCTAATGTTTTCTCTGGTTTAGCTAGCGGTTCTTATAGTGTACTTGTTACTGATGCCAAAGGTTGTTCTGCTTCTGCTGGCTCTCCTATCGTAATTTCTAACCCTGCTTTACTCACTGCTTCTGCTGTGGGTTCTGCTCAGGTTTCCTGTAACAATGCATCTGATGGTATGATCACTGTTACTGCTGCTGGTGGAACTGGTGCTTATTCTTACAGCTTAAATGGTGGCGCTGCTCAGAGTGCTAATGTTTTCTCTGGTTTAGCTAGCGGTTCTTACAGTGTACTTGTTACTGATGCCAAAGGTTGTTCTGCTTCTGCTGGCTCTCCTATCGTAATTTCTAACCCTGCTTTACTTACTGCTTCTGCTGTGGGTTCTGCTCAGGTATCATGCCATAATAGTTCTGACGGTGTGATCACTGTTACTGCTGCTGGTGGTACTGGCGCTTATTCTTATTCACTGAATGGTGGCGCTGCCCAGAGTTCTAATGTTTTCTCTGGTTTAGCTAGCGGTTCTTACAGTGTACTTGTTACTGATGCCAAAGGTTGTTCTGCTCTTACTTCTTCTGTTGTAATTGCTAACCCAGCTCTACTTACTGCTTCTGCTGTTGGTTCTGCACAGGTTTCCTGTAACAATGCATCTGATGGTGTAATTACTGTTACTGC
>Ga0224525_1000053_pt1 | contig 61854 bp, 54 predicted proteins | sample CFST100metaG_FD_179874 | JGI IMG/M metagenome (GOLD analysis project Ga0224525, IMG submission 179874) | Peat soil microbial communities from Stordalen Mire, Sweden - C.F.S.T100 | ecosystem: Environmental > Terrestrial > Soil > Wetlands > Peat | place: Sweden: Norrbotten County, Stordalen Mire...
GGCGGCCGGGGCGTCTTTTAAGGCCGCGGCGGTCTCGAGGGTTTTGGCCGACGAAGGCATCGTGATTTGATTGGAGAGCGAAGAACGCCCCGCTTGGTCATTCTCTTGGCCATGGGGGAAAACCGGAACTTCGTTCGAATGAATCGAGCTTTGAACCTGGGGGGCGGATGAAGCGGCTTCCAAGGTCGGGGTCGTCACGTCCTTATCGATGAAAACCCGCGCCGAAGCCTCCGACGGGTCGAAAACCGCCTCGTGCAAACCGGAGCGGGCCAGCGTCGGGGAGATGGGCGAACTGACCATTTCCGGCGTCGGGATCTCATGGGGCAAAACATCTTCGGAGGCCGGGTCTTTGCGGCCATAGATCTCCGAACGGGACGGCAACGGCGGCTCCGCGGGGACGCTGGGTCCAAGAGGAGCGGTTTCGACTTCGGGAGCATTGGTCACCGAGATGTCGGCGGCGTAAAAACCCGGGGCCGGGGCTTTGCTGAACGGGGCGTTGGCCTGCTCTCTTTTGAGGGCGGTTTCCGCTTCTTTCTTCTCTTGGGCCAATTTCCTTTGGCTGGCGCGCTTGGCGTTAGAAACCTGGATCTTCCGGCTGAACCAAAGGATGAAACGCTTGAGGGGCGAGAAAAAGGCCACCCCCGCCCCGAGGACGAGGAGGCAAACGAAGATCGAGAGATCGAGGGCTTTCCCGCCCAAAAGGAGAAGTCTGGCGAAATAAAAGCCGGCATAACCGCCGCCCATAGTGAGGTCAAAAGGCAATAAACTCATATGTTGGGGGTGGCCCGCCGACCAAAAATAAGAGGCGGAATCGAAGTCAACTGTCGTTTCCGTCCCATGAAATTGGAGATAGCTCATCAGCGCCAATAAGCCCAAAAAGAAAAGGAAAAAGCCCATATAGATCCGCCAGGAGAAGACTTTTTTGATCTCCGTGCCTTTGAAGGCCAAGACGATGCCGAGGAGCCCCACAAAGGGCAAAAAGGCCCAATAGCCGGGAGTCCCGAAAAGATAAATAAGGGCATAAGCGAAATAAAAGAGCTGCGAAAACGGGCTTACAAAGAAGACGGCGACTAGGAGAATCAGCCCCACGCCGATGGCTTGGGCGACGTTTTTCGAGGTGATGGCATGCGCTGGTTTATTCGTCATGGAAACATTATAGATAGCGCAAAGAAATCCGTGCAATAGAAAATCAAAGATTTTCTCTAATCAATCTCGATGATGAGCGGGAGAATCATCGGTTCTTTGCCCGTTTGGCGGCGAATCGCCCGCAGGCACTTGTCATAGACTTCGTCTTTGACCTTCTCGGCCGAATAGTCCGCGTCTTTGAGCGAATCCTGAACCGTCGAGAGGAAAATCTTGGAGACGTCGCGCAAGATGGCATCGCTGTCTTTGAGGAAAACGAGGCCCCGGATCTGAACATCGGGTCCGGCCACGATGACTTTGCGGGATTTCGAGACGGTGACGGCCAAAATGACGACGCCCTGGGAGAGTTTTTCGCGGTCTTCGATGACTTGGGCTCCGACATCCCCCACCCCGATGCCATCGATCATGATGTCGCCATGGATGACGCCTTCGTTGAGGATCCGCGCCCCGGTGTCGTCAAAGATGACGCTGAGGCCATTCTCAAGCAGAAAGACGTTCTGGTGATTGAGGTTGATGCCCATCGAAAGGGCCACTTCGGCATTGGCCAAAAGATCCTTATAGAAGCCCTGAATCGGGATGTAATACTTCGGTTTCAAGAGGGCGATCATCATCTTGAGGTCCTCTTCCGAGGCGTGCATCTTGAGAAAAGACTTCTTGGGGACGTTATAGACGATGCAGCCACTCCGATAGAGTTCGTCCAAAGCGTCGGTCGCTTCGATCTCAGTGTTGTCGTTGCTCGGGCAAGCGACGATGAAAGTGTCGGTCGGTGCGAGGGAAATCTGATGTCCCTCCGCCTGGTTGGCGGCCAATAAGGCCGTCTTGGAATAAAGCTTGGTCCCCGTCCCCAGCATCAGGACGATGAGGTCTTGGGCCCGGTAACGGTTGAGATCGTCGATCGGGGCGTAGTTGTCCCGCGGGATGATCAATTGGCCGCACGATTGCATGACCGAGATGGTGGAGGCGGTTTCCTCATCATAGGGGATGATCTTCTTCTTATTGCCGATGGCAAGGGAAATGACCTCGTCGATGTTATAGAAATTCGAGCTGAAAAGGGAGACAAAGACGCGGCCCGGGGCGTCTTTCACCGTTTGCTCGATGATCGGCGAAAGCTTGTAGTTTGGGGCGGTGTAGCCGGCGCGAGAGGCATAAACGGATTCCGTCAAAAGAACCAGAGTGGGATCCTCGGCGATCCGGGCGATGGCCGAAAGATCGCAGAGATAGTTCTTGTTGGAATTGTTCTCCACCACGAAATCCGAGGTGAAAATGACGTTCCCCAGCGTCGTGGAGATGGCGATTCCGCAGGACTGGGCGATGTTATGGCTCGTCCGGAAGAAACTCATTTTCCGGCCGGCCACCGCGAGGGTGGAGGAGCCTTCGATCTGATGGAATTCGTATTGGTTTTGGTCGATGTTGGCATGGGCGCTGAAGGTCTTGAACATCTGGATCGTCACCTGAGTCCCGTAAACCGGGGCCGGCACGTCTTTGTACAGATATGCCAAAGAGCCCATTTCATCGTCATGCCCATGAAGCAGGAAATAAGCCTTGACCCGGTCTTTATGGGTCTTGAGGTAATCGAAATTCGGGATCACGTAGTCGATGCCGGGCATCGTCTTGTCGGGGTATTCGACGCCGCACCCCACCACAAAGATGTCTCCGTTGATCTCGACGATCGTGCAGTTTTTGCCGTCCTCGTCAAGGCCGCCCAAGGCGAAAATTTTGATTACATCACTCATTGACTGATTCTCCAATCACAGGGATTCGGATATTTCGAAAAACGTCCTAATTCATTATAAGCGAGCGCCGCGCGCGAGACCACAGGCAAACGCAGGAAAGCCCTTTATTCGAGCCAAAGAGAGGCCACCGCCCCGCCATCCGGGAACGAATTGATCGTCAGGGTTTTGTCGTCAAAAAGGGCAAAAGTCGGCCCATTCCCGTCTTTGGGGAAAGAAATGGAACCCGGATTGAGATAGACATAGCCGTTCTTTCTTTTCAGAACCCAAATATGGGTATGCCCCGACATCAGGATGTCGCCGGGATGGGGCTTGAGGCCTTGAAGCGAATAGGCGTCGCCATGATAAAGGTCGCAGCGATAGCCGTTGATCCTGATCACCCGGTTATCTTGCAGCGGAAAGCCCAAAAGATCGCCGTCGATGCGGGAATCGCAGTTGCCTCTGATGCCGATGGCGTTCTTGGCGTAGACGTTGAGCAGCGAGGAGACCGCCAGAGGGTCATAGTCATCAGGCACCCCGTTGCGCGGCCCGTTATAAAGGAAATCGCCTAAAAAGATGATTTTATCGGGCTTGATCTGGCCGATGAGGGAAGATAGCCCCTCCATCCGACGGAGACGGCCGTGGATATCGCTGGCAATCAGGATTTTCATGGGATTTTCTCCATGTTGCGCGTGACCACGAGGGCGACCCCGGTGCCGGCGACGTCGGTGATGACCACGTCCCCGATCGCGACCGGGGCGGTCAGATGGACCTCGTTGATTGACGACATGACGTCAAAGATTTTTTTCTTGGGGATCGGCTGGGCGGTTTTGACGGGGCACAGGGGCAGCGCTGCCCGATCGATCCGAACCGTCGAAGTGACGACCCGGGTCGGGTTTGTGACTTCCTGCTTCCCATAGACGATGCCCCGGGGGCAGAAGTTCCCGGTGACATTGAGATGCTCATCGACGGTCAGACGGCAGCCGCGGGGGCAAATAATGCAGGTCAAGGTGATATCCGCCATATCATGCCTCCTTGTCGACCAAGGAAACCGTAATCGTTCCTTGGTTGCTATTTAGTATGTTTTTAGGCAATTTCTCAATTTCCATTTCCGAAGGTATGATGATTGGTTTGAAGATTTTTTTGATGATGATTCCGTTGAATTCGTACTGAATGAAAACGTTCCGCGAGGGTTGGCGGACCCGGAATTTGAAGATGAGATCGTCTCCGCAATCGGCCAAATCGATTTTGCCGGGGACCACATAGCCGATCCCGCTGCCCGGGAGGACGGCGATGGATTCCTTGTGGATGGGCAATTGCCCCTTAAGATAAAGAGCGGCGGCTTCGCCGGCTTGGCGGGCCTCCTCCACCACATTGTCCACCAAGTCGTGGACATGGAGGACGTTGCCGCAACTAAAGATGCCTTCCACCGAGGTCTCGTAGTGTTCGTTGACTAAGGCGCCCCGGCTTCGGGAAGTCGGGATCCCCAGATTATCGAGGAGATCGTTATTGGGCACGAGGCCAACCGAAAGGATCAGGGTATCGACGTCGAACTCCTGCTCCGTTCCCGGGATGGGATTCTTCTTCTCGTCCACTTTCGCGATGATGACTTTCTCCAGCCGCGACCGCCCGATGACTTTCGTCACGGTGTGACTGAGGAAAAGAGGAATGTCGTAATCATAGAGGCACTGCACCATGTTGCGGTTTAAGCCGTTGCTCCAAGGGCAGATTTCGGCCACCCCCAGGACTTTGGCACCTTCAAGGGTCAAGCGTCTTGCCATGATCAAACCGATGTCGCCCGAGCCCAGGATGAAGACCCGATGGCCGACGAGATAACCGTATTCGTTTAGGAAAAGCTGAGCTTGGCCTGCGGTCAAAATGCCCGCTGGACGATCGCCCGGGATGCCGATGGCGCCGGCATTTCTTTCGTAGCAGCCCGCGGCCATGATGATGGCTTTGGCTTGAACTTCCACCACCCCATCCGTGCCATTCATGTAAGTCACGACTTTCTCTTTCGAGATCGAGATGACGTAGGTATCGAGCTGATAAGGGATTTTCCGGTCAAGGATTTGGGTGATAAGGCGTTGGGCGAACTCGGGCCCCGTCAGCTCTTCCTTGAACTCCGTGAGGCCGAAGCCGTTATGGATGCATTGATTGAGGATGCCGCCCAAAAAAGGGCCTTTCTCGAGGATCAGGAGATCTTTGACGCCGCGGTCATAGGCGCCCACCGCAGCGGCCATGCCGGCGGAACCGCCCCCGATGATGAGGAGATCTTTGGTTTCCATCTCACTTGGCCTCCTTCTTGATTTCGTCGAGGATGATGGCGCTGCCGCTCTTATCGTAAAGCACTTCCAGCGGGCTGATGTGGTAATAGTCGGCCAAAAGGCGCACGACCTTGGGTTGGCAGAAACCCCCCTGGCATTTGCCGAAACCAACGCGCGTCCGCTTCTTTAAGGCTTTGACGGTGAGGCAGGGCACGCTCCGGGAGAGCGCTTCCTTGATCTCGCCGAGGGTGACTTTTTCGCAATCGCACACCATCTCGCCGTAATCGGGGTTCGCTTGGATGAGGGCATTGCGCTCCAGAAGAGAAAGGGATAATGGGCGGATATATTTCTTGATGGCTTTCTTGTAGGAGGCCTTCGCGATGAGGGGCAAGACCGCTCCGATCAGGTCTTTGACCACGTATTCGCCGATGGCAGGCGAGGAGACGAGGCCCGGGGATTCGATGCCGGCCACATTGATGAAGTCGGGGTTCCGAGGGCTCGCTTCGATGATGAAATCATGAGTCGAAGGCGTGGCTCGGATGCCCGAGAAGACCCGTATTTGCTCCCCAAAAGGGAGACTGGGAATCAAAGATTGGGCTTGAGCCTTGACGCTTTCCAAGGTCGGGACGTCGGTCGCGAGGTCCCCTTTGTCGCCAATGAATTCGCTCGAGGGTCCCACGAGGTAATTGCCGGAAGTCGTCTGGGTGACCAGAACGCCTTTGCCTTTGGCGCTCGGGAGCGGGAACAAAACATGATTGACCAGCCCCGGGGCGAAATGGTTCAAGACGAAGTATTCCCCTTTGCGGGGCAGGATCTTCCAGCTGACCGGCTCGATCATGGCGGCGATCTCATCGGCGTGGAGCCCGGCGGCGTTCACCACCACTTTGGCTTCATAGGACCCTCGGTCGGTCTTGACCGTGTAATGATCTCCCTCTTTGGCGACCGAAAGAACGGTTTCCGCCAAATGGAGCTTCACCCCGTTGTCGCAGGCGTTTTCCATCGCGCGGGACGTAAAGGTAAAAGGATCGACGATCCCGCCGGTCGGACAGAGAAGCGCGCCTTTGACGGCAGGGTTGATATGCGGCTCCAGGGCTTTGACCTCTTCGGGGGTCAGGATCTTGGCTTCGACCCCGTTTTGATGGGCCCGGACCAACAGATCGGCCAATAACGGAACCTGATCGTCATCGACGGCCACGGTCAAAGTGCCGATCTTCCCGAAGGAAACATCGAGCTTCTGACAAACCTCTGGCATCATCTTATTGCCTAAGACGTTGAATTTGGCTTTGTTGGTCCCGGGCTCCGGATCGTAGCCCGAGTGGGCGATGGCGGAATTCGCCATGCTCGTGACGTCGCCGACGTCGTTCTCTTTTTCGAGGACGAGAACCTGGAGCTCGTAACGGGAAAGGCTGCGGGCGATGAAGCAGCCAACCGCGCCGGCTCCGATGATAAGAACATCTTCCATACAGGGGAAATTATACCCTCCAAAACGCAAAAGGTAATCGGAAAGAGCCGCGAAACGAATAGAAGCGTCGGTCCCTAACGAAAAGCCCCATCCGGAGGGGTGGGGCTTCTTTTCAGAAACGATTAATGGCGGCTTGGGCCGTGGCTGTGGTCGCTGTGGCCATGGAAGGCGCCATGGGGACGATCGCCGGCCGGGCGTTCCGGACGCTCGACGTAATCCGCGGGCTTCTCGATGAACTCGCGATGGGAGAGTTTGATCTTCCCTTCCTCGAGCCCAACGACGACGACCTTCAGGGTGTCGCCCACTTTGACGACGTTGTTGGCATCGTCGACGTATTTCCAATCCAAGCGGCTCACGTGGCATAAGCCATCGGTGCCGCCGAAGAGATTGACGAAGGCGCCATAACTCTCGACGCGGGTGACTTTGCCTTCATAGATCTCGCCGACCTTGGCCTCGCGGACGATGGCGTCGATCATGGCCTTGGCCTTCTCGATCGAGGCTTTGTCGACGTGATAGAGGGTGACGCGACCGCTGTCTTCGACGTCGATCTTGATGTTGTCGCATTTGGCGATGATGTCATTGATGACTTTGCCACCGGTTCCGATGACCTCGCGGATCTTGTCCGGATCGATCTGGAAGGTGACCATCTTCGGAGCGTATTGGCTGACTTCTTTCCGCGGCTCGGCAATGGCTTTGGCCATCGCGACGCGGATCTCGGCTCTGGCCTTATTGGACTGGCTCAAAGCTTCGCTCAGGACTTCGCGGGTGACGCCATGGATTTTGATATCCATCTGAAGGGCGGTGAGGCCTTTCTCGGTGCCGGCGCATTTGAAGTCCATATCGCCGAAGTGGTCCTCAAGACCCTGAATGTCGGTGAGAATCGTATACGGATGCTGCCCATCCAGCGGGCCGGAGGTGATGAGCCCCATGGCGATGCCGCTGACCATGGCCTTGATCGGAACGCCGGCGGCCATTAAGGACAGACAGCCCGCGCAGATGGAAGCCTGGGACGAAGAGCCATTGCTCTCCACCACATCCGCGACCACGCGGATCGTGTAAGGGAAGGCATCTTCGGTGGGGATGACGTAACTGAGCGCTCGCTCGCCTAAAGCGCCATGGCCGATCTCGCGACGGCCGGGGTTGCCGGTCCGTCCGACTTCGCCGACGCTGTAGGGCGGAAAGTTATATTGGTGCATGAAGCGCTTTTCGCTCTCGCCAGTCAGGTTATCGATCGTCTGAGCGTCGCTGAGCGGCCCGAGGGTCGTCGTGGAAATGACTTGGGTCTGGCCGCGGGTGAACATGGCGGAGCCATGGGTCCGGGGCAGCAAATCGATTTGGGCGTCGAGCGGACGGATCTCGTCGACCTTGCGGCCGTCGGGGCGGATCTTTTCGTCGGTGATGAGGCGACGGACTTCTTCCGCCACCATCCCTTCGAGGATGTCATTGACCATCATCATCGTCTTTTGATGCAGCGGCTCGGTCCCGTACTGGCGGTTATCGTAGTCATCGAGGATCTCTTTCTTGAGGGCTTCGATGGCATCTTGGCGGGTGAGTTTATCGACGATGGCGACGGCTTTGATGAGGCGGTTTTTGATCCGGCTCTCGAGATCGGCCTTGATGGTCGGATCCGGGACATAGAGATCGATGTGGCGTTTCGGTTTTCCGACGGCCTTGATGATCTCTTCTTCGAAGGCGCAGAGTTTCTTGATGGCCTCATGGCCAAACATGATGGCATCCAGCATGACCTCTTCCGAGATCTGATCGGCTCCGGCTTCCACCATCATGATGGCGTCTTTGGTGCCGGCCACCGTGAGATTGATATCGGATTTGGTTTTCTGCTCCAGCGTCGGATCGATGACGAGTTTCCCCTCCACGCGTCCCACCATCACCCCGGCGACCGGCCCATCGAAGGGAATGTCGGAGATGCCAAGAGCCAAGGAGCTCCCGAGCATCGCGATCATCTCGGGCGAATTATCGGGATCGCAGGACATGACGGTGTCCACGATCTGGACTTCGTTCCGGAAGCCCTCGGCGAATAACGGGCGAATCGGGCGGTCGATGAGACGGGCGCTTAAAGTCGAGTGCTCATCCGGACGGCCTTCGCGGCGAAGAAAGCCCTGCGGGATTCTGCCCGCGGCGTATTGTTTTTCAAGATAATCGACGGTGAGCGGGAAGAAGTCCCCTTCTTTGGGCTCGTCAGCGCAGCAGGCCGTCGAAAGGACGACCGTGTCCCCGAAGCGAATGAAAGCAGCCCCATCGGCTTGCTTTGCGATCTCCCCGGTCTCAACCTGAAGGTGACGGCCTTCAAAGTCGAGTTCAAACGTTTTCTTCATGTTTTTCCTCTTTTCCTCTATTGGGAATATTGATTAACGTTGAAATTTTATCATAAATCTCACGTTAAATCCTCTTATTCATATTAAGAAAATCCCCCAGGGATTGGTTTCCTAGGGGATTTAGGTTCGTTACTTCTTCATCCCGAGCGTGACGATGAGCTTTTCGTAAGCTTCGCGGTCGTGTTGGGCGAGATAGTCGAGCAAGCTGTGACGCTGGCCGACTAAGGTCATGAGGGACCTCTTGGCGGTGGCATCCTGGGCGTTCGCTTTGAGATGGGCGGTGAGATCGGCGATTCTCTTGGTGATAAGGGCGATCTGAACGGAAGCGCTGCCGGTGTCAGCAGGTTTCTTGCCGAACTTCGAAACGATGACGTTCTTCTCTTCTTTGGATAGAGCCATGGAACATTTCTCCTTTCTTGGTCGAACTCGGCGATGTCTGGGCTAGGTCATGGAGACGGCCGTAACGGGGGCATGTCGCAAGGAAAAATATAATCGCGCCAGGAGGAAAAAGCAACAAAAAAGGCTGAAGCCTGAACTTCAGCCAAATTAACGAATGAGAGAATCAGGCATTGGCGGCCTGCCACTTCTGCCAACGGGCATAGGCAGCAGCGTAGCTGGCGGCCGTGAAATTGGCGGGGTCCGTCATCGCGTCGAAATAAGTTTTTCCGGTCGTATAATTGCTTTTGCAATCAGCGGTGACAGAACCGTCAGGCATGCCCATGATCCACGAGGCAAACGAAGCTGCCGTAACGATGAAATCGCCATAAAGACTGACGTTAGCTGAAATCTTTGTTTCGCTTGCATAGGCTTGAGAACGGCTCTTATCTTTATACCAACCACCATTAAGATGCTTCGCATTCGGAAAGATAGTGCTGGAAGGAAGGGTGGCATACCTGGATTCGTCTTTGATGCCAGAAACACTCTTCAAAAGAATAGCATCACTAGGAACGGTGTCATCATAATAAGAAACGGTGTAAGTTTTGACCGAAGCGGCATAGGCCACAGGAGTGGCGACAGACATTGTTCCATAGCGGTTCCCCTTCATGTCATCCGCCGCATTTGCGGCAAGAAGAGAGTATTGATAGGATTGCCCACTAGTAAGGGAATAGGCGAATATTTGATTCGTTCCGCTATCGGCGAGCCAACTCGTGGCGCCGGTTCCCGCAACCTTGTGAATCTCAAATGTGAATCCGGTAATGTACCATGGCGTAACCCATTGATATGATCTCGGGCTCGGAGATATTGATGTCAAATCCATGGTAACGTCAAAGTTGTTGCTATCGATGGGGGTGATGTTGGTTTCAGTAACGTCGGTGGCCGAAGAATACCCAGAATTTAGATCGAAAGCCAAATTATGTACTCTTAAAATGGGGCCGCTCGCGTCAGAGGTCCAATTGATTCGATCCTCAAAATCAACATTGATAGCGGGAGTGACCACGTCGGTACCGTCATCGGCTTTCGCAATCGTATTGTTATTGAAAGTCGAATAAAGAGCCACGGAGCCCAGACCAAGGCAGGACAAAGCCGCAACCGTGATTCCTAATTTAATTGTCTTTTTTAACATAATTTTTCTATGTAAGCGTAAACTTGCCTACAAGGTACCTTACTATACATGTTATTAAGCAAGTCAATAAGAGTTATCCAAAAAAACGAGGTAAAACTATTTTTAATTATTTCTGTTAGATGATTAAGTAAACGCAACCGGCGCGGTTCTTTGCTCGTATGGGTTGGCCTCTCCTGCGCCGGAAAGAAAAAGGCAACGAGAAACGCGGCAAATTAGAAATTTGCGATCGCACGGCCAGTTTCATCGCAACGATTCTTCGAAAACCATAATTTCAGCTGAATCCTTGCCGCTAACACCGCAAGCGGAATAAAAGGCATTGTTGGCCTGAGGGTGAGCGTTATAACCGTTAGCATAGAAATTAGAGCAAGTATTATAGTTAGAAAAACAACAAAAAGTTGAGCGATACTCATCGGAGCGGTTCCCTCGCTAATAGGACCAGTACCACTTGAATTTTGATTAATCTACTAAATTTTGGTTTCTTGCCGAACTTCGAAACGATGACGTTCTTCTCTTCTTTGGATAGAGCCATGGAACATTCCTCCTTTCTTGGTCGAGCTCGGCGATGCCCGGGCTAGGTCATGGAGACGGCCGTAACGGGGGCATGTCGCAAGGAAAAATACAGCCGCGCCAGGAGGAAAAAGCAACAAAAAAGGCTGAAGCGCGAACTTCAACCAATACAAGTTAAAAAATCAGCTAATTCCGTGATCAGAATTATAAAGCTTTCCCATTAAGGCAATTTTGTCCCCGACAGTCGTCGCGACTTTGTTTCCGCTGGCCGCGGTATTTGCGCGAACAATAGTGGCATCTTTGCCATCTTCTCCCGAAGCCAAATAAAAGGAATTATTTAGAAGCGGATAAGCATTGAAGCCATTGGAATAAGAAGAATTACAAGTATCATAATATGACATCACTTCACCTAATTGAGCATTAGACATTCCCGCCGTTCCCCAAGTAATTGGGCAAACACCACCTCCAACGTTATTTCCAATCCAATAAACTTTATTATCTAATGAATCGTTTGTCGCGTCATTAATTGTTATGGTGTCAGTTTTTTGATAATTGCTTGTTGGGTCGGTCGTATCAGAAAAATACACAGAAGTTACAGAAGAATCAATATCTGCATAAAAAAGGCCACCATCATAATCGCTTAAAACCCAAGTCATCGTGATATAGGTCGATGAATTGGTCCAAACATAAAGATCAGAACCAACAAACCAATAGGTATTAGAATTATCAACAGCCCAAATTGCACGAGTGGTCTGAGTTGTAGCAGCGTTAACAGATAATTCGTTTCTATTGTTTAATACGGATGACACGGCAACCGCGCCTAAACCAAGGCAGGACAAAGCCGCAACGGAAATTCCTAATTTAAGTGTCTTTTTTAACATATCTGTTTAAGTAAGCGCAAATTACGCCCGCTTGAGGTCATTTTAAGCGGGTTTTTAAGCAAATCAATAAAAAATATTCAAAAAGGGGTTAAAACGGCTTTTAATCACAGCCTAGATAAAATAGTAAAAACTTTTTAATATTCGTTTTCCTACGGAGGGGACTGATCTTTTAAAAAATATGCAAAAAGTTTAGAGTGGTCGGCGCCTAATTGTAAATATTTGACCCATCTTTCATTTCCTGTCGGCTAACGGGGGTACGATATAGACGGTTTATATTGCGCATACGCGCGCGGAAGACTATGATTTCTCACGGATTTCACGTCAAAAGGAGGTGCTTTTCATGAATATCAGAAATATCGCGATTATCGCCCATGTCGACCATGGAAAGACCACCCTCGTCAACTCGCTTCTTACCTCAAGCCATACGTTCCGCGACAACGAAACGGTCCAAGACCGCATGATGGACTCCAACCCGCTCGAACACGAACGCGGCATCACCATTTTGGCCAAGACCACCTCTCTCCGCTACAAAGACACCAAGATTAATATCGTCGACACCCCGGGGCACGCCGATTTCGGCGGCGAGGTCGAGCGCATCATGCACATGGTGGATGGCTGCTTGCTGCTCGTCGATGCCTATGAAGGCACGATGCCGCAGACCCGCTTCGTCCTCAAAAACGCCCTGGAGAATCACATCAAGCCGATCGTCTGCATCAATAAGGTCGACCGCCCCAACGCCGATCCCAAGAAAGCCCTCGATGAGGTTCTGAATCTTTTCATCGAGCTGGGCGCCCCCGATGAGTTTTTGGATTTTCCGGTCGTTTATACCTCGGGTTTGAATGGCACTTCTTCCTTAAGCCCGGATCCAGCCACCCAGCAAAAAGGCATGGATATCCTCTTCGACAAGATCATCGAAGAGATCCCGGCTCCGAAGTGCGATCCCACAGGGCCTTTCCAGTGGCAATGCGCGCTTCTCGACTATAACGAATTCGTCGGAAGAATCGGCGTCGGCACCGTCAAACGCGGGGTCATCAAAGTCGGCGATGAGATGACCGACGTCCGCAAAGACGGCACCGCCAAGAATTTCAAAGTCATGAAACTCTATACCTTCTATGGCATGGTGCGGAGCGAGGTCACCGACGTCGAAGCCGGCGATATCTGCGGCATCGCCGGGTTGGTCGATATCGGGGTCTCCGACACCATTTGCGATCCAAAAAAACTCGAAGCCTTGCCGCCGCTTCGCGTAGATGAGCCAACGCTGCAGATGGAATTTGGCACCAACTCCTCGCCCTTAAGGGGGCAGGATGGCAAGTTCGTCACCGCCCGTTTGATCGAGGAGCGTTTATTCGAAGAGACCCAGCGCGATGTTTCGTTGCGCTACAAACGCCTTCCGAATAAAGAGACCTGGGTCGTGTCCGGGCGCGGCGAACTCCATTTAGGCGTCCTCATCGAAACGATGCGGCGCGAAGGTTTTGAGGTCGAGGTCTCGAAGCCTCAGGTCATCATCAAGGTGATCAATGGCGTCAAATGCGAGCCCTACGAAGATCTTCAGCTCGATGTCCCCAATGAGTTCGTGGGCGACATGATGACGTCGCTAGGGAATCGCGGCGCCAACTTGGCCGATATGACCGACAACGGCACCAACACCCGTCTCAATTACGTCATTCCGTCCCGAGGCCTTCTGGGTTTTGTCTCGAACTACCTCACGATGACCAAGGGCTATGGCATCATCAACCACATTTTCAAGGAATACCGCCCGATTTATAAGCACGAGGTCGGCGAGCGCAATATCGGGGTCCTCGTCTCCACGGATAAGGGGCAGGCGACCTCTTTTGCCCTTCAGAAAGTCGAAGAGCACGGGACCATGTTCATCGTCCCGGGCGATGTCTGCTACGAAGGCATGATCGTCGGCGAGCACCGCTACCCGGTGGATCTCGCGGTCAACTGCACGATGAGCAAGCCGATGACGAACGTCCGCTCTTCCACGCGGGAAATGATGATCGTCTTGAAATCCCCGCGCAAGATGACCCTTGAAGCCTCCCTTGATTACATCAATCTCGACGAGCTCGTGGAGATCACCCCGCATGCGATGCACATGCGAAAACGCATCCTCAACACTTCCGAACGCAAGAAATTTGATTCCCATAAGAAAACGGAAGCCGAACACGATCTCGAAGAAGAAATGAAGGAAGCCGCTTGATCCTAAAGACTTAGAAGGAGCCCCGCCGCTCCTTCTTTTTTTATTAAAAAAGCCTCCGTTCAAGGAGGCTGAAGACAACAAGAATTAAGGATTAAGCCTCCTTCTTTTTGGCTTTGAGGAAGGCGATGATAGCGGCCCCCGCACCGATGGATAAGCCAATGAGAACGGCCGGAAGCGTGGAATTGTCGCTCGAAGAGTTTCCCGTCGAAGAAATCAAGCCAACTCCGGAGGGATGAGTGTTATATTGGGTCATCAAAGCATCGTATTTTTGCTCAACGGTGACCTCTTTCGTCGTGTCCCGGGTTCCGGTTGAATAATCGGCTTGGTCGGAAAAGTCATAAAGCCAAACACCGGTCATCAAACCAACCGTGTAATACGTGGAGGTTGAAGGGTCTTCGATCCAGGTTCTTTGCAAAACGTTGGCCGACCCGTAGCCGTTGTTTTTGCTGGAAAGACAGGTGTAATAAGCGGCAAAAACGGACGGAAGGGCAGTGACATCGACTTTGGTTGCGCTGCTGCCGTCGATCGTGACGAAATTCAAAGCGCTTGAATCGCCAATTTGGAATATGCAGGCGTTGTTGCCGTCGGACAAAACCGCATCGGTTGTTTTTTCAACCTGAGTTCCAGCGAAAATAGAATTTCCACCACCAATAGGGCTGACGTAAGAAGAAAAATGGAAAGTCCCTCCGATGGCTGAGGTCGGAATATCGAAATAAGCGAAGTATTTGCTGTTATAGATTGCAGAGTAATCTCTCGGGAGAATCTCTTTCTCCGTTCCTCCGAACGTATAACTAAGCGTCCAGAAATCGTTGATGCCATCTTCATGCCCGTTTCGATCGAGCCACAACCTCATATAATCTGAAGTCAACGAAGGATAGTTGAGATAGCCAAAATTGGCATTATCATAGAAATTGTCATTCGCCGAAACGTTGTAGACTACTTGCGTTGAAGAATCGGCGTATTTTATGAAATCGCCAAGGACAAGAGTTTTTGATTGATGGTATGGGACGGGATTAACGGTTTCATTGTAAGGAGTGTCCCAAATGAAAGAAGTCGAATCGGCGGGGATGCCGCAGGAGTAAAGCGTGGGATCCGCTGCGTCGGCCGCGGCAATCGCCCCAGGCCAAGCGCTTGGTGTGGTTCCGCCCCAATAATAGCAATTCACCGTTCCCGTGAATCCAGATAAAACACGGCAATAAAGAGTTATCGAACTCGTTTCAGCTTTAACTTCAGCGACAGGGGTTTTTGGCGATAAAAAAGTTCCCAAGCCAACTCCTAATAGACCAGCTGAAGCCAAAATCCCAAAAAGCGATTTTTTCAGATTCATGGAGATGTCCTTGCCCCTTTGCCTTCCGTAATTATAGAAAGCGCTTCCCTAATTGTTAAATGAATCATTTTTGCGAACCGGAAAAAAGTAATTTATTAGGTAACAAATTAATTAATGTTTTACTAAAAGATTATTTACCTTATTTATATAAACTAAGCCTTCAAACGATCCGTTATTTCTTGGGCTTTGGCATAGATGGAGGCCATGTCCTCCCCCACAAAGAACTTTCCATCCCGGTAAAGAATCTTGCCGGCGATCATCGTCATCTTGACGTCGTCTTTGGCGCCGGCGTAAACGAGATTCTTGGCGAGGTTGTTAAGCGGCCTCATATCCGGCTTCGATAAATCGATCATCACGATATCCGCTTGCTGACCTTTCGATAGCGTTGAGACGTTCTCTAGCCCCATCGCCCTGGCGCCCCCAATGGTCGCAGCTTTCAAAGCCAACAGCCCATCGAAGGAAGCCGGATCTTTGTTCAATAGTTTCTGAAGCACGCAGGCAAGCCGCATCTCATAGAAGAAATCCAGGCCGTTATTGCTGCCTGGCCCATCGGTGCCCAGCGCCAGGTTGACCCCCGCATCGACGAATTTGGTCAGCGGGGCGATGCCCGAAGCCAATTTGGAATTGGAGCCGGGGCAGCTCACGATGGAGCAATGGCGTTTCTTGTAAATCGCGATGTCCTCGTCCGAGAACCAGACGCAATGAAAGCCCCCGCCGCCGAAATCCAACAGCCCCAGGCTTTCCTCGTAACGGGTTGGCGTCATGCCTTGATGGCGCTTCTGACATTCTTCGACTTCGGCCTCCGTTTCGGAGTTATGCGTGTAAATCGGGGTTTTTAACCGATGGGAAGCTTCGCTTAAGGCGGTCAGAATCTCTTCGGTGCAAGTGTATTCGGCATGGAAGCCCAGCCGGTAAGTGACCAAAGGATTGGCGCCGTTGATTCTTTGAAAGCTCTCCTCCATCGCTTGGACCGATTCGCGGTATTTGGTGACGGTCCCCAGCAAGACCGAACGGAACCCCATATCGACGGAGGCTCTGGCCATCTCTTCGGGGTTGTAATACATATCAAAGCAGGCCGTGATGCCACTCGTGAGATACTCAAGGATCGCGACTTTGCTGAGATAATACTGATCTTGAGGCTTTATCTTGGCCTCCATCGGGAAAATCTTGTCGAAGAGCCAATCATGGAGATTGAGGTCATCGGAAAGGCTGCGCGAGAAGGTCATGGCCGAATGGCTGTGGGCGTTTTTGAAACCTGGGATCAGGAGATTCCCTTCGCAGTCGACGATCTGGTCGTATTTCTTCTTGGGAGCTGCGGGACCCGCATAGGAAATGATCGCCTCGGAGACGACGAGATCGCCTTTAAAAATCGGCTCGGCGTCCTTCATCGAAAGGATACAGGCGTTTTTAAGCAAAGTTTCCATAGGTTTATTTTAACCTTTTCTCCTTCTTTATCGAAGGGCGGCTTTGTCTAGTTCGATTTGCTCCTTCAGTTCCTCAACCGACGAAAATTTGATTTCTTGGCGAAGGAAACGCAGGAAACTGACGTAAAGGGTCTCCCCATAGATATCATGCTGAAGCCCGGGGAGATAACTCTCGACCACCGGCTTTCGCAAAACGCCGATCGTCGGATCGTCCCCGACGTTGATGAGCGCCTTATATGGGATCCCGCGCGAATAAGCCATGCCGAAATAAACGCCTTCTTTAGGCAAAGCATAGGGATCTTTCATCACGAGATTGGCCGTGGGATATCCCAGTTTATGGCCATTGCCCAACCCATGGCCGACCGTCCCTTTTATTTCATAAGGGCGGCCCAATTCGAGATTGGCTTTTTCGAGATGGCCCGCCGAAAGCTCTTTGATGATGCCTTGGGTGGAGATTTTGGAGTTTCCTTCTTTCAAAAGGGGAACCGAAAAAACCTCAAAGTCCTTTTGGAGATCCTGCGGCGTGCCGGCGGCTTGGGCCCCGAAAGAATAATCGGCGCCGATGACAAGGCAAGCGGGATTTAGTTTCCGTAAGACTTGGGTAACGAATTCATTCGGCGTTAAGGCGAATAGCTCTTTGTCGATGTGAAGGATATAAGCGGAATCGACCTTCAGGGCGGCCAAGAGATTCAATTTGTCGTCAAGCGTCGTGAGAACGGCATGGCTTTTCCCGTTTTGAAGAAGGTCCACGGGATTGGTATCGAATAAAAGGACCCCGACTCCGCCTTCCGTCACGTCAAGAGCTTTGGCGATGAGGGCCTGATGGCCTTGATGCACCCCGTCGAAAGTCCCTAGGCAAAGCGCCGTCTTAGGTTCAATCGGAGGAACGTCGTGAGCGGTGAAGCGGACGATTCTCATGCGAAAAGCCCTCGCTCCGCCACGTAATATTTATCGGTGACTTTCTTATAAACGGCCAGCGCTTCGCCATGAAGGCAAAGTAATACTTTTTCGCCATAATCGGCGCTTAAGGTGAGGGCTTTCCCGTTTTTGATGTCATGGACCCATTCGGTATCCGCCTCGACGTGCTTCATCGTGTTGACGCAGACGGTGGGATCGATAAGGTCCTTTTCGCTCAAATCCGCAAGTTTGTGGGCATGGGTCAGATCAAAGATCCCCACCGAGAGACGTCTTAAGCTCAGGAGATATCCGGCAGTCCCGAGTTTCGCGGCGAGGTCCTCGCCCAAAACCCGGATGTAGGTACCGCGGCTGACGGTGCAGGTAAAGACCACGACGCCTTCCTTATATTCAATGAGGTTAAGCGAGAAGACTTCGATCTTCCGCGGAACTCTTTCTTTGACTTCTCCGCGATGGGCGGCTTTGTAGAGTTCCTCGCCGTTGACTTTGATGGCGGAGGTCATTGGGGGGATCTGTTCGCTAGGACCTAACATTGAATGCAATATCCCTGCAATATTCGCTTCGGTTAGCTCAGGAATGGCCTTCACCGGGCCTTTTTCGCCTTCGGGATCGCCCGTGGAAGTGGAGATTCCCAACTGAAGCGAGGCGAGGTAGCTTTTCCTCGAATCGTCGAGGTAAGGCAAAAACTTCGTGCCCCGATCGATCCCGACGATCAATAGCCCGGTCGCAAAAGGATCCAAGGTTCCCAAATGGCCCACTTTCGAGGTGGCGAATTTCTTTTGAAGGGCGTTATCGACCTCCCGAGAAGTCATCCCAGGGTCTTTGTCGAGCAAGAGGATTCCGTTTTCCATGGCGAAGACATTATAATGTCTCGGTCGGAAAACTTCTTATGAAATATATCAGAAACGTTTTGGCGGCCGTCCGAAGGGCGGATCGGGATTTCAGCCTCATCGATTCCGGGGACAAGATCCTGGTGGGTCTTTCGGGAGGCAAGGATTCCCTATCTTTGCTGAGGGCTTTATCGGTTTATGGGCGCTTCGCCAATAAGGCCTTCGAAGTGAAACCCGTGTATCTCGATCTGGGTTTTGCCTCTCCGGATCTCACCCCTTTGAAAGATTACTGCCAGGCGCTTGGCTATACGCTCTATGTGAGCGATTCCCGCTTTGTCTACGACATCCTAAAGGCCCATCAAAAGCCAGGAAAACACATCCCTTGCTCCATCTGCTCGCGGATGAAGAAAGCCACGATGAACCGGATCGCCAAAGAAGAAGGCTACAACAAAGTGGCCTTCGCCCATCATAACGACGATGCGGTTGAAACCCTTTTCCTCAACATGATCCACGGGGGAAGAGTGGCCACTTTCGAACCCAAGATGACGCTCGACCGGGCCGGGGTGACTTTCATCCGCCCCCTGATTTATTGCCGGGAAGACGAGTTGCGGAATCTGGCGATCGAGGAGCATTTCCCCATTCTCGATGCCGGCTGCCCCGCCAATCAGCACACCGACCGCGAGGAAATGAAGGAATGGCTTCAGGATATCTATTCCAAATATCCCCAAGCGCGCGACAATTTCCGTTCGATGCTTATCAATTATGAGCCGTTCAAACTCTATTTCGGGTGCCTCGAATTTGAAAGCGAAGACCAGCACGCCTATGCTTTGAAGCCCGTCATCACGGCTGCTTCGATGCGCGGAAGCTCCTTCGCCCAAACCCCACCCTTGGAAGGGGAATGCGATTACCTCGTGCTTCATAAGCATCGGCGCGTGGGCGAGATCGCCTATCGGCACCTCACCGATCATCGGGTCGCCATCTTCGCCTTAAAAGGATCGCCCAGGACCCAGATTCTGGCGATTCAGGAACTTTTGCAGCGAATCTCGCGCATCGTCAATCCCGTGACGTTTGTCTTAGACAGCCACGATCCGAAAGTCATCATAGCGACCGGCTTTGCAAAAAAGAAAGAGCCCGGGATCAAGGGCGTCCGTTTCGTCAAAAGAATCCAGCTCTGAAAAAAGGCGGCCGAACCGCCTGATGATCAATAATTTGAAAGAAGGCCGTTTTTGGTCGACATATAGGCTTTGACGTCGGAAAGTTCTTGGGAGGAAGACAGACGATTGGCCAGCGTGGAGAGGAAGGCCGTGTAACTCCCATAAGTGATGGCGCCCAGATCCATGGCCGCGGAGATATCGGCTTTGTATTCGTTTTGCATGGCGGTTTGGCTTTGGCTCGCCCCTAAGGCATAAGCCAAATCCGAATTGGTCAGGATCGTGTCCCAATAAAGGCTGTTGGCGTCTTTGCTGTCGTGGGTGGAATTCTGATGGAACGGCCCGAAGCCGGAGATATCCGCCGTCTTATGGGCCCCCAAGGAATAATCCCAATCGTAAGGGATGTAAATGGCTTTCCCGTCGGTGGGCCGGAAATAAGCATAATAGTTATTGTAGTTGTTCCGTTGGTCATCGAAATTGCCCAAAAGGTAGGAAACCGCCTCGAATTTGAGGAATTCCGAGACGTCGATCGTGGCGTCGAGAAGCGAATACGGCGCTTGGGCGTACCGCAAGGAATAAGCCACGTTCATCAGTTTGGCCAGCTTCGAGAAATCGCTGCTTTCGCCATCGTCGTTGGTTTTAAGATCGTAATTCGGGTGGTAGCCGTTGTAGTTATCCTCGACCCCGATGTAGCCTTGGGCGAGCCGCGTCCCGTTGGCGTATCCGGAGGCGTCGAAAGAAGAGCTCACCGCATGGGCGAGGCCCAAATCCGCGACCGAATAGCTACTGGGCGAAAAAATGACTTGCGTGCATTTGTAAAGATCGCCCCCGGCGGCCCCAAGATGCCGGTCGAGGAAATCCTCATCGATATCCTCCACCGCTTCGTAAGAAAGAGTCTCATTCATTTTCGCGTCGGCCAGATTCAAAGCCAGCCATCTCGCTTTGGGAGCCGCGATCCCGTTTTGGTTGAAGACACCATAGCAATAGATATCCTGGCTGTAGGTTTGGTCCTCTTGATTGCGGGGCAGATACTTGAGATCGAGTTTGCCCATGCCGGCGAAGGTCCGCTTCTTGCGGGCTTTGCGGCCGGCGGAATCACTCGACCAATCGTGTTTGAAGGAAGCAAACAAAGCGAGATCATAAAGATCGGCGTCGAAGGCGGCCCCGAAGTCGAGCTTGAAATGGCAGACATCGGTGAGGGTGCCATCGCTCGCGGCGATGACCGTTCTTGAGGTGGCGCCTTTCATCCGCACTCCGACCTCCGCGTAACGATAAGTATCGCTACCCACCGTCGCTTGGAACTGGGCCGGGAAATACACATCGGCGTATTTCTCGGAATAGTTGGCCCCGTAATCGCTGAGGGCGTATAAGGCCGCGTTGGCGAAGGACAAGGACAGCGAAACCGCCGTGCCATAGGTCCAGAAAGCGCCATAGTCCCCATCGGTTTGGACGCTGGGGGCAAAACTTGAAGGAAAGGCGGAGGAAACGCTGGAAGCGGCCTCAGAAGAAGTCAGGCTAGAGGCCTCATTTGAAGAACCGGGATGACTTTCGCCGCTGGAGCCGAACGGATCCTCGGTTTCAAAGGAAGAGGCAGCCGCTTTCACGAGCGCGCACGAAGAAAGGGCAAGGACCGAAATCGCCAAAAGGAGAAAAGGTTTCTTTTTCATGATGGTTGGTCTAAAAATCCCATTGATATAAAAAAATCGCCGAAATCGCTTGTTGGGAAAACAAAAAGGCGGGAAACCCGTCTTTCATTTGGTTTTCTTGAAAGCCGCCAAATCCGCGTCTTCCTGGGCCAAGGCTTTTTCGAGGCGCTCCGCCTTGTCAAAACGCTCATCGTAGATGAAATCGATCTCCGGGACTTTCCTCAAATCGACCATCTTGGCGAGGGAAGAGCGCACCACGCCTTTGCATCTCCGGAGCTCCAAGAGATTCTGATGGGGGTACTTGGAGCCGACGAAGGAAACGTAAACCCTGGCGACGCTGTAATCGTCATTGACGATCACTTCGTTGACCGAAGGGAGCCCGATGTGGGGATTTTTGAGCTGGGTCGTCACGATCTCGGAGATATCCTTCCCGATGACCGCTTTGATGCGTCCTGGGCGATTGGCCATTATTTCTTGTCCACCATCTCGTAGCCTTCGATGATGTCCCCCTCTTTGAGATCGTTGAAATTGGCGACGGCCAAGCCGCATTCGAAGCCTTGCTTCACTTCTTTGGCGTCGTCTTTGAACCGCTTCAAGGAAGCCAGCTGCCCTTCGTAGACGATGACGCCTTCCCGAAGGAGGCGCACCTTTTCGTTGGCCTTGATGAGGCCGCTCGTGACATAAGAGCCGGCGATCGTGCCGACGTGGGTGATCTTGTAAATATGGCGCACTTCGACCTGACCGGTCACCGATTCGACTTTTTCGGCTTTGTAGAGCCCTTTCATGGCGGCGGTCATCTCGTCGATGAGTTCATAGATGATCCGGTGCGGCCGGATTTCGACTTTGGCCTCGTCGGCCTTGGCCTGGATGCGGGCGTCCGGGCGGATGTTGAAACCATAGATGATGGCGTGCGAGGCTTGGGCCAACAGCACATCGGAATCGTTGATGGCGCCTACGGAGGCTTCGAGCACCTTGACCTTCACGTCGTCGTTTGAGAGTTTCTCGAGGGCGGAACCGAGGGCTTGGGCCGAACCATCGGTGTCGGCTTTGATGATGACATTGATGTCCTGGATCTTGCCGGTGTTCACGAGGTTATTCAAATCGGCCAGCGACATGGCGCTAGAGCCGCCGCGGTCTTTCTCTTGTTTGGCGAGAGCGCGAATCTCCGCGATTTCCTTGGCTTCCTTCTCGGACGTGAAAGCCATGAAACGGTCGCCGGCGCTCGGGACCGCGGAAAGACCCGTGACCGAGCAGGGCGTCGAAGGCCCAGCGGTTTTCAAAATCGTTCCGTATTCATTGCTCATGCGGCGGATTTTGCCATAGATCTCCCCGACCACGACATAGTCGGAGTTGGTCAGCGTGCCGTTTTGGACGAGCAGCGTGGCTTTGGGGCCTTCGCCCTTGTCGAGGTTGCTTTCGAGGACGGTCCCGCTCGCGTAGCGATTGGGGTTGGCCCTAAGCTCCATCATCTCGGCTTTGGTCAAAATGGCTTCGAGCAAATCGTTGATGCCGAGTCCGGTTTTGGCGGAGCAAGGCACGCAAATGACTTCGCCGCCGAATTCTTCGGAAACGACATCATGCTGCATCAGTTGTTCTTGTACTTTCTTCGGATTGGCGCCCGGTTTGTCCATCTTATTGATGGCAACGATGATCTGGGCCTTGGCGGCTTTGGCGTGGTCGATGGCCTCGACGGTCTGGGGCATGACCCCATCATCGGCGGCCACCACGAGAATGACGATATCGGTCACATCGGCTCCGCGGGCCCGCATGGCGGTGAAGGCCGCATGCCCCGGGGTGTCGATGATGGTGATCTTCTTGCCCTTGTATTCTTTCTGATAAGCGCCGATGGCCTGCGAGATGCCGCCCGCCTCATGCGCGGCGACGTCGCTATGCCGTATGGCGTCGATGATCGAGGTCTTGCCATGGTCGACGTGGCCCATCACGGTCACGACCGGAGGGCGCTCCACGAGATTCTTGGGATCATCGCTGATCTCCAGCTCTTCGAAGTGCTCCTTGTCGACGATTTTCTCTTTCTTGAAGTCATAGTTGAACTGCAGGCAGATCTCACCGATCATGTCATCGTCGAGCATCTGGTTGATGGTGACCATCTTTTGCTGCATGAACAAGAACTTGATGATGGCGGAGGCAGGGACGTTGATGGCCTTCGAAAGGTCGGCCATGGACATCGGTTTCGAATACACGAAAACCCCGCCGTTGACTTTGGCGTATTCCTCTTTGCGGCGGCTATGGGCGGTGTGCTCGTCAAAATTGGCCTGGCGGTTCCGCTCTTGCTGCTGAACCATGTTCTTTTTCGAGAAATAATGGTCGCTTTTTTTCTTCATGGCTTCTGTGGTCCTTTCAATAATCCCGTCTTGGCGAGGAAGGCCGAGGCGGCCTTGGGGTCGATGATGCCGACGAAGGTGACTTTGTCGCGCCCTAAGGCGTGGCCCAGTTCTTCCTCGGTGAATTTCCCATATAAGGGCGTGTGGCGGAGCTCCGCCTTGTGGCGGATTCCCAGCGCCTGATTGCTCGTGGCGTCCGTCGCGTAGATGAGGAGCTTGCACTTCTCGAGGCGGGTGGAGAGCTCTTCCCCGATGAGGGCTTTGCGGGAGACGAATAAGAGCCCAAGGAAACCGAGACTTTGATCGGCGCTGTTCATAATTTTCTCAAAGCCTCCTCTTCTTTTTCGCTCAGGGGTCGATGGAGCGCGCGGTTGAAGGCCTTTTTTTCAAGGGCTTCCGTCAGCTCGCTTTTTTGGAGATAGAAACCGCGTCCCTTCAGGATTTGGGCCTCGTCGATGACGAGCGCGCCCTTCGCCAGGACGAAGCGAAGCATCTCCTTTTTGGGGTGTCGGGCCCGCGTCAGAAGATCTTCCCGCGCGTTGAGGATCCGCATCACTTCTTCTCGTCATCGTCGTAGTACTTGTCGTACTGATCGACGTCGATTTCTTCCTGGGCTTCCTCGGTCGTTCCGCTGGTGTCCTCTTCTTTGGCCATCGCGGCGAGTTCCTCTTTGGTATAGATCGGCAGCACCGGGGCATCGCTCGGCGTCAGGTCGGTCGACTTGGCGTGGGCGACCTCTTTATCGGAGATCTGATGCGGCCGTTTGTTCTTCTGAAACTTGCCATGCTCGTGCTCATGCTCATGCTCCCGATCGCGGTCATAGGGCACGAAGCTCTTCTGGATCTTGGCGGATTCGGCGAGCTCTTTCTCGAGGGCGTCGAGGGTCGTCGTGGTCTTGACGAGGGTCGGGGCCGGCGCGGGGGTTTCCTTCTTTGTTTCGAGAGGGGCCGCCGGAGTCACCGGGGCGAGGGGCGCGGGAGCGGCTTCCGCCGTTGGCGCGTCGATCGGAGCGAGCGCGGGGGCTAAGGGCGAAGGAGCGCTCGAAACGGTCGCCTGCTCGGCGACTTTCTGGGCTTGGACTTCGGCTTCGCGCTTCTCGATGTCCAGTTTGCTCTTCTCGGCGTATTTGGCTCTTTCGTTGAGTTTCTTGGATTCTTCGACTTCCTTCTGGAGGTCTTCGACCGTGGAATAGACCAGAGCTCCGGTTTGGGCTTCGCTCTCTTCGACGATATCGATGCTCCAACCCGTCAGTTTGTTGGCGAGGCGGGCGTTGGCGCCTTTCTTGCCGATGGCTAAGGAGAGCTGCTCGTCTTTGACGATGGCGGTCGCTAAGGGGTGGGGCAGGGCCGAAGCGTCTTTGATGGCCACGCCCAAAACCTGGGCCGGGCGGAGCGATTCGGCGATATAGAGGGCCGGGTTGTCGCTATAGGCGATGATATCGATCTTCTCTTTGTCTTTGCCATTGCCCAATTGGGAGACGATCTTCTGGATGCGGGAGCCGCCGGGCCCGATGCAGGCCCCGGTCGGATCGACGTCTTCGTTGTTGCTCATGACGGCGACTTTGGAACGGACGCCGGCTTCGCGGGCGATCCCTTTGATCACGACGGTGCCGTCATAGATTTCGTGGATTTCCTCTTCGAAAAGCCGCTTGAGGAAGCCTTCGGAGGAACGAGTGACCTCAATCTGGGGGCCATGGGTGGGCCGGCCTTCGGCGTCGGCTTGCTTGACTTCCTGGATGTAGACCTTGATGGGATCCCCCACCTTAAAGTATTCATCGCCGATCATCTCGCGGCGGCCGAGTTCGACGGTCGTGCGCCCGATGTTGACGGAAACGGAACGGTCATCGGCCTTTTCAACGGTGCCGGTCACCATCTCTCCGATATGATCCTTATAGACGTCATAAAGCGCGACGCGCTCGGCTTCGGCGATTTTGAGGCGCAGGTTGTTCTTGACCGCCATGGCCGTCAGTTTGGTCATCTCCCCCAGCGGGCAATACATGGCATAAGTGCCCCCGATTTTGATGCCCTTCTTGGCGGCATCGACTTTCTCGATGAGGCCTTTGAGATCGGCTTTGGAAGAGAGTTCTTTGGCGTCCTTGAGATCCTCATTGAGGTGCTCGATGGTTTCCGTGGCGTCTACTTTGGCGTCCTCGGGGGAAACCTCAAGGTAGTCATCCTCGACGTCCTTTTTGACGGTCTTGATCTGGGCCAGCGTGATGATGGGGCTTGCGCTCTCATCGATCGAGGCTTCGACGACGGCGTCATCGCCGCCGCCTAAATACCGGACATAAGCCCTTTGCAGGGCCTCCCGGATGGCTTCCACCACGGCTTCGTGGGAAATGCCCTTGCTTTCGGCGATTTCATCGATTGCGGTCTTAAATGCGGTTGCATCCATAATGGTGTTTATCCCTTTCAGAATTTAATGGCGAGGCGAGCTTTGTCGACATCGCCGCGGGGAAGGCTGATTTCCTTCTTCCGCGTCTTTTCGGCGACCAAGAGTTTGATTTCGCTAAGAGTGACGCCCTCGAGGTCGCCCTCCAGGATATTCTGCCCTTCGTGAGGCTTCGACAGATGGAGGTTGACGTGATAATGGAGGTAATGCTCAAGGCGGTCCAGCGGGATCGGCTTCTCCGAACCGAGGCTCGAGACATCGAGCGTATAGGGTTCGGCGATGGGATCGGCCTCATCGAGGAGAGGATTGATGAGATCGCTGACCTTGACGATGTCATCGAGCGAGATCGGAGCGTCTCGGTCCACATAAATGTGGAGGGTCAGCCCCTCATTGTCCCGCGTGAGTTTGACCTCGGCGAGCTCATAGCCCGCCTTTTTCAAAGGTGGGGTCAAAATCTCTAAAACCTGTGAGATTGCGTCCACGACATGGCCTCCAATAATAGAAAGAGTGGCCCCAAAGGCGCCACTCAATTCTTTCCAATGAGCGATGCGGAGCCTCAACGAGGATCTTCCGCGCTTTTGATTATAGTCTCGCTACGAGGAGCCATGCAAGAAGAAACACGCATTTCGTCGGTGGCGATAATCTTCCGATGGCAGGTAGAAGATTTCGGATTCTGGATCCCAGCCTTCCAAAATAGTGATTGCCATTTTCCCAAAACGTGATTTAGTTAATTCGCAAAAGCATTGAAGAGGAAGAGTACGCCTTGCCGAATCACAAGAGAGCCCCCATCGGTGGAAACGGGCGAGGAAGCAAAGCGGAACATGGCCTCTGAGCCGAAGGAGCGATAAGTAGCGCCTTCCGGGACGGCCCGTTAAAGCCGAAGAGTGTGTCTGCACTCATCAAGGCTCCCTTGGCGACGAGGGAACGAAATAAGGTGGTAACACGTGGCTAACCAGCCCCGTCCTTAGAATAGGCGGGGCTTTTCTTATTTCCGCCTAGGAAAGGAAGGGATGGAAGAAATCAGAATCGAGCGCCTCAGCAAATCCTTCGGAAGCCATAAGGTCTTAGACGAGGTCTCCTTGTCGATCGATAAGGGCGACATCTATGGGATCTTAGGCTTGTCCGGAGCGGGCAAAAGCACGCTTCTAAGATCCATCAATGGCTTAGAGCGGATCGATGAAGGCGCCGTTTACTATCAAGGAAAATTGCTTGCGGGGCCCGCCCACCCCATCGCGCGGTGCCGCCGGCGGGAGATCGCCATGATCTTCCAATCTTTTAACCTCCTCCAGCAACTGAGCGCGGAAGAGAACGTCGAACTGGCCTTAAAACTCGCTCAGGAGGACCATCGCCGGGAAAAAGCCTTGGCGGCCCTAAAGACGGTGGGGATCCTGGATAAGGCCGCTTCCTATCCCGCCGAGCTCTCGGGCGGGGAGAAACAGCGGGTGGCCATCGCGCGGGCCATCGCCTTAAAACCCGAAGTCCTGCTTAGCGACGAGGCCACCTCCTCCCTCGACGGCGAAAACACCGAGCAGGTCTTGGCCCTTTTGGGCAAGCTCAACAAAGAACTGGGCCTCACGATCGTCATGGTCTCCCATCAGATCTCGGTGATCGAGTCGGTCTGCAACCGCGTGGCCCTCCTCGACCAAGCCAAGATCATCGAGGAAGGCGAGCTGAGCGAGGTCTTCCTCGCCCCGAAGACGGCGTTGGCCAAAGAGCTCATCTACGCCACCCACGTCAAAACGATGCTCGACGAAAAGCGGATGCTCCGACTCCTCTTCAACGGCAACCTCGATGAGCCGATCATCGCGGAGATCGTCGAAGATTGCTCCCTTCTCGTCTCCATCGTCTACGCGGACAGCCAGGTGATCGCCGGGAAGATGTACGGGCAGGTCGTGATCAAGCTCCCCAAAGAGGAGAAGGACAGCGCGAAGCTGAAACGCTATCTCGCGATCAAAGGGGTGGCCTATGAGGAGGTCAGCCCCTCATGAATTGGCCAAATCTTCTCTTGGCCAGCGGGCAAACGCTGCTCATGACCGTCCTGTCGACCGTCCTCGCCTATCTCGTCGGCCTCCCCCTAGGCGTCCTCCTCAACGTGACGTCCAAGAAGGGCCTCCATCCCAATCGCTGGATCAATCTGCCGCTCGGCGTGGCCACCAACGTCATGCGAAGCATCCCCTGCCTCATCCTCATCGCGATCCTGATGCCCCTCACCCGGGCCGTCGTGGGCCGGGGATCGGGCGACTGGTACACGATGGTCATCCCTCTGTTCTTCGCTTCCTTCGCCTTCGTCTCCCGCCTCGTCGAGGGTTCCCTCAACGAAGTGGACGAAGGAGCCGTCGAAGCCGTGCGGAGCATGGGGGCCTCCGATGCCTTCCTCATCAAAAACGTCCTGTTCAAAGAAGCGGGGCCTCACCTCTATAACGGGCTGGCCCTCGCCTCCATCACCATCCTCGGCTACACCGCCTTCGCCTATGACTTAGGGGCGGGCGGCCTCATCGCCTCCGCTTATAGCTACTACACGAATCACACCTCCGACTATCTGGGGCATCCCGATATCTGGGTCATCATCCTCCTCGTCGTCGTGATCGTGCAGCTGATTCAGGAAGCGGGGCTCTACGTCGAAAAGAAAACCGATAAAAGGAGAAGCATCCCATGAAAAAGAATCTCAGCGTCGCCCTCACGCTATTGGCCAGCGTCGCCGCCTTAGGCGGCTGCAGCCAAACCAGCGACAAAACCATCACCATCTGCGCCTCGGAGCTTCCTCACGCGAAGATCCTGAACGAAGCGTTCGCCCCCATATTGACCGCCGATGGCTACACCCTCAAGGTCACGGTCCTCGATTGGACCCTCCAAAACGAGGCGGTCGCCAGCGGCGACTACGACGCCAACTACTTCCAGCACGTCCCCTACCTGGAGACCTATACCGGATCCGTGGCGCTGTCCGCCGCCTGCAAGATCCACTATGAGAAGCTCTGCTTGTATGCCTCCGGCAAAGACGCCAACAAAACGCTCGATGACGGCGAATCGATCGAACTCGTGAACGACGTCAGCAACATCGAACGGGCCCTCTTGTTCCTCCAATCCTATGGCTATCTCACGGTCAAGGCTTCCGATTACGTCAGCGGCGCCTTCGCGAATTTCGATGTGACGAAGCCCAATGATTACGTGACCTGGAGCGGCGGCTACACCGCTTGCACCCTCACCTGCCTCCAGGAGTCGAGCTTATGCGCTTCGCTCCCCGACTATGACTTCGGGATCATCCCGGGCAACACCGCGATGACGGGGCTCGGGAGCGCTTACGCCTCCCAGATCGTCCTCTCCGAAAAAGCCACCGACGCGACGATCGCGGCCAAGGCCAACATCATTGCCGTCAAGACGAGCAACCTTGAGGACGCCAAGACGAAAGAGCTGGTCAAGGTTGCCGGTGAGGCGAGCGTGGCCGCTTACATCGCCTCGACCTTCGGGGATTCGGTGCTCTACCACTACGAAGATCTGACGAGTTCCAACGTCACGGCCGGCGGGGCTTCCGGTTCCGCCATAAGCTAAAAAAGAACCCCTTCGGAAACGGAGGGGTTTTCTTTCGGCCTATCGAATCGGATGGGGCCCATCGTTCAGATAAAGAATCCCCAGGCAATGGGGCCCGCAGTGGCAGCTGATGGTGCCTCCCGAACGGGTAACGTGGATGGCCTTAAAGCCCGCTTTCTCCAGCTTTTTCTTCCCTAAAGCAACCACTTCGTCGGGAGCCGAGGAATAGGTCAGGAAGACCTCTTCCTTGTCGGGGTGGTCGAATTCCTTCAAGGTCGCATCGATATAATCGGCCACCCACTTCATCATGGGGCCATGGAATTTCTTGCCGCTTTTCATCTTGCCCTCGCTCACCAGGATCTGCGGGCGGATTTTGAGGAGGTTGACCCCAAGGGCCGCCAAGGCGCTGCAACGCCCGCCCTTATAGAGATAATCGACGGATTCGAGGCCGAAGGAAGCTTGGTCATAAGGGATCCTCGCTTTGACGAGGGCGGCGATCTCCTCAGGGTTTTTCCCGGAGGCGATGAGTTTGTGGGCGTAAAGGCATAAGAGGGCGATCCCCGTCGAGAGGGAGCGGCTGTCGATGACGGTGACGCGGCCCGGATACGTCGCGGCCGCCACCGCCGCATTCTGGTAAGCCGAGGAGAAATCCCCGGAGAGGGAAAAATGGATCACCGCGTCGTGATCTTCCAATTGTCGCTTGAAGAACTCGAGGAATTGGGCCTGGTTGACCGCGGAGGTATGAGGCAGCGTCCCGGTCTTATCGACGAAGGCGAAGAGGTCTTCGCCCTTCACTTCGCCGTCCCATTCCGCGCGATCCCCCAAGATCAGGGCGAAGGGGACGGTGGCGATATCATACTGCGCAAGGAGGGCTTTCGGGAGATCGACGGTCGATTCGGCCGTAAGGGCGATTTTCATGATGGTTCCTCTAGTTGTTCCGTCCTATTATATCAAAGGACCACCCTCACGGAAAACTTAGAAAAAAACAGCAGCGGAGTCTATAATAATCCACAAAGGCAAGGGCAATGGGAAACATGGACGCTTTGGACTGCATCGCCATGAGGATTTCGGTTCGGAAATACGATAAAAAAATAATGAGCCAAGAGGAAATGAAGGCCATTCTCAAGGCCGGGATGGAAGCTCCCAGCGCCTCGAACCGCCGGCCTTATGATTTCATCGTCAACGCCGAAAATGATTTCTGGAAGGATTTCGTCCTAGAGAAGCCAACCTGCGAGATCATGCGGCAGGCTTCTCTGACCATCGTCATCGTCGGGGATTCCAACAAGAACCCGACCCCGGAGTTCCTCTATGAGGATTGCTCCGCGACGGCTGAGAACATGCTTTTGGCGGCCCAAGCCCTGGGTTATGGGTCTTTATGGGCGGGGGTGAGGAGCGAAAGCGACTTCGCGAAGAAACTCATCGCTTATTTCGCCCTCCCCAGCGGCGACCTCCCGATCGCCGTCTTGATGTTCGGGCAGCCTTCCGAAAAGAAGGCCCAAGTCGACCGCTACGACGAAAAAAAGATCCATTTCGGAAAGTTCTGAGAACGAGCCCCCCGTCGGAGGGTTTTTGCCGGCAAAGATTGACATCGGGGCTTCTCTTTTCGAGAATAGTCCCATGGCCAAACCCATTGAAAAACTGAAAAACGCCGATATCCCGGCCTTGCTGGCTTTCATCGCCCCCGAACCTGAGGTCAACCTCTTCATCTATGGGGACGTGACCAATTTCGGTTTGGAAAGCAAGCATGTCCAAGTGCAGGCCTTCCGCGACGAAAAGGGGTCGTTTGAGAGCGTGCTCCTTCGTTACCAAGCCCGGAATTACGTCTTCTATAGCCGCGGGGATTTTGATCCGGAAAACATCGCCACGATCGTCAAAACCGCCAATCCGACCCTCAAGGGAGTCTGCCTGAGCGGCAAGAAGGGACTGATGGATAAGATCGCCCCATTTCTCAGGCCTTTGACGCCCGAAGACACGACGATGGCCCGCTGCGACCGACTCAATCCCCATCCCCAGACCTATTCGCCGTTCGTGAAGGCCCGGGCTTTGGAAAAGGACGATTTTCATGAGCTTTATCTTCTTTTGTCCGATATCGCGGAATTCCATTCCTTTTCCAAACAAACCGAAAAAGAAGCCACCGACGGCTACCGATTGGCGGCCGAGCGAGGGTCGCTCATCTATGGGGTCTACGAAAAAGACCGGTTGGTCGCGACGGCAGCCTCCACCGCCGATTCCCCCGAAGGTTCGATGGTGGTCGGGGTGGCCGCCAAAGAGGGCTATCGGAAGAAAGGCTATGCTTCCTTGGCCGTGCAGTCGCTGCTCAAAGACCGCTTCGAAAAAGGCCAAAAGTTCGTCTGCCTCTTTTATGACAACCCCGAAGCCGGCAAGATCTACCATAAATTCGGTTTTGTCGACGTCGCCCCTTATACGATGATCCATTGAGACCCGCCCCTATTCCGAAAGTTCTCTTCCTTCGAGAGGTCTTTGAATCGACCATCCTAGGAGCCTGTCATAGAACGTAAAGAGGACAAAAATATGGGAGCCTTCCGTCATTTCAACGGCGTGATTTGCATCTTATTGGCGATTCTCGGTTTTTTAGGGATCGCGGTTTTTGAAATCGTTGGCATCGTTCTCGCCGCGGGAATCCGCTCCGTCGATGGACCCTGGTTTCCGGTGTGGTTCCTTTGGACCGTCTACGCCCTGGGCGATGCCGTAGCTGCGGGAATCCTTTTGTCAATCGGAACCTTATTGAGGGATTACGACAAAAAACGTGCTTACGACAAAGCCCTTTCCTTCGAAACGGCTCGGGCGGTGGTCGAAGAAACGCTCAAAGCGCAGAAAGAAAGCGAAAACAGGTTTAAGAAAAGCAGCGAAAATTAAGTTTTATCCGCTTTTCCCGCATATTGAGGGCTAAGAATGTCCCCTGTTATTCGTTCATGATCCCCCACCGCAAACCCGCAGTTTCCCCTATGGCCATTTTGCTTCTATTTCAGTCCTGATTTTGCTTTTTCTTCATGCCGCATGAGGCGACGGGGTTATTTTTTGGTCAAATCCTTTACAATATTTACATCATGAGACTTTCCAGAAACGCGCCCCGATTCGGATGCGGGGCCTCATAGAAAGGCGATCTCTTCCCGGTTAACGCGGATGTGCCCGAATCCGGCGGAAGGCGCCCGGCCGAGCAAGATCCCGAATGTCACGTAGAGCTCGGCCGTGCCGTTGCCCTCCATCAAAGACTCAACGGTTTCATCGACGGCGTAGGCCACCGAACATTCCCCAGGCAGCGTCACCTTCCCGTCAGATGGGACCGTGCTGAGGCCATAAGAAGGGCTTTCTCCCATGAACGTGGCCTCGGAACCGGAAGAGCGGCCGCCGCTTTGCTCATAGTAGTACTCGACATAGGCATAGAAGCTGCCCGAGGATTCCTCCCGGATATCGAAGTCCCCGACGCAGGTCAGGGCCGTCGCTGAGAGGGAGACCGGGTCGATCTCGAAATACTCCCCGTCCTCGGCCGCGCCTTTCTTTCCGAGGGCCACCTCGCAATCCGCGGCGGGGCTTTGCGAGCAGCCGAAAAGGAGCGGGAGCAAAGCCGTCGCGCCGACGAAAAGCCGGCTTTTGTGCCCCATGATCGCCTGCCCCATAATCGCCTGCCCCATGTACGATTTCATTATGTCATAGGGGAAACGGAATGCAATTTCCCTCGGAAAAAATCGCGCCGCAGATTCGCCGTTGGTTTTTCTCGGACGCGGATGGTTCAGGCGAAACGCAGGGAATCCCCCCACAAATAGCCATTTCGCGGTTCAATTTTTCCCCAATTTCCGCCCTGGGAAAATAAAAACCCCGATGTCATCGAGGTTATTCGTTAAGTGGTGCCCCGCCGCAGCAAATCCGTAGTCATCCATATGGCCGCTTTTGCTTCTTTCCCCTACTATATTTCGCTTTTTCGTCATGCCAGATTATCCAAGATTCGGCTTTTGCGTGGGTTGCAGGGAATATTTTTTGCTCAAATCCTTTACAATATTTACAATCAAGAACAGGTTAAGAAAAACATCTCCAAAGTTTGAATAACTTTTTCAAAATAAATTCATCCAAATTTTTCATGTGAATAAATAATGTGATTCCAAAAAAATTCCAATTGGCTTCCAATCAAGTTTCTTTTTGAATTAATCGTCTATTGTAAGTATTCCAAAGTTATTCTTTCAAAACATCGTTTCTCTAAATAAACTGTTTTGCTTATTTTATAAAAATCCAAAAACTAAAACAAAGGTCCTATTAACCCGCTAAGCAAAGCTAATTATTAAATCGGGCGAACTACTGTTCCAAGGGATTTCCCATCAAAGACTCAAATTCCGATGCAGTAATTTGCTCCTGGGTGTCCAACTGAAAGTACTTAACTGTATTGCTTTCTGTGTTGGCGATGAATGCTAAAGGAACATCCCCGGATTTCGTTTTGGCAACGAACTTGTAAATTTCGTCTCCACTGTTTTTGACCAAGTTTTGGGCGAAGGAATCGGATTTAATGACTAACTCGCTCGGAACGTCGATGACATTTTTCGAGTTCGTTACATATCCCGACTTAGTAAACATACCTTGTTTTAAATCAAACGCGGAAGCTCTTTTTTTTGCAGAAACGTTAGAAGAAAGTTTTTCCCCCAAGATCTTTCTATTGGCCTCATAGATACCTGAGCCGCAAGAAAGTTTTAATGAATCGCCCTTTTTATACAAAATCGGATTTGCAATGTCATCGTTAAACTGGCCAAAGAAGGTCCAGTACCACCAATTACTATCTATCGTCCATTGAGTCGCGGTGGTAACTGCATCCTCGACGCTTCTTGTTTGCAAGGCTTCGAAGAATTTGGCCGGAAAAACGTTACCTGTATTGCTATATATCTCGCCTGCGTAGCCAAGTGAGTACATTGCTCCGTTGACAACCGATTGATAGGCCATGGAAACCAGATTTCCATTGTATGAATAGTTTCTCGCGCCATAGCAGCTTTCCCAGATAACGACTTTCGAGTTGGCAAATGCTGGAAGCTCATCATAAGTAATCCCGTCGCTGTTTATCCCATTATAAAAAACCACACCAGACGCATTTGAAAAACCATGCCCAGCAAAAACAAAATAATCACCGGCTATTTTTTTCCTTCCGCTGGACGCTTCCTCGAGAATCTCTTGAAAGCCCAAATTGCAGTGAACGTTCACGAAATACCCCATGTTCTGAAGGAAAGGTTTGCAATCATTCAAAGGGGTGGAACGATCTACGCCTTGGTCGTCGTAATCTTGCGTCCCCGCAAAAAACACCTCATTTGCGGGCCTAAACATCAAATAGCAATAGCCGCTTGTTGAGGAACTATAACCGCGAAGCAAAACGTAATAATCATATGTATCAGAAAAAGAATGGGAAATTCTAGCGTTCAAATTGCCTCCGGAATCGTCGTCGAACCCAACCTTGGTATCGGCCCCTGCCAAGTAAAGCGACATATAGGTGTCTACTATTCTCGTGGAAGAATAGCTCCTCGTTTCTATATAAAATGCCCCTATTGATGGCGGGGTGACGTAAAAACGTTGCTCTTGGGTCCCGCTGATATACTCCAAATTCGCGACATCCAACCCAAGAGTATCCGTTTTCATGAATTGCCAGCAATACTCCGGGTGGGTCGAGAAACCACCGACCAGCTTTTGCTTAAGGAGCAAATTGTTCTGAAAAGCCCCGCCATCACCCGCAACAAGGCAATCTGTAAAAGTCGTCGCTCCGGTCCTGAGTGCAAAACTGTTATTCCCCTGGCTGACGAACTAAAATTTGTCCGAAAGCAAATCAACCATGGAATTATTCTCGTTGTCAATTTTCAACAATTCGTTTTCACCGTATTCGCCAAGCCGCAACACGGTATTATATGAATAAATGGGACTTATTCTATAAGTCGTCACCGATTGATAATTGAATTGCTTTTTGATAACAAATCTTTGTGCGCCCGTATCGTTTTGATTGTATATCTGGATCGTGGTTCCGACAGATGGCTGGTTATTCGGGACATCAAAGACATAACCGGGGTTGCCGGCGTTTCTGATTTCGTATACCCCGCCATCGACAATTTCGGACGTCGGGGTAAACAAACTGGTATTGGTGCTAACTGCGTTTTTAATTGCCGTTGAATGGCCAATTTTGTTGGTCGCCGTGACGGTAGACGATTGTCCCAAAGAAAAAACCGAGCAAAAAAAGAGACATAGATGTCAAAATTAAAAACTTGCTAGTTTTCATTTTTTTCCTTCTTTTTTTCAAAAATGACGGCCAAGATGTTGGTTCCCGCGCACAAAAGGCCGCAAACTACTACTAGCGTGATCGGCAGGAAGAAGCCATTGGGGACGAACGCCCCGAGGCCGAAGGCGAGGAACAGAACCGAAAGGGCAATCAGGACGGGCGGGAGCCAGCGGGGAAAAGGGCCTTTCTTGATGAGAAGCCGCAGGAAGGCGAAAAGAGAAAAAGCGAAAAGCAGAATCTGAAAAACGTAATACAACTCGCAGGCCAAGACATAGAGACCGCTGTAAGTCGAATCCGAAGAGAGCTCGAAAAACGTGACTGTCAAATCCTCCACCGTTCTTCCTAAAGAATCGGTGATGGCGTGGCGCCACCCGAAGATCGGCATCCACGGGTTGACGATCGCGAAAACCGCGATCTGAAGAATCACCAAGAAAACGAAAAAAACGATCATCTTCTTTCGCGAAAGCATAAGGCCCCTCCTTTTTTATGTATCATGATTTCATTTTTCGGGCAAGTCAATAAATGAATATCAATTGATTATGGTTCACAAATGCAATTGACCGACAAAAAACTCTCGGGCTTTGCTTGTTCGGGAGAAACAAGGGAATTTCCCCTATGATGGAAAATAAAGCAATTCATTTTTTGCTCAATTTTTGCTCAAAGAAAATAAAAACCCCGATTTAATCGAGGTTTTTTGCCATTTGGTGCCCCGCCGCAGAGTCGGACTACGAATTGGTCCTTACCATGGACCCGTTATACCGTTTAACTAGCGGGGCGCGCCGCTGCCGCTGATGGCCGATCCCTTGAGGCTCGATATTCCATCGGGTCAGGGAGAGCGTCTTTGTGGGGCAACGGGAGAAATTATAATGTTTCGGCCCCGCTCTGACAAGAGAAGAACCATTTCAGAAGAAGATAAAAATCACGAGGCGGGTGTAAGGAAATTTGCAAAAACGGCGTTTCCGGCCTTCCAGCGGGGCTTTTGCCGCTCACGGAGGACATTTTTCCACCACGCTTAATAACGCCTTCGGCCTTGGCCTCTTAAGGCCATCCCGCCAGAAAAACCCTTAGGTTGACTCTGCCTGGCTTTGGGGTTCCTATCCGAGCCGAATCACAGGAGATAGGGATCTTTGTCAGGATCGATATAATCGGGGCCGCTGGTGTTGATCTCATGTCCGGGGTCGACGGGTTCGGTCGGGACGTTCAGTTCGGGATGGGCGTTATTGGCGGCCCGCAGTCCTTCGAAGGAATCGGCTTCCGGAAGTTGGAGATCGACGGTCTTCAGGTCAATCCCGAGGGCAGCGGCCACACCGCTGCCATAGGCAGGATCGGCTCGGAAGCAATGATAGATATGACGGTGTTTGACTTGGAGGGTCGAGTCGCCCATGTTGCGGGCCGTGTTCTCGAAAAGGACCTTCTGCTGGTCCGGAGTCATGGCGCGGAAAAGCTCGCCGGGCTGGCGATAGTAATCATGGTCGTCCTTCCGGTAATCGTAGCGGAAGACGTCCCCTGCCACTTCCGGCGGAACGGTGGCGGAACGGTCTTCGGCATAGTCCCCGAAGCTGTTGGGTTCGATGGGGAGCTCGCCGCCCCGATTGCCATCCATCCGGGCCGCCCCGTCGCGGTGATAGCTATGGGGATGGGCGACGCCTTGCGGCGAATTGACCGGGATCTGCTCCGAGTTGACCCCGAGCCGGTAACGCTGCGCGTCGCCATAGGCGAAGAGGCGCCCCTGCAGCATCTTGTCGGGCGAAAAGCTGATGCCGGGGACGACATTGGCGGGATTGAAGGCGGCTTCCTCGACGTCTTGGAAATAGTTCTCGGGATTCTGGTTGAGGACGAATTCCCCGACCGGGATAAGCGGATAATCCCGCTTATGCCACATTTTGGTCAGGTCGAAGGGATTGCCCGGATAGGCTTTCGCCTGCGCTTCGCTCATGAGCTGGATATAGGCTCGCCACTTTGGAAACATTCTCTCCGCGATGGCCTCGTAAAGATCGCGCCCGGAGCTTTCGCGGTCCGTGGCCACGAGGCGCGCGGCCTGCTGATCCGTCCAATTGCGAATCCCTTGCTCAGAGCGAAAATAGAACTTCACCCAAACCCGTTCGTTCTTGGCATTGATGAAACTGTAGGCATGGCTCGAGAAGCCGTGCATGAAGCGGAAGGAGGCCGGAAGGCCGCGATCGGACATCACGAGCGTGACTTGAAGGAGCGCTTCGGGGAGGGAAGTCCAAAAGTCCCAGTTGGTGTTGGGGCTCCGGAGATTGGTCATAGGATCGCGTTTGATGGCGTGGTTGAGATCCGGGAATTTGAGGGGATCGCGAAAAAAGAAGACCGGGGTATCGTTCCCGACGAGATCCCAGTTGCCTTCCTCGGTGTAGAACTTGAGGGCGAAGCCTCGGATGTCCCTTTCGGCGTCGGCCGCCCCTCGCTCTCCGGCCACGGTGGAGAACCGGGCGAACATTTTCGTCTTTTTCCCCACTTCGGAGAAGATCTTGGCTTTGGTGAAACGCGTGATGTCGTCCGTGACCAAGAAGGTCCCGAAGGCCCCCCAGCCCTTGGCGTGCATCCTCCGTTCCGGAATGACCTCTCGGTCGAAATGGGCCAGCTTCTCGATGAGCCAAGGATCTTCCATGACGAGAGGCCCGTGGATCCCGGCCGTCATGACATCCTGATTGTTGGCCACGGGGGCGCCAGTCGCGCTCGTCAATCCTTTGTTTTTTGGAACCGTCGCATTTCGGCTCGGCAGCGATTTAGGGAAAACCCGCAGAGTCGATTTGTTTCCCCCTTTCAACGGTTTTTCGGAATGCGTGTTTTTTTTCTTATCCGCCACAAATCCTCCTGTCCGAAAACCTGATTATTCCAAAAGGCCATAATTTCTTTTGGGGTTGATAAGATTCCCGTCTTTATTTGTTTAACTTATGATAACACGGCGGGGGCATAGCGGAGTTTCTCCTTGGCAGGCCAAGAAAAAAGACGGCTTTTCGCAAAGCCTTTTGTTTGGCCACAGCGACACGCTTTTTCAAAATGCCAAGGCCGGAGCCGAACAATAACAGCCCAAGAAAACGCCTTCCCTGACTCAAATGCCGTTTTCAACCGTTCTTTGGTTCTTGGGTGACGGCCTCATACTTTTTCATGATCTCCCGGATGAAATTTTTGGCGTCTTCGAAGTCTTTGGAGTTGGGGCGCCCCTTATTTATGCCGCCGAAAAACTTTAAGAAAAAGACTTTATCCAGGGCTTTGCAGGTAAACGTCCCTAAGATGATTTTGTTTTTGCTTTGAAGCTCTTCCGTCAGACATCTGTTGTTTTTCTCGAAAGCATTGCTGCCGCAGGTGGAAAAAACGAAGGAATAAGCTTTTTCAACCGGCAGATGGCCGACGAACTCCAAAAGTCGTTCGTCATGCTTCCCCATGTAGATTCCGCTGCCGAAACCCACAATGTCAAAATCATGGAAATCATAGGTTTTCGCATTCTCGACATTGGTGAGAGTCATCGGGGCAACCTCAGCCATGGCCTGCGCGATTTTCAAAGTATTGCCCAAATGCTTCGATTCGACTACCACTAAAATTTTCATCATCATTCTTCTTTCGGTTGGCTTTATTTTATCACAATGGCTCATCCTCCAAAGAAGGAGGGCCTTGCGGCCTTAACTTTTTGATTCTTTGTCCGGAGGCAACAGAAACATTAGCAATCCGCATTCAAGGTTTTTTGCGGGCTTTGCCGATGCGTTGACCTCGACAAGAAATAGTAGGCAGAAACAAGAAACAAAGCAAAAACTAAGGGCTTTAATGCCAAAAACATGTCGATGAATGGGCCGTTTTCTTTTCGGCCTAAAATAAAAAACCGACCATCAACGGCGGTCGGTTCAAGAGTGCTGACATTTCGGCCGACTGAGGGGCGCAATGGCACCTCAGGAGGCGGCTTTTTTATTAGGCTATCCAGGACCCTATTTCCCCAAAAGGAAACTAGGGCTTTGATAGGTAGCGTCAAAAATCATACGTTCTTCTGATTCTATTAGCAAGGGAAAGTCATTATTTGATTTGAAGCATCCGGAAATGGGCTTGCCTTAGAATCTCTTCATCGGCCAACCGAATTCTTGGTGAAAACAAATTTTAAAAGCCTAAAAAACCCGAGGTGGCGCGGTTTTCTCAGGCTAATGATTTTTCCGTTAGACGATTCCAACGATCTTGACGGGATTGTTGAATTTTATAAGGAAAAATATTGGAAATGCAGATTTTGTTCCGAAAACGATCAAAATATCAATCCTCATAGGATAGCGGTTTGCCATAGGTTTTTTCGTAGCAGGCTTTGGTTTCGGCGAAAGCCTGATTTTTCATCCAGTCCCGCCGCTCTTGAAACGTTCCTTCGAGAAGGGGATAAACCGGTTTCAGAATATGGACGATCATCCTTTGGGGATACATCCCTTCGGGATCTTTGATTTCTTTTTTGCGGGGGGCAAACGAAATGAAACACGGAACCACGGGAACGTTGAACTTGACCGCATAGTGGAAAGCCCCATCTTTAAAAGGGCGAACCTTCGGATAGTACCACCACTCCGCTTGCTCCGGGAAAAAGAGCACATAGTGTTTTCCCCGCAGGCATTTCTCCACGGCTTCTTCGAAATGCGCCATCCCTTCGTAAGTCTCGGGGAGAGGCAACATGCCCGAAGCTCTCATCCCATCCCCTAACGGCCCTTTGAAATTATTAAAGGAAGCCGCGACGATATTGAGATAATGCCGTCCCATGGCTTTCTTGAGGGCGACGCAGTCAAACATCTGAACGTGATTGGAGGTCACGACGGCGGATTTGAGGCCTTTGAGATTCTCTTGACCCGTCACTTCCGTCTCCAAGAGCACCCGGTTGATGCGACTCATGAAAGGCTTCACCACAAAAAACGAACGGGCTTTCCGGGAGAGGGTTTCTTTTAAACCCCTGGGGAAATAATGGTATTCGCGCGTCACCGGGATGACGAGGGAATAATCAATGGGGTCGACGTGTTGGTCGAAAATATGCTTTTTTTCAAATTCGAGGTATTGGGCTCGAACCTGCGCGCGCGTCAGATGCTCCATCGCCATATCAGCGGGCTTCCTTCCGCTTCACGCGGGCGATCTCTTCCCACTTCGAGGAACTCTTGCCTAAGAAAACTTTGGCCATGATCGGGAAGTAACCGATGTAATGGAACGGAACGGCGAAGAGGGTCACGATTTTGAACCACAAATGGCCTTTGACGTCGTGAAGTTGAACGAAGAAAGTGAAAAGCGCCATCACGAAGAAGGTTAGATAGATAAGGGCCAAGCTTGAGATTCCCGCGAGGATGAATAAAGCGAAAACCGAATCATTGATGAAGAATAAGAGAACCCCCATCGTCAAAAAACACAGCGAGCTAAGAATCAAAATCCCAAAGAAAAGATAAGTAAGGAAAATAGAAAAGGAGAAATAAATATCCCAAAACGCCCCAAGCGAAAAATCTTTTTGCTGATAAAGGCGTTGGGAATCCGTAAGACCGGTCATCCAGCGGGTGCGACGCTTATTGGTCATGGACAAAGTCGGAGCTTCTTCCATGAAGATCGGAGCGTAGGGCGCGTAATAAGTGCTCCAATGATTGGCGATGATATCGGCGGCCAATTCGCAATCCTCCGTCAAAGTGGTCTTATAAGGCCAGCCCTGTCCCGAGATAATGATGTCCTTGGAGATCAGCAGACCGCTTCCAACAGTGAAAAGAGCGATATGGTGAAGGCTTTTAAAGCGGTTGCCCATATCATCGAAAAGAGTCCAGATATAACCGTTGGCCGCCCCTTGGACGCTCAAAGCCCCCCTGCCCATGGTGAAATTCTTGACGATTTTCTTGGAAACGATGACTTGTCGGCCCGAAGCCATGGCGTTATTCATTTCTTCGAGATAGTCGTCTCTGATCATGGCGTCCGCATCAAGAATGAGATAGCCGCCAAAAGCGTTGGGATCTTTGAGGATAAGGGAATGAAGGACCCCATCCAAGGCATCGGCCTTGGAACTCTGACCTTTTTCCACCCGCACGTGGAATTGGTTGCTGCGCGCCAATTGGATGGTCGGATCCGCGGGGTCCTTAACGATGATGAAAACTTCAAAATCCTTGTAAGACTGACGTAAAAGCGAATTTAAGAGCGGAGTGATCGTTTCGCTTTCGTTCCGGGCGGGGATGATAACCGCGATTTTGTTAGTGACCGGGTTTTTGAGGTGCGGATAAGGAAGCAAAGCCCCAAACCAAGCGACGATGCGGGGAGAATAGGCGAGCAAAACCGCCAAAAGGAGACCGCCGAAGACGGACACCATGATAATGAATAACTGAAACATCATAAGATTCCCTCCCAATACGATTCGCATTCGGCGTATAAGACGTCATGAACTCTCGTTTTGTAGACTTTATGAATCCTCTCGATGTCCCAGGGTTTGGCAATAAGCGCATGAACGTAGGGGAAAATCCGCGGTTGATTGCAATAATGGCGGATGACGGTCTGAGGCCGCAGTTTCGTCTGCTCGTTGTATTCGCGGGGAAGAAAGAGCTTCTTGCCTTTGGCATACCGGTTCAAGACATCTTGATCCGGAAAGGAATGCCGATGGTTGGCCAAATCATCCAAACAGTTTTCAAAAAGATGATTTTTCGTTGATTCAGGAAGATTGAAGAGCAAGACTCCGGAATTGCAATAATGCGGATTGATGAGCCATCGGCCATAAGCATCCAGCACTCCCGCAAAATCATACCCCGCGACATCAATGTTAAATAAAGGCGCCAAGTCCTTCATCACGATGGTATCGGCGTCAAGATAAAGGATTTTAGAAGGAAATTCCGGGATCTTGTTTAAGAAAAGACGAAGAAAGGTATAAGGAGTGTAAGAATTTTTCAGATTCGGGGAAGAGGCAAGCTTTTCTTTGATGAAAGAAGCGCCATCTACCACTCTGAATTTGTTAAGGGGATTCTTCAAAGCGAGAACTTTCTTGAGGATGTTGGCTTGTTCCTCGCCCAAAGGTTTATAAGAAGGGTTCAGATAAGTGAAATCGCCGGTGAGGATCGTGACGGAAAGAATGTCCGAAGTCTTTTCGCAGGCCGAAACAATCGAAAGAATCAAACCTTTGAAAACTTTTTCGTTGGCACAATAGCAAAGCTCGATCATGGTTTTGCGCTCCCGGCTTTCAGAACGTAATTGATGATGGAATATGTGCTTTCTTTATCGGCTCGGGCCTTCATGGCCGCATAAACCCGATCCCGCAGCTCGTTGTGTCTTTGCTCAAGCGGGAGTGATTCATCGGGGTAAAAAGGCCCATCGATATATGTCACGGTCCGAGGCTTTTTGCCAAAGCGCCTTTTTTTATAGCAATCGGTGAACGCGAAAACCGGCGCATTCAAAGAAACGGGAAATTTGAAGGAAACCGATTTAAAAGGTCGGATCCAAGTGCAATAAGGCCAAATGTGAGCTTCGGGGTAAACGCAAATCACCGAGCCTTGGGAATAACGTTTATTGATGGCGTCCATAAAACTTGGCATGCCGGCCAAAGTCGAAGGAAGCGGAAGCGCACCACCCATTTTGAAGAGAGTGGAAAGCCCTTTAACCGCCACGTTGTCCGAATTCACGATGATATAAATTCGTTTGGGAAAGCAAATCATGGAAGGAGTAAAACCTCCTCCCAGCAGATTCGTGTGGTTTCCGAAAATAAAATATCCTTTGTGTTTGAAGGCTTTTAAAATCCCCTTATTTTCAAACCGCTGGCGCAAAGCGAAAACGCGATGAAAATAAGCGATTGGCAACAAAATGATCCGGTATGAAATAAAGGCGAAAAAACGATAGAAAACATTGTTATGAATATATTGATAATCCGCAGGAATGAAAAAACCTTTGGGTGGGATGCCAGAAAATTCATCATTCTCAGCATTCGTGTAATAAACAGTTTTTGCCAAATCTTCGTGTTTCATGTATTTGCTTGTTTTAAGACGAGAATATTATAAGACCTCGAAAAAAGAATGTTCCCCTCTAAATGAAGAAACAGAGACGAGAGGTCTATCTCATATCATTAGAGGTGTTCCGCGACTCTCTCAATAATAGATACATAAGTATTTATCTTCACATTTTATTGCCTATTTGATACAATTATTGATATGAATACATTAAAAGAGAACATTTCCCATAATTTGATTGAATTGAGAAAAAGCCGCAAACTGACTCAATCTGAGTTGGCCGAAAAATTCAATTATTCGGATAAATCAATTTCTAAATGGGAGCATGGGGAAACAATTCCCAGCATTGATACGCTTCAACAGCTTTGTGATTTTTATGGGGTCACTTTAGACTATCTCGCCCATGAAATCACACCTCAGAATAAGCATCAATTCCTGTCCCGAAAATTCAATGATATCAACAAAAGCGTCATCGCCGCTTTATCGATAACTTTGGTTTGGCTTGGCGCCATTGTCCTGGCGATTTCCAGCGACATTATTTTAGGCCATCTTTATTGGATGGCTTTTGTCTGGTCCGTTCCTTTTTCCTTATTGGTGTCTCTCGTCTTCAACGCCATTTGGGGCAAAAAGATTTGGATGCCAGCCATTCTGACCTTTTTGGTTTGGACCTCTTTGGCCGCGGTTTATTGCGAATTGGGGGTTGACCTTCCCAACAGCCAAGGCTGGCAGCTCTGGATGCTCTTTTTATTGGGCGTGCCGGCCACCGCGGCCGCCATTTTATGGTCGCACATCAAGAATCCGACTCCTCCGGCAGGCTGATGGGTTCAGATTTTTTCTCCCATTAAATCATAAATAAAACAAGATACGATCTTGACTTTGACGGTATCTCCGGGTTGCAGCTTCATCGGAGAGGAAAAGAAAATATTCCCATCGATATCGTCGGGGGCGTTCCAATAGCTTCTTAGGGTATACAGTTTTCTTTTTTCGTCATATCCGGTGACCAAGCCCTCCATAATTTCTCCCACCCTTTTCTTATTCTGCTCATAAGAGATCTTTCGCTGAAGGGTCATGACCTCTTCCCGTCGCTTTTCTTTGGTCGCGGTTTCCACCTGGTGAGGCAAGGCATAGGCGGCAGTTCCTTCTTCTTTCGAGAAAGCGAAGTCTCCGAGATGGTCAAAGCGCGTTTCTTCGATAAAACGGAGCGTTTCCTGGTGGTCTATCTCGGTTTCCCCGGGGAAGCCGGAGATCAGCGTCGTGCGCAAAACGGCTTCGGGCATGAGGGTTTTGATTTTTTGGAAAAGCGTGCGCATGCTGGCCTGAGTGCCATGGCGGTTCATGAGGGAAAGGACATGATCGGAGGCCGATTGGATCGGAACGTCGAAATAATGGGCGATCGTTTTCGAATCCTTGATGAAAGCGAGTTCCTCGTCGGTGATTTCGTCGGGATAAAGATACAAGAGCCGCACGGAAGAGAAAGACAGGGCCTCCAAGGCTTTCAGCAAAACCGGCATGTCGGGTTTTTTGAGCGTGAAGTCTTTCCCGTAATGCATTGGGTCTTGGCTCACCAAAGCCAGTTCTTTGACTCCGTGCTTTTTGAGGGCCCGTGCCTCGGCGAGGATCTCTTCGAGCGGACGCGACCGCATCCGTCCCCGGATATAAGGGATGGCGCAGAAAGAGCAAAAATTGTCGCAGCCTTCGCTGAGGCGCAAATAGGCGAAATAGGGCGGAGTGGAGAGGATTCTTTGGAGCGGATCCATCGGAGCGATATCGGTTTTGCCTAAGAAAGCGCCCACGATCTCGTGCATTTTGGGATAGTCCATAAGCGGCACCCATAACGACACTTCAGGCAGGCTTTTTCTTAGCTCTTCAAGGCTCCGCTGCACGAAGCACCCCGTGACGATGAGTTTGGCGTTACGGTAAGCGGCCATCTCCAAAATGGTCTCGATGGTTTCTTTTTTGGCCGGCTCGATGAAGCCGCAGGTGTTGATGATGATGCAATCGGCTTGGCTCGGATCACCCGTGAATTCGTAATCGGGCCCCCTGAACATCGCCAAAATCATCTCGCTGTCGATGAGATTTTTGGCGCAGCCTAAAGAAACGAGGCCGATTTTGGTCATGCGCAGCGCCCGTATTTGGCGTTGAGATCCTTCAAATGCGGAAGAAGGGCGGCGAAAGCGGCGTAAGTTGGGATCCGCCAGGTCCAATTCACATCGTCGATGATGCCGGGGACGTTCGTCCGCGCTTCGCTTCCCAGATCCAAGAGGTCTTGGAGGGCCACGATCGCGTATTGGGCTTGAAGCGACAGCGTGTAATCGAGGATCTTCTCATTGAGGTCGCCCTGGGTGAAGCCCGCCGAGGTTAAAGCCGAAAGCCACAAGGCTTGCTCCGCAGGGGGCAATTTGGCGAAAAAACTTTTGAGCGGATCGTTATCGTGGGTGCCGATATAGGCCACCATGTTGGGCTGATCCAGATTCGGCTTTTTGGCGATCATGGCATCGTGGAACGTGAATTCGACGACGTTCATGCCGGGGAAGCCGTAGTAATCGCGAAGGACCAGGACCTGAGGGCGGAGATTCCCCAAATCCTCGGCGATGATCTCGAGATTCTTGACCTCTTGGAAATAGAGGTCGAAGAGTTTGTAGCCCGGGGCTTCGATCCAGTTTCCGATGACCGCGGTCGGACAAGAGGCCGGGATCTTCCAATAGGTGTCGAAAGCCCGGAAATGATCGAGCCGCAAGATGTCATAAAGCTCGCCGTTGAGGCGAAGGCGCTCGATGATGAAGGAGAAATCATCCTGCTCCAGGCGGTCCCAATCGTAAATCGGGTTGCCCCAGCGCTGGCCCGTCACGGAGAAATAATCCGGCGGGACGCCGGCGACCCACAAGGGCTGCTTCGTCACGGGGTCGAGCAAAAACATCTTTTGGTTGGCCCAGACATCGCAGCTGTCGAAGCCAACGTAGAAGGGAACGTCGCCGATGAGGCGGATGCCTTTCTTATTGGCGTAGCCTCTCAGCTTGCCCCATTCTTCGTAGAGGGTCTTCTGAAGCCAGATTTCGTAATCGCGGGCTTGGGTTTCTGCGGGCGTGAGAGCGGGATGGGTGAGGATCATATCGCGATGGGACGGATCCCATTCGGTCCAGCTCCGATAGCCTTCCCGACGTTTGTTCATCATGAAAAGGGCCCAATCGCCGACCCATGGATGAGTTTTGAGGAAAGAGGTTAAACCACGAGGTTTCCTCGCCATCTCCGCCGCAAAAGCCTGATGGAGGTAAGGCTCTTTGAAGGCCCGGATGTCCTCATAGAGGACTTTGGGGGCTTCTTTGTGGAAATCCGGGGCCAGGGGGATGAGCCCTTGCGCGGCCAAAGCATCCAAATCCGCGAACTGCTCGTCGATGGCGAAGCTCGAGAAGGGCTGATACGGCGAATGGCCATAACCCAAAGGATTGAGCGGCAGGATCTGCCAGAGCCGATAGCCTCCCAGGGCCAATAAATCGACGAATTTCTGGCTTTCTGCCCCAAAATCCCCGATCCCAAAACGGGAAGGCAGGGAACTGAGGGGGCAAAGCACTCCGCTGGAGCGCATTTTCATCATATGAGATCTCTCCAATCTTTGGTCTTATTTGACTTCGTGGGCGCCCAGAGGCGGGATCGCGACTTCCACGATTTTGTCGTCGCCATAGAATCCGGCCATGTGTGTTTTGAAGGCCGCGAACTCCGAATCCGGGACGAAGCAGAGGATGCTTCCGACCAGGCCCCCGCCCATGACGCGGGCGGACCCGATATGAAGCACTTCATTGGCGCGGTTGACGGCCTCTAGCGGCGAACCCGCATAGCGGCCCGGCACCATGACGTTCTGGAGAAGGAAGGTTTGGGACAGTTGGGTGGCTCGCTCCATTTCGAGGAACATTTCCATGTTTCCCGTCTCAAAAGCCCGCTTGGCCCGGATGGTTCTGGCATCTTCCTCGAAGAAATGAAGGGCCCTTAGACGCGCTCTTTCGGGGCTCATCTTGACGCTGTAGACCTTGGCATAGAAAGCTTGGGGGGTGACTTCGCTGAGCACGTTTTTGCCAAAATAAGTTTTGGCGATGTATTTCATGTCGGAGGGCATCTGCGAATACAGATCGCTGAGCCCCGCATGGGAAGCCCCCGGATTCACGAGCATGATGTGAAGCGGCCACTTCGGGAACGGCAGCGGGTCCACTTTGACGTGATCCATATCCGTGAAATCGAGGAAGGCGACCCCGCCGAAGCTCGCGCCCGTCTGATCGAGCAGGCCCGAGGCCTTCCCGAAATATTCGTTCTCGGCATATTGGCCGGCTTTGGCGAGTTCGATGCGGGCGATCTTCCCGCCGTTATAAAGGACGTTTTCGATTTCGGCGATGGCCAACTCATAGGCGGCGGAGGAAGAAACACCGGCCCCGGCGAGGATATCGCTGTTGAGGGCGGCTCGGAAACCTCCGACTTTGTAGCCTTTTTTGGCCAGCCCCGCCAAAACCCCGCGGGACAAGGAGATCGGCGTTCCCTTTTCGCGCTCTTTCATCGAAAGATCGGAAGACGGGAAGACGAACCGGCCATAACCCTCGCTCACGATGGAAACGAAACCATCCTTGGCGGGAGCGACCGCGGCTTTGATTCCTAGGGAGCAGCCGGCGACGATGCAATGCCCATGCTGATGGTCGGTATGGTTGCCGAGGATCTCGAGGCGCCCATAGGACACGAAATGGCGGCTGGGTTTGCCGGGATAGGATTTCTCGAACAGCTCGTCCGCGCGGGCCAGATCTTCTTTCTCGCTCATTTTAAAGCCTCCTTCAGGAAGGCACGAAGGCCTTCCTGGCCTTCGTTGCCGTCTTTGTAAACCGCGACGTTTCGGAGAATGCCTTGGCAGGCGAGATCGATGTATTCTCGGCTGGAGATGCCCGTTTTCTCCATTTCGGCGATCATCGGGCCGAAAATCGTCAGGTCGGGGTATTTCGCCAGATAATCCTTCTCGCTGAGTCGGTGGGCGACGACGTCTCCGACCGCTTTGACCTGGCGGATGAGGCGGGCCGGCAGAATGAAGAGGCCGGCCGCTTCGATGATGCCGATGCCTTCCTTCTTGATGGCGTGATATTCCGGATGGGCGTGGAATAAGCCCTCGGGATATTCCTTGGTCGTGAGGTTGTTCCGCAAAATGAGGAAAAGCTCGTACCCTTTCTTGGTCTTTTTGGCGAAGGGGGTCACGGTGTTGTGGTTCTCGCTGCCGGTATCGGCCTGGATTTGATGCTCCGGATCGTCATAATGGCGCCAGTTTGCAAGGATTTTGGTGGCTTGGTCGATGACGTCTTGGCGGTCGGCCCCCTCGATTTTGAGGGCGGTGTCATAGAAGTTCAGGATCTCGATGACGGTCCCCTTTTTGGTCTTTCTGACGGCTTCCTTGACTTTGGCATTCAATAACGGCAGCACCGGCAGCCCCCCCTGAAAATGCTCATGGTTGAGGATCGAGCCCCCGACGATCGGGAGATCGGAATTGGAGCCGATGAAGAACGTGGGGAAAAGATCGACGAAATCGAGCAGCCGGACGAAGGTCGTGCGGTCGATCCGCATCGGGACATGCTCGGATTTGAAAGCGATGCAATGATGGTCGAAATAGCCATAGGGCGAATATTGGAGATACCAATCCTCGGAGGCCAAAGCGATGGGCACGAAGCGGAGCGGCTCGCGGGAAGGCGTTGTCTCATCGCCGACGTAGCCCAGATTTTCTTTGCACAAAAGGCATTTCGGATAACCGGTCGCCGGGGCTTTTTGGAGTTTGGCGATCTCTTTGTTGTCTTTCTCGGGCTTCGAGAGGTTGATGGAAATCAGAAGCGAGGGCCCGTCTTTATAGCGGGCTTCCCAAACCAGGTTCCGTCCCACTTTGGTTTTCTGGAAATAATCGTTGTGGACGCTCAGCTCGAAAAGATAATCGAGGGCCTTTTCGGGCGAGAGGCCATACATCACGCTGAAAGCGTCATCGACCTCGCTGGGGAGCGGCGTCAGCATCCCCATGACCCAATCGGCTCTCCGGAAAGCCTCGGCCTCGTCGAGAAGCTCCTCTTTCGTCAGATAGTCGACGATCTCGGCCACGAGCAAATCCGGGACTTCCAGCTTGTCGAGGGCTTTTTTGTTGATCGGCCCCTCGTAGGGGACTTGCTTCCCGAAATAATTGAGCAAGAGGTTCGTGAGATAGATGACGTCGTCTTCGCGCAGGTAAAGATGCCCCTCGGCGTAGTAGACGCATTCCTTGATGGTTTTCTCGATCATCCGCTCAGGCCTCCTTGGACGTGAAAACGTATTCGATCCACATCTTCTTCGTTTCGTAAGGGAGCACGGTCATGCCGCGGAAGTCCTTGGGCTTAAAAACCGGCTCGATCGCCAATCCGGCATGGAGGCCTTCTTTCATCCCCGTGTTGAGGAGATGGGTGAGCCGCGGATAGTTGTCGCTATAGATCTGAAGGGCCGGATAATCGGTGAAAAGGGACATTTTGGCCACGGGGCTCTCCAGCGTGGCAATGGCTTCCTTGGGGTCGTGATTTTCCAAGAGGAAACAATGGTCGTAACCCAAGGTTTTGGACTTTTGGAGAAAGGGGTCGCCGATATCGCGGCCGACGGCTTTGGGGGTCAGGAAATTCAGGCATTCCGGGGATTTCTGGAAACCCAACGGGGCCAGATGCTCGTCATAATGCTCGGTCTCCTCGGCCTTGACATAGAGTTTCTGGTTTTCGACCGTGGCGTCTCCGCCAAGGTTGAAATAAGCGTGGCAGGTGATGTTGAGCGGGGTCTGCTCCGAAGATTTCATCTCATAGGTTATTTTGAGGGAAGACTCGTTTTCGGGGATGAAATAGCGCACCCGCAGATCGACTTCGCCCGGGAAACCCATGGCCCCGGCTTTGGACACGAGGTAATAATCGACGGAGACGCCATTTCCCAAATGGACCACGTCCATCTTGAAGGGAAGGAAGCTGAAGCCTTCCTTGCCGCCATGGAGGCAATTGGTCCCGTCGTTGGCGTCAACCTTGTGGTGTTTGCCTAAATAATCGAGATCGCCGTTGGGAATCCGTCCCGCCATCCTCCCCACCGTCTTGCCGAAATAAGAAGAAGAGGCTTTCCATTCTTCAAGGTCTTTTTCGGCGATGGTCATCGCCCGCCCTTTGAAGCGGATCTCATAAATGGCGGCCCCAAAATCGCATAAGGTCACGCTGAGGCCGGAGGCATTCGTGGCCCGGATGAAGGTCAAAGCGCCTTTCGAAAAGGATTCCAGTGTCATTGGGGGTCGATCTCCTTGTAAATTTCCTGAAGCTCTCGGGAAGAGAGCTCTAACGGAACCGGATAAAGCGGATTGGCTTCCTTCGCCGCGCGCTGGGCCAATAAAGGGATGTCTTCGGGTTTGACGAGGTGGTCGAAGGTTTTGGGGAGGCCCAATTTGGCGTTCATCTCATCGACCCAGCGGATGAAAGCCGCGGCTTTTTCCTTCCGAGACGCGAGATAAGGCGTGAGGGTCAAAGCTTCCGATAGGCGGGCCAAAGGCTTCTCGGCCTTTTTGCCGTACCTTCGCAAAACATAGGGGAGGATCACCGCGTTGGCAAGGCCATGGGGCACGTTGTACTGCCCGCCCAAGGAATGGGCCACCGCATGGACATAGCCGATGTAAGAGCGGGTGAAGGCCACCCCGGCGAGATAGGACGCCCTTTGCAGGGCCAGGCGGGCTTTGGGCTCGTGAGGATTGGCGTAAAAGGCTGGGAGGTTATCGGCGATGAGACGGACCGCTTCGAGACAATAACGCTTGGTTTTGACGGTGCGGCAATGCCCGATGTAGGCTTCGACCGCATGGGTCAAGGCGTCCATTCCCGTCATGGCGATGATCTTCGGCGGTAGATCCGCCAAAAGAGCGCTGTCATGGATCGCGACTTCGGGGATGAGCTTCGGATCGTTGATCGAGAATTTCTCATGGGTTTTGGGATTGACGACCACCGCCGCCACCGTGGCTTCGGAGCCGGTTCCGGCGGTCGTGGGGATGGCGATCAGCATCTTATAGCGATGACGGACTTTGAGCAAGCCCCTGAGGGAATTGAGGGTGGCGTGGCGGTTGGCCAATAACGCCCCCACCGCTTTGGCCGTATCGAGGGCGCTCCCGCCGCCGATGGCGACGATGGAATCGCAGTTATTCTTGAGGGCCAAGGCTTTGGCCTCATAAATGCAATCGAAGGTCGGATTGGGGATGACCCCGTCATAAATGGCATAGGCATAGCCAGCGGCTTTTAAAGAATCCTCAAGCTTCTGGGTGAGGCCGAGTTTCACGACCCCGGGATCGGCCACGATAAGCGGATGGAGATACCCCCGTTTTTTGAGGATGGCGGGCACTTGGGCCGAGGAACCCTCCCCGACGATCAGCTCGGGCTCTTTGAAATTGAGGAAGCGGACGCCCAAAGAAAGGACGAATTGATACGTCCGGCAATAAGCGACGGCGAAGATGTTCATGCTTTTACCTCCTCTATAATAGCGGGGCGGCCAAGCTCAATAAAGACCAAAGAAGCCATTTTTTCTTCTTCCAGAGCCTCCATTCGTCATAAGTGATTTCGCGGGAGACCCTTATCGTATCGAGAAAATCCTGCTTCATCAGGAAGAGGCTGCTCAAACCCGCCATGAAAGTCCCGTTCTCCATATGGAGGTAGAGGGATCGGTAATCGAGGTTGATGGTCCCGATCGTGGCGGCGTTGTCATCGGCGAGGAACATCTTCTGATGGAGAAAGCCCGGGGTGTATTCATAAACCCGGACCCCGGCTTTCAGCAGCGGACCGTAGTTGAGGCGGGTGAGCTCATAGACGATTTTCTTGTCGGGGATGCCCGGCGTGAGGATCCGCACGTCGATCCCCTGCATGGCCGCGATCTTGAAAGCCATCCGCATCTTCTCATCGATGACGAGATAGGGCGTGGAAACATACACGTATTTCCGGGAGCGGCCGAGCATCTGGAGGTAAACGCCCTCCCCCACCGAGTTATCGGCATAGGGCAGATCGCCATACGGCTGGACGAAGCCATCGCTGATGGGAAAGCCCCCCACTTCGTCGATGTAGGTCTTGGGGGCGTAATAATCGTAATCGATCCTGGCGGTCGGCTCGAAGGAGGCCACCCAGTTGGCGAGGAAAAGAAGCGTATAGCCATAGACGGCCTCGCCTTTGACCAGGATGCAGTTATCCTTCCAGTGCCCGAATTTCTCCTGGAGGTTCGCGTATTCGTCCGCGAGGTTGACCCCGCCGGTGAAGCAGGTGTGGCCGTCGATGATCAGCATCTTGCGGTGATCGCGGTTATTCATCCGAATGTCGAGAAATGGGCTCATCTTGCGGAAAACATGGCACTGAAGGCCGTTTTTGCGAAGGAACTGCTCATAGTTGATCGGCGTGCTCCCGAGATTCCCGAAATCGTCATAGACGATCCGGACGTCGATGCCCTCTCGGACTTTTTCCTTGAGAATCGCCAGCAGGCGGTCCCAGATCTTCCCGGGGGTGATGATGAAATATTCGATGAAGATGTAATGGCGGGCTTTCTTAACCTCGTCCGCCATCACGGAAAGCGCTTCGTCGCCGAGGGAGAAATAGGCGACGGACGTGTTTTCGTAGATGGCTCCGTCCGAGGCTTTTTCGATGTAATGGGCGAGGGCCGCGCAATCGGGCGAGAAGGCCTCGAGCTTTTTTTCGACTTCCGCGGTCGTCTTCTCTTTGCGGAGGGCCGAGAAATAGAGCGCGAGGTGGCGGCTTTGCTTTTTCGTCCGCATCTTGTGGGCGAAGAGAAGATAGAAAGCCGGCCCGATGAGAGGGATTCCGGCGACGAAGAAAATCCAGGCGATCTTATAGCTGTCCTCGGCTTTGGAATTGACGATGAAAATCCCTAAACCGAGGGAAAAAAGCCATAATAGCAGGATAAATAAGAGAGCGTATCGGCTATCCAAAATGCCATTGGCGAAGTAATAGCAAAAGGCGATGAGGACCCCCAACTCAAACAAAATGGCCGGGATAAGAATCAGTTTCTGCCAAAAACCATTCCGAAACATTTTCATCGCGAGTATTTTAGCCGAAAAAGAGCGTCGGTTATAGGCTCAATCGCGTTATTTCGCGTCGCCGAGGTCGCTTAGGCCCGGAATCGAGGGCCATAAGGGGTCCATGAAATTCATCTTTTCCTCAGGACCGAAGCCATCATGGTCGAGGTTTCGGATCTCGGCGGAAAGCTCTCCGCGGAAAGCTTCGCGAGCCCGCGCTTTTTGAAGAAGCGGGAGCATCGTGATGTAATCGCGTTGAGCGGCGTCCCAAAGGTCGAGGAAACTCTCAGTCCGTTTGCCCCCGCTCACGGGGTCGGGCCATTCGCCGTGGGCCTCATTGAGATAATCGAGGTTCCTCAGCTCCGAAGGGATGTGGCTTGGGTAATTCATCGCATAAGGCTGACTCGCCTTCCCGAGGAACGTCCCGAGGAACCAGCGTTTGAAAGCATGGGGCGTGTTCACGAAACGGAGAATGCCGGCATAATCCCTGGCCGCGTCGAAGAAAGAGGTTTTCCCAATGGCGGAGTCCCCCGTGATCTCGGCGTTGGCGTCGTTCCACAAGGACGATATTTCTTCCAGTTCGGCTTTCGGGACTTTCAGGTAGCGTTCGGCGCGGTAAGTGAAGGTCTTCGACCGCTTTCCGATGATCAGGTCCAGATAGGTCTCTAGGAGCATATGGGAAAGGCCATAGGCCTTGACCTCTTGGGGGTCCTCGGAAAAACCCGCTTTCGAAAAGATGTAAGGATGGCAGTTGCGGTCGAGGGCATAATGGAGAAAGAGGCCTTCGACGTAAGACAACAAGAGCTCAGAATCCTTTGAAGCGGCTGCGTGTTTCAGAAGACTCTCATAGAGATCGGTGACATCCATATGATGGACTTTGGCCCCAAAGGCGTTGACCGCTTTGCTCAGGGCCCGCCTCTTCCAGGGGATCTGCCCGTAAAAGAAGAAAGGATCCGGCCCCTGGGCTCCCAGGAAAAGGGCTTCGGGATAAGGCCGGGAGGGATCGACCATGACCGCTTTGGCGAAAGTGTAATGCGTGAGGATCGCCGGCATGATCAACCCGCGTCGAGGGCTTCAAGCCCTTTTTTGTTTTCGGCTTTGTCTTTCATCGGGGCTTTGACGAACAAGAAGACGACTAAGGCCATGGCCATAAGAGCGGCCGAATAAATCGGAAGGGCTTGCCACTGACCGGTCCCTTTGAAAATCAGACCAATGAGAATCGGGGTAATCGATTGGGCGAGCATCGAAGCCGCGTAATAATAACTCGTGAATTTCCCGATTTTCCCGGAATTGCAGAAATCGACAACCATCGGGAAAGAGCAGTTATGGATGAAAGAGGCCCCGGCCCCGGCGCAGGCGAAGATGACAAAGAGGGTCCAAGGAATGTTTTTGCTGAAAGTATAGGCGGTTCCCGGAACGATGCCCGTCGGAGTGAAGCAAAAAGCGAGATAGGAAACCGCCACAACGCCTAAGCCAATGAGAATCGTGCGTTTGCGGCCGATTTTGTCCGCCACCCGGCCGGCAAAAATGAAAGCCACGGCTCCGCAAAGACCATTGACGGCATCAAGATAGCCTTTTTGGGCCGTCGAAGCGTCAAGATAGAACATCGTGTAGTTGGCCAAAAAGGTCTCGATCGCGTTGAAACTCATGAACCACAGAGCCTCGGCCACGAGAATGAGAATCAAATTTTTGCGATTTTCCCGGGACAAGGGTCCTTCGTCTTTGACTTCGTCGACGGTTTCGGCGAGTTTGTCGCCCCGCTTCATTTCCACGGCGACATCGGATTCAATCTTATTCTCTTTGATTTTCCAAAGAAGAATGCCCAAAGAAATCAGCATCACGACGGAGGCAACGATGAAAGGAACCTCAATCCACCAAATGTTCTCGTAACCGGCTTTCCCGTTGGTGACGAAATTCGAGAAGGGCATGAACATCGCGAAGATGATGGCCACGGCCCCACCCAAGAAACCGATGAGATTGATGATTCCGTTAGCCCTCGAACGAAGGGGCTTCGGCGTGAGATCGGGCATGAGCGCCACGGCCGGAGAACGATACATCATCATAAAGAAAAGCACGACCACCATCATGGAAATCACCCCAGGGAGCGCGAGGCCAAGATTTCCGTTGATGTAACCTTCGGCGAAGAAAAGCGGAATGAAAGGAAGAGCGACGGCCGAGACCACGGTCCCCACGATGATATAGGGCATGCGCTTGCCGAGTTTCGTATGGGTCTTGTCGGACAGATTTCCGAAAAGAGGCATCAAAAAGAGGGCGGCAATATTGTCGAGAGCCATGATGATGCCAACGAGATATTGGACGTTGATGAATTTGTCGGCGTTCGCGGCGTCCATCAATTTGTCGCTGGTGAGGCCATAGAGCTTCTCGGCGAACATGAACGTCAGGAAATTGCCGCAGTAGGAATTGTAAATCCCCCACAATAAGAGAATTCCAAAAAATGCGATGCCAATGAAGGCCGTGCGTTTTTTGTTAAGCTTAAGCGGCTTTTCGGCAGCGGCGGCTAGAGAAGGCCGAACGCTCGGCTGGCCATTGACTTGATTTTCCATAATGTCTCTATTTTAGGGCTTTTGGCGAAAATTGGAAGCGCTTCCTTGCCATTGACGAAGTTTTTTCTTAGCGAGCCCAACCCTCCATTCCAAGGCCTGATTCGGGCTTCTTGAAACGTGGATTTGCCTTCGGCTCGGCACTCTAAATAACCCTCGATCGGCGGGCCGCGATCGGATGGGGAATTCCCTTGCCCTAGGGTTTCGTCAGCCGCCTTCGTTGACCCTTTTTTATTGATGGCCTAAAGCCAAACTTGAAGCGGCCGCGTTCTTTTTGTCAATCTCCGCATCGGCTTTTTTGAGGTAACGCGGGATGAAGCAATAATAAGTCGCGATGGCCAGGCACCAGGAGATGGGCCAGGTGCTCCAAAGCCAAGGGAGGGTATGAAAGAAAGCCACGCTTTCCCACGCCGTCGTGATGAAGGCGATGCGAAGGACCGTGACGGCGAAGAAAGTGATCAAAGGCGGGGTTTTGGCATGCCCGAGCCCTTGGCAGAAAGCGCTTGAGGTATCCATGATGCCATCCAGGAAATAGGTGAGGCCGATCAGCGTCAGACGCTCCCCTCCCACTTCCAAGGAAGCTTGGTACTTCGCCAGGTCCACGACCCCAGCGGAATCCTTGAAAGAGGCCGGCGTGATGAAGATGCCGCAAAGCTGATTTCGGAAGAGGGCGGCCAGCCCCCCCAGGGTCAGGCCCAAAATCGAAACGTAAACCAGCGACATCCAAAGCGCTTTGCGGATGTTCTCCTTTTTGCCCGCCCCGTAATTTTGGGCGACGATGGCCACCGAAGCCACCGCGAAAGCGTCGAGGACGATCCAGATATAGCCTTCGATCGTGACCGAAGCCGTGTTGCCGGCCACCGCCACATCGTTGGAAACCGTCGCATTGGAAAAGCTGTTGACGCCCCATTGGATGAAGACGTTCGAAGCGCTGAAGATAAAAGATTGGAGCCCAGCCGGGATGCCGTTCTTGAGGACGGCTCGGGTCTCTTTTTCATAGAGGGCCAGATCCTTGAAAGAGAAATAAGCGAAATGGCCGCGGCCGGTCATGAGGAAAACGACGACGAGGAGGGCTTCCAAAAATTCGGAGATGACGGTCGTGATGGCGACTCCGGCCACATCGAGGTTGAAGACGATGACGAAAAGGAAATTGAGCCCGACGTTAAGCGTCCCGCAGAAAATGAGGGCGTAAAGAGGCCGCTTCGAATCGCCCATGGCCCGCAAGATGGCGGCCCCGAAATTAAAGACCATGAGAAAGGGCAGCCCGACGAAATACCATCTGAGGTAGATGGTGGCTTTGTCGAGGAATTCGCTCGGGGTTTCCATGAGCCGCAAAAGATAGGGGGCCAGGAAATAGCCGATGACCGCGACGGCAATCCCAAAAAACAACGAAAGGACCATCGAAGCCTCGATGGCCCGATGGGCCGTCGCTTCGTCCTGGGCGCCTTTGGCCCGGGCCACCACCACGTTGGCCCCGATGGAAATGCCGACGAATAAACCGATGAGAAGGCTGATCAGAGAGCTGTTGCTCCCGATGGCGTTCATGCTCTGATAGCCCCCGCCGAAATTGGCGACGACGTATTCATCGGCGGAGGAATAAAGAAGCTGCAAAAGCGACAAGAGGATGATGGGGAACGTGAAAATCGCCATCTTGGCCAAGAGATTGCCGGTGGTCAGATCGACGTCGCCGGCGAAGATCCGCCCGAAATTCAATTTCTTCCGGCGTTTTTTGGGAGGGTTGGGGCCGTTCATTTTCCCATTTCCAAAGCCAGTTTGGCCTCGATGTCCTTCGAAGCTTTTTTATAGTAATGGGGCAAGAGCAAACCATAAACGAGACACGACAAAGCCCAGCTGATGGGATAGGCGGCATAAAGGGCCGGGATGTTATGGAGCCAGGGGATCCGCTCGAAGAAGACGAAAACGTAAAGGAGCCGGAAAAGGAGGGCGCAGGCCAAGGTCACGAGCGTCGGAACGATCGGATGCTTGGTTCCCTGCAAGAAGCCGGAGAAACAGTCCATCATCGAACAGAAGAAGGCGAAAGTGCCCATCACCGCGAGTCGGTCGGCTCCCGCGGCCATGGCCGCGGCATAGTCAAAATCCAGGTTCGCGGAGGGCTGGACGAAAATCCCGATGAGCGGATAGCGGAGAAGATAGGCGACAAGCCCAAGCACAATCCCGAAACCGGCGATGATGCCAAGGGAATAGAGGATGGCTTTCTTGAGATTCTCTTTCTTGTTGGCCCCATAGTTTTGGGCCACGACCGAGCAGATGATGACGGCGAAAGCCTCAAGGACGGCATACAGATAGCCCTCGATGTTGTCGCTGGCGGTGCTGCCCGCCAAAGTGGAGGAGCCAAAGGTGTTGGCGGCTCCCTGGATCACCACGTTAGTGATCGAGAAGGTCAGGACTTCCGCCCCGGCTGGAATGCCATTCCGAAGAACCTGCCAAGCCTCTTTTTTGTAGAAGCGGAATTCCTTCCATTGGATCTTGAGGAACGCGTTTTTCTTGTCGGTGAGGAAATAAAGGAGGAACAAGCATTCGAGGAATTCCGAGATGAGCGTCGCGAGCGCCACCGCCGTGACGTCGGCCCCGTTGCTCCGCATCCCAAAGCCCAAGATGAAAAGGAAATTGAGCCCGACGTTGACGGCCCCGCAGATGATCAAAGCGACCAGCGGCCTCATGCTGTCCCCGCAACCCCGCAAAATGGCGGCCCCGAAGTTATAGAATATGAGGAAGGGGACGCCCAAGAAATAGATTTTGAGATAGGTGGCGGCCAAGCCGAGGATTTCCTCCGGGGTGTTCATCCATCTTAAGAAGGTTTCGGCCCCGAAATAGCCGATGATGGCCACGCCCACGCCGAGGCCTAAAGCGAGAATGAGGGAAGAAGAGAGGGCCCGCTCCGCCGATTTCTGGTCATGGGCCCCTTTGTAGATGGCGGCCACGACGTTGGCCCCCACCGAGACCCCGACGAAGGTGTTGACCACGAGGTTGATCAAACTCCCGTTGCCGCCCACCGCCGCCATCGAATAATTGCCGCCCCCGAAATACTGGACGCAGATGAGGTCGACCGAGGTATAAAGAAGCTGGATCAAACTGGCCAAAATAATCGGCAGGGCGAAGACGATGATCTTCCAGAAAAGATTCCCGGTCGTGAGATCAAGGTCGCCCCTGAGATCGCTAAGGTTTGGGTGCAGCTTGCGATACGACATATTGCCTAGTAATGATAGCCTTTATAAAAAAATTAACCACCGGGCGCGGGAGCCAGTGCGTTGAAAGCACTTACAATTTCCGGCAACAAATCCGTTGACGGGGCCCCGTGCGGCATTTAAGAGAAAATCAGCGCTTCGGCTTTTTTTTCTGGGGACCCGTGATTCCGCTCATGAGACGGAGCACCGTTTTCCGGGGGAAAACGCGGGGCAGAAAAGCCCTCCAGCGGTTTTTGGCCCCGGGGATCACCACCATCTTGTTCTTCAAAAGACCCTCATAGGCCAATTTGGCGGCTTCTCGGGGTTCGATCGGCTTGAAGTTGGTGAGGAGGTTGCTGCGGGAAATGCCCGAAGTCTCGAGCATGCCGGTCTTGATGAGGCCCGGGCAGAAGCAGGAAACCTTGACGCCGCTGTTCCGAAGCTCTTCGGAAAGAGCCTGCGAAAAAGACAAAATGAAGGATTTGGCGGCGTAATAGATGGCGACGTTGGGACCGGGCTGGAAGGCCGCGGTCGAAGAGATGTTCAAAAGGTAGCCTTGGCGGCGGGCCACCATCTCGCGCAAAAACAGATGAGTGAGGTCCACCACGGCGGCGATATCCACTTTGACAATGGCGGCGTTGTCCTCAAAATAAGCCTCGACGAAGGCTCCGTAAAGAGCCGCCCCGGCGTTGTTGACGAGGGCGCTGACCTCGATATCGTTGTCCTGAGCGAAGGCGTAGATGTTTTTGGCCGCGTCTTTCTCTTTCAGATCCTGGGGCAGCAAAATGATCTCGGATTTGTATTTTTCCTGAAGGCATTTTTTCGCTTCGCGCAGCCGCGGGGCGTCGTTGCTCACAAGAAAAAGATTAAAGCCATGGCTCGCAAATTCTTCCGCCAAGGCGAAGCCGAGCCCTTGGCATCCGCCGGTGATGAGAGCCGCGTTTTTCACAGTCGTTCTCCGGCGTTGATTATACTTCCCGCCTTCGTCTTTGAAAACGAGAGAAAATAATTACAATAGGAATCATTGGTAAAGACAATGTACAAAATAATCAAGATAATTTGCTGTTGGTCGGAGCATTCCATTCGAGGCCAAAACTAGCGATGACTTCTTTTTTTCGCTTGTTGAATTCTTTCAACGAGAGCGTTTTCTTCGACTTTTCAAAGGATTCATAAAGAAGCTCGTTCACTTCGTCGATGACTTTGAGATACATCGGGTTCGTCTCCACGGGGTCATGGATCTTCCGAGGCGGGGTTTTGGCGTAGCCAAGCAAAAGTTTGGCCTCGTCCGTGCCGAATTGCAGGAAGAGCGATTCTTTGCTTGGCATTTCGAGGGGGCGATCCGCCGCCTCGTAGCGCCAAGCCAGATCAATGACTTTTTCCATGGCCTTGAGGGCTTTGCCCTTTTGGGCTAATTGGATGGCTAAAAGCGAAGTTTCGCTGAAGGCGTCTTTGGCTCTTTTGACATCTTCCAAAGCGAGGAAATCCGCGCCAAGTTCCGCATAGATGTCCATTTTGTCGAGGCGGGAGATCACGGTGTCGCCCTTCTTGACCGCTTCGAGGGCCTCCAAAGCCGAGGAACGGCCTTTCCAGGGAGTCCCCTCTTTGAAAACCGCCTTAACATAGAGCAAATCGAGAGCGGCGATGTCGGCGTAAGATCTCACGGAATTCTCGGTGACGATCTTGGCCCGGAAAGCGAAAACGAGATCCCCCCACCGGCCCCGCGAGGCTTTGGCCACCCCTTTGCTCAGATAACGAAAACATTCTTCCAGAGGCGCTTCGCCAAGGGGCCTAGGAGCAAGGATCGCGGCGACGATTTCCCGGTCGGTCATTCCGATATTCTACTAGAGGCCGAGGGAATGTCCACGAAAAAAAACAAAAAATGGGCCGAGAAATGCCCTTGTCCCACCTTTTCGTTGGGCCGAGCCCTGAAATCCAGGACGCCTAAACCCGCGGGCGGCGGAGTTCTTGGATGAATTTGACTAAACAGCCCACGGCGATGGCGAGCAAAACCGTGGCCACCCCCCATTCGGGTGCCGTCGTCAAACCGATGAAAAAAACGGCGATGATGAAAACGATGAGACAAGCCACTGAAACGACGGCATAAGCGAGGGCCGAGACCAGGTTGAATTGCTTGTTGAGCTTGCTCTCGGGGGTGATCACGGCTCCTTTGGCGATTTTCGCGGAATCGACGCTATGGGACTGAAGTTCGGACAAGGAAACGATCGGGACGCCGGCCGGAGCCGAATCGGGAGTCCCATTGGGGGC
>Ga0224525_1000054_pt1 | contig 61421 bp, 49 predicted proteins | sample CFST100metaG_FD_179874 | JGI IMG/M metagenome (GOLD analysis project Ga0224525, IMG submission 179874) | Peat soil microbial communities from Stordalen Mire, Sweden - C.F.S.T100 | ecosystem: Environmental > Terrestrial > Soil > Wetlands > Peat | place: Sweden: Norrbotten County, Stordalen Mire...
ATCTCACGCAATTTTCTCAGGATGATGTTCTTTCGTTGGATCTTCGCTTTGAGGCCGGAAACGTATTCCCGAAAGCTCTGTAGGCTCCTTTTCTCATAGACCCTTCCGATTGTCCTCCCTGAGTATCGGGGGAGGATATGCTTCGATATCACGATTTTGGAGCTCTCGAGCGAGCTTAGTTTTATCTTCGTTCCGTAATATTCGAGATATGCCGACACGAGGAGATCGAAGGAGTTGCTCTCGTCCTCGTCCCCCAGCGGTTTCGTCGCCTCCTCTTTAGATATTCTCACGAATTCCTCGGCGGCGGCTTTCTCGTCAGGGAAGTCGCGTCTGTGGACATGGACGTATTTCCCGTTCCATTTCTTGACGAGGCAGTCAATGAGCCATTTTCCCGTCTCAGGGTCTTTCTTGATCTTTGGCATGAACGCCTCCCTCAATTCGCAAGAACAGTCAAAACAAGATTAACCCTTTGCATTAGTATTTGACTGAAGGCAACATGTTCTTTTTGTAGAAGCGATAATATGCGGTGAAAAGCGAAGATATTTTCTTTTTTTGCCTAACCAAGCATGATCGGTTGGGATCTTTTGAAACGATTTAAGGGACGAATCCTGTTTTTTCTTCGAATTATTGCTCCGAATCAAAAGACAACCCTTTTGCCTTTACGAATTCCTCGAAGCTTGAATACCACGCGATCGCCGCATGGACGAAGTCGCAGGGGACTTCGGCTTCGATTGAGATCTCCGTCATCGTCAGTTTCCTTTTGAAGACGGCGTCAATCACGTAATCCAAGGGAAGGAGCTCCCGGTAAGACGCAATGGTGGCCTTCCGCTCGGCGCCGTAGACCTCTTTTCCGGAGGAATCGATCTTGTAAAGCGCTCCTTGGGAAAGGTGGCATCTCTCATGGGAGAGGACCTCAAGCCGTTTCGCGTTTGTGCCTGTCTCGCCTTTATTGAGAATAATGGCAGAAAGGCCATAGGCCATGACGCAGGCCCCGTCGACCCCGCTAGGAAGGGAATCCACGGCCCTCTCTTTGATTCCCTGATTTCGGACGATGTCCTCATACTCTTCAAGTCTGGTCATATCGATCCTCGAAAGAATAGCGCATTTTTGTGATTGTTTTGCGCAATAAAAAAACAAAATCGGCCATGCGGTTTTTGCTTTCAACAACCCTACTTTACGCTGGCTTTTCAGTGACAGAAAATAGTTTTAAAAAATGTTGCAGAAGCCTGAAGACAAAATGCTGGATGGACGAAAATTTACTTTTTGTCTTTGGATAAAAAGCATTTTAGAAAATGAAATTTGCCTAGAAAACGCTCCGGTGGTTAAATAATAGTCAAAGCCCAGTTAGATTTATTTAAAAAGAGTTAACCAAAGCAAGGGGTCAAAACGATGGAGAAGGCGTTTAAGGTTCTTTTGGACACGAACATCTTGATTGAGCGCGAAAACCCGAAACGGGAGGATGCCGACGTGGCTGGCCTTTTCAGATGCCTTGACCGGATCCACGCCGAGAAATACATCCATCCAGGAACGATGACCGAGATAGAAAAATACGGGGACGAGAAGGAAAGAGGGATAGTCTTGGCGAAGCTCGGGGCCTATGAGCAGATTAGCAACCCTCCGGCGACCCCTTCCGACTTTTTGGCGAAAATCGAGCCATATCCCTCCCTGGTCTTCGAAAACGACAAAATCGACGACGCCCTTCTTTTCCAGGTTTTCGATGGGAGGATGGACTTGCTCATCACCCAAGATAGGAAGATGCTCGAGAAAGCCAAGAAGCTCCAAATCAAATCAAAGGTTCTGAACGTCGAGGATTTCCTCGAATTCTATTACAAAGAGCATCCGGATCTCATCCAATACAAGGTGCTTTCGATCAAGGTCGGAACGTTTTCCGAAATCGATCTCGAAGATCCGTTTTTCGATTCATTCAAGAAAGATTACAAGGGCTTCTCCGAATGGTATAAGAAAAAATCGAATGAGCAGGCCTATTATTGTAGATCTGACGAGGGCAAACTCCTTGGTTTCCTTTACATCAAGACAGAAGGCGAAAGCGAGGACTATTCGGACATGACGGCCCCCTTCAAGCCCATGAAGAGGCTTAAAGTGGGGACTTTCAAGGTTCTCAGCAGCGGTTTCAGGCTCGGGGAGAGGTTCATAAAGATAATCCTGGACAACGCTGTTAGGCGAGGCGTCGACGATGTGTATGTGACCATGTTCGAAAAAAGAGATGAATTAGAGGCTTTGAAAACCCTTTTCAACACTTGGGGCTTTTCTGATTACTGCGAGAAAAGGTCCACCGGAGAGGAAGTTTTTGTAAAAAACATGCGCGATTACTTTCAAGAGAAAGACCCGCGCTTCAATTACCCATTGCTGGAGCCAAACAAAACATTCATGTTCCTTCCGATCGAGCAAAACTTTCACACCGATCTTTTCCCCGACTCCTTCCTAAGAAACGAAAACCTTCAGGATTTCATCCAAAACAAGCCATACAGGTACGCAATACAGAAAATATATATATCTTGGGCCCCTACGAAATCGGCTGCCCCTGGAGATGTTGTCCTCATTTACAGGAAAGGCACGCCAGGGAACGCCCGTTACACCGGAGTTGTTTCAACGATTTGCATATTGGATCGGATCGACGTGCCGAAATTCGAAGACGATCTTCTTGCCTTGTGCAAAAATAGGTCATTATTCACTTTGCAAGAGCTCAGGGATTTCTGGAAGCGGAGCGGCGCGACAAGAAATCTTAAAGTAGTCAGGCTTCTTTACTACAAAACCCTGAACAAAAAAGTAACGTTAGGGCAGCTTTGGGATAATAATATCGTTGTGTCTCCCAATGGGCCAAGATCGTTCGACCCGGTCAGTTGCATCGACGCCGCAAATATCTTGAAAATGTCCGGAACCGAGTTGTAAAGGAGCAGAACCATGAGCGAAATCCTCATTTCGATCAACCCACAATACGTCAAAGAGATCCTTTCTGGGAAAAAGCGCTTTGAATATCGTACGAAAGTCGCCAAGAAAGGCGTCAAAAAAATCATCATCTACTGCACCTTCCCGACGATGAAAGTCCTCGCTGAGGCAGACATCGAGGGCATCCTCGCTTTGCCGCCCGAGAAGCTTTGGGAAGAAACGAAAAAATACTCAGGAATTTCGAAAAAAGGGTTTGACGATTACTTCAAAGGAAGGGGAATGGCCTACGCTTATCGGCTTGGGAAAGTCACAGAGTACGAAAAGGGCAAACCGCTTTCTGCTTTCGGATGCAAGGCCGCCCCTCAGTCTTTTGTCTATATATATTGATTTTCGTGTCTAAAATCAGAAATTCCATTTTAAGGGTTGAATCGGCCACAAATATGTAAAAATATCGCGTTGTTAAAAATAGTTTTCTCTATCCAAAAGGCTTATTTATAGAAATAGTTGATTTGTTCCAAACTTGTCTTTATTTTATCTTCCTTAGATGTTGCAAGAATCGAGATAAGTTCTTTATCAAATGTTAAAAACATAGATGGGTATACGTATTCCATAAAAGCTTTCGCTATGTTGATATCGATGATTGAATTCGTTTTAAAAACGTATTTTCCTTTGAAGATCCTTTCGAGACTCCTTCGATAATATTCTTTTTGGAAATCAAATTGGAATTCATCTTGTGGGACGTTTTTCATCAGAAAATCGAAAAAGTTCTCTGAATCTGGCATTTGTTTTTGAAAAGAGCCTTTGTAAACGTTAAAGAAATCAGTATCAGCGCTTTTTGTTTCTAGAAGTAAATCCTTGTTGAGATGGCGCCACCATTTTTCGTTCCGAAAATACAATTTTTTCCATGATAGTCGATTATTATTGAGCTCATTGACGGTCTGGTTAAAAATTGGAATGTATGAAAAAAAGAGATTACTGAGTATTCTTGGCAAAAAGAAAGAAAGATTCTTTTCGGAAAAACAATCTTCTTCGAGAATTTTCAACGATGTTGCATATAGTTTATCGCAATAAAATTGTTTGAGTTCCTCAAGAATCTGTTTTGATCTTGTTTCGTATTTTTCTCTCCAGATTCTGTCGATGAAGCAGTCATCCGGAAGAAAATAAAACAATTCGATATATGGTAGAAGACAAAGGGCGATTAAAAAAGAAGAATCCGTTGCAAATTTAACGCAAATCTCTTTCCCTAATTTATACTTGCAAAACTGCTCATCAAAATAATCATCTCCAAAAAGTCTTTCGATAAGAGGAAGACCTTCAGAAGATTTCTCTGTGTCATTTGCTTCAATAATGTAATAACATGCCGGGAAGCGGTTTAGAACATTTTGGATTTTCCCTCCGCTTTCTTCCATAAGGTGCTTGTTGTTGATTATTTCAAAGACTGTATAGGAAGATATCGCAAAATCATCGTTGAATCTATGGACGTAATTTATAAAAGCTTTTTTATTTATTTCCTTATAATCTGAATATTTAATTAGAAAATAAAGGACATTTGTATCGATAAAAAGAACGTTTTTTGTTTTTAATAATTTTTCACTATAAGGAAGAATATTGTATCTAGATGAGTCCATTTTGTTTACGCTGAATTTCGCTTTCTCGGTTTTGATTCTTCAGTTTATACGAGGGGGGATTCACAAAATTCGGCGCCGTTTATGTAAATTATTTCTTACCGTTTTGCTTTAGAAACGTCTCGATGACGTTCTTGGCCGCGTCCTTCTCCGTCAGGGCGTGCGGCTCGTAGGCCAGCAGAAAGCAAACGGCGGATTGGATGGCTGTCCTTTTCCGCCCCTCGGCTCGGCCCATTTTGGAGATCAGCGAAAGGGCGGTCAGGCAAGCGAGGCCGAAAGCGAGGTCGTAAATCCCGTTGGCGAAAAGGTAGAACGAGCCGTCCAGGCGCCCCATGACCATTTTCGCCAGCCCGGAGAAGACGCTCAGGAAAAGGGCGGCCGCCGCGCAGAGCGCGACCCATTTTCGAAAGGCCGTCCTGATTTTCCCCTCCGCCGGGCCCCCCTTCATTTTCCGCTTCCCCTCTTCTTGCCGAGGGAGGCGTATTTCCCGTAATGCTCGATCTTGTAGTCGAGCCTCGCGAGCGTTTCTCTCATCTCGCCCATCTTCTCCGAAAGGGCCCTCCGCTGATCCTCGAGGAGCTTTTTCCTCTCGGGGATCGTCGCGTCGCCCTTCTCGTAGAGCTGCAGGTATTCCTTCAGGAACGCGATCGAAAGCCCCGCGGCCCGCATGCACATGACGAATTCGATCGTCTTCCCGTCGCCCTCCCCGTAGTCGCGGATCCCGCTGGGTTTGCGGCGGGGCTTAATCAGGCCGATTTTCTCATAATACCTGAGGGTGTCGGCGCTCAGGCCGTATTTTTTCCCCGCCTCCGAGATGGTCATGCTCGTTCCCTCCTTCATGGGGCGCGCCCCCTGGGGAGCCCGATAATCCCGCTTGGATATTATCGGCCACCGGATCCGGCCTAAGTCAATGGGGATTTTGCCCGTCTCGCTCAGATTGGGCCTCGGGGCCCCTTGTTTTGGGAGTGGCGCTCGGTTGTGTTTGACTTGGAGCGCGCTCCAAGGTTTATAACGAAAGCATCGGAGGGAGGACGGCGTCATGGCGAATGTGTATTTCACGAAAGACATCTCGGCCGAGGCGTTGGCAAAAGCCTATCTTGCCGCCGGGGTCGATCTCAAAGGCCGGGTGGCGGTGAAGATCCATTCCGGCGAGCCGGGCGGGGAGAACTACCTGAGGCCGGGCCTGATGGCTCCTTTGGTAAAGAAGCTCCATGGGACGATCGTCGAGTGCAACACGGCCTACGGCGGGGGAAGGAGCCTCACGCCCGATCATCTGAGGGTGCTTGCCGAGCATGGGTTCTCCGGAATCGCCAAGGTGGAGGTCCTCGACGCGAAGGGCGAGATGGAGCTTCCGGTGAGGGGCGGCCGGCACCTGAAGGCCGATTATGTCGGGGCCGGGCTGGCCGATTACGATTCGGTCCTGGTGCTGTCCCATTTCAAGGGCCATGCCATGGGCGGCTTCGGAGGGGCTTTGAAGCAGCTGTCGATAGGCCTGGCCTCCGCGCGCGGCAAAGCCGTCATCCACGGCGCCGGGGACCCGGCGAGGGTCTGGACCGCCGACCACGATTCCTTCCTGGAATCCATGGCCGAGGCGGCCTCGGCCGTCGCCGACTACCTCAAGAGGCGGGTCTCGTACATCAATGTGATGTGCAATCTCTCCGTCGATTGCGATTGTGACAGCCATCCGGCGAAGCCCTGCATGAGGGACATCGGGGTCCTTTCCTCGACCGATCCGGTTTCGCTAGATCAGGCCTGCCTCGACCTTGTGTACTCTTCCGAAGACCCGGGGAAGGCGGCGCTCGTCGGGCGGATCGAATCGAGGAACGGCGCGCATACCGTCGAAGAGGCAGAAAAACTGGGGGTCGGCTCGAGAAAATACATTCTCATCGACCTCGACAAGGAGAAAAACGAATGAGCTTGGAAAGCAAAAGAATCCTGATCGCGTTCTTTTCGAAAAAAGGCGAGAATTATTCGGCGGGGGGCATCGTCGACCTGGCCAAAGGAAATACTGAGGTCGTGGCTGGTTTTATTCATCGAATCGTGGGGGGCGATCTTTTTGAGATCATACCCGCTGAGCCCTACCCCTCCGGCTACAAGGAATGCACCGAGGCCGCGCTCCGAGAGAAAAACGAAGGGGCTGAGCCGGCGCTCAAAACAACCAAGGACGTCGGGCCCTACGACATCGTATTCCTGGGCTACCCCAATTGGTGGGGAACCATGCCGAGGCCGGTCTTCACGTTCCTTGAGAACGCGGGCTTTTCAGGCAAGACGATCGCCCCGTTCTGCACCAACGAAGGAAGCGGCCTCGGCTCCAGCGCCTCCGACATCAGGCGGCTCTGCCCGAAGGCCGTCGTCGCGCCCGGCCTCTCGATTCGCGGGACGGACGCCGGTTCTTCCGAGGCGGCCGTGAAACTGTGGATCGATTCTCTCGAATGAGGAAAGGAAAGCGAAAATGAAAAAGAAGGTTCTGATTCTGTCTTCGAGCCCTCGGGTCGGGGGCAACTCCGACCTCCTCTGCGACCAGTTCGCCAAAGGGGCGGCCGAGTCGGGGAATGCGGTGGAGAAGGTATCCTTGGCGGGCAAGAGGATTCATTTCTGCAGGGGGTGCCTGTCCTGCCACGCTCTCGGGCATTGCGTGGATCCCGACGACGCCGATGTCATCGCGGCGAAGATGGTGGCCGCCGACGTCCTGGTCTTCGCGACCCCGGTTTACTTCTATTCGATGTGCGGCCAGCTGAAGACCCTCATCGACCGCACCGTGGCCTACTACGAGAGCATGGAGGGGAAGGAGGTCTATTACCTCGTGACCGCCTGGGACCCGGACGAGAAAGACCTCAAAAGCACGATAGAGGCGATCCGCGGCTTCACGGTCGGATGCCTCCCTGATGCTAAAGAAAGAGGCTCGCTCATCGCGGCGGGGGTGACGGAAGCCGGGGAGGTCAGGGAGACGGGCTTCCTGGCGAAGGCCTTCGAGATGGGCAAAGGGGTGTGAGATTTCGCGGGGCGCCGATCGATATCACACGTCCATTCATATTCGGATCGTTTTCTGTGCTACTCTGTGAGCAGGCACAGATCCTACTGCTGCTGCGGGGCTTCCACGCTGCAGCCGCACATAGTCGACAGCTCGAAAACGACCTTGAGACACGGACACATGTACGCGACCTGCCTCGATTGCGGGGCTTCCATAGATCTAGGGACCACGGTCGTCTTGGCCGGATAATCTCCTCGGTAGTCCGCGCCCAAGGATTCATTTCGTGAGATGATACGAAAAAAACGGCTTCGGAGCCTTGACGTTTGGCCTTCGAAAGATTAGTCGAATTCTATATCGTGTAGATCACGTTCCCAGAAATTCCCTCGATCTCCGTCTTTCTCGTGTAATCGAAAAAGGAAGCTGTGCCCGCGGGGTGGCTCGCCGGGAAAACGTTGCCTTCCCATACGAAAGATCCATCCCCCGCGGCGTTCAGGGGAAGGTCGAAGCGGTAGTGGCTGTAGTCGCTCTCGTCGGGGCTCGTGGCCGGATCATAGAAAACCAGGTCGCCCTTGACGACGACCCCGTCGTACAGGGCGAAACCGAGGACCCCTTTGAGCGAGAGATAAAGGTCGTCGGAGGACCCGGCTTTCACGATGTTCGAATCCGCATCGAGGTAATACCGGAGGTTATCCATAGCGAGGGCCACGACGCGCCGCTCAGCCACGTTGGCCGAGCCTGAGCTGGATGTGTTCTGGCCGGCACAGCCCGCAAGCATCAGCGGGGCGAGAAGCGCCATCGCCAGCAAATTGATTTTTTCATATTTTCCCCCTATGTTTTAAAAATTATGGAATACGGATACGTCAGGGTCAGCTCCCGGGACCAGAACGTCGCGAGGCAGATGGACGACATGAGGCGGCTCGGGATCCCCAGGAGGAACCTCATTGAGAGAATCTAAAAGAATTCTATATCAGCATTCGGGCAAAACTTTTTCAAGGAATACTCCAACGAGTTTCGGATCAAACTGGGAGCCCGAGCATTTGATGAGCTCTTTTTTGGCTTCTTCCATCGTCATCGCCTTTTTGTATGAACGAACGGCGGTCATTGCCTCAAACGAGTCCGAGATACATACGATTCTTGAAAACAAGGGGATTTGTTCGCCTTTAAGGCTGCGGGGGTAACCGCTGCCATCCCATCGCTCATGGTGGGACAGGGCGTGAATGGCCAAATCGGAATACTGGTCGGCGGCCCGCAAAATATGATAGCCGATCTGCGTGTGGGTTTTCATGATCTCGAACTCCTCCGGCGTCAATTTTCCGGGTTTTTGGATGATGGCGTCGGGAATCGAGATTTTGCCGATATCATGGAACAAGCCGGCCATCGCCAATTCCTCGAGATCGTCGGCCGAGAGCTGAAGCGCCTCGCCGATTTTCCGGCAGTAGGCGCTCACCCGCGCCGAGTGGATCTTTTCGGGTTCGTATTTTTCGGTCATGGTGTTCAAAATCGCTTGAATGGCATGGTTTCGGACGGTCACTCCCTCGGCGAATTTGTTGCGGTACATGTGATTTTCAGCCGATTTCAGCATTTCGTCGAGATTCCTCCCCGAATCCGTCATGATATCGTAGCCCGTCGCAATGGACAGGACGATATTCATGATCGTTTTTTTCGATATGCTCAATCGCAGAGCGTCTTCATAAGCTTGCATCTTCTCTAAGGTCGTATTGGGCAAGAGAATGGCGAATTCATCGCCGCCGATGCGCGCGATGACGTCTTTCGCCTCGAACGTCTCGTTCAGCACGGCGGCCACCGTCTTCAAAGCCTGGTCGCCGACGTCATGGCCATAGGCATCATTGAAGATTTTTAAACCATTGATATCCGACATCATGATTCCTAAAGGCATATTTGCGGGGTTATTGAGCGTTTCGAAGGATTCGACACAATACCGCCGGTTGCAAAGATTCGTCATGTAATCATGGTCATTGATGTAAATAATCTCTTCGATTCTTTTTTTCTGATTCGCCTGCTGAATGGTGAGTTCTCGGTTGGCGATCAGAAGCTCGGCGGCGCGCTTCGCCTTCTCCTCGTTCTGGAAGGCCAGCTCCTCGTTCGCAAGGACCAATTCCGCGGCCCTTTTGGATTTTTCCTCGTTCTGGAAAGTGAGCTCTTTGTTGGCGATCAGAAGCTCGGCGGCGCGCTTCGCCTTCTCCTCGTTCTGGAAGGCCAGCTCCTCGTTCGCGAGGACCAATTCCGCGGCCCTTTTGGATTTTTCCTCGTTTTGGAACTTGAGTTCCTTGTTGGCGATGGCTAATTCCGCGGCCCGTTTGGCCTTCTCTTCGTTTTGGAAAGCCAGCTCCTCGTTCGCAAGGACCAGCTCGGCGGCGCGCTTGGATTTTTCCTCGTTCTGGAAAGTGAGCTCTTTGTTGGCGATCAGGAGTTCGGCCGCCCGCTTAGATTTTTCCAAGTTTTGGAACTTCAGTTCCTTATTGGCGATGGCCAGCTCGGCGGCCCTTTTGGATTTTTCCTCGTTTTGAAAAGCGAGCTCTTTATTGGCGGTCAAAAGCTCGGCCGCCCGCTTGGCCTTTTCCTCGTTTTGGAACGCCCGTTCCTTTTCGGTATAAGGCAGTTTGTTCGTCGTTTTTTTATTCATAAGATTCCTCATTTTTCATCTTTCTTAATAACATGGCCTGCTTCCCTGCTTTTTTTGTAGGAAACCATTGGCGCGCCTGTCATCCGTAGAATTCGCTTGGCCTACTAAGGAAGAAACCTTTCATTTAGAAAGCCCATCTTTGGATTGTGGATTCCTGCGTTTCCAAAATCCCCTTGCGGTGTTTTCGAATATTGACGCAACTAACGCTATTTTACTCTCATATAGAGCAAAACATAATCGGGCTCCCGGCCGCGATGCAGTTTATCTTGCGATTTTTGTACAGCGCCAGCCGTGAAAAAATCGGGGACACTAAGGATGTTCGCCTTCGATGACCTTCCATCAAGGGGCTTTCGTCTTTTCCTCGGATGACGATTGATCACTTTCCGCTCAATGCCCATTTGTGGTGCATTCGGACGACTCCGCAAAGAACAAGCTTTTGGAAAATCGATCCCTTAAGAAACCCTAAAAACCATCAAGTTGGAAGTCGCCTTGGCGTTTGCCGTCCCGACGGCTTGTTCCATGGGCAAGGGATCTTCGCGGCAGGGGGAAGACTGGGCTGAGACGTTTATAGGCGCGGATGCCCTTGGCTCGAACGGGAATCGTTATGACCGGCCTACCCGACACAAGAGTTCGCCTATAAACAAAAACGTTTTTGTTTTTCTTTTCGATGAAGCAAAGCAGAAACATCGTTACTTTTCCTTTTTGCCATTGAGTGAAAATAGTTTTATTCCGAATTGTCTTTAATTAGGGGAAGGCAAATAATGAAAAAAAGTAATGTCGGCAAATTCTCTGTTTTAGCTTTAAGCGCTTTTTTGGTGGCGTCTCTTGCCGGCTGCGAGGGCGGAGGAAGTTCTTCTTCGAAGGCCTTCTCGTCATCGTCTTCAGCCCCTTCCAGCAGTTTTGAAGACCTGGCCGTCGCTTCCATTGCCATCGTGAGCGGAAGCATCTCGAATTCCTTCGTCATGGGAGCCACCATCAACTACGACACGCTCGTCATCGCGACCTTCAACGCCGCCGGGGCGGAACTGGCCAGGCTCAAGTACGCCGAACACGTCAACGAGATAACCCATTCGGAGATTTCGACCGCCCAGGTGGGCGCGAATTTCGTTTTCACCGTCACCTATACCGTCAACGGGAAGGTTTTCGCTGCCAACGCGAAATATGAAATCGTCGAAAACACGGATTACGTCGTTTCCTCGATCAAGATCATCCCCGGCTCGGTTGACACGACCTATTACGTCGGGGGGAAGGTTTCTTATGACAACCTCCAGATATACACTTACAACAAGAACGGGACACAGCTGTCTTATCTCCGCTATTCTTCCAGCAAAGACAGCATCGTCTTAACCTTGCCCATCTCGACGGCCCAGGCGGTTGCGGGGGCTTCTTTTACGGTCACCTATACCAACTCCGATGGCTCCTTTTCGGACACCATAACCTATTCGGTTCTGGATCAGGCCGCCGCCTATGTCCCCGTTTCCTGGTCGATGAATGACCGCTATAGCGCTTACTTGGCGAATAAAGGCGCTTCCAGCGAGGCCAAAGATGGCTCCAATGCCTTCATGGGAATAGCCCCTTTCCGCTTAGGCACCGTCAATCCGGTGAGCCTTTTGCCCACGGTCCTCGGCTACGACTCGGTGCATAAAAAAACGGTTGAAATCAGCGATACTTCCAAAATCTCGGCTAAATTGGCCTTCCAGAGCGACCCGACCGATGATTTGAATTTGGCGGATTATTTTGACGATGTTTCCGCTCTTACCTCCGGAAAGGTGGATTTCAAGGACGACAAAGCCGGCGAGTATGTTCTGACCTACCGCTACGATGGGGACAGCGATGTCGAGGCCTTTCCCGAGATTTCTTATAATCTATCCGTGGTTTCCGGTTATAACATCACGACCGCCAAAGAGCTTTCGGCCATGGACAACCAGGAGATTTACTGGACCGATAATTCGGCCCTTAAGACGTCTTTGGATAATTTCCGAAGGGCCAACAACATTCCGGCCACGGATTTCGCCAACATGGTTTTTCAAAATGACATTCTCATCAAAAAAAGCGATTTGCCGGATTATTTCGTTTGGCAAAGCAAACCCGCGACCGAGGGAGGGCCGGTCTCTCTTTCCATGGTGGGGTCGCTCAAAAACCAAAAAATCGTCTTTGGCCACATCCCCACTCCGGCCAATCCGGTTTTCAACATCTATGGCAACTACCATAAGGTCACCCTGCTCAACACGGGCAGCGAGGACGACTTTCCTTTTGTGAAGGAAACGACCGATTGCACCGGAACCGAGCCAAACACCAGCGTCAACGTGGTTCCGGAAGCGGGTTTGTTCGGCAACGTCTATGATGGGGCGGACGCGGACACGCTGGGGATGAAAATCACGTTGAATGACCTTTCGGCCACCGGTGACCAAGGCATCAGCACCGACACCGTCCTGGAAAAAGGCGGAGTCATCTTTTTCAAATGCCATACCGATAGCCTTTTCAACGATATCGTGGCCAACTCTTTCTTCACGAACATCGTGAACGAATGCGGCGCCGACTATGGCGGAGAGAAAAGGAAAAACGCCAACATGACGCTCATCAATTCCCGTCTGCACGATACTTTTTCCGCTAGCTTGTTCAACGAGTACTGCGCCACGATCAGAATCGTCAATTCCGAGCTCACCAAGGCCGGGGGGCCTCTCATCATCAACCAGGTTCCGACTTATGATCTCTCGGGCAAAACCGAAGAGGAAATCACTTCTCGGAGGTCGGTGAAGATCATCGTCGATGCGAAAAGCCATCTGGAGAACTGGGTTACGGGGATGGGAGGCTGGTTCGCGCTTTACCATACCAGCGCCCAAATGAGCAATTTATCCCAATTCAATGGCTTTTTCACCGGCTCCTCTCTCAAAAAGACCTTTGTCAAAACCATCGACAATAGCGCTCGCTTCAATATGATCGGGCTCAATATGCGAACCGCGGAAACCATCGATAAAATGCAGGATAACGATGGCAGCCTCGCCGCTTCCTTTACCATGGCCGGGACCGACTGGATCGATTACGAAGAGGGACGGGCGGAGGTTAATGAAGGCGTGGGAAAGCTTTCTTCCGATCGCGGCGCGAGTTATTTAGGGGCCCTCGCCTCGACGGATTACGGCCAGCTTCTTTGCATGCAGCAATTCGGCCTTCCGATCTTCAAAACGGTCGAATCTTCGGGGGCGAAGCATTATATGACCATGGCTTTTGACGTCGACTCGAACCCGACGGCGCTCATCAACGCGAAATGTCTCGCCGACGGTGCCACGACCGCCCTCGACGGCACGGCCGGGGAAAGCGACTATCTTTCCATTTATTTGCTCATGAAGGCCAACGAATTCAATTACAATCCGGCCCGTTCGACGTTCGCGAGCGACTTCGCCGCCTATCAAGGCGTTGCCCCTTTTGGCCTCATTTTGGGGCTTTACGATTATTCCGCGGAGTAAGCGCAGGAAGCCGATGACTTTCAAAAAACGGGATGGCGCGATTGCGGGAGGGGCGTTGGGCTTCGTTTTCGCCCTTGCCCTTGCCTTGGGCTTAACGCAGATGGCTTTTTTGCCTTATGAGATCGTCGGAGCCTTCGCCACCCTGGCCCTCTTTTTCGTTTTGTACTTTTTGAGCCCGCGGCTGAAAGACACCCCGAAGCCTTCGCTCAAGAGCAAAAAACTTCAGGCGGCAGCCGACTATTTTTGTTCCGGAAAGAACAAGCGAAAGCTCTTGCATCGTTTTTTCGGCGTGGCGCTTTTGCTTCTCTTCTTCATCCGCTTTCTGTCGAAACACGACTATCTCGAAGGCGTGGCTTCTCTGGCGAGCGGCTTCATGACGCCCTTCGAAGTGGCTTTTGCGGCGATCGGCAATTGCTGGTGGGTCGGGGCCCTCGTCGACGTGGTCATCATGGAATTCCTGGATTCCGACGTGTACCGCGGCGTCGCCAAATGGGTTGTCACTCCGATTCTTGTGCTTCTCACGGTGGGGCTGCCTTGGGTCATCGAGGGCGTGACCGGCCCGCTTTCTTCGGGGTCTTTTTCTCTTTCGGCCCTCCTCATGGTTCTCGAATACGGGATCATGGCGGCCTTGGTTTTGGAAAAATGGGTGCTCGATCCCTCGATCAAATCCAATCGTTCGCTTCGCTATGGGGTTTTGGTCGCGTGGATTCTCCTTGTTCTCGTGACGGTGAACGATTATCTCCCCCAGAACCTCTTTGGCGCTTACGTCTTGGATTTGCCGCTGGCCAAGAACTTCAATTTCACCCATCGTCTTTTCATCTATGGGGCTTTCCTGCTTCCCCTTTTCTATTTTTTCCTGCTCTTTCCCCTTGACCTGGCCCATCGGAGGGCTTTTCTTTTCTTCATCGCTCAGGTCGCCTTGATCAGCTATGCCTCCGTCAGCCGCATCGAGGTTTGGCAGCACTTTTACTCCATGCCGCTGCATCTTTGCAACACCGCGATGTACATCATGCCTTTGACGTTGGTCTTTCGTAGCCATAAGCTTTTCTATTTCACGATGTTCGTCAATGTGATCGGCGCTTTCCTGGCCTTGATGATGCCGAACTATTCCAGCGATTGGCCCGTTATGGGGGCGGCGGTGGTGCAGTTCTACATCAACCATCTTTATGCGTTTTTCCTGCCGGTGCTCATCATGGAACTGGGCATTTTCGAAAGGCCGAAATGGAAATACTTCGGTTATTCCATGGTTGGCTTCACCCTCTATTTCGTCGCGGTGGCGTTTTTGAACATTTATTATACGGGCATGAAAGATTTTTATCACATCAGCGCCCCGGACTACTTCTTCATCAATTCCGATTTCATCGCCAAAAAAGTCGGCGGCTGGGGGGAAGATCTCTGGAACCTTTCCCTCACGGCCAACATCCAGGGCTATTCTTTTTCTTTCCATCTTCCCTATCTGATCTCCTATTATCTGGTTTACGTGGGATTCGCCTTGCTCATGTGGTATCTCTATGAGCTGCTTTTCAAAGCGACCGACACGCTCATTCTCTTGCATGAGAGGCAGCGGGGCTATCGAGTGCAGCGGTTTGAATTTGGCAAAACCCAGGATAACAGAAAGGAAAAAACCATGGAAATCGAAAAGCCGGAGGAGCACGCTCCGCGAATCGCGATCGCCCACCTGACCAAAAAGTATGGAACGAGCAAAGAAGCCGCCGTTGAAGATTTCTCTTTGGATATCACGGGCGGGAAGATCTATGGCTTTTTGGGGAAAAACGGGGCCGGGAAATCCACCATCATCAAGGCCATCGTGGGGATGCATGGCTTCAATAGCGGCAGCATCGCGGTTTGCGGCTACGATGTGATGCAGGAGCCCGTTCAGGCCAAATCGCAGATTGGCTTCGTCCCCGACAACTATGCCCTTTATGAGAATCTGACGGGCCGCCAATACCTCAACTATATCGCGGATCTGTATGAGGTAAGCGCCTCGGAGCGGGAGGATCGCCTTTCCCGGCTTTTGAAACGAATGGAGATGGGTGATTATTACGACAGCCAGATGAAGACGTATTCCCATGGCATGAAACAGAAAATCACCATCATGGGCGCGCTCATCCACGACCCCAAAGTCTGGATCCTGGACGAGCCGATGACCGGAGTCGACCCCAATTCCATTTTTGAGATCAAGGAATGCATGCGGGAGCACGCCCAGCGGGGGAACCTCGTTTTCTTCAGCAGCCATCTCATCGATGTCGTCAAAAACCTCTGCGATGAGATCATCATCATCAAACGGGGGAAGCTCGTTTTCCGCGCGCCCATGCGGGAGCTGAGCGAGCGCGGGCTGGATCTGGAAACGCTTTTCTTGGAGAAAACCGCGGACACGGAAGAGGAAGCGGCACAGCTGCTCAAAGACGAGAGAAAGAACCCGGTGGGGTAGCCCATGGCGGAGGCGGCGATTAAAAAACCAAACGCCGGGGCCTTCCGCGAGGAATCGCGGCGGTTTTGGATTCTCGTCAGGATCCTTTTTTCCGACTCCCTGAAGCTTTCCTTTTTCAAAAAAAGCGACCGGAAGAGCGCCTTGATCAAAGGGATGTCCGCCCTTTTGATCTTCGCCGCGCTGACGGGCCTTTGCTTTGGCTTGTATTTCGTGGCCGCCCTGCTCAACGTCTTTTCCGTGCTCTCCTACGTTCCTGAGACCGTCCCCTCCCTCTTGGCCGCTTTCCTTTTGGTCCTGAGTTTCCTCGGCACCTGCGTTGGGCTGGTCAAAACCCTCTATTTCAGCGAGGACAACCGCCTTTTGATCACTTATCCTTGCAAGGGAATCACGGTTTTTTCGGCCCGCCTTTTCGTCTTCCTTGTATCCCAATACGCCAAGGATATCCTCGCTTTCGGGCCTCTGTTGGTCGCCTATATGTTTTTTGCGAAATTCCCCTGGTTTCTTTTCCCCTGGCTTTTCGTGGCTTTGTTTTTGGTGACTGTTCTGGAGGTGATGGTGGGGGGCCTCGTTTCCGTGGGGGGCTATTATGCCGCCCTTTTCGTAAAGCGAAACAGCCTTTTGGAAACGCTGGTCTATGTGATTCTCTTCGCCCTTTTCGCCGGGTTTATGGGCTGGCTTATTTCGCGCATCCCCAACCGGATCGACGTCTCGACGAATTGGGGCCCCGTTTTCAACGAGATCAAAGCGGTCCTCAACGGCTACCGGGATGATTTGCGCCCGCTTTACGCCTTGACCCTCATGGAAATCGGCTATACCAACGGTTTTTCGCAGGCCGTCTTGAACCTCGAGAGCCTCTATGCGCTTCTTGCGGTCCTGGGGATCATCCTCCTTTGCGGGGGCTTGGTCTATGGCTTGGTCAGCAAGCTTTATCTTCATCTCGCCGGCGGCTCTTTCGAATTCGTCTCCGACAACTCCTTGCGCCCCAAGCGCAACCGGAAACATCCTTTCTGGCTTTCCCAGATTCTCAAAGAGGCTTATCTTTTGGCCAAGGATCCCGACCTCTTCATGGCTCTTTTCGGAAGCTTCACCCTCCTCCCCATTTTCATCGCCTTGCTGGACAAGCTTTTCGGGGTCATGGACACCACGATCGTCGGGAACATGTATATCTCGGCGGTCAACGTCCTCATCATTTCGCTCGTGGCGCTGAACGCCAATGGGGTGATCTCCCATATCTATAGCGATGAAGGGAAGGCTTTCTTTCTCAACCGCTCCTATCCTCGGTCCACCGGCAGCATTTTGCTGAGCAAGCTTCTCTTTCCGATGCTGATGGGCTCTGCCTCCATCGCCGTCGCCGGCTTCCAGTATTACGAGGTGACGGCCGCCAAAACCGATTTGGGCGGCAACCCCTGGGTCACGCTCCCGATGGCGATTTGCCTGATCGTGGGCCTCATCTCCTTTTATGTGGGCCACATGCTTTTTGCCGCCGGCCTGGATTTCTGCTCCGCGACGAATGGCTTCGCCGCCGCGACTCTGACGAGCCAAAACGAGCGGAACGTGACTCTCTCGGCCTTCGCCTTGTCTTTCTTGGGAACCATTTTCTTCTTTTTCTTCCTTCAGGATCCTTATCACTTCTTTTTTGCCGACACGATTCTTTTGGCTTACATCAAATGGATGGGGCTCGGGGTGTTGTTTCTCCTTTTCAACATCGTTTTGTTCTTTCGGAAAGTCCGCTTTATCTACGCGGAGGGGGACTGACATGAAAAAAGCCGTTGCCGTCTTAGTGGCCGTTATTTCTGCCCTGACCATCGTCTTGGTCGCTTTCTTCGGCACCAATCCGGTCGGGATCGAACCCATCATCTATATTCAGTCGCTCGAAGTCCTGGATATGAACGGGCATTCCTTCCAAGGCGCCGGCGACGGCGTCCCCACCCTTGAAGTCGATTTCCAGGCCGATGACAAAGACGCCGAGGGCAAAGACGTCATGTCCTATTGGTTCGATGTGCGTATTTTGCCCACGAACGCCACCTCGCGCGAGGTTCTTTTCTATTCGGCCCCCGATCCCTACATCACGTTCGCCGGCGGCGCCGCGGATGCGACCCTTCCCGAAGGCGCCGAAACCGGGAAGCAGATTTCCCACAGCGGCGCCCTTGTTATTCGATCCCTGGCCAAATCCGACCCCAACGTGGATGTCTATCATCCTTTGAAAATCCACTGCCAGGCGGATGACGGCGGCCCCGCCGAAGAAGATGTGATTTATTTCGTCGTGAAGTATTGATTTTCTTTTTTATCGCCTTCCCTGAAGGCGTTTTCCCATCCTCCCGTTGCGAAGGCCCTGGCGGCCGGGAAAGGGGGGAGGCGACGATATCGGAAAGGCTATCTCCAAACTACAAGGAAATCAGCGTTTGGTTGTCGGCATGGAATTCCATGGAGGGATAGGCCTTCGAAAAATCGCTGGCCAAAAGAATCGCGATTGACCAGGATTTCGCCTCGAGAAGGGAGGCGTAGGCAGCGTCGCCCGCTAGGCTTTTGACCGCGGAGGAGAAGCTTTCGTCGCCGGTGACTGCCGCAAGGCCGACCGAGGAGCTGTACCAGACTTTGCCGGACTCGTTGATCGAGTGGGAAGCGATTCCATTTGCCGAAAAACTCTTCTTGACGAAAGGGAGCATGTCATTCGAGGAATAGACCGGAGCCCCAGCGCCGATTTCGCTTATGACCGCCCGCGAAAAGGAGTCCAGCGTGGCGTAAGCCACGTCGCTCAGGAAAGGGATTGAGGTCCGCTCCGAAGAGGCCCAATCGATTTTGGAGACGGCGCGCTCCGCCGGGGCGTAATCGTATTCGAAGCCAGCGCTGTCGACCAAGGAAAAGGAACCGGAGCTTGCCGTCTCGGCTTTCAGCCTCCTTTTCCCATCCTCGAATTTGACGCAATAGCCCATTTCCGAGGAAAAGGGCCGGGCGCTGGCGATCAAACTCAAAGCTTTCGCGTTGGAGGCGCCGTCGCAGCTAGAGAGAAGAAGCAAGATGATGCCTGGAAGCGTTCTTTTGATGATAATTTCCCTTTTCATTTTTTATTCCAAAATTACGCAAAGCCATTCATCAGGACTTGGAACATTTTGAGATATTCGTTATCTATGATAGTACCGATTCCTTATCTTTTGAAGGCTGGTTAAGCGGCACTCCACGCGCACCGAAAAACGCCTCCTTTGCTTTTGACGGTTCCGTGTTCACGCGATGACGATCGTCATCGTCGCCGAGTAAAAGTTTTGGTTCCAGCTTGCGGTCAGGCTCGTCGAGGCGGTTTTGCCCAAAGCGGTGACGAGAAAATAGTCCGTCCCTTCCTTTTTGGAGACGGCCAGGCAGTTTGCGTCATAAGCGAGGTCGACGACATCGACGGCCTTTTCGATCTTGGTTCCTTGATAGGATAAGGCGCAAGCGGCCCAATAAGTCCCATTTTCCTTCAAATGATAGGTTCCCTGATAATCCCCCTGCCAGGAGAAGCCGATCGCATCCAGGAAAAGACCATCCCCTCGGGAATCGGCAGTGACGACCGCGTTGGAATTGTTTTCCGCCTCGGTTTGCGTGAGGGTCAGAGGGTGGATCGAGAAATAATAGATGGTCAAAGGGATGGCGAAAGCCAAGCCCGCGGCCAAAAAAGAAGTCAGGAAGGTCAAGAAAAACCATTTTTTGAGGCGGAAGGGTTCCGTCTTCGCCAGGGCTCTTTCATTGCCCAATAACTCATCGAGGGAAACGTCGAAGAAAACGGCGATGCGCTTAAGGGTCGCCAGATCGGGCGAGCGCGTTCCGCTCTCATAGCGGGAGACGGTCTCCCGGGTGATGAAAAGCTTCTGAGCCAGTTCCTCTTGGCTCAGACCCTTCTTCGTGCGCAGTTCTTTTAGTTTGTCTGAGAATTCCATGGTCTTTTCCCCTAGGCCAATGATAGGGAAGAAAAGGCTCCTAGAGGCAGTTCCATTATGGTACAGGCCTCTTTCTTTGTCTTGGCTTATCGGCTTTTTGCTGGGCCAACTTGCGGGAAAAACGCTCTCATGAAGCGGGCTTTAATCCTAGGCCGTTCAGGAATCAGCAACTCCAGTTAACGGTGAGGGAGGTCAGGGTTGTTACGGCAGCAGCCCAAGTGTCATAAAAATAGAATTCAAGGGTTTGGCAACCGGATACGCCGACTGTTTGTTGGGCTCCGCTGGCGGAGCGGACATTAATTGTCGAAACGGCGGTTCCGAGCGTCGAACTCAGGCTTTCCTTATAGAGTCTAGCTTCAAATTTGGTTTCGGTTCCTTCGTCATTCGATGTGAAGACATACGTGAAGGAGGTGATGTTGTTGATGCTGACATAGAAACTGCCGCTGGCGTAAACCCCCCAGGCTCCAGTGCAGGTAAATAAACAATTGGTTCCGAAACTCATCGTTTTCTGCGAAGTGAGAGCCACTTTCATCAGGACAACGGATGAAATTCCCGTGGCGGTAGAATAAGAAGAATTGTTGCTTATGGGCGCGCCATGGTCGGCGTCAAAGGTGAAAGTCTTGCTCGTCGCCGCCAAAGCCTCATTTCCCGCCTGGGTGATTCCGGCCAAGGTCAGGCCAACCATTGTATAGGCAGCAACGGCAATAACGCAAGCCCCAATCCACATTTTTTTCATTTTTTAAATCCTCTATCATAATAAGTATTTAAGGGATTAATTATTCGAATGTCAACAAAAAATGGGGCTACCCATTCGAAGCCTTGGCCCCATAATTCGTTGGAAAAAAGCGCTGCCGTAGAGCGCGTTGTCCTCGCCGGAGTATCTCTTCGCGGCCAGTCTTTCCCTCTACAAAACCCGAACCGAGTATGAGGCGGCCTACGAGGCTTTGAATGGGGATAATGGGGCTTTGACGGCGGACCAGAAGGCCGCTTTAGCCTCAGTCGAGCTAAGCGATTACGCGAGCTCGAGCGTTTATGAATCGGGCCGCAAGACCGCCATGGCGACCGCGGCGGCCAAGTGGGACATGGCGTCCTCCTTATACGCCTCTTCCAAGGGTTCGATCGTCGCTGGGAATCCGGATTTGAGCCAAGGATCCCTTGTTGCGTGGTCGATGATTCTCATTACAATCTTGGTGGGTGTGTCTGCGGTGGCCTCTTTCTTCCATTTCAAGAAGCGTCAGGGATAATCCTAAAAACCTCTTTGTCCCGTTTGCGATAAAAGGCCTTGGGAAAGGCCTTTTTCCTTGGAACGGGGTCGGCTGGCTTTTCAAAGGGAAGCGCGGAGGGCCTTTTTCCGGCTTTCAAGCGGGGTTTCGCCGGTTTCCTTTTTATAGGTCCGAATGAAGAAAGAAGCCGAATTGAAACCGGTCTGAAAACCGATTTCCTCAATGGTTGCCTCCGTTTTGGCGAGGAGCTCCCGCGCCTTGGAAACCCGCAGCTTGATCTGATATTCCTTGGGGGAGAGATGGAGGAAGTGCCGGAAATAATTGTCCGCGCTGGAAGGGGAGATGTGGGCGGCCCCCGCCACGTCCGATAAAAGGATCTCCCTGTCGTAGTTGGAATTGAGGAAATGGAGCATGGCTTTGAGATAGGGGATGGAGGGATCCTCTTTCTTCTTTTTCTCTTCGGGGATGATCTTCTTGAGAAGCCCCAGGATATGGAACATCAGGGCCGAAGAAAAGAGCAGCCCGGAATCGCTTTCGTCGTGGTGGAGGGAATAAAGGGCGTAAATGTCGTCGATGACTTGCTTCTGCGAAGGGTCCTCGGAGGAGAGCAGAAAAGCATCGCATCCCATCGAAAAAGGACCTTGGCCGAGCGTGGGTTTGAGAAAGGAAAGCGCCAGGGGAGGGAAGATGGCGTAAATATAGAGGCAGTCCTCCCCGCCGTCGGCGTGGCAGTAATGGATCGCCTTCGCGTCCACGAAAAGCCCTTCCCCTTTGGAGAGGAGGTAGTCCTTCCCGTTGACGTTATAAAACATCGATCCCTGCCGGACGATCGCGAACTCGTAATCGTTATGCCAGTGGGGCATGACCCTTTTCTCGTGATAAAGCGAAAGCTTTCGGATATGGGTGATGAGCGAAAGCTTCCCCTCCTCGAACAAGAGTTTCTCGGCGCCCTGCGAATCGGTTTCGATGGCCAGATCCATACTCTTATTATAAAGTGCTATTTCTTGAGCTTAAAGTACTATATAAACCGCTTTTGGCTTGTATATACTTCAATTGGACCTGAGAAAACGCCTCAGGTCGCCAAATTTGGTTTATGGATGCATCCTCTTAACGGGAGGAACGCCGATGAAAATCGATCATATTTGCCTCAACGTCCTGGACTTTGAGAAGGAAAAAGACTTTTACGTGGCCTATTTCCCTTTGAAGGCCGGAAAGGTTTACGAGAACGAGAAATCGGGTTGGGCGGATTGCTATCTGCTTTCCCCAAGCGAGGGCACCAAAATCGAGCTGCTTCACGATCCCCTCATGCAAGAATCGGACCATCGGAGGGGAGAAGCCGGCTTGGCTCATTTCTGCCTTTCCCTCGGTTCGAAGAAAGCGCTTTTCGAGATCACCGAGAAACTCGATAAAGACGGCTATACGGTTCTTTCGCTCCCTCAGAAAACCGGAGAGGGGTATTACGAAGCGGTTTTCCTCGACCCGGAAGGGAACCGGGTGGAGCTCGCCGTTTGAAGGCTCCGCCCTTAGCTTGCTTTCGCAGCCAACTTTTCCTATTCCGCTGAAACAAGACTTATCGGTGGGAAACCTGGGCGATGTTTGCTTAAGGCGGGTAATGACGTTCCTGAAATCAAAGTGATAATATTATTTTGAATAAGAAGCCAAGGGAACAAGTCATATCGCTAGAATCCTTTTTGCAGAAGGGTACAAAAAGAAAGTCTGTTCGTTTTCTTTTCCGCCATCTTTGCGATGACGCAATCGCTTCAGGCGGCAAACAAAGAATTACCACTCAGTATGTCGGCTTTTTCATCGAGGGAAAAAAGCGTGACATGCTGTTTTGGAGGCGCGCCGTTCCAATAACGGCGTTTGGTTTGATGTTCGACCTTCGGAAATTGGCCTTGAGGATCGGGAATTCGCGCAGAAAGCCCCCGATTCCTATCGATGGACGCAAAATAGGCGGATTGACGTTAGTACCAGCGCCGATATTGATCGGCTTTGGAAATACGTAAAGAAATCTTTCCTTATCGTCGAGGCTGAGGTGAGCTGATTCTCTTTTAGTTTAGGGCAATCTGACTCGCTCTCGTCGGAATGTCATAGGCTTTTTTATCCCAATCATAGGCAATCGAAAGATCGATTCCGTATCGGACTTGGCCAGCATTCGTCATCGCATAATATCCTTTGCTGGCCAAAGAGACGCTGTCGATCCTGTTGGAAGGGTCGACAGTGATTTCGAAATCGCACCTCTTGGCAAAAAAATCCGAGCCTATCTGATAAACATCGATGGGATGGGCGAGGGTGACATCAAGACGGATCGATTTGTCGTAATCCGCCAATAAGGACTTTAGGCCGGTCGCGTTCATTCCGAGCTTATAGACCGTATTTCCTTTTTTGTCGGTGCTCTTTCTTAGGATTTTGACGTAATCGGGCGAAAAATACTTTTCGGGAACGAGCATGTAATAATCGTCGATGGCGTCATTAGAATAATCCCCAAGCTTAGTAAAGACGTTTGATAAGGGAGCCACTCGATCCTCGCAGTCATAAACGGTATCGTTTCCGTCATTGACCCTGGCCCGATAACGCTCATAGTCTTTGACGATGCCCGGATATTGGTCTTTGTTCTTGTAGTCGCTGTCCAGCTCCAGCCGATTGTCGAAATAAACCTTGTCGTTTTGGATGGCTCGATAGGCGAATCCGGCCGAAGTGGAGTTGACGGCCAAGCCCAGGGGATTGCTCTTGCTCACCCCGTGGTCAACGGTGGTTTTCAGCGAGTAATCATAATAACTCGAGGAAGCCGAAGAGGAGGCGGAATAAGCTTCTTTGATCGCCGTCAAATTGGTTTGGATTTCGCTTTCGCTGGTTAAGGCGTTGGAAAAATCGGGGACCGAAATGGCGACTCCGCTTCCGAGATGGGAATAAGTTTGGTTATAAGAAAACTCCAAACTAAAATCCTCATAGGAAATGGCGAAGGCAAAATCGAAAGCTTTGATTTGGGCGTTGGCCAAGGTCACAGAGCTCGTTAAGGAAAGCCCCACGCCCCATTTTTCCGTTGTGATGAGAGAAAGAGCGTCCACGATCGTGTTGACGTCGATCAAGCCAACGATGCTGTCAATGGATTCTCGTCCGAATTCGGGTTTGATGCCAAGGTCGTAGGTTCCGTCCTCCAAGGCCGAGGTTTCGATGCTGCTCAGCTTGGACTCATCGAGGTAATTCAAGAGCTTTCCGAAAGTCTTGCTTTCAAAGTTGTAATCGCTCGCGATGGTTTCTGAATCGCTGACAGCGAAATCTCCGTCATTTTCTGCCACCTTGATATAGGTCGTCCCTTTATTGAAGGTATAAGTGGTGCTATCGATCAAAAGCAACCCGCCCGTTGTCCTTTTTTGAAGATATTGAGTGCCGGCGTTTCCTTTATTGAAATAAGTCGTTCCCGATATATTGGCCGGGGAATAATCCAGCGCCCCCTTGTATTTGATTTTGGCGGCCAAGGCGAAATCGTATTGGAACTGATTTGCCTCGACCGCATTTTTCCGCGCCGTTTCATAAGCCTCTTTCAGACTCTCGGAAGAAGAAGCGGAAGCGGGGATTGAGGTTCCGCTTGACCCGATGGAACACGAAGCTAAAACGGCGGTGGCGAAAGTCAGCGTCAGAAGCCTGCCTTTGTTCATATATCCCCCTGTGATCGCCTAATGATAAATCTTCTTTTTCAATAATGGAACCGGGAATCCAGGCCGTTTTATCTTTTTTCCGTCAACGAAATGCCGGCTGCTTTCTTTTGAGGTGATAACCAGATCCCGCTGAAAATCGTTTTTGTTTTTGTCCAGGATGGTAAAATCAATTTAAGATATCCGCCGCGGCATCGGAAGAAAGGGGGCGCCAATGGATTCCATCAAGAAACTTTTCCGGAGTCGTCATCCTTATGCGGTCGCCGAAAGCGAGGCCCTTTTCGTCAAGGCCATGAAGGAAAACGTCGCCTGGCATTATCAGCGGTGCCCGGATTATAAAAGGATTCTCGACCAAGCGGGTTTCGCTCCCGAGTCGATTGAAACGAGCGCGGACTTAGCGAAGATCCCGCCGCTGCCGACCCTTTATTTCAAGCATCATTACCTCGCCTCGCTTCCTGACAGCAAAATGATCCTCAAGGCCACCTCTAGCGGAACCTCGGGCCATAACCAATCCAGGATCGGCTACGATTTCTATACCCTCATGCGCGGCTGGGCGATGGTGCGGCGGACCTTCCGCTATCACCATATCTGGAGGCTCCGCCCCACCCACTTCGTCATCTTTGGCTACGAGCCGCACAAGGGCAACGACAAAGGCATCGCCAAAACCGCTTGGGGCTTCACCTTCTCCGCTCCGGCCTTAAGCAAGGATTATGCCATCCGCTGGAAGGACGGAAGCTACCAAGTCGATTTGGCTAACATCGAGAAGAAGCTCATTCATTACGCCAAAGGCCGTCACCCCATAAGGTCCCTGGGTTTTCCGGCTTATACCTATTTCCTTCTTCAGCAGATGAAAGAGCACGGGATCAAGGTCAGCCTTCCGAAGGGCAGCCTTCTGACCTTAGGCGGGGGCTGGAAGGAATTCTATGCCCAGGCCGTCTCCAAGCAGGTTTTCTATGATCTCGCCTATGAGGTCTTGGGGCTTAAAGACACCAGCATCGTCGAGTTCTTCGGGGCGGTAGAGCATCCGATCCTGTGGACGGATTGCCGCGCCCACCATTTCCATGTCCCGGCCTATGCCCGGGTGATCCTCCGGGATCCGGATACCTTAATGCCCGTCCCGGATGGCCAGATGGGTCTCATTAACCTCTTGACCCCGATGAGCCGGGCCTGCCCCCTTTGCAGCGTGATGACCGATGACCTCGGAATTCTCCACGACGAGCCCTGCGCCTGCGGCTTGTCCTCCCCGTATCTGGAGATCGTGGGAAGGGTGGGGATCGAGGACATCAAGACCTGCGCGGCCGGGGCGGAGGATCTCCTCAAGGAGCCAAAGAAATGATTCTGGCCCATGGAAAAATCATCGAGGAATCCCGCCAAGGCGAGATCATCGCCGCCCTGAAAGACGAAATCCCTTTGATCCTGGCTCAAGAAGGCCTGAATCCCGAACTGGTGATCGCTGCTTGCGACCGTCTTTCCTTGCGCGCCCAAGCGGGGGAGTTCGATGCGGTGGCCAAGCCCCTTTTGGAGATGGCCCACCTCCCTTATGAAGCTTATTTGTCCTATGCCCGGATGTTTAGCGGCGAAGGCCTAAGAAAGAAAATGAGCCTTGAATTAGCGGGATATCCTTTGGGTCTCGAGGAAGTCACCCCGCATCTCTTCCGGAAAAGGGTGGCTTTGGGCGTGCTTCTCCACATCGCCGCCGGGAACGTCGATGTCCTGCCGGCCTATTCGGTCATCGAAGGTTTGCTCGCCGGGAATATCAATCTCCTCAAACTCCCGACTGGAGATAAAGGGCTGTCGGTAAAACTCTTATCCGAACTCATCGCCGAAGAGCCCCGCCTCGCAGATTATATTTATGTCTTCGATGTTCCCTCCGCAGAGATCGAGACGATGAAGGCGCTGGCCCGCTATGCCAACGCGATTGTGGTGTGGGGCGGAGACGCCGCCGTCAAAGGCGTGCGGGAGCTCGCCGAGCCGAACACTAAGATCATCGAATGGGGCCATAAGCTCTCCTTTGCTTACGCCACCTCCCAAGCGACCGACGAGCAATTGAAGCGCCTCGCCGAGGATATCTGCCGAACCAATCAGGTCATGTGCTCTTCCTGCCAAGGGATCTACCTCGATACGGAAAGCGATGAGGAGACGAACCTCTTCGCGGAGCGTTTCTTCGAGATCTTGAGACAAAAGAACCTCGAGATGGGAAAGGCTTCCTTAGGCATGAGGGCGAAGGCCGCCTTGAATGTCGATAACGAAAAACTGGAGGGGAAGAGCCTGGTCTTGTCTTCCGACGGCGTCAGCGTCATCGTTTACCCCGATGAGGCCCTCACCCTGTCGTTCCTCTTCCGGAACGTTTGGATCCGAAAGTTGCCTGAGCAAAGAATCATCCCCATCTTAAGACCATATCGCGGATATCTCCAAAGCTGCGCCTTATGCTGCGAAGAGGGAAAGGCTCAAGACCTTTCGAATTCGCTCATCAAGGCTGGCATCTGCCGGATCTGCGATGGCGGGATGTCCTCCTTCACGGAAGGCGAATCCCATGATGGGACCTATCCGCTGAAGGACTATTCGCGAATAGTGGATTGCTTAAAATAATTTTTCGGATGACGATTTTCGATCGCTAGTTGAAGGCGGGGAGAAAACATTCGCTATTCGGAAAAAATAAAGATGGCCGCATTTTCCATTGGATGGGATATTCCGATTTCCGCCGGTTGTTGCCGATGGCGAGGGCTTGAAGCCTTTTCCGGATCGGCCCAGCATCACAGGTTTTGAAACCGGGGGTCTTTTCCGTTGGCCGCGGAAACGCTGTTTTCAAATGCAGGAAACGTTGCTTGCCAATGGTTCTATAATGGCTTCATTGTTATTTATCGAGGCATGCCCATGACCTTAATCGAACAAATCGAATCCTACCAGCCCTATAACGAACAAGAGGCGAAGGACAAAGCCCTTATTCTTCATTGCCTTAAAACCGAGAAGGATGTTTTCTCTCGGGAGAACACCCTGGCCCACATGACCGCTTCGGCCTGGGTCGTCAATCCGGAGAAGACCAAGGCCCTCATGGTCTTCCATAACATCTATAACTCCTGGTCGTGGCTCGGAGGCCACGCGGACGGGGATGAGGATCTATTAAGAGTGGCCATCCGGGAAGTGAAGGAGGAAAGCGGTATTATCAATGTCAAACCCCTCTCGAAAGATATCTTCTCCTTGGAGGTTCTGACCGTGGATGGGCACATCAAGCACGGGGCATACGTCTCCTCGCACCTGCACCTCAACGTCACCTATCTTCTGGAGGCCGATGACACGGAAGGCCTTCACATCAAAGCGGACGAGAACCAGGGCGTGCGGTGGTTCACCCTCGAGGGGGCGATCGAAGCCTCCTCGGAAGAATGGTTCAAAGCGCATATCTACGCCAAGCTGAACGCCAAGCTTAAGGCCTTCGGGAAATAGGCTCTTTTCGCTCCGAAAAAAACGATTCTCGAGAGGTTTTTTGGGTTTATTATCAAATTCGCACGGAGGCTTTTTTCATTTCGATTGGAGCGGTCGAATTGATAAAGGGCTTTTTCGTTTATTCTTTTTTGAAAGATTCCAATGTTTTTTGCAATGCAAAGTTCTTTTCTCAAAGTTTTACATTTTTTCTCTTCTATTGCAGCATCCCGCAGAAAGGCAAAATGACAATAATTAACCGACCAAATCTTGAAAGTTTTTCATCTGAAGCTAACACATATCATTCTCTGAAAAACCAGGCTCGGGCAAAAACTGAAGCATGTTTAATCGTGAACAAAGTTTAGATTATGGCATCGCTTTATTGATTATTGCGTGAGACATTAATTGAATTATTATTTAAATGGCCAGAGAAACGGCCAGAAAGAAGGAATCATGATGCGTCCCGATCCCGATGGATACACCCAAGAACAATTGGATGACTACGCCAACCAAAATAACCCTAATAACGACGAATATCAGGAAAATCTCGATAATCATGCCGATCAGTGCAACCCCAACAACGACGAGTATAAAGGCTAATAGAAATAAGGCCTTCGGAAAGGGGATCCGAGGGCCTTATTTCGCTAATTGAGGAAACGCTATTTCACCGCGTGGGCTTTGACCCAGGCCACGATGTCTTCGTCGCCTTCGACCTTGGCGACGCCTTTTTTGGACGGGATCAAGAGCACTGGGACCTCTTCGATCCCATAGGACTTGATGAGTTTCTTGCCTTCCACGGAATTCCAATCGGCCTTGTCATAGACGAGGCCGTATTTCTTGAAGGCTTTCTCGGCCATGAGGCAGTGGGGGCAGCCGGTCAGGACCGCTAAGGTGAGCTTGGTGATCGGCTCGCCTTTGACAGCTTCTTTGCCAGCCTCCGCCGCGATTGGGGTGACGGTCACTTTCTCTTCGAGGGCTTTTTCGATGGCCTTATGGATCTCCTCGAAGGAAGCGGTGGGCTCGTAGCGCGCGATCACGTCGCCGTTCCGCCCGACCAAGAACTTCGTGAAGTTCCATTTGATGGAAGGCTTCTTGTCCCAATCCTTGTGGGCCTTGGCGTTCATCTCCATCAGGATCTTGGTGAGCTTGTGCTTGGGGTCGAAGCCCTCGAAGCCTTTTTCGCTCTCCAGAAACTTATAGAGCGGCGCGGCCTTGGGGCCGTTGACGTCGATCTTGGCGAAGCGCGGGAAGGTGGTGCCGAACTTGAGGGAGCAGAAGGCGCTGATCTCCTTGACCTCTTCGGGGGCCTGGTGGGCGAACTGGTTGCAGGGGAAGTCCAGAACCTCGAAACCCTTATCCTTGTATTTCTCGTAAGTCGCCTCGATGTCTTTGTAGGTGGGGGTGAAGCCGCAATGGGTGGCGGTGTTGATGATCAAAAGGACATCGCCCTGATAATCGGAGAGGCTCACTTTCTTATTGTCCTGATCGAGGACCTCGATATCGTAAATGCTCATGGGATCGTACCTTCTTTCTCTACCTATAGTATGGGGCCTCCCGCCCCAATACAAAGAAGATGCTCCATAAGCGGGGCCCCTCCCACCTTTCATTAAGGTAGCTTCCTCTCTATACTGAAAGCGTGAACATCCTCCTGATTACGTTATCCTCGGCCCAGAATCCGGCCCAGGCCAAGGCTTTAGGCGAGGCCTCTTCCCGCTTTCTTAAGGACGTCGGAGGCGAGGACCTCGTCTTTTCCGCCGCCCGGGTCTCGGAAGGCGAGCTGACGGTGTTCTATCTCGCCACCGGGGGCTCCGAGGTGCCTTTCTCCCGGGTGTACGCCAATTACCCCGAACCGTATTATTTCCTGGTGCGCGGGGAGGGCAACTCCCTGGCGGCGGCTTTGGAGATCCTCTCCTTCCTGCAAAGGAGGGGCCTGCGGGGTCAGATCCTCTCCGGGGACCCCAAGAGGATCCATGGCGACCTCCTTTCCCTGGCGGCGGCCAGCAAAGCCAAGGAGTATTTGGCGTCCTCGCGGCTCGGGATCATCGGGGAGCCCTCGGACTGGCTCATCGCCTCGGCGGTCGACTTCGCCCTGGCCAAAGCGATCTTCGGGACGGAATTCGTCAGAATTCCCTTCCGGGTCCTCGAGGAGGAGATCGCCGCGGAGCCGCTCCTGGACAAAGCGCTGCCCAAAGGCCTCAAAGGGGCCTTGCCCCCCAAAGCGACCTTGGAGGGGGCTTTTCGGATCTACGGAGCCTTGCTTCGGATCACCCGGAAATACTCCCTGAATGGCTTCTCCTTAAGATGCTTTGACTTGATCGGCCAGTACCATAACACCGCCTGCCTCGCCTTGGGGCTCCTCGCTTCCGAAGGGGTCTCGGCCGGCTGCGAAGGGGATGAGGCCTCCCTCTTGAGCATGCATATTCTGAGAGCCCTCGGGAAGCCTTCCTTCCAGGGGAATCCCGTGGCCATCGACCCCGAAAAGAAAGCCCTCGTTTTGGCCCATTGCACGCTGCCGCTCTGTTTGGCGGGCTCCTATGCCCTCATGACCCATTACGAAAGCGGGATGGGGATCGGGCTTCGCGGCGTCTTCCCCAAAGGCGAGGTCACGATCTTCAAGCTCTCGCCCTCCTTGGATTCCTATCATCTTCTGCGGGGCCGCGTCTCCGCCAATCTCACGAAGGAAGACTGCTGCCGGAGCCAGGTGGCGGTGGACCTCCTCGATTCCCCGGAGCCCTTATTGGCCCATCCTTACGGCAACCATCTTTTATTGGCCTACGGCGACGTGAAGAAGCCGCTGGTGGCTTTGCTCGACGCTCTGGGATTGAAGAGCCGCGACTAAGATGAGCATCCGTTTGGCGGAGGCGGGGGACTTCCCCTCGCTCCTCAGAATCTATCAAGAAGCCCGCGCCTTCATGAAAGCGCGGGGCAATCCCGCCCAATGGGGCGAGAGCCATCCTTCCTCCTCTTTTCTCCAAGAGGACCTGGTTCGGGGCGAATTGTATGTCCTCTATGACCGAGAAGGCCTTTATGGCGCCTTTAGCCTCAACTCGGGCGAAGACCCGACCTATCTCCGCATCGAGGGGCGGTGGCGCTCTTCCTCGCCCTATCTCACGATCCATTCCCTGGCGAGCGATGGCACCCACAAGAGCGTCTTCAAGGAAGTCCTGGCCTTTGCCCTGGCCCGCTCCCGGCATCTGAGGATCGACACCCACGAGGCCAACGCCTTGATGCGGAAGCTCATCCTGGAAAACGGCTTCGTTTACACGGGCCGCTGCCTCGAGCCTGACGGCAGCGAAAGGCTTTGCTATGAGCGATTTTGATCCGCGGATCGCTCCTTGGGATGTTGGGTTTTTGATGCAAGGAAGGAATAATGGCCTAAGATAAAGACCAAGAGGATGAACCCATGCTCACCATCGAAAACCAAAACCTTAAAGTGTCCTTGAACGAGCTCGGAGCCGAGCTCACGTCGGTTTACGACAAAGCCACCAATCTGGAGCTCCTGTATCAGAAAGACGGGGCCTGGCCCCATCAGGACGTGGTCCTTTTCCCGTTCATCGGGCCGGCCAAGGATTACGTCATCAACGGCCTCCATTATTCCTGCCCCACCAACCACGGCTTCGCCCGGACCTCGACCTTCGCCCTGGCGTCCTTGAACGGGGACTCGGTGACCCTGAGGATCGGCGACAGCGACGACACCAAATTGTCCTATCCTTTCGCCTTCGCCCTCACCGTGACCTACGCCTTAGGCAAGAACGGCCTCAAGCGCTCCTACCTCCTCGAGAACAAGGGGGGCGATCCCCTGCCCTGCGCCCTCGGGGATCACGCCGCTTACAAAGCCCATTTCGGGAGCGCGGTGCTGCATCTGGGAAGCACGCCTTTGACCTATCTTCCAAGAACCAATTTCGTCTTGCATGACCCCTTGCCGTTTGAGAAAGGCGGGGACCTTCTTCTCCTCAAAGCGGATTTCGCCAAGTACGAGACGATCGTGCTCCTCAATCCGCGCCACCCGATTTCGCTCTCGACGGGCTTCGGGGAGAAGATCACCTATCATTTCCATTCGCCCTATATCGCCCTTTGGTCCCCTTCCGCCGATTCCGACTTCTTATGCGTGGAGCCATGGTGGGGTCTCTCCGAGTACGAAGGCATGCCCCTCGAGCTCAAAGACCGCAAAGCCGAGAACATCGTAACGAAATCGCTGCTTTTGGAAGAGACGGTTTCCTATGGCGAAGACGAAATCCAAAACTAAGCGGATGGGTGAAGATCAATAATCGTTATTCAGCCGTCCTTCCTATGAATCGGCTTCCCTTGGTGTTATCATTATTTTACTGAGATACGCGCGTATCTTCACCAAGTGGGGATTTTCCATGGGAGATAAATTTGAGGCTCCAGAACCGCCGAAAACGGTTTTGAGCGAAAGCGAGAAAAGCGAGGCCCTCATTGAAAGCGGGAAGCTTCTCAATGAATGCTTTTCGGCGTTTGGGGAAGGCCGCGACCTCGCGATGGGCTTCGATCAGGTCTTGAGGCAGATCGGCTCTTTCTACGCCGCCGATGGGGTCCATATCTTCAAAATCGAGTGCGCGACTTTCTCCTGCGTCGCCGAATGGTACCGGCCGCACATGGCCAAACGGATCGATGCCTTCCAAGCCATCCCGAACGCGTCGATTGAAACCATAAAAAAATATCTGCTCGAGGGCCGGGGTTATTTCTTCCAGGGCAGCCGTGATCCCGTCGACCCCGCGTTCTCGATCCTGAAGTCCCTCGACGAGCCGAACGTCAAAAACCTCGGGTCCGCCCCGATCTTCGTCGAAGGCACGCTTTATGGCTTTCTGACCCTTGAGAACCCCTCCGCCCTCTGCCTCGACAACCTCACCGACATCCTCTTGAGCGTCGCCAACATCCTCGGGTCCGCCATCCACGACGACAAGACGAGCCATCTATTGGCCTTCGATGCCCTGACCGGGCTCCCGACCATCGAGGAGGCCGATTATCTCATCAGCGAGCGCATCAAGAACGTCCCGCCTGCCCGCCGCTACATCCTCTTGAAATTCGATGTCCAGCGCTTCGAGTTCATCGATTCTTTCTATGGCATTCATTTCGGGTCCTTCCTGATCAAGAAAGTGGCCCGCTTCCTTTCCACCCAGTGCCCCAACGTCCTCATCGTGGCCCGCGTGCCCAACAGCGACATCTTCTACGCCCTCGCCGACGACGACCCGGCCACCTTGCAGGCGACGATCAAGGATTTTTCGCTGGCCTTCATCAACGAGAACAACAACATCGCCTACGGCGGGGTCTTCGGGGCTTACGTGGTCAAGGATTCCTCCGAGAATTTCTCCTCGATGGACGGCAAGGTCTCCCTGGCCCATTCCGAGGCCAAAAAGGATTTGGTGGGGCATTTCGTGCTTTATGACGAGAAGCTCGAGAAACGCTCCGTCTTCGAGGAGATGGTGCTTTCCACGTTCGAAAAGGCCCTCGCCAACCACGAGTTCGAGGTTTTCATCCAGCCCCAATACGACATGGCGAGCGATTATTTCTTCGGCGGGGAGGCCCTCTGCCGCTGGAAGAAGGACGGAGCCTTCTACATGCCCAATTCCTTCATCCCCGTCCTCGAGAAAAACGGCTTCATCCCCCTCTTGGACCGCTACATGCTCAAAGAGACGCTTCTCATCATCCGGAGATGGATCGATCACTACAACAAGGTCGTCCCCATCTCCCTCAACCTCTCCCGCATCGACTTCTATGACGAAAACCTCCTGTCGGAGCTCGTCGACATCATCGACCGCTACCACGTCCCCCACGAATACATCCGCTTTGAGGTCACCGAGAGCGTTTACATGGAGCAGATGGTCCGCATCATCCAGTTCACCGAGGCCTGCCGGAAGATCGGGATCGCCGTCATCATGGACGATTTCGGCTCGGGCTATTCTTCCCTCAACGCCCTCAAGGATCTCGACATCTCGATGCTCAAACTCGATTATGGCTTCCTCATCGCGACCCATAACGTGGACCGCCGCAACGCCATCATCACGTCCGTCATCGACCTCTGCAAGCGCCTTTCTTTGCCGCTCGTGGTGGAGGGGGTCGAAAAGACCGAGGACGTCAGCTTCCTCCGGGAGCTGGGCGTCCGCTTCATCCAAGGCTATTACTTCGGGAAGCCGATGCCGGTCGCGGATTTCGAGAAACTCAAGCTCAACTTCCTGGCCCCCCAGGCCCCGGGGCGGATCGACAAGGGCCTATTGAAGGCGATCTTCAACCCCCGGAGCCTCATCAACCGCTTCTTCGACCGCTCGTTCGTCCAGTACGGGATCTTCCGTTACCAGAGCGGCCGCCTCGAGTCGATCCTCCAGAACACCGAGCTCAGCCATTCCTCGGCCTTTCGGGCCCTCAACACCAGCGGGGGCCTCACCGACATGATGGAAGCGGTGCATCCCACCGACCGCAAGCTCTTCCGGGAATACCTCGACAGCGTGGTCGCGAAGAAACCCAGCCTTGGCTACATTTTTTTCCGGAATGTCGCGGGCAAGGAATGCGTGAACACCAAATGCCGGGCCACCCTTTTGGACAAAAAGGACAGCTTTTCGACCCTTCTCCTCGAATCCTTCACGGTCTCTTCGATCGACGACACCCTGCCCTCGGAGCGGTTCATGGTCACGGGGGAGGCTAACTATTACTTCGAGGCCATGGCCGGGGCCTTCTTCATCATCTCCGAGAACAAGCGGATCCTCTACATGAACGAAGCGACCAAGCGGCGCTTCCCGGGGGCCCACCTCGGGGGGACCTGCCATGAATTGGCCTTGTTCGATCAGGACTGCGCCCGCTGCCCTTTCCACAACGTCAACAAGCCCCAGTGCTTCTACGCCAAGATGATCAACCAGTTCATCGATTTCTCCTCGGTCCACGTTTCCTATAACGGCGAGCCGGGCTACCTCGTGGAGCTCTGCCCCACGCTTCTTTTGGGGCCGCTTTCCGAGAAAGGGCGGATGTCGCGGATGAACACCGCCGCCCAGAGCCTATTGAACGCCTATCTCGAGGTGGACCTCAAAACCGGGCTTTACAAGAAATACGAGTTCGGCAAGCTCTCCCTCGATATGGGGGACGCCGGGCACATCGACCAAGCCATCGCCTCGATGATGGAGCGGAATTTCTTCGACGAGGAGACGGCCCGGCGCATCAAGCGGTACCTTTCCCTCAAAGGCCTGCGCGAGGCGGCCAAGAAAGGCTACTCGATCCGGGTCCGCTTCAAAATCGGGGAGGCCGACAACAACTGGATCGAGGACAACATGACCTTCATCAAGGAGGCGCGGCATGCCTACGCCTGCATCTGCATCCGGGATATCACCGAGGAGGTCCTCCGCGACTACGATTCCCTGACCGGCCTCTATAACCGCTCGGCGGGCAAGGCCGCGATTGACGACTTCTTCGCCGAGAACCCCAAGGTGCGGACCGTCTTCGCGATCCTCGACATCAACCATTTCAAGGAGATCAACGACACCTACGGCCATCCGATGGGGGATCAGGTCCTGATCGGCCTGGCCGGGATCATGAAAGGCCTCCCGAAGGCGTATGCTTTCTGCACCCGCCTCGGCGGCGACGAGTTCGTCTTCCTCCACAAGGCCATCCCCTTCGCCTATGACTTCGAGAAAGCCAACGCCGAGTTCCAGGCCAAATTCCGGGCAGTGGGGGAGCGGCTTGGCCTGACCGTCCCGACTTCCATCGCGATCGGGGTCGCGGTCTTCCCGCGCGATGGGCTCACCTTCGATTCGCTTTATGCCCTCGCCGACCGCGACATGTACGAAAAAAAGAAAAAAGCCGCGGAGGAGGTCGCGGGTCCGGAAGCGGGACCTCAGAAAAACCCCTTATCGGCCTAATCTATCGTTTTTACCCCGTTTTTCATAGTATTTCTATACATTTCCCGCGAAAGGGGTATATTTTGGACAGTACTTTAAAGGTCAACTTTGCATGGAAAACGCCGAGGGGAACAAATTGACAAATGCCGAAAGCATCCGCGAAAACGCCTCTGAGAATGGCTTCGTGGCTTTTTCGGTTTCTTCCAAAGGCGACTATCTCACCAATCCCTTCGCCCTCGTGGAAGGCAAAGTCTCTTCCTTGGGCCTGCCCTGCCACGCCGAGCTGAGCTTCCGCTCCCTCTTTTGCAAAAACAACAATTTTTTGGGCTCCCCGGACTATTACGACGGGACCCATCTGGCCCGCGACCTCAAGCGCCTCTTGGAGGGGAGGACCCCGGCCTTCCACTTCGAGACGCCCCTTCAGGAGGGGAAGAAGGAATTCTTCTTCTCCGTCTACGTCCGCTACGACCAAGAATCCGCCCTCCTCTTCGTGATGCTGCACCGCCTCAGGCGGATGGAGACGTATCTGGCCTCCTTCTTCGACGCCGTGAAGAAGGATCAGGCCACCGGCCTCTTCAACAAGGCCATGTGCTTGGCGGCCATCCGGGACATGAAGCTGACGAGCAAAGCCTACGTCGTCTTCTGCGACATCAATAACTTCAAGCTCATCAATGACGTCTACGGCCACATCGCCGGGGACAAGGTCATCAAGGACTTCGCCGAGGCCTTTCTGACCGATCGGCCTTCCGGGGTCCGGGTCTACCGCTTCGGGGGCGATGAGTTCGTGGTCATCGCCGAAGGGCTCAGCCGCGTGGCCATGGCGAAATACCTGGCCGAGGCCAAGTCCCGGGTCGAGAGCCACACGCCCGCCAACATGAATCTCTCCTTCAGCGCCGGGGCCGTCTCGGCCTCGCCTTACATGAAAGACCCGCTCTTTCTCATCCGCTGCAGCGACATGGCGATGTACATGGCCAAAAAGAAGAAGATCCCGTTCTATTTCCTGACCGTCCCGGAGATGAAGCGGATCATCGACGACGAATCGATCGGCACGACGTTCTGATCCCCATCCGATCCATGAAGCCCGTTATCCTGACGGGCTTTTTTATTGGATCAAAAAAGCCCCCGGCGTGAGCCGAGGGCAAACTTTCGATTGACCGCAGATTAGATCGCGGCAAGGGCGAAGTTGAGGTTGACGTTCCCGCCAACGGCGTCATTGTCCGCCTCGGAAAGAGTTCCCTCGATCCAGGCAGAGACGATGACTTCGACGGTGGAGCTGCCAGCGACGGTGGCGATCACCTGGCCATTGACGGCTGCGGCAGCGGTCGTGATCTCAGTGAAGCCGCCAGCGTGGAAAGTTCCGGCAGCCGGAGTCGCAAGCGTATATCCATCGACGGTATAAGCCTTGGTGCCAGCGGCGGCCGTGGTAAGGTACTTATAACCGGCGGCGGCATCGGTGATGTCATTCTGCCAAACGGTCTTGTTGACCGGGGTCGTATCGGTGCTCCAAACGGCGACACGTGTGGCTTTGGCGGCCGCGACGTCGGCGGTGGAAGAGGTCACGCCGGTAACGGCAGATCCGCTCTCGAGATAGACCGAGAACTGAGCAGTTCCAGAATTGATGAGGTTTAAGCCAAATTGGACGAAATAAGTTTTGCCAGAAACGTTGGCTATAGAGCTGATACTATTGGCGACGGTCGGCTGGCCGATGCCAGTGGTCGGGGCCCAAACCGGCTTGTAGAAGGTCTTGCCATCGCCGGAGATATCGGTGACCTGAGAGGTCGCGGAGATCGCAAGAGAACTCGTTATGGTGGTGCTGGCGCCCGTGATGCCGTTATTGGCGACATCCACGTACTGAACCTTAAGGTCGCCATAATCGGAATAGACGTGGGCGTTGGTTAAGCTGACGGTGGCGGTACGAATGGTGGTGAACCAAGCGAAGCCGGCCGTGGTGCCGGCCGCGGCGGTCACACCGAGCATAGCAGCGAGGCCTAAGATTAATTTGGATTTGTTTTTCATATTTTTTCCTTTTGTCAATGAAGTTTAGTCTTTACACCGCAGCGAGATCGAGCGCGAGATTAACGTTGCCGCCAATGGCAGCGTTGGCAGCCGCGACGGTAGTTCCTTCAAGCCACATAGAGACATTGACTGTGATGGATCCGTTAGTGGTAACTCCGGCATTTGTAGTAGCAGCTGGGACGGTTCCCAAATCCTGGCCGTCAACGGATGAGGCGACCGTGACGGTCGACCAATCGGATTCGTGCCAAACAGAAGCGAAGTCGGTGCCTTTGGCATCATCGAGGTTGTATTTGGCAACACTATAAGCGTAGTCGCTGGAGGTACCAGTGTATTTGATGTATTTGTTGACGGTGTCAGGAACGTATTGCCACATTGTTTTGCAAGTGGTATTATCGCCGGTCCAAATGGCGACGCGGGTGGCTTTGACAGCTTGCACATCGGCAGGGATGCTGGTGCTATTGGCCGTAACCGCAGATCCATTGCTGAGGTAGACGTCAAATGCAGCAGCGCCACTGTTGATTAATTTCAGTCCGAATTGAACGTACCAAGTTTTGGAAGTATCCGCTATCGTTGTTCCGTCGTTAAGAAGCTTTTCCCCATTAGATATTTGGGTAATGTGCGTAGCGTTGGTTCCATTGGTATCAGCCGGTGCCCAGGTCGGTTTGTAGAAGTCAACGCCATCGCCCGAGATATCCGTAATGTTCCGGGTCGCGGAAAGACCAAGAGAATTGGTTTCCCCGGTGTGGTCCGCGACGATCTGAGAAGCTGTATCTAGGCCGCTATCCAAAGCGACGTACTGAATGCTGAGGTTGCCATAATCGGTGTAAACGTGAGCGCTGGTGAGGCTGACCGTCGCAGTGCGGACGGTGGTGAACCAGGCGAAGCCGGCGGTAGTTCCTGCAGCGGCGGTGACGCCGAGCATGGAGGCGAGTCCTAAGATTAATTTGGTTTTATTTTTCATAAAAAATAGACCTCAACTTTCTAGTGAAAACAAACGTTTCACTTGATCGCAACGGGTTCTAATGGGTTTTGTAACGTCGCTTTTGGCGACTATTTGAGCAATGCGCCTGGGGATTCGGCTATTGGGAATAGCCTTCATTCCGAAGTGCGAGGATATTATAACAAGCCTTTTGAAGAGTGCAAGCCTTTCGCAAAATGCCCACTTTTTAAAGCGTTTCCCCTTATAAAGAGGATATAGCCAATTGAAAAGAAGCGGTGTAATATGTCGGAGGTTGCCTAAATATTGGATATTGTTTTCAATACCCTTATGGTAGAATAACCACTAGATAGAGAAATCCAAACATGGATAAAGAAAAAAGAAATTGGCTTATCATTATTGGAGTTATTGAAGCCGTGGTCATTGTTTTTTGCCTTACGATTTCGATCATCGTCTTGGCGACGAACACCACTCAGGACCAAACGAATCTCGCCCAAAACGGGCATTTCATCGGAACGCTTCAAAACACTCCGATCTTATTCTTCTGCTGCTTCGTCCTGCCGCTGTTCATCATCTTCGTCGTCGATGGCATCTATTTGATTTTCTTCGCCACCAAGAAAGAATCCGTCCTTTCCGACAAGGAACGCGATGCGATCCAAGAAGAAGCCCGCCGGCAAGCTCGCGAAGAGGTGCTGAAGCAGCTTAAAGAGCAGCAAAAGCCCGCTTCCGAAGAAAAGCCGAAGAAATAAATTCTCGATTGATCTTTAGGCAGCCGTGAGGCTGCCTTTTTTGTCCTTCTGTAAGATGGCTCCTTAAAAATCATCCGGGAAAACGGTTTCTCCTAAAGGCCATGAAATCGCTTTCATTTTCGCTGGATTCTTGACAATGGCCCTGAATAGCGATAGATTCATAGTTGCAAAAAGCAAAACCAGAGCGATCTGGCGACGCAAAACTATAGGGCCTCTCGGAAGAGATGGTAGCCAGTTGCCACCAAACAAAGATGAAAACTTTGTGGGCAACTGGGTTTCTTGTCCTGTTTGGCACTTGGGTCCGATTCGCGAGAGACGCCCTGACCTCTAGGTTCTAATGGTAAACGAGAGTTTGGTCAGAGCGGGATCGCCTTCCTGGATGTTTTCGTTTGTTCGTCCGAGGGTAATGCCTCCAGAAAAGGAGTTATTTTGGCCAACGAAATCAAAGCGCCCGTTGTGGCTAGTACGCCTGCTCCCGCCCCTGCGGCGGCGAGCAAGCCGATCAAGCCCGAAGAGCCTCGATTCATCAAACAACGCCGAAAAAGAAGGGTAGCCTGGATCATTTTGGGCATCTCCTTCGTGGGTGTCTTGACGATGGCCATCGTCGCCTTTTTGGGGCAGAACTTCGGGCGCTTCACCATCCGTCTGGATGACGGGAGCGATCCCACGCTCACGATGGCTCAAAACCTCAGCGCGGGCAATGTCGCCAGCGGAACCACTTATCTCGACGCCAACGGATTCGTGACCAACAGCCTTACGCAGGCCGATGATCTGCCGGGCCTGGGTGAGCTGGATGCCGACGTCACCGACACCACCTTGGCCGCCAAACAGGCGGTCGAGAGCGATTCGACCAAACTGTATTTCGTCTATACCTTCTACCTCAAGAACCTCGGGAAGACCACCGTGCCTTATGAGGTTTATATGAACGTCGCCAGCGTGACGGAGCCCACCAACGTCGACCAGAGCTGCTCCATCGAGAGCATCCTTCGGATCCGGGTTTTCGAAAATCTGGTGGTGGCTGGGCAAGACGCGACCCACGCCATGACGACCTACGCCAAAAAGAGGACGATCCCGAAAGTGACCACCTCCGACTGGGAGCCCTACGAATACATTTCCAAGGCCGATGCCACGGAAACCTACAATCAGGGCTATGCGACGAATTTCAGCACCGACAATGGCGATGCGAGCAAGATCGTGATCTTCGACGAAAACCAAAAACTCGAAACCGAGCAGATTTATCGCTATACGGTCGTGATGTGGCTCGAGGGCAACGACCCCGATTGCGACGATGTCCAACAACCGAAGGGGGGGACCGTGACTTTGGCCATGCATTTCTTGGCTCAATAAAGACTTTTAGGAGGACCCGTTTATCATTCGTTTATTTAAAGGCGCGAACGCCAGCGAATATAAGACCAAAATCCGAATCTTCTGGTTCGGGATGGCTCTTTTTTCTCTCACGCTCTCAGCCTTTGTAACCTCCACGATAGCCTGGTTCGCCGTTTCCGATATCCTGCAGGTCCGCAACATCTCGATCGGCTACAACAGCGAGGATTTCCAGATTGGCCTCATGAAGAATGGGACCGTCGATTATTCCGCCGCCATCACCGTGAGCGAGGACGTGAAGCTCACGCCCGTCTCCTCGATGTACGAATCGAAATGGTATCGTGAAAGCGACCTTTCCGATTTGACCAAAGTCGATGCGACCCTCCCCAAATTCATGAGTTCGTACCCCTCTTACACGAGCGGGCAGCTCGATACCCACGAAACGGAATACGCTTCCGAGGGCTATTACCAGATGGAACTGTATTTCTCCTCGAACAAGGACACTTACGTTTTCCTGGATGCCACCACGAGCATCACGGCCAACGCGGCCCGAAATGCCGCCATCGCCGCCCAGACGGGCGACGCCGTGAGCGATCTCAACAAGGTCGCCTCTTGCCTCCGCGCCAGTTTCTATGGCGACAAAGGCTATACGATTTACGAGCCCAACGTCACCGCCTCGAGCGCCACGCCTTTGGCGGGCCGCCTCGACGTTCAGCACAATGATGGCTATTACGATTATGACGATAATAACCGCGAAATCCTCTATGGCGATTATAATTATGGCAGTTGCACTTTGGCCTATGACGCGGCCGATCCCACGTCGCCCGAGGCAACGGTTACCGCCACCAATGGGTTCGATGCGATCACGAAACCCGGGGTTCAGGCCCTGGATCTCGCCAAGAGCGCGAATCTCGCCATCACCGATGAAACGACCTATCCGCTCAGCGCCCTCTCCCTCGCCGCGGCGACGCAGCATCCGCTTCTCTTCATCCCTGCGAACGGGGTTCGGAGAATGGTGCTCTCGCTCTATGTCGAAGGCTGGGATCGCGACTGCGTGAATTCGGTCAAAGACGCCTCGTTTTTGGCCAATCTCGTCTTCTCGGGACGTTACGAACCCGAGAGTTCGTATCAATCGACGTATTCTTCAGCGGCATGATTTAGGAAGGCACCATGGAAAATTATTTCTTCTATTTACGGCTGATGCTTGAGAAGTTCTTTGGCTATCTCGGGCTTTGGTTTCGGATGCGCTGGGCCGATCCTTGGGGCGTGGTCCCGAGCGAGTTCAGCGACTATGGTTCGGCCTTTGACACCTATTATCAGGGCTTTGGCTTCTGGGGCTGGTTCTTCTTCGTCCTCTTCGCCATTCTTTTCCTGGCCTTATTGGCCGCCGTGGCCTTTTTGCTGGGCTGGCTGATCAAGAAATACGTCAAGTTCTACAAGACCGAGATCGATAAGAACAAGCTCGTCAACGAAGTCGAAACGCTTCAAGTCGAGCTCTATAACTCCACCCAGGAGAAGAACCGGATTTTGGGGCTTCAGGTCTCGTCGCTCGGCATCAAGCCGTTAGAAGGCGCCGCGATCCCGGGAGCCGCCGGCGCGACCTCCGCCAATGGGGAAGCCCCGGCCGAAGACACTGGCATCCGCTTCGCCCGCATGATCGCCGTCGACAAGAAATACGAAACCCTCAACGCCCACATCGAGCTGGCTCCCGAAAACGCCAATATCTCGCTGCAGGACATCTGCAAGAAATTCCGCCTTTTCTGCTGCTCGCAGCTCGGCCTTTATTACACCCCCGAGACGATGATGGCGCTCTTCGCCTCCATGGGCACGGGCAAGATCATCATCCTCGAAGGCATCTCCGGAACCGGCAAGACCTCGCTTCCCTATGCCTTGGGCCGCTTCTTCCAGAACCCGGCCGTCATCTGCTCGGTCCAGCCTTCCTGGCGCGACCGCTCGGAGCTTCTCGGCTACTACAACGACTTCACCCACAAATTCACGGAGACCGAATTCCTCCGCGCGATTTATGAGGCCACCTACCGCGAGGATCCCAATATCATCGTCCTCGACGAAATGAACCTCGCCCGCATCGAGTATTATTTCGCCGAATTCCTCTCGATCATGGAGATGCCCAACGTCAGCGAGTGGAACATCGATCTCGTGGCCGCGCCCCAAGCCGATGACCCCAAGCATCTGACCGACGGGAAGCTGCTCATCCCTCAGAACATCTGGTTCGTCGGGACCGCCAATAACGACGACTCGACCTTCACGATCACCGATAAGGTCTACGACCGCGCCATGTCGATCTTCTTCGAGAACCGCGGCATCGCTTTCGACGCCGAATTCACCGAGAGCATGGCCATGCCGGTCAGCTATCTCCAGAAGCTTTACGCCGAAGCCCAGAACAACTATCCGATTTCCCAGAAGACTCTGGACAAGTTTGATGAGTTGGACGATTTCGTCATCGAGAAATTCAAGCTCGCCTTCGGCAACCGCATTCTCAAGCAGCTCAAGATCTTCACCCCTTGCTACGTCGCCTGCGGCGGCACCGAGCTCGAAGGCGTGGATTACATCTTCGCGACCAAGATCCTCAAGAAGTTCGAAGTGCTGAACATCGCTTTCTTAAAGGATGAGCTCAATGAGCTGGACGGCAAGCTCACGAAGCTTTTTGGCAAGAATGAATTCAAGAAGTCCCGGGCCAAGATCGCCCTCCTTCAAAAGATGAATGGATGAGATAAGCTATGGCCAAGCCGTCACTAACGGTTCTCCAAAAGAGTTATCTGAAGCGCGTCTACGCCCTTCAGAAGAACAATAAATCCTTTCGCGACCTTTTGGCGACCGTCCAAACGACGGGCGATAACTACGTGGCCCAGAAGCGCCGGCTCGAAGACAAGGTTTTCGACGAGCAGTGGGTCGAGGAGCTGGAACTTGGTTTCGCTTCGATCGACCGCATCATGGCCAACCCCCGCAAATTCATCAAAGAGGAAGAAGAAGTCGTCTTGGCGGCCCTCGCCAAACGGATCACCAGCGCTTCGATCGTGCACCTTGCCTCGCACACCCAGTTCGTCCACTCGGTGGACCAGTTCGGGAACGTCACCCCGGAGCGGATCCTTTCGATCTCGACCGAAGAGGATATCCAGATCTACGAGAACCGCTTCGTGATGTCCCTCATCCAGAAGCTCGCGATCTTCATCGAGAAACGCTATCAGTTCATCCGCTCCCACGGGGAGACCCGCAACAGCGATGTTCTTCTGATCCATTCCAAAACCGAGATCGACGGGGTCCGCTATGAGGTCGATAACCGGATCAAGATCTCCGTCCCTTCCTCCGACAACGGCATGGCCGAGAAAAACAACGACTTGCTGAAGAAAATCGGCTCGCTCCGCGAACGGGTCGTTTATTATCTCCATTGCCCCTTCATGGAGCAGATGGGAGGGGCCAAGCCCGTCCATAACCCCATCGCCATCACCAACCTCTTGCTCAAAAACCCGGATTACCACAAGGCCTATGAGCTCTGGCGCTTCATCGATAACTACGAGAAGCTGGGCGTCACGTATTCGGTCAAAGAAACCAACCAGGCGTTCGACGAGTCTTATTTCAAAGAGATCTACGCCCTGATTCTGGCGGACATGCTGACCCTCAAGGCTCACGAGATCGAGGGGCGGGGCGTTTCCGCGCCAGAAGCCACCCGCCGCAAGATCCTGGAACCCAAGACGCTATTGACCCTCGAGGACGAAACCTTCCTCGACGGGCGTTTTGCCTACGACCAGTTCCCGGAGCTCAAGGCCCTCCTCGAGCCGAAAGCCGATCTCGCCAAGAAAGAAGGCGAGGAGAGGCTGGCGCCGACGCCCGAAATGGTCCGTCTCATGCGCGAAATGGCCTCCGAGAAGCAGAAGCGCGATCTCCTCAAAGCCAAAGAAATCCGCGATCGTCAGCAAGTCCTCCGCGACAAGCAAGAGCGCGAGGAAGCCGAGCAGGCGGTCCTCCGCAAGAAGAAGCTGGATGAGCTCGTGGCCAAGGCCCAAGCCCAAGAAGCCGCCATCCAAAAGAAAGAAAACGAGCGGCATCTTCGCGAGCTCGAAGCCCAAAGAGCCAAGGAAGCCGCGATCGCTTTCGAAGAAGAAGAGCGTTTATTGGCCCAGGCCCGCAATGAGATATCCAAAGTTGCGGCCACCGATCGCGTCAGCGATAAAAAGACCGCGGAAGAGATCGCTCTGAGGGACGCCCTCAAAGAAGCGTCCAAGAAAACCGCGGATGCGATTTCCACGCGGGTCGAGGAAGCCCCCGCCAAATTTCCAACGTCCCGAGAAGCGGCCTCCAGTTTGGAAGAGGATTCCGAAGCTCAGGCCCCTCTAGCCCCGGTTTCCGCCCCTTCGCTCGAAGTTCCGCTCGCCTCAGCCGCCGAAACGGAAGAAGCGGAAACGATTGGAAAACCCAGCGTCAGCGCCGCTCAGGAGGTCAGTGAAATCCCGTTGGCCGCCTCTGAAGCCCTCCGTCAAGCGATTCCGCCCATCACCCCCCAGACCAAAGCCCCGGAGGGCGAGGCATCGCTTTTGGCGGAGGCCCCCGTCGCGCCAACCGAAGAGCCAAAACCCGAAGAAACCAAAATCGAGGGACCCCAGATTCCCGAGCCGATTTCACCCTCGGCCCTCGCCCGCGGGAAAGTCCTCTTCGTTTGGGACAAAGCCGAGCGCGCCGTCCCCTCGCCGGAAGACAAGCCCGTCCTTTATTTCTCGTCGATCAAAAATGTCAGGCCTGGAGAAGCGGCCCCCGCAGGCGCCAAGCGCGTTTCGCTGAATCCTTTCCCCAATGGAATTTCCATCAAAAACAGCGCTAAAGCCGTTTCGAATCCCATTGTGACGCCCAAAGAAGAACCCAAGGTCGTGATGGCTTTCGCCGTGAAAAAAGAAGAGCCGAAACCGGCCCTCAAAGCCCTCGGCGTTCCAAGCGCGAACCCGCCGCTCAAGAAAGGCCTTTTCGTCGCCTCCGCCAAGCCCAAGGCCGAGCCCGCCCCCCAGGCCGCGGCCCCTTCGCCCAAAAAGATTTTCATGGCCCGGAACGATGAGGAAAAACGCAAATGAAAAAATGGGTCTCGCATCTGATTGACGGGGTGATGGGCTTTTTCATCGTGGGCTTATTCGGCCTCCAGATCACGATGATGATCAGCGAGAAGAACAACTATGGGGTTCCTTCGTTATTCGGCTACTCCTTCATGCAGGTGCTGACCGATTCCATGGCCAAGCCCAACGGCCAGACCACGGATACGACTTATGAGGATTTGACCGATTCGGACGGGAAGGCGATAACGGTGACGAAACTCGGGCCTCTTTCGCTCGATCAATATACCGGCATCATCATCGAGAAGGCCGATCCTTCTTCCATCAAAGTCGGGGAAGTCATCACCTTCTATTCCGATGTCCTCGAGGCCCCGGTCACCCATCGGGTCATCGAAATCAAAAAGGACACCGACAACACTTATGTTTTCTATACCTTCGGGGATAATCCGGAATCCTTGACCTGCTCCACTTGGGTCAATAACAAAATCGCTTGCAGCTACCCCGCCAACAAGGATACCGTCAAGGAAAAATATCTGATCGGGAGAGTCCTTTGGCATAATGACGCTTTCGGAAGCCTGATGGGCGTCGTCCAGAGCAGCTGGTTCGTCCCGGTGGCCGTGCTTCTTCCGATCACCGTGATCGCCACGATGTCCGCCATCGATCTCGTCAAGCAAGCCAAAGCCGAAACGAAAGCCGAAAACGATGCGGTGGCGGCCGAACTGGCCGCTTCGGGTGTTGATCTCAAAGACGAAAAAGCAGTGGTGGCGGCCGAAGAAAAAGCCCGCTATAAATACGAATTGACCGAAGAGATCAAGGCCGAAGCGGACAAAGAAAAAGAGAAAATCGCCAAGGCCATGGCCAAAGAGAAGGCCCGCGAGATGAAAAAGATCCGAAAAGAAATGAAAAAGAAAACGCCCGATGATGATAAAATAAATACCGACCATGACAAACCATAGAATCAAAACCCTGAAAATTTGGATCTTTGCCTGCTTTGTGGTTTTGGGTTTCTTTTTCGGATTTAATGTCGTTTTGGTCATTTATCCCATCCTCGGAAGCAGCATCGATATGACGTATGCATTTCTGTTCTTCGCCAATAACCTTCTTGAGTTGGGGCTTCTCATCGTCGTGTTTCTCCTTTTGCGCACGCTGGATAGTTTGAAATTGCAGCAAGTCTCCACGCGGGAATTTTTCCTCAACGAGAATTTCGTCTTTAACGAAACGGTTTTCAAAAATCAGGTCGCCAGGCGGCTGCGCCGCCATAAAGACCGGAAGTATGGCGTCGTGGCGGTCCTGAACGTCAAAGATCTCAACAGCGAGATTCTGACGCTTTACGGGGCGGACGAAGTGAAAGAGATCAACGAGATCATCTTCAATGTTCTGCGAACCGCCATCACCGATTGGAAAAAATACGTTTTCGCCTTCAGCTTGCTGGATTCCTTTTTGATCTACAAAGACACGGATGACGCGGAATCTTTCTATTCGGAATTGCGCGCCATCTCGGAGGAGATCCAGAAAAAAGTCCGCGATAACGGGACCCTGCCCGCCATTACGATTCTGATCGGGGCTTACCGGGTTCAGCCCAACGATATGGTCGATCAAGCCATCCAACGGGCGTCTTATGCCTCCAAATACAACGTCACGACCCGCTTCTCCAGCGACGTCATGGCTTTCTCCCCGGATCTCATGGGCGAAAGCGATAACGAACGCGACCTTTCCTATGAGCTTTTAAGAGCCATCGACGAAGGCCAGCTGGAGATTTACTACCAGCCCAAATTTGACCTCAAAAACAAGCGTTTCTACGGCGCTGAGGCCCTGATTCGGTGGAACCATCCCAGCCGCGGCATCCTTCCGCCGGCGCTTTTCATTCCTTTTGCCGAGGAAAGCGGCTCGATCGTCGACATCGATCATTATGTGTTCCGCCATGTCTGCCAAGACATCTCGCGGTGGGGCAAAGACAAGAAGCGTTTGCTTAAAATCTCCGCAAACCTTTCTCGAAAGACGGTATATGACCCCACGCTATTGGCCTTTTTCGACAAGACGATAAAAGAGTATAACGTCAACCCCTTATTGCTCAATATGGAGTTGACCGAATCCCTGGCCGCCCGCGACACGATTTTCCTTTCGACGGTGATCCGTCAGATCAAAGCCATGGGCATCTCCACGAGCATCGATGATTTCGGCGTCGGCTATTCGTCCTTCTCTTCCTTGAAAAAGATCCCTTTCGATATTCTCAAAATCGATAAATCCTTCATCGATGACATCGAAGTGGACAAAAAATCCCGCGATCTCGTGGAATGCGTCATCAACCTCGGGCACGCCTTAAGCATGTCGGTCATCGCCGAAGGCGTTCAGACCGAGAAACAGGTAGAGATCCTCCGAAAGATGAATCTTGATGCCATTCAGGGCTTCTATTATTCGAAGGCCCTCTCCAATTTCGATTATCAGAAATTCTTGGAAGCCAATCCCTTCGAAAAGAAGAAAGACGGAGGAACCGAAATATGATCGCGATCATCGGGGTCACCGAAGACGACATCCTTTATTTCAAGACCAAGATGGAAATCAAAGCCACCATCAATTTCTTTGGCGATGTCAACGCCTACCTTGGCTCCATTTTCAAAGAAGACACCATCGTCGTCGCGACGGGGCAAAGCAACTACCTTTCCTCGGCCATCGTCTCGGCCCTTATTTCCAAATACCAGCCTTATCTCGTTTTCAGCATTGGCTCGGTCGCGAGTTTTTCCGACCAGCTGAAGCAGGGGGATCTTTTCATCGCCGACCGTTATTATGCGGCGGATGTGGATTTCAGCGCCCCCAAGATCGCTCCTTTCGGCCAGATTCCGGGGCAGCCCGCTTTCTTTGTGGCCGACACCGCGCTCAACAACAAGGCGGAGTCCGGAGCTTATCTCATGACCACCCGCTACATTCAGCGGGGGTATCTGCTTTCGGGCGAGACTTTTTATATGGACAGCGTCTCCGTCCTGCAAATCGTGAAAAGCCATTACCTTCTGGAAGAAGGACTGGTCGCTTATGATTGCTCTTCGCTCGGGGTGGCTTTGGCCTGCTCGTTGACGAAAACGAGTTTCCTCTCCCTCAAAGTCGTGTCCTATCAGATCGGCAAGGAAGACCAAAAGCTCAACTGGGTCCGCAAAGGCCTGGAGATGATGCCGACGATCGGCAAGATCATCACCCGCTTCCTGGTCGAAAAAGAAAGGATTTGAGCGGTCTTCAAAATTCGTCATTCATGTCGCTTTTGCGGAGAATTCGAATAAACTTTCGGGGCAAAATAGCGCGCCTTCCTTCGGCTGGCCGTTTTTTGGGAAGCGCTTTTGAGGCGAAACATGATTTTGCCCTTTGCATTTTGTTGCCGCCCCTCGCGGGCGCGTGTATGATAAAAGCGATAAAAGCAAAACTAGAGAAATCTAGCGACGCAAAACTACAAGGGTCCCCGCAAGGAGATAGCCAGTTGCCAATGAAAGAATCTCTTTAAGAATGGCAACTGTCATGAAACGCAAGCGAACCCTGATCATCGTTTTTGGGATCATGCTCATCGGCACCCTTTCTTTCAGCGCGATCACTTTTGCCTGGATCCAGTATCAGCAGCAGCTCAGCAATCAGATCAATGTGGCCGCCGGCTCATTGAGCATCGACAATCTCACCCTCACGCCGTACAAGCTTTTCTACCCCGACTATACGGGATCGTATTCATCCAGCGATGAGCTCATCAATTACGACGGGGTCACGGCGATCAATCCTTCGCCCAACCGCGGCTATGAGATGAATTTGCTGGATCCTTCTTATCTCACGATCAACACCGACAAAACGATTTCGGATCTCAACACCAATCTCGTTTTCAAAGTGGATTTCTCGGTGAGCTATTCGACGCCGATCACGATGAACCTCGCCGTCAAAACCAAAACGGTCACGCTGGGGGGCAACGAATTCGGGGCTTCGGGCTATTTGCATTACACGGCTTTGACTCCGACCGTCTCTTCGACCTACGCTTCTTCGACCGCCACGCAGATTTTCGCGGGGGCCAAGGCGTATGCCGAAGACACGGCCGATCATCCCTCTACGACCTTTGGCAGCAACAGTTCGATCAATCTCTTCGGGGCCAGCGGGGTCGATCTCGTGACTTCCGCGACGTATTCCCCCTCGCATGCCAATCCTCAGGAATTCTATTTCTTTTTCAACGTCGATTATGATCGGACCCTGTGCAATTATTTTTTCGATTCCACGCGTCTGGGCAATGACTACACGCTGGTCACCGACTATTTCTTTGAGCTCTCGGTCGTTCAGAAAGAATGAAAACGATGTTTTGGACCAAAAGCCGAAAAATCTTAGCTTCCGTCTTCACCGTTTGCCTGACGGGTGTTTTGGCTTTTGTCACCTACGCCTCTTTGGCCCTCTTTTTGGAGACCAAAGATTACACTGGCGATTATCCTGGGGATGTGGGGCTTCGCTCGTATTTCCAGAAGGGCAGCGGGACCTCCGCCGATCCTTATGTCATTTCCCGCCCTTTGCACTTCTATAACCTGACCCGTCTTCAGAACCTTGGCATTTTCAGCTCGAAGACCTATTTCTCCTTAGGGTATGACATCAATAACGACGGCAAACTGGAGTTCTACAAATCCAACAGCGGGACCGACACCCAAAGCTATCTCGACATGAGCTCCTACTCGAGCGTTCGCTGCGTTGGCTCGGAAGGCTCTCCCTTCTATGGCGTTTTCGAGGGCAACAACAAGGAAATCTATGGCCTGCATGTCCAAGCGGGGCCGGAAGACGTCGGCGTCTTCGGCTACATTTACACGGGCTCCAGCGTGAAGGATCTCTACCTCAACGACGTGACCATCACCGACAACGGCTGGGACAACACCGTCGATGGCCTGCCCTCGGTTTACGGGATGGCCTCGGTCGGCTCGGCCTCGTACACGAATTCCTCATCCGTCACGACGACGTTGACGACTTCCGAGCAGACCTTCACCGACACGACAGGGCATTTCACTTTGACGGCCCCCTCGGCTTTGGTCCTCACGGGTTTAGGCTATAAATTCCGCTCTTCGTCAGAGTATTTCACCGTGACCGATAACGGCGATGGGACGGCCTCCGTCATCGCCAACACCGGCGCCGACGACGCCTCCATCGGCAAGTATTGCATCGCCAACAACTCGGTCTTCACTTCCACGGATGGCAACCGTCTGAGCACCCGTTTTTCGGTAATCGCGACTTATTACAAAGACGGCTATACCTATTCCCATGTCCTGGCCACTTATCTGGTTTCCTTCACCAATCACATCGCTTCGGACCTCACCGACACGATCGCCTTGTCGGCGGCCACCGATTACGTCAATACCGCCGATCCGACCGATTCCTCCTATACCGAATACTCGCACGGCGTTAACATCGGCTATCTCATCGGGCACTGCGATGGCTCCCTTGAGAACGCCTATGTCTTCAACTGCACGCTGAGCCTCAATAACGATGTCTCAGGCAGTTCCTACACTCATAAAGCCCAGGAATCGGAGACCGGTCTCATCGGCGAGGTCGGCCCCGCCATCAACAACCAATTCACGCCGCAGTATGCTTACGAAAATAACGGCGATGCCGGCGTCGTCAACTTCACCGGCCTATACAACAACATCATCGGCACCTCGACTTTCACTTCGGTGACCGATCCTTCGACGGGCAACTATTATAAATTCACGCCGGCGGCCGGAACCTCGGATAATTTTTTGAAATACCTTCGCAACAACCACCAATCGGGAAGCAATTTCAGTTATGTCACGACCGCCACGAATACGCTTGATTTCGCTGGCCAGAAGGTCATTCAGGACGATAAGAACGCCAGCGGCACGACCACGACGGACCGGGGCTTGGGGGTCTTCAGCCTTGCCACGAGCGACTGGGATAACGATTCCAGCAGCGGCTTCACGAACGGCCGCGGCGATTTCGCGGTTTCCTTGGGGAGCGCTTTTTCGGAGGTTTATTACACCACCTCCGAATACTACGACAGCAATCCCAGCGCCAATGGCACCACGGCCTTCGCCACGTCCGCCACGAGCGGCCGGTGGGGGTATGCCGCCACGGCCGCCAAACGCATCAGCTTGGCCGCGACGCTTCCGACGTATAGCGACGCCAACACCTGGAATCCCGATCTGGAGCGGAACACCAATTACATTTTCCGGACTCAGCTGGGCTCGGATTCGGCCCTCAACAACAAAGACTATTTCGCCAACACCTCCAACGCCTTCCTGCAGAATTATTTCAAGTACAAGCTGATTGACAAAAACGGCGATTCGATCACCCCCGGAAACAAGGATTTCGGGGTTTTCATCAAGGACTCCAACACTCAGGCGGGGACCACGAGCAACATCACGAGCTTCACCTCCTCTTTGGCCCTAGTGAATTCCTCGATTTACGCCTATCCGCTCACGGGCTATGCCACGACCCCGGCCCGCACGATCAATTTTTCGATCAAATCGGCGACGGGCGCCAACGTGACCGTCATCGCCGCGGCCGATGGCTCGGGCGCTAATCCCAGCACCGGCGGTTTCATTTCGGTCTACGACAAATCCGTTTGCTACGACAGTTCCAGCAGCGCTTATCGCGCCAACTGGCCTTCTTACACGACCTATATCCCCTATGGGTCGAGCCGCGACAATTTCGATTTCTTCGATTTCGATTACACGACGGGCACGACGGCCACGACGGCCACTTCCTTTGATTCCACCATGAGCTCTTCCGCGACTTACGCCCCCCGCAAGACCCGTTTGTTCGCCCATACGTTCAAGATCCCCAAAGCCGGAGATTACTTCATCACCTCGCCTTACGGGACCGCTAAGATTTATTATGTGTGCGCCCAAGGCCAGGAGAACACCGGAAACATCGGTAACCAATCCAACACCTACTCGAACATCAACGTCATCGCTAGCGTGGATTTCGTGAGCTGCACCCCCAAGGAGTACACTGGTACTGACATCTATTCTGTCGGCGACTATCGCCTTTATCTCGATTTCCAAGCCAATTTCACGAACGCTTCGGGCGACATGACCGTGACCAAGACCGTCAGCGATACGGCCGCGACGGTGTCCAAGCCCGCCAACCTGGCGTATTTGCTCATTTGGAATCAGAAGTCCAATCCCGTCATCTTCGACGGAACGACTTATACGGATCAGTACATCACCTACACGGCGCCTTAGCTTAAAGGAGGGATCGCATGAATACCGCAAATCATTTCTTCAAAAAAATCCTCTTGGCCGCCTTGACCGGGATGGCTTTGCTCGTCTCGGGCTGCCAGGGGGCCGCCAAAGGGGTGGTCTACCTCTGCGACGACGATCGATACATGGGGGCTTTCCGCTACGTCGACATCAAAAACGCCGATGGGGGCAGCGCCGGTCTTTCCTACGCCCTCAATTCCGATGGCACCCAAGCCATCGTCTCGATTGGGACCTGCACGGTGGCGGCCGTGGTGGTGCCGGACACCTATAACGCGATCCCGGTGGTGGGGGTGGCCGAAAGCGGTTTCGCTTCGGTCAAAACCATGACTTCGATCACCTTGCCGACCGCCGGCACTTTCACGCGCATCGGCTCGCAGGCTTTCGAAGATACGGTGGTCACCTCGGTCGCGATCCCTTCGGGCGTCACCGCGCTCAATCCCTCGACCTTCTTAAACTGCAAATCCTTGGTGACCGTGACCTTCAGCGGCACGAGCTCGGTGGCCTCGATCGGGGATAACTGCTTCGCCTTCGATTCCGCCCTCAAGAACATCCAGCTTCCGATCAGCTGCTCCTCCGTGGGGGACAGCTCCTTCAAAAACTGCATTCTCTTGGAGCGTTTCCTCTTCCCGAAATCCGTGGCTTCCTTCACGATCGGGGTCTCGGCCTTCGATGGCTGCGAGAAAATGGGTTTCATCTTCTTCTCGGCCTCCGTCACGTCCATCGGGACCTATGCCTTCCGCGGCTGCACCAACGGCAAAGCCTACTTCGCCGGGGCCCTCCCTTCGGGCTATTCCTCGACGGGGCTATGGGACTACACCTATAACTCCAATGAAAGCGCGAACTATTACCTCACGATCGTGGCGACGAATGTGGGGGATATGGGCTACGATTCCGGGTACTATTATATCGTCAACACCGGGGGCACCGTCACCATTTATTATTATGATGGCTCGGCCACGACCGATACGGCGGGCTCCGTGGATTTGGTGATTCCGGGCACCCTCGATGGCAAGACCGTGATCGGGATCGGGCAGTACGTCTTCAAGGACCATCTCGAGCTCGGGACCATTACCTTCCCCGATTCGCTCACGACCTTGGCCGTGGGCTGTTTCGAGGGTTGCACGAACGTCACCGCCGTCAACTTCGGGGCGGGGCTTCTCACGATCGGGGACAATGCCTTCAGTTACGGGACCGCCAACGCCGCCATGAAAGTCACCGCCTTGACGATCCCCGCGTCCGTGACTTCGATCGGGAACTCTTCTTTCTATGGCTTCTCGTTATTGGCCAGCCTCACTTTTGCCGGGGCAACCGACAACACCTCCGCTCTTACGACGATTGGGCAATCCGCCTTCTACAATGCCGGTTATTCCGTCGGCTATTCCGGCACCAACCCTCCGACCTTGGTCCTGACGCTGCCGGGGACCCTCACCCTCATCGACAACAGCGCCTTCTATCAGGCCTATCTCATCAAGAGTCTCGTTTTCACCAACCATTTCCTGAGCGATGGCACAACCGTGAGCCCAGCCTTGGTCATCGGCTCGGGTTCGGATTCGACCAACTCCAACGTCTTTTATAACCTTCTGTATGTCACCAGCATCACTTTGTCGGCCAACATCACGAACCTCAGGACGAACACGTTCGCGATGAACTCCAACAACCTCAGCGCTTCCTTTGCCAGTTTGCCTTCGATTGACATCCCCTCAACCGTCGTCACCATGGGCCAAAACGTTTTCCAAGGTCGGGTCCGGTTCACGATCTATTGCGCCGCGGCCTCAAAGCCGAGCGGCTGGAACAGCCTCTGGGCTGGCACTTTGAACACTTATGCGACTGAGATGACGAACATCACCGTGGCCACGCCGTCCTATTTCAACGTCGGCTCCTTGGCGACGCAGCGCATTCAGGTCACCAACGGCTTATTCGAATACGTGGAGGACAGCGTCGGGAGCGGCACCACCCGTTACGTGACGCTGGCCCGCTTTGATTACAATCCGAACTATGCGAGCACCTACAACCCCGTCAACGTCCCCGTTTCTTTCGTGTCGGGAGGCAAAACCTTTATCGTCGATAAAATCGGGGATGGGGCCTTTTTCAACTCCTGGTCCAGCGGCAAAAAGAACCTTATCGCCCTTTCGCTTCCCGCGGCGGTCACTTCCATCGGGGATTTGGCTTTTGCCTGGAACATCGCCTTGACGACGCTGTATCCGACGAATGGCACCAGCGTCACGGGCACCGCCAATTTCCCCGCTTCGCTCACCTCGCTTGGCACCTATGGTTTCGCCTCGACGCCAATCGTGATCGCCTCCTTGCCCATTGGCATCGCCTCTTTGGGGGCCGCCGCTTCGAATCCTTTCCTTGGCTGCTTCAAGCTCACGACCCTCACGATCGCCTCAGGCTGCACGACGTATTACACGGAAAATAACATCATCTATAAAAAAGGCGCCACGAATTATTCGGAACTGGTTTACGCCGCCTCGAACTATGCCGGCAGCAGCAACACCATCACCATTCCGGCGGGCTGCCTTACCATCGACGATCGGGCCTTCGGCGGGGAGCGCGCCGTCAAATACGTCAAAATCCCCTATTCCGTCACGACGGTTGGGAACTATTCTTTCTATCTCGCCAGCGGCGCCAACAACCTCGGCGGCTCTTCGGCCATGGCTTTGATCAGCGTCCGCTATTATACTTCCACGGGTTATACCACTCCGGCCGTCACGACGCTTGGAACCAACGCCTTCCAAAGCTGCGTCAACCTCACGGATATGGAGTTCCCTTCTTCCTTGACCTCGATCGGCGCCTATGCCTTCAACGCTGATACGGCCCTCAAGTATTGTTATACTTTGCCCACTCAGACTTCGAGCGACGTCACCTTGGGAAACCTCAATCTTTCTGGAACCGCCCTGACCTCGATCGGCTCCTATTCTTTTCAGGGCTGCACAAGTCTCAAGAGCGTTAATTTCCCTTCAACGTTGACCTCGATCGGCACTTATGGTTTTTCGGGTGACACCGGCGTCACCAGCGCCTCTTTCGCCGCCGCCACCGGGACGCTCGACATCGGAACCTACGCCTTCAACGGCAACACCGCTCTCGCGAGCGTGGCCCTGCCGACCGGGGGCACCGCGACGACCATCGAGGACTCGGCCTTCCAGAGCTGCACTTCTCTCACTTCGATTTACATCCCCACGACCACGAAATTCGCCCATAGCACTGGTAGTGGATCCGGCGCCCCCTTTCTTAGCTGCACCGGCATGACGGGGATTTATCTCGGGGATACCGGCACTTCCTATGACGCCCGCAAGGCCACGGCCTTCAAGCTCGGCTGGAACTACGTGAACACCAACAAAACGAACTATCAGATCCCGTTCTATTGCTACGCCGGGCCCGACGACGGGACATCCCGGAGCACGGCCACCGACGCCGTCGAAAGCGACATGCTCTATTGGCATTACGTCAGCGGGGTCATGACCCCTTGGGCCAGCTGATTTTGTCAAGAAGGCCCCGTCTCGATATAATCTTAGGAAAGGACAAAACCATGGCAGAGAAAACCGAACCCGCGAAGAAGCTCCCGGAAAACGATTACGACAAAACCTCCAAGCGCCATCGCCTGGCGGTCGTTTCGGCGATGGCCCTCGTGGCCCTCGTGTCGGCCATCGGGATCCCTCTTTGCATCCATTACGACGTGGTGTGGGCCCTTTACGCCTTTTCCGGGCTGCTCTTCGTTTTGACCATCTCCTGCCTCGTTCTTTCCTTCGTCGCCATGCGGGTCTATGACCGCAAGCTGAAGGCTTCCTCGGAAGCCATCGCCCGCCAATTGGCGGATTTCTCGGAAGGCAACATCAAGGTCCTTTCGACGAAGCACGAGCTCCCCTCGCTCCGGATCCTCCAAGACGGGATCAATCTGGCGGTCGAGGCCTATTCCCGCTTCCAGCTCGTGGCGGTGGGGACTTCTTATGACGAAGAGGTCAAAGCCAAGATCCTGGAGGGTTTTGTTTTCCCCTTCGCGGAATTCGAGCGCCGCCTGAGCCAAGAGCTTCAGCGCAACAATTCCTATCGCTCGGCCCTGCTCTTCATTTCCTGCGAAGGCTCCGATCCGCTGCCTGCGAGCGCTTTGGAAGCCTTGAAAGCGAAAATCCGCGCTTCTTTCCCGCGCGCCATGCTGGGGCAGTACGACGCCTCGACCTTCGCGGTCTATGATTTCGCCGTCGAATCCCTTTTGGCCTTGCAGACCCGCTGCGAAAGCCTGGTGGCCTCTTTCAACGATCTTCACATCACCCTTGAGGAAGATCGCACCTTCCTCAATTATTGCCGCCTCGGGGCGGTCATCTATCCGTATACCCCGGCCGCCAATCTCGTGAGCGAAGGCCTCAAAGCCCTCAAGGAGAGCTTGGACGTGAAGATCGCCGTGAGCCTGCCTTCCGTCTATTACCCCCATGCCATCCTCTCCGAGTCCAATAGGCGCATCGTCTATCTCGCCTCGATGGAGAATTTCGAGCAGATCTTCCGCGCCGCCACGACCTATCAGTCGCAGATCGACGCGTTGAAGGATTTCCTCCGCTGGATCGCCTCGGCCGGGGATTTCGAGACCGGCGGGGTCCTCCTCTATTCGCCCCTCACCAAGGAATACCGCCTGCTCCTCGAGGTCGGGAAGACCGACGCCGACCAGAGCTTCGCCCGGCTGGGGGAGCGGATCCCCGCGGAAGCGATCGATCCGTTCTACGACGAGGCCTCGCGCGACCTTTCCTTTTCCGCAGCCTCCTCGAGCGACCTCCCCGCCTCGATGGCTTCCTTCCTCACGAATCTCGGGATCCGCTCTTTCTCCTTCTCGGCCCTAGCCTTCGCCGGCGAGAAAAAAGGCCTTTTCTATCTCACCTCCACCAAGGAAAAACCCTTCGGCTCCCTGTCCACCAAAGAGGACTATAACGCCTTCGCGGCCATGGTTTCCTCGTTTTTGGTCTCCCTTGACGGCAAAATCGCCGTCGATGGGACCGAGCGGGTCCTCGACGCCCTCTCCGAGCGGAGCGGGAAATTCCTCTACACGATCGACCGGGCGACCTACAAGCTCACCTATCTCTCCGAGAATCTCAGGCGCTGCTTCCCCGAGGCCAAAGCGGGGGATGTCTGCTATGCGGTCCTGAGGACCGATCACACCGCGCCCTGCACCCATTGCCCGCTCACGAGCGGGGCCGATCACCGCGTGATCTCCAAGATCTCGGCGGTGGAATGCGGGATCTCGGTCTTGGAATTCCGGGGCGCCGATAACGACCTGAGCACCATCGTGATCGAGCAGTCCAACAGCGGGAGCCTCGCCTTGGGGTCCTCCCTCATGGACGAGATGCTCCTCATCAAAAACGCCCAGGCCCTCTCCTTGGAGGTGGGCCGCGAGCTCAAAGCCGATCAGCTCGGCTACGTCGTCTCCATCGAATTATTGAGCGGGGACGCCAGCCTTTCGAAACTGCCGGGGGCCGACGCCAACAGCCTCATGGCCGCCATCGTCAAGAACTTCCAGGATGCCGGATACGGCGATATCGTCTATCGTTTCGGGACCTATCAGCTGTCCTTCCTTTTGAAGAGCTACACCAAGGCCAAAATCACGGGCTTCGTCGAGGAGGCCGCCGAGATCCTCGCGACCCCGCTCGAGGTCAAAGACGTTTCCTTCAAGCCCTCCTTCGCCTATAGCGCCATCGCCTACCCGGGCGACGTCACGACGGTCCGGCAATTGACGACCCTCATCCCGAGCGAGCTCAAGCGCTCCGCCAGCTACGGGGAGGGAACGCTCGTCGAGGTGGCCGACAAGAACCCCCGGAAGGCCCTTCGCGCCGACTATATCCTCACGATCCTTACCGACACCCTCAACAAGGATTCGATGCCGATCTTGATTCAGCCCATCGTGGACGCCAAGTCCAAGAAAGTGGTGGGCGGGGACATTCGGGCCGCGCTTTACGGCCGCGATGGCCTCCCGATCCCGCCGGCCGAATTCATCCCGATCGCCCAGCGGAGCGCCCTCGTCGCCAAAGTCGACCTCGGGTCCCTCCAGAACATGGGCCATCTCTACGAGACCTACGCCTTCACCTATTTCCGCTCGGTGGGGCTCAACAATCTTTCGATGTACCTCTCCGTGGCCTCGCTCCAGGATCCGACCTTCCCCGAGTCCGTCAAGAAGATCTTCGCCCGCTACAAATTCCCCAAGAACTACGTGAGCTTCGAGATCGATTCCTCCTATCTCCTCCCCCACGAGGGCGACATCAAGCGGACGATGGAAGCCCTGATGGGGCTGGGCCTCATCTTCGAGGCGGTCGATTACGACCCCGATGCCGCGGGCCTCGACGTCCTCCGGAAATTCGGGATCTCGCGCATCAAGACCAACCGCACCCTGATCTGGGACGCGGTGGCCAACCCCGGGGATTCGGCTTCCTTCTCGCGCTTCGTCGACAGCGCCCTCCGCGATGGCTTCTATCTCACGTGCTCCGGCATCGAAACCGCCGAGCAGGGGGACTTGGCCTTCCATCTCGACGTCCAGCGGGGCCAAGGCTATCTCTATGGCCGCCCGATGGCGGAGACCGACTTCATCAAGCACCTGAATTATGGCAATTAAGCGACGTTACAAAAAGAAAGCGCTCCTCTTGTCGGGCCTTTTCACCGCGGCGATGTTTTCCCTCTCGGTCTTCTCCTATATCTCCTTCGCCTGGTTTCTGGGGAACCGGACCGCGACCGTCAACTTCGCCTCGATGACGGTCAACGGCTCGGGGCTGGCCGCCTCCGTCAAATACTTCGAGAAGAACGCCTCGACGAGCGGCTCCACGACCTACTATGACGGCTACAACGTGAAAACGCTGACCGCTTCGACCTATTTCGACACGTTCTCCTACGCGAGCGATTTCCTCGATCCGGGAACCTCGACGGCCCCGTTCTCGATGGCCCGCTTCGCCCCGGGCTATGCCTCCAGCTATTGCATCGAGGTGACCAACAGCTCCTCGACTCCCAAGAACGTCGGGCTTTTCCTCTTGGCTTATCTCGCCTCCTCCTCGAGCGCCAGCTACCATGTCGCGGAGACCGTCAATGGCCACGCCTACGCGGAGACGGATCCCTTCAATCTTTGCGAGGCCACCCGGGTCTATTCGGCCTGGACCGTCGATGCCCCGACCGCGACGGGGAAAACCTTCCTCGCGAAGTCCTTCACCGACAGCGCCTCGAGCTCGACCGCCAACGATTCCGTCGGCAACGTCTTCGTCGGCCATACGGACGGCGGCTCCTCCTCCATCAGCCTCGTGACCGGGGAAAGCTGGATGCCTTCTTCGACCGCGGCCATCCCCTCCCTCGGGAAGGGCTACCTCTTCGTGACCTTCTATTTCTCCAACGATTCCTCGACCTATTACTATCGCTCGACCGCGACTTACGCCGACGGTTATGCCCATTACGCCAAGACCGCCGGCGCGACGACCCAGGCGACGGCCACCTCCAACGGCTACATGGCCGCGGCGGGCTCGACCCCGAGCATCGCCTTCACGACGCTTTCGCTCACCCTGATTGCCGTTTGAGCCGCCTACCCTCTTTCGGGCCGGAGGGTTTATCATCTTTCGTAACGGAGGGTTCAGCCATGATCGAAGACGAAAAACTCATCGAGACGATGAATTCGGGCTCCTTATACGTCCCTTACGACAAGAAGCTTTTCCTCGAGCAGTTTCGAAGGCTCGAGTGGAACAACCGATACAACCGGATCCGCTCCTCGCCTTGGGGCTTCCGGCGCCGGAGCCATCAGCTCAAGAGGATGTTCGCGGAGATCGGGGAAGGCTGCTATATCGAGCCGCCCCTCCATTCTTCCTGGGGCTGCAGCCACGTCCATTTCGGGAAAGGGATCTACGCGAACTTCAACCTCACCTTGGTGGACGACGCCGCGATCTACGTGGGGGATGGCACGATGTTCGGGCCCAACGTCACGATCTGCACGGCCGCCCATCCGCTGCATCCGGAGGTGCGGGGGGCCGGGATCCAATATAACCTTCCGGTCCATATCGGCCCCCCGCACCTCCGGATGCAGCGG
>Ga0224525_1000055_pt1 | contig 61413 bp, 52 predicted proteins | sample CFST100metaG_FD_179874 | JGI IMG/M metagenome (GOLD analysis project Ga0224525, IMG submission 179874) | Peat soil microbial communities from Stordalen Mire, Sweden - C.F.S.T100 | ecosystem: Environmental > Terrestrial > Soil > Wetlands > Peat | place: Sweden: Norrbotten County, Stordalen Mire...
ATTGCACGGTACAAAGGGCAAAAAGGAAATGTAATTCCGCTGCTCCAGGGAGCGCAGGATATCTATGGTTATCTTCCCCGGGCAGTATTCGAAAAGATCTCGCAGGAAACCGGTCTTGAACTGAACGAGATGTTTGGAGTAGCTACTTTCTATGCACAGTTCCGTTTGGCGCCGGTGGGCAGGCACATTATCAAAGTGTGCCATGGGACCGCCTGCCATGTGCAGAATGCCAACGAGATCACGGAATCCCTTGAAGAAACCCTTAAGGTGAAAGACGGAGAAACAACTGAGGATCGGCTTTTTACACTCGAATCGGTAGCATGCCTCGGATGCTGTTCACTTGCGCCTGTCATGATGATTGATGACAGCACTTACGGCAAACTCACCGGAAATGAAGCTACGAAAATCATTAAGAATATCCGGATCAGTGAAAACAACTAGCCATTCACTTTTCGCCTTTCGTCAAAAGAATATTATCCGAATACGGGACAACCAACGAACAGCTAATTGCGAATAGCGGACAGCAAACTGCTTAAATCGAAAGAAAAAAACTAATTATCACCAAGACATACTCTAAAATCTATGACAACAACTACTGTTACTGTTGGACTTGGAAGTTGTGGAATAGCTGCAGGCGCAGGCAAAACCTATGAGAAGATCAAAGCGCTGAAAGAGGCTGACAAACTCGATTTTGAGTTACGGAAAACCAGTTGCATCGGGATGTGTTACAGGGAACCGCTGGTCGAAATTACGGACGAAACCGGAACTTATTTTTATGGTGAAGTTGATGAAGACAGGGCCATCGAAATCATCGAGAAACATATTCGTCAATTCAATCCCATCCGTGATTATATAGTACAAACGGACCTGTTTGATGCACCCGAAAATGATTTTCTCAAATCGCAGGTAAGAATTGTCTTACGAAATTGCGGATATATCGATCCCGAATCGATCGATGAATATGAATCCCGAAATGGATACATGGCAATAAAAAAGATCAGGGACGATAAAATGATCCGGACGAATGTCATTCAGATAATTATTGATTCTGGATTGCGTGGCCGTGGTGGTGGTGGTTTCCCGACTGGTTTGAAGTGGAGACTTGCCAGTGGAAATAGATCGGAAGAGAAGTATGTGATTTGCAACGCTGATGAAGGTGACCCCGGAGCCTTTATGGATCGTTCCGTACTTGAAGGCGATCCCCATTCAGTGCTGGAAGGAATGATCATTGCAGCTTATGCCATAGAGGCGACACAAGGGGTAATCTATTGCCGCGCAGAATACCCATTGGCCATTAAACGGCTCAACATTGCTCTGAAACAGGCAAGGCATAAAGGATACCTGGGGAAGAAGATTTTTGGGATCGAAGGATTTGATTTTGATATCTACATTAAGGAAGGTGCCGGAGCTTTTGTCTGCGGTGAAGAAACAGCGCTGATCGCATCGGTGGAAGGGAAAAGAGGCATGCCCCGCAAACGCCCGCCATTCCCTGCACAATCAGGGTTATGGAAAAAGCCCACCAACATCAATAACGTGGAAACCTTTGCCAATATTCCCTGGATCATTCTGAACGGACCAAAAGCATATGCTTCATTCGGGACAGAGAAGAGCAAAGGGACCAAGGTATTTGCACTGGCAGGTAAAATCAAACACTCCGGTTTGGTCGAAGTCCCGATGGGAATGACAATCAAGGAGGTAATCTTCAAGCTTGGAGGTGGGATCAAAAACGATAAAAAATTCAAGGCAGTGCAGTTGGGAGGACCATCAGGAGGCTGTATTCCGGAATATTTATCCGATACTCTTGTGGATTATGATTCCGTGAATGCAACCGGCGCCATCATGGGTTCAGGCGGTATGGTTGTTATGGACGAAACGACATGTATGGTGGATGTCGCCAAGTTCTTTCTTGATTTTACCAGAAAAGAATCTTGTGGAAAATGTACTTTTTGCCGTATGGGTACTATGCGCATGCTCGAGATTCTCGACCGGATAACCAATGGCAAAGGAAAAACAGGTGATATTGAAAACCTGGAAGAGTTGGCATACGAGATTAAAGATAATTCTCTTTGCGGACTTGGTCAAGGAGCGCCCAACCCCGTTCTGACAACGATCAAGTACTTCAGGAATGAATATGTGGCACATATTACACATAAGAAATGTCCTGCTAAAGTTTGTCGTCCGCTTATCACTTATAGTGTCGATCCGGAAAAATGTACCGGTTGTCTGGTATGCCTGAAAAACTGTCCCGCCAACGCCATTACAGGCGAGCGGAAACAAACTCATTTCATCCACCAGGAACTATGCACGAAATGCGGTGTCTGTTATTCCAAATGTAAATTTGATTCCATTATTTTGACTTAATAAATGTGTCTCTCCAACTCTCAAAATAACAACTAGAACCGATGGCTGTAAGTTTATTTAACATCACATTCAATGGAAGGATTGTGAAAGGGATTCCTGGTGAAACTATTCTGCAACTGGCTAATCGGCAAGGAATTTATATCCCAACCTTATGTAATGATGAACGACTGGAACCTTTTTCTTCCTGTTATATCTGCGTTGTGGAAGTAGGGGGCATGAGGGGACATCAACCAGCATGTTCCACCCGAATTAGCGAAGGGATGAGGATCACCACCGACAGTGAAGGTATCCGTAAATCCAGGAAAATGGCGCTGGAATTACTTTTAAGCAACCATTATGCCGACTGTCTTGGTCCCTGTAAGCAAACCTGTCCTGCAGGAGTGGATGTACAAGGATATATTTCGCTTATCGATAAAGGATTATACAACGAAGCTGTGGCCCTGATCAAGGAGACCAACCCGTTGCCGGCAATCTGCGGGCGCGTTTGTGTTCGTCCTTGCGAAGCCGAATGCAGGAGAAACCTTCTCGACGAAGGTGCTCCCGTTGGGATCGACTATCTAAAACGATTTGCATCAGATTATGATCTTGAATCACCTACTAAATATGTTCCGGAAGTAAAACCTTCATCGGGCAAAAAAGTTGCTATCATCGGTGCAGGTCCCGGAGGACTCTCTGCTGCTCATTTTTTGCAAGTGGAAGGTCACCAGGCGGATATCTATGAAGCAGCCCCTAAATCCGGTGGCTGGCTTCGATACGGCATCCCGGAATACCGTCTCCCCAATGATATTTTAGACAAAGAGGTAAAGAATATCACCGATTTAGGTGTAAATATTTTTTATAATAAAAGACTTGGTAACAACCTTAGCTACGAGGAACTGAAGGAGAAATACGATGCGACAATCCTTACTATCGGTTCACAAATAGGTACAGGGATAGGTTGCGAAGGAGATGATGCACAGAATGTCTTTTCCGGGATCGATTTCCTGAAAAATATGGAAATCACCGGACAGAAGTACGATTTCACGGGGAAAACGATTGCCGTTATCGGTGGAGGCAATACTGCGATGGATTGTTGCCGCACTTCGATCCGTTGCCATGCAAGCAAGGTCTTCATAATCTATCGTCGTACCGAGAAAGAGATGCCGGCTAACCCGATCGAAATCCACGAATCGAAACTGGAAGGTGTGGAGTACATGTTCCTGACCTTGCCAAGAAAGATCAATAAGGATGAAAATGGGGCCATTAAATCGATGGTATGCATCCGGATGGAATTAGGCGAGCCGGATCCGTCAGGCAGAAGAAGGCCTATTCCCATGGAAGGATCAGATTTTGAAATAAAGATTGATTATGCATTTGCCGCCATAGGTCAAAAAACCGATGTCAATTTTATTGATGATATCAATGCTCATGCCGATGGAGGAGAATTACAGATCAACCGTTGGGGAGATATTGATGCGAAAAAGGATACCTTGCAAACAGGGATTCCGTCCGTATTTGCGGCTGGCGATAGTGTCACCGGTCCGGCGACCATTATTGAAGCGATCGCTCAGGCCAAGATTGCTGCTACGAGTGCTCACCAATTTTTAATGGAATTGCCTGTTGAGCCGGTAAAAAAACCATTCATCAGCCGGAAAGAGAACTTTAAAAAACAGATTAAGAAAGAATTTACTGGCAGATTTGAAAACCAGGTTCGCGAGGAGATGCCGACCCTTTCGCCGGAGAAAAGGCTTAATTTCAATGAGGTAGAGCTGGGCTATAGCAGTGAAGAGGTAGCCATGCATGAAACTCAGCGCTGCCTGGAATGTGGATGTTCAGCCTTTTTTAACTGTGATCTCCAGAAATATTCAACCGAATATGGCGCCAGGCAAAAAACATACCCTGGTGAATTCAAGGAATTCGATGTCGATTTCAGGCATCCCTATATCGAGTTTGATAACAATAAATGCATCCTGTGTGCAAGATGTGTGCGCATCTGCAGGGAAGTTGTCGGGGCAAATGCACTCGGTCTGGTAAACCGCGGGTTTGATACGTTCGTCTCTCCAAGTCTCGGGGATTCACTGATGGACACCTTTTGCGAATCCTGCGGGATGTGCATCTCCACCTGTCCGACAGGTGCTATCCTCGAAAATGTCATTTTCAAACCAGGACCGGTTCGTACCGAACAGGCTGATTCCATCTGTACCTATTGCTCGGTTGGATGTTCCCTTACCTATGAGCATAAAAACGGATTTGTCATGGGAGTGACCGGCAGGAAAGGATTGGTGAACAAAGACGGAAACCTTTGCCGGTACGGGAAATTCGGATATAATGTCATGAATCATACAGACCGTATCCTTGAACCTTTGCTCAAGGAGAACGGGAAATTCCGCGAGATCTCGTTTGAAGAAGCCTTCTCCCTGATAAAAAATAAGATCAGTTCGGTTTCACCGGATGAGAACGCATTCTTTGCCGGTGCAAGGTTAACGAATGAAGAACTCTATCTTATTCAGAAGTTGGCCAGGGCAGGGGCAAAGACCAATAATGTCGGGAGCTTCCATTATCTTGGCAGGGGAGAGGGACTGCACGGGAATACCCGGTTTAACACACCATTTGCAGAAATTGGCGGAGCCAGCCATATTTATTTTGTGGGTACAGAGATCAATATGGATCATGGAGTAATTGGATTCCTTGCCAACAATTTACGGATCATGAAAAAGATTCCCGTGACCATGATCACAACTAATAAATCAGGCAGTATGGATCATAAAGTTGATGAGATGATCCATATTCAGTCTTACTACCATTTTATCAAAGCAGTCAATTATTACTTGCTGAAGAAGGGGCTGGAGAATGCGCTCTTCCTGCGGGAGCGTGCGGATGGATTGGGAGCATTCAAGAACCGAACACTAGCCCAAGATTTCAAAAGATTACTAAATGATGCGGGAATCAGTGAAACCACCCTTTCCACATTTGCAGAGACCTATAACAAGGAGATGAACGCGGTGCTCATCTTTTCCGAAAAAGAGATCTCCGGAGCAACCAGCATCGAACTTTTTAATCTTGCAATGATCACCGGTAAATTAGGGAAAACATCCAACGGTCTTGTTTCATTGAAAGAGAAAAACAATTCACAAGGGTTGTTTGATATGGGGATTGAACCCGGAAACGGTATTGGTGGTGTTCCAATCTTTGATCCTGCGCTGGCAGCAAAATTGCAGGAGAAATGGAATATAACTGTGCCTCCAAAGATTAATTTACTTGATCTCTTGCTTGGAGAGGGGAAAATCCGTAACCTTTTTATCTTTGGAGAAGATCCTGTGGGATGTTCAAACTCAACTGAAATTAACGGTTGGTTGAAGAAGGTTGATTTCAAAGTCGTTCAGGATTATTTCATGACCCCTACCGCCGAAGAGGCCAACCTGATCATGCCGGCTTCATTCCCGGCTGAGACGGGAGGAAGTTTCACAAATGCCCAGAAAGTGATCCAGCCCTTTGAGGCAGTGCTCCCTGTAAAACCGGGTATGACAAACATTGAGCAGTTGATCGGTATTCTCAAAAAGTTCGGATTTGCCGGATCGACAGCCCCGGAGCAGGTATTTGGAGAGCTTGTTTCTCTTTTGCCCGGCGGGAAGGATCATGGGCCACTGAAAATGGAATATACCACGGCAGACGATGATACCCGATTATTTGCATTTGGGTGTGATGCGGTAGTTCGTAAATTTGACGAAGATTTTTCAATTAAAACAAATTATTAACACATGAAAGTATTCAATTCAATTGATGAAATCCTTGATTTTGCTATAATGGCAGAACAGGAATCGGTGGATTTTTATTTGGATCTTGCTGCAAGGTCGAAGAATGAGCAGATTAAAAAAGTATTCCAGGAGTTTGCAGGGGAAGAGATAAAGCACAAATCGCGTTTACTGGGCATTAAGGAGGAGAAAACACTGATACTACCCGGCAAAACGGTAAGGGATATGAAGATTGCCGATTACCTGGTGGATGTGGCCCCTAAACCTGATATGATTTATGCAGATGCACTCATCCTGGCCATGAAAAAAGAGAAGGCTGCGTTCCGGCTCTACTCATTCCTGTCGGAAGAAACCACCGATCCGGTGATGAAAGGCTTATTCCTAACTCTGGCAATGGAGGAATCACGGCATAAACTCAGGTTTGAACTGGAATATGATGAGTATATCCTGAAGGAAAACTAATTTTCTTTGTTGCCCTTGTCATTTCCCTCTTCCCTGGTGGGCCGGGCAGTTTCTCTATACTAAAACCAGCGGCTTTCAACGCCCTGGTCACCGATCCTTTCACCGAATACGTAACGAGACGGGCTCCTTCTTTCATCGATTGATAGAACATACGGAAAATTTCTTCTGTCCACAATTCAGGTTGCACATCCGGCCCGAATGCGTCAAAAAAAACAAGATCATAATATTCATCCTGCAATTGAACCTTACATAGGTCTCCATGCATTTTATGAAGGGTAAAATGTTCAGATATACGGATATCCTGGTTCCATGGGGCATCATGGATTGCTTGAAAAACTTCTGCTTTCGCTGGATCCGTCTTTTCCGGGTAATTCAGCAAACTGACAAGGTGATCTTCAAGCGGGTATTTCTCAATCGCTGTATAATGGATAGACTTTCTTTCTTTTTCCGAGACCAGGTAAGTGAGAAAAGCATTTAACCCGGTTCCGAAGCCGGCTTCAAAGATACGCGCAGGAAAATTACGGATCTGTGCGTAACCTTCACGGATAAAGATATGCATGGATTCCTGCACGGCTCCATGGATGGAATGGTAATGCTCATTCAACTCAGGAATGAACAACGTTGTGGATCCGTCTGCCGTGATAACAACCTGAAAGGTCATAGACTCAATAGAGCGTTGGAAATCTCGCCGGACTGTAATTGTGCATCATCTCATAAATAATCTCAAACACATCTTCAGCATTGGGGTTGGAAAAATAATCGCCGTCGGTGCTGTAAGCAGGGCGGTGGTCATTGGCCGTAAGGGTACGGGGTTCGGCATCCAGATAATGGAAACCACCCTGTTCTTCAAGGACTTTCTGCATCATATATGCTGTAGCCCCTCCCGGAACATCTTCATCGAATAAAACGATCTTGTTTGTTTTTTTAAGAGATTCAAGAATGGTTTGATTACGGTCGAAAGGAAGCAAACTCTGTACATCGATCAGTTCGACAGAAATTCCGAAATCCTTCAACTGTTTAACGGCCTCCAGGGCGATCCTGACACATGCGCCATAGGTGACAATTGTGACATCCGTTCCTTTGGTAAGTTTTTCCGGGATGCCAACAGGGATTCTGTATTCTCCAATGTTTACTGGCATTTTCTCCTTAAGCCGGTATCCGTTCAGGGGTTCAATGATCAATGCCGGGTCATCGGAAGCCAGCATGGTGTTATAGAACCCGGCTGCCTGTGTCATGTTTCTCGGAACCAGCACGTAAATGCCGCGTATCGAATTGATGACCATGCTTAACGGCGATCCTGAATGCCAGATCCCTTCCAATCGATGGCCTCGTGTACTGATGATCAACGGGGATTTCTGACCTCCTTTGGTACGGTATTGAAGCGTTGCAAGGTCATCACTGAGTACCTGCAAACCATAAAGAAGGTAATCAAAATACTGGATCTCGGCAATCGGTCTGAGGCCCCGCATGGCAAGCCCGATCCCCTGTCCGATGATTGTGGCTTCCCGGATCCCGGTATCGGTGATCCTGAGGTCGCCATATTTGGCCTGTAATCCTTCTAGTGACTGGTTAACGCCTCCGATTTTTCCTACATCTTCTCCGAAAATCAATACATAAGGGTTCGTTGCAAAAATATGATCAAAATTGGCCTGCAAAACTTCACGACCGGTAACTACACGGGAATCCTCACGAATTTCGGGGAGAATCCCGGCCACGTTCATAGCGCTTTTTTCCGAGTTGCTGTATAGGTGTGAACTGTAACGTTCGGCATTAAGTTTCAGTTGCTCTTCCAGCCATTTGGAGAGATCGGCCTTCATGGGTTTCTTCACGCTGCAGTTTGTACAAACATCGCGCAGGATCTTTTTTCCGGAAGAAATGATATCCTTCCGGATGGGTTCGGTGATCTTCTGAAGATCATCAACGATGTTATCGATCCGTTGTTGCTTTTTGCAAGGGCAATGCGTCGTTTTGACCGTCCGGATGAGAAGTTCCCGTTCCTGTTTGATCGGGGCCTGGAAGTTTTTCCAGGCATGATCTCTGGCGTCCTTTACCGTTTTTACTGCTTCAGCTTCAATTTCATCCAATTCAATAGTACCGGCAATTTCGTTATCCAATATCCATTTTCGAAACTGTACGATACAATCGAATTCCTTTTCCCAATCAAGCTGCTCTTTCGTCTTATATCTTTCCTGAGATCCGGAGGTAGAATGGCCCTGAGGCTGTGTGAGGTCAGTGATGTGGAATAACACTGGAACATGGTTTTTCCGGCAAAGCCTGATACCTTTCTCATACATCCTGCAAAGAGCCGGATAATCCCATCCGTTTTCATGGAAGATCAGGAAACCGGGTTCTTTTTCCTTTTGTTCAAAACCTTTCAAAAGCTCGGAAATGTTTTCTTTGGTAGTTTGATATTTCTTAGGAACAGAAATTCCCCATCCATCGTCCCAGACCGAAATCGCCATGGGAACCTGCAATACCCCTGCGGCGTTGAGGGTCTCGAAAAAGTAGCCCTCCGAGGTGCTGGCATCGCCAATGGTTCCGAAAGCCACTTCATCTCCGTTATGCGAAAACCCGGAACAGGTTTTGAACCCGGGATTATTCCTGAATAATTTGGAAGCCAATGCAAGACCCAGTAAACGGGGCATCTGGCCGGCAGTAGGGGAGATGTCGGCAGATGAATTTTTCTGTTTTGTCAGATCTTTCCACTTTCCTTCCGGATCTAGGGAACGGGTGGCAAAATGGTTGTTCATCAACCGCCCCCCGTTTCCCGGGTTGGCTTTTAAATCAGTATCGCCATAAAGCTGGGCAAAAAATTCTTCCAAAGTGAACATCCCCGAAGCAAGCATGAATGTTTGGTCGCGGTAATATCCCGATCGCCAGTCGCCTTCCCTGAAGACCTTCGCCATCGCGATCTGTGCCACCTCTTTGCCATCTCCGAAAATTCCGAATTTGGCTTTTCCGGTGAGAACTTCCCTCCTGCCCAGCAAACTTGCCTGCCGGCTCTCACAGGCAATCTGATAATCATTCAGGACAACCGTCTTACGGGTTAATCCGGGATTACTCAACGACCTGATTTTATCAGTTTTCTCCGTGTTTTAAGAATTTAGTAGTTTTCTGTCTTTAATTCAAAGTAAGACATGGGATGATTACAAACCGGGCAATTATTCAGGGCTTTGGTTCCGAAATGAACATGTCCGCATTTGCGGCAGATCCAGAATACCTTTTCACCTTTTTCAAATACCTTGTTCTCTTCCAGGTTCTTCAATAGTTTCCGGAATCTATTGTCATGGCTTTCCTCAATCTTAACGATCAGTTTGAAAAGTGTAGCTACCTTTGGAAACCCTTCTTCAGCAGCAATCCTGGAAAATTCCGGGTATAGTTCAGTCCATTCTTCATGCTCTCCCGCTGCAGCTGCAGCCAGGTTTTCCGCTGTTGTTCCGATCTTTCCCCCCGGATAGGTAGCAGTAATCTCAACCGGTCCGCCTTCTAAACATTTGAAGAATAATTTTCCATGCTCTTCTTCATTTAACGCAGTTTCTGCAAACAGGGCAGCGATTTGTTCATATCCGTCCTTCTGTGCCTGCTTGGCGAAGAAAGTGTAACGGTTTTTTGCCTGAGATTCCCCGGCAAAGGCTTTCAACAGGTTCTTCTCCGTCTGTGTTCCTTTTATACTTTTTTCCATAGTTGTAAATTTTGATCAAAGATAAAAGGAAATTCCCATATTTCAATCACCCTTCCATCTCGACATATTCCTCTTTTCCCACTCCGCAAACCGGGCAGGTCCAGTCATCCGGCAGATCTTTAAACTTCGTCCCCGGGGGAAATCCGCGAATGGGGTCACCCTCTGCTTCATCATATAAATGGCCGCAAACCATACACCGATACTTCTTCATATTTCAGTTTTATAAAATACACAACCTCTTGAATAACTTTTCGCTCTTCGCTTTTCGCTTTTCGCTCTTCACTTTTCATTCCTGCATTCTGCATTCAGCATTCTGAATTCCTGCATTCATTCCTTTCCCTCTATCCAGTTCACAATTTTATCTGTCATTGGTGAAGTTCCCGGTGCAACCATTCCGGCAAGATGTCCGTTCTCATCGATCATGAATTTCTGAAAATTCCATTTCACCGGGGCATCCATGACTCCATTTTCTTCTTTAGAGGTCAGCCATTGATAGATCGGATCCTGATCCTTGCCCTTCACGGAGATTTTCGACATCATTGGGAAAGTAACACCGTAATTTTTTGTGCAGAATTCCCTGATCTGTGCGTTGGTGCCGGGTTCCTGGAAGAAAAAGTTATTTGCAGGAAAACCTATGATAGTAAATTTAGCTCCCCCGTATTTTTGATATAGTTGCTCAAGTTGTTCATATTGCGGAGTGTTGCCGCATTTGGATGCTGTATTGACAACCAGGACTTTCTTGCCTTTCAATGTGGAAAGATCAAAGGGTTGTCCGTCTAAAGTGGTCGTCTTGAAATCGTAGAACGATTTTGTGTTTTGTGAATTTGCCAGGATTGTCATGGTTAAAAAGCTTAAAATTAAAATGATGGTTTTCATTTGTTTATAATTTTGATTTTATTTCGGAATTTAAAAAATAACATTGCAAATATAAGGATTATTTGTGCTATTTAAAATAAATCTAAATTATTTTTTTGAAATATATCGATAAAGCCATTGCCCTGATCAGGACATTATAAGTCAGGAGAGAATGGATGATGACTTCAGTGGGTTTGATCTACTTCTCAGAAATGCTCGAAAACACCTAACCCGAATAACGCAAAATCATATTTAACGGGATCTTCCGCATCAAATTGCCGCAGGTTAGCAGTCAGTTCTTCAACGGCTTTCCAGTCGTTCTGGTTACGCATCAATAACCCGAGTTTCCGTGCAACATTTCCACTGTGTATATCCAACGGGCACATCAGGATTGAAGGGGGGATTTTTTTCCATAAACCAAAGTCGACGCCTTTGTGGTCGTTTCGGACCATCCACCGGAGGAACATGAATAACCGCTTGGCCGAAGCGCCCCTGGAAGGATCTGCGATGTGTTTTTCCGACCGTTGGGGATGATCAATTTCCAGGAAAGCAGACCGGAAACGACACATAGCTCCTTTGATCCCGGTTGAATCATCCGGAAGAAAAAGGGACTCAAGCCCTTCATGATTCTGATAAATATTTTTTAGGGATTCAAGGAAGAAGATACAATCTCTTCCGTTAAAGGTGCGATGATAAAATGATTCAAACCTTTCAGTTTCCGTTGGTACTGAAGAAAGAATGAATTCATAGGGTGAGTGATCCATTCTTTCGAGAAGTTTTTCCGCATCTTTAACAATACTCGGGCGGTTCCCCCAGGAGATTGTAGCCGTCAGAAAAGCAGCGATCTCAATATCCTCTTTCCGGGTGAAATGGTGAGGAACCGAGATCGGGTCGGTCTCAATAAATTCAGGGCGGTTGTACTGATCGTACTTTGCTTCGAGGAAATCAAACAATTCCTGATGCGATAATTCCATCGATTAATTCAATACATTCAGGGGCTTCAGCAAACCCTTCCCGATTTCGATTGCTTTTTCGTTGTCCGGGATCATCTTATGGTGCCGTGAAGGCAAGGATTTTTCAAGTCCTTTATGGATGAATTCGGGCGCAACTAACGGTTTTAGTTTAAGGAAACCACCCAGTACGATCATGTTAAAAACTTTCGAAAGACCCAGTTTCCCTGCTTCGTCTGTAGCATCGATGGAATAAATATTGATATCCTTGCGGGAAGGATGACGGGTGATGCCGTTCGGGTCATAAATAAGCAGTCCTCCGGGTTTGACGGCTTTCTCGAATTTGTCCATCGATTGCTGATTGAGAATAATCGCCGTATCAAAAGCATTTAAAATCGGCGAACTGATCCTCTCATCACTCACGATGACGGTCACATTGGCCGTGCCGCCTCTCATTTCAGGGCCGTAGGAAGGCATCCAGCTGACTTCCTTGTTCTGCATCACTCCTGAATAAGCAAGTATCTTTCCCATCGATAATACACCTTGCCCACCGAATCCTGCAATGATAATTTCTTCAGTCATAAGTTAAATTGTGAAATTGTGAAATAGCGAAATAGCGAAAATTAATCCTTTACCGTTTCGGCTTTTGGTGTGACAAGAACACCGTCAACCTTAATATCGCCCAAAGGATAGAACGGAAACATATTTTCTTCCATCCATTTGTTGGATTGTACCGGGGTCATTTTCCATCCGGAGTTACAGTTGGAAACCACTTCGATAAAGGAAATCCCGGTGTTATTCTTCTGGTTCTCAAAGGCTTTCCGGAGGGCTTTTTTTGTCTTACGTACAGCTGCCGGGGTATGAACTGCCTGGCGCGTTACATAATAAGTGCCCGGAAGCTGGGCTATCAGTTCGGTCATCTTTAGCGGGAATCCCATGATAGCGGTATCCCTTCCATAGGGAGAGGTCGATGAGCGCATATTGGGCAGAGTGGTGGGGGCCATTTGTCCTCCGGTCATCCCATAGATCCCGTTGTTAATAAAGATCATGGTAAAATGCTCTCCACGGTTGCATGCATGAATGGTTTCAGCGGTCCCGATAGCAGCCAGGTCACCGTCACCCTGGTAGGTGAAAACAAAACGGTCAGGCCACATCCTCTTGATAGCAGTTGCCAAGGCGGGAGCTCTTCCATGCGCAGCGCCGAGCATGTCGATATTCATGAAATCATAGGCAAGAACAGAACAACCTACCGGTGAAACGCCGATCGTTTTATCCTGGAGCCCCATCTCTTCAAGAGTTTCCATCAGCAGTCTGTGTACCACGCCATGGCCGCACCCGGGACAATAACTGAGTGGCCGGTCGACAAGAAGATCCGTTCTTTTGTAAACGATGTTTTCGTCCTTGCGTATATCAAGTTTTGCAAATTGTTCTTCCATATCAGCTTCCGATTATTTGTTTTTCCATAGCTCTTATCACTTCATCCGGAGCGGGGATGATACCGCCAAAGCGTCCATAATGTTCGATCTTCAGGGAACAGCCTGCAGCAAGTCTTACATCCTCGATCATCTGTCCGGCATTCATCTCAACTACGAGCATGCCTTTCACCTTCTTTGCAAGTTCTGCAATCTGTTTTACCGGGAAAGGATAAAGGGTAATGGGCCGGAACAATCCCACCTTGATTCCTTTCGCCCTGGCTAGATCGATCGATTTCTGGCAGATGCGTGCAGAAAGTCCGAATGCGACAAAGATGTATTCGGCATCTTCACAGGAGATCATCTCGTAACGGACTTCATCCTGTTCTATTTTCCTGTATTTCGCTTGTAGTTTCAGGTTGACTCTTTCCTGTCCGGCCGGATCAAGGTCGAGAGAAGTGATAATGACATGATCCCTGTTTTTCGGTTTCCCGGTGGCAGCCCAGGGACACTGGGCGATAAGTTCCACTTCCGTCCTGCGTGGGATAGGATCAAATAATTCCACTTTTTCCATCATCTGCCCGATGGCTCCATCGGACAGGATCATCGCAGGGGTCCTGTATTTAAAAGCAAGCTCAAATCCGAGCTTGGCAAAATCAGCCATTTCCTGAACAGAAGCAGGAGCAAGGACGATCATCTTGTAGTCGCCATGTCCGCCACCTTTTACTGCCTGAAAATAATCAGCCTGTGAAGGCTGGATGGTGCCAAGACCGGGACCGCCCCGTACAACATTCACAAGCAATGCAGGCAATTCAGCGCCGGCCATGTAACTGATACCTTCCTGCATGAGGCTGATACCGGGGCTTGACGAAGAGGTCATCACCATTTTCCCCGTTCCGCCTCCGCCATATAACATGTTGATAGCGGCAACTTCGCTTTCTGCCTGAAGCACAACCATTCCGGTTGTTTCATAGGGCTTCACTGCCATCAGGTATTCCATAACTTCTGACTGGGGTGTTATGGGGTATCCGAAATACCCGTCGCATCCGGCACGGATCGCTGCTTCTGCAACGGCCTCGTTACCTTTCATTAATCTGAGTTCACCCATTCGATATATGTTTTGATTTTGTTATTCGGTCGTTACCTTTGCCCTGTATACCGTAATCACTCCATCAGGACAAACAATAGCACAATTCATGCAACCCGTGCAATCGTTGTTTACTTTAACTGCATAATGATACCCTTTACCATTCACTTCCTTGGTCATCGCGATCACGGAAAAAGGGCAAGAAGCAATGCAAACTTCACAACCTTTGCATCGTTCTACATTAATAACGATGTCACCCTTGATTTTTGCCATAAATTTTTGAGATTTAAACTGTATTATCGGAATCGATAGCACGAAATTACAGAAAATTTCCAGAACAACAGGTGAATATTGACCTGTTTTTTAAGGAAAAACTGTCAATTTAGAACCGGTTTAATTTAGAGAACGGATGGCGGATGTCAGAGGTCGGAAGATTGAAGATCGAGGATGGAGAATTGAGATTTGAGAATTGAGATTTGAGAATGGTTGGTATATATTACAATCAGACCTCAGACCCCTGACTTCCGATCTCCATCTTCCATCCAGAATCCAGCATCCAGCATCGAGCATCAAGAATGCTGTTCATTGAACTTTTTCAACCGGTACTCCAGTGCAGGGAATTGTTCCCGCTTGACAAGGGAAACACAAGCTCGTATCCCCTCGGTACGCTGGCTCCCCGTGATGGAAAGCGCAATAGCGCTGATCCCGTAATACAAAAGTTCTTCAAGGAGCTGCTCCCCGGTAAATCCCGGGTAGGCAAAAGTGAAGTAGAATCCGTCGGCGATCGGAACTCCTTCATCCTGGTCGTAAACAATATGAAAACCATTGTCAATAAAAAGCTTCTTCATGATCTTCGCTTTCTTGCCATACTCCCTAACGACTTCGATAAAATTATATGTACCGTCATTCACCGCTTTGAACATTGCTGCCAGTGCATATTGAGCAGAATGGCTTGTGCCGGCGCTTAATGCGTATATGGTTCCGTATATCATGGCCCTCCCGAAAATATCGGTCGTGTAAAACCTCAGCAGATCAGGCATTTTTGAATGAAAGATTTTGTTGGAGATAATCATGCAGGATACCCGCTGACCAGCATAACTGAAAGCCTTTGAACTTGAGATCATCAGGATGTAGTTTTCCGTATACTTGGCAACCGTAGGCTGGAAAGGAGGAACACCCGGTTTGGAATAATCCTTCCTGAAATCCATCCCGAAATAAGCAAGATCCTCCAGGATGACAACATTGTATTTATTGGCAAGGTCGCCAATGATCTTCAATTCGTGATCGGTGAAACAGATCCAGGATGGATTGTTCGGGTTGGAATACAATACTGAATGAATATTCCCTTTCGAAAAACAGGATTCAAGCTTATCCCTCAATTTTTCACCGCGGAAATCATAAACATCAAATGACTCGAACTTTTGCCCGAGCACGATGTGCTGCTGATGATGAACCGGGAACCCGGGATCGATCAGCAACGTAGTATCCCGCTCTTTATTGATTCTCGACAACGTTAAAAAAGCTGCGAATCCACCCTGCATCGAACCTACCGTGGGGACACAACAGGCTTCATCCACGTCAATATCCAGGAATAGTTTAACAAATCGCGCTGCTTCCCTTTTCAGCGGAGGAATGCCTTCAATGTCCGGATAGATTGCAGCAACTCCCGACTTTAATGCCTCAATTTCCGCATTGATCCCGACCTTGGGCGGAACCAGTCCGGGAACCCCCATCTCCATCCTGACAAACTGGTCGCCGGTTTCTTTTTCAATATTATTGATCAACCGCTTTATCTCACGGATGGAAGCTCTGCCAATGTTCTGAATATTGCTTTCACGAATATGCCTGCTGACAATATCGTAATTTATGGGAGTATCTTTCATGATTAGCAGGAATAAGAGGTGGTAAAAAAATTCTTTGAACAAAATTGAAAATATTCTGCGAATTGTGCAACCTTTTTATATTGCAGAAACAGATATTTATGCGAATTTATTAACATTTCCTCAGAAAACGGGACAGAAGGAGAGGTGAATAGCAAAAGGTGAGAGGGTATGTGTTAAGACATTTCGTGCTTCTGCTAATCTTGTAAAACAAGGTCAAAATGGTGTTTCAGTGCCGATGTAACATTTTATCCTGTGATCCCAGAACACCGACTGAATATAAGAAAGGGATTCTTTTAGCGGGGATGTGAAATCCTCTGTATAATAGCTCTTCCCGAGTAAATTATATTTTTCTCTTCCCATGTGATGCAAAGGCAGAATGTTGATTTCATCTTTTCCAAGGGAATTCAGAAAACCTGATAACTGTCGGATATGTTCAACATCATCGTTGTACCCGGGAATCACAGGCATCCGAAAAACCAGCCTGCCGGTAAAATTCGTTGCAAGATTACTGGCATTCTCCAGGATCATCTTGTTTCCCGTACCGGTCAAAGCAAGATGTCTGGAGTCATCCATGTGCTTGATGTCGTAAAAGACCCAGTCGAGGTATTCCAGGGAAGGTTCAATGTTTTTCCAGGCAAAATTTCCGCATGTCTCAACCGCTGTATGAATATAGGATTGGTGGCACCGTTGTAAAAGTGCTTTAACAAAAAGTGGTTGCAGAAAAGGTTCTCCTCCGGTAAGTGTAATGCCCCCTGCGATTCCCCAATACTGACGGTCACGCTGAATTTTTTTCATTAATTCGTCCCCGGAGATCTTGTATCCTCCGATTTTCAGGGCACCGGTGCAACAGGCTTGAGCACATTCGTAGGTGACACAATCACGGCAATGGTTTTTGTCAAAATGAAGATCGTTATCAACAGCTATGATAGCTTGTTTCCTGCAAGCTTCAATACAGAGGTTATCGAAAATGCATTTTGATGAATTGTAAAGGGGTTCAGGAAAATTATACAGACCTTCAGGATTGGAACACCAGCTGCATTGTAATGAACATCCTTTCAGGAAAATTAACGTCCTGCATCCGGGGCCGTCATGAATAGAAAAACCCTGGATATCGAAAATATAACCGTCGGTCAGTTTTGTTGAAACCATTCAAATCCCGCACATTTGGAAGCATTCATATCAGGGTAAGCGATGGTTTCCCCGAGGCAGCTTCCCAGAAACTCCTTTTCAGCCTTGTATTTCCGGCAAAACTTACACTTGGGCAGTCGTTCAAATTTAATACACGACAGGTCATCCGGACCAATGTTGGTCTTTTCGATCTTGCAGATGCCTTTAAAAACATCTACAGGAAGGTAATATTTGCAATCTTTACAATTATTTTCCATGGTTTCCGTGGATGTTACAATTCTTCATATTCTGTTCGTGAGATCACTTCATCCTGGATCTGTTTCCCGAGTTCAACCCAGTATTGGGTAAAACCTGCAACCCTTACGAGGAGGCTTCTGAATTTATCCGGTTCGGCCTGGGCCTCTTTCAGCATCCTCGTATCAACGATATTGAACTGGACATGAAATCCTCCTTTCCGCATATAGGCCCGGATCAGCTCGAGAAACTTACGGGATCCTTCTCTTCCTTTTACGACAGAAGGATGGATCTTCATATTCATCTGGGAGTTCTGCGAAAGCGAATGGTTCCAGCAGGAGGCAGATTCAAAAAGGGCATATGGACCATTTTTATCCGTTCCGGGGAAAGCCGACATGGAACCATCTGAAAAAGTGGTGCCACTGAGCCGCCCGTCGGGCGATGCCAGCGTTACTGCTCCCATCGGACCATGCGTGGAAACTGAGATCTGGCAAGAGTAGAGCGGTTGATCATACAGTGACCGGAATTCATGCGTCATCCTGCAAAACCAGTTTTCCCAGTCGGCCATGATCTGGTCAACATATTGATCATCATTACCGAATTTGGGTGCGCTGAGTCCCGCCTTATGGATCTGTTTCCATTTATGGTACTCTTTCGTTGCCACCTGGTCGATCAGTGAATAGGAACCGGTTTCCTGGGCTGTCTTAAATCCGAAATTCGCAAGGATGGCATTCCGGAATTCAGCCAGGGAATATTTTTTATCATCGTACACATTTTTCTTAAGGGATGCCAGTGAATTCACTAGGTTTGCCGTTCCGCAGGATTCCACATTGAAGGTCGAGTTAAACCGGCTTCCCATCTGTCCGATATCCTTGCCTTTTTTCAGGCAATCCGGCTTAAGCATGGAATTTATCAGCGATGGAGAGATCTTCCGCCAGGCATCGTGCTGGATATTGTTGGTAAGGGTGAGAATATGAACGGCACGATGAAAATAATCTTTATATGCACCCCAGAGTTCTTCATACGACTCCAGCGCAAATCCATGGGAGGGGAAGATCCGTTCACCACTGCGCATGTCGAGACCATCGAAAAGTGTTACTTCCAGTAATTTGGGCAGTGATAGAAAGTGGACGCCAACACTGGTTGCCGGTGCAGAACCCCCGGGGATCCAATGGATCTCTCCATCTAGTTCGAGCGGCATCCAGCTTCCGGGGGAAGTTTCAAGGCATCCGCCGATCGACCAGGCACGGGCTTCCTCTGACTGCATGCCTTCATGCCCGTAATTGTTGAGCAGGAATTCCATGGCAACCTGGTTGTTGACCCATGCAGGATATCCGGTTCCGATCTTAGTACATTCAATTCCTTTTAAAAGAAATTCTTCCGGAAGCTTTTCATCATAAAGAAGGGAAAGGGTAGGTTGGGGAGTATCGCAGGTGATCCCAGCTTCCATAATTAACATCTCAAGCTCATTGGCAGCCTGGGTTCCATCCTTTTTCAAACCGCCGATACAGAGGTTGTTGAAGGTATTTCCCGAAAGAACACCACCCACAACGCCCATCGAGGCAAAACAATCAATCTCAGTAAATTTGATCCGCATGCATTCCAGCAATTCAAGTGTCTTTTCACGGTCAATGAGGCCTTTATCCATATCCCTTTTCCAGTAGGGATATAGTACCTGACCGACACGACCCGGGGAGAGTCCCGAGATGGCATCTTCGTTTAAAACTGCGGTTTGGAAAATCCATATCATCTGCAGGGCGTCATGAAAGCTGCCTGGACGGCTGGTGGAAAGCCATTCGAGGCGTCCGGCGATTTCATCGTACTCCAGTTTCTGTTTTTCGTCTTTTTCGAGAGAGGACAGGAATCTTGCTTCTTCGGCATGATTGAGGATCCAGCTTTGCAATCCCTGTAACATCAGGATCACTGCCTGGAAAAAATAGATACGATCCATGTCGGGTGTGCCGGCGGTTTCTGCAATTCCTTCCTCGCAGATCCGGATGATCCCATTGATCCCATATTGCAAGGGATAATAAAAGTTAATGACCTCGCGTCCCTGAGGAAGAGTATATCCCGAATCGAACATACAGATCACCGAACGCATGAGCGCTTCTTTTTCTTTGTATCCCGGAACCAGCTGTTCATATTTATGGCCGATGTCGTCCACCGATTTATCTTTCCATTTTTTTGCAATCTCCATCAGGATCGGTAATTCTTCCTTTCTGAGGCCGAATTTACCTGCAATAGAGATTACATTTCCGCTGCTTTTTATGACGTTCCCACCACCCTTTCCAACCGTTGTAAAGCTGTCGGCTGTCAGTTTCCCTGCCTCCATGGCTTCCTTGTACAATTCATCTTCAGCAGCCATAAAGAAGGCTTCGGAGAGCCAGGGCATAGGGTAGGAACCCCTCAGGTATGCGGCTTTTCCCATTACAAGCAATTCGCCGGGATAGATTACCGGTGTAAGATGTTCGAACCCCGATTTCATTGCTTCTCCCCTGCGAACAATTGGGATTTCACCTTCCAGTTCTTCCCACCTGCGGGTGTACCAATAAGGAAACTCGACAGAAGCAGATGATTTTGCTTCGAAGTAACGTTCACGGGCATTATTTGCACGCAACCCGGGAGAGCGCTTGGTTTCCCGGTTTTCAATGCTTTCGGAAGGTTTCTGGCCGTAATAATTGATGGCTTCTTTTGGATTTGATTCAGGTAGTTTCATGCTGTAGGATTACACAACAAATATACAAAATATGCCATGTGTATCCCAGAAGAAAAATTAATATTCATAATCCAGCACAATTTTTTTTGCCGAATACTTTTTGTTGAATATAATAAAGGCTTGGTGATCGGGATGAACCTGGTAGGCTTTAAGATCTTCCTTTGAGGAAAATGAAGCATTGATCACCAGGTCATAGGCAGCATCATCGATGGTAAAATTGATGCCCACCTCAAATTCCAGTATTACCGGGATCTTTTTTTTCATGGTGAGCAATTCTGCACGGACGGTTTCAGCTGCTTTTATCTTCTCTCCCGGCGTGCTGAATTCCCGGAGTTTGAACATAACGAGATGTCGGATCATGATGGGTGATGTTAGTGTTTTAATATGCTATTCGTTCTTTTGGTGGAAGAACTAATTGAAAGATGGGTCGGTCGGAAAGTTGGCCCAAAGGGCATAATCCTTGCCCATGTTCCTGAGGTGTGTACGCCAGAGATTTTCAGGGTTCGGATGAATCACCTCTGCAACGGTAGTTTGGGATAGGATCCATGATTTTTCGCTGATCTCACGGTCAAGCTGTGCAGCATCCCATCCGGCATAGCCTACATAAAAACGGATATCATTTTCGGTAATCTCGTGCAGGTTGATCATCTCCCGGATGGTTTCAATATCCCCTCCCCAATATAATCCTTTCATGATCTCAAGGCTGTCTTTAATTTCGGGTTGGGTATGAAGAAAGAAAATACTATCGGTATTAACCGGCCCTCCAAGGTAAACCGGCGCATCGAATTCAGGAAAGTCCTTCAGGATGTCATTCAATTGGGCTTCAATGGGTTTATTGATAATGATTCCGAACGAACCCTCTTCGTTATGCTCTGCCAACAACACAATGGCTTGCCGGAAGTAAAAATCCCGCAAGGATGGCTCAGAAATCAGGATGATGCCTTGTTTTGGTTTTATAATGTGCTTTTTCATTATTCGTCGTAAATTAGTACTTTTGTCCTCGCACAAAAGCAAAAGTAATACCATTTCATGCCAAAAAACAACAACAAGGAAAAATTTCATAAACTGCGGGCCGAATATCCTTTTTTGGCTTTTGATGGATATAATTATCAATACTCAGATAAAGGATTACGGGTGCAATTCCATTTCTCCCTCTCGGATAAATATGTTTTTCATCCTACGATGACAATTCCGGCAAAGGATTTTTTTATTTCCGGTAATATCAATGAATCCTTTCTTGAGAATATTCTTTTTCAGATCGGGATGGTGGAATCCATCAGTTACTGGAAAGCTGCTTGTCCGCCGAAACTGATCATCCGTGGCCATACGCTTTCACAGGAGCAGGTAAACTGGTGGAAAAAATTATTTTATAACGGTCTGGGAGAATTTTTATACCTGAACGCAATATCGGTGAACCCTGAAGATTTTATTCAGATCGAAAGTGAACCGGGACAAGAGTTTCAGCCATTTTCCCTTCAACTTGAGAATACCGCAATCGTTCCCGTTGGGGGCGGCAAAGATTCGGTAGTTACTCTTGAGATCCTGGGCAACGACAATGGGAACATCCCGCTGATCCTTAACCCGAGGGATGCAAGCAAGGGAACTGTAATGAAAATGGGGCTTTATTATGATTCGATCGTAGAGGTACAACGAACCATTGACCCGGTTCTTCTTGAGCTGAATGCAAAAGGATTCCTGAATGGCCATACGCCTTTTTCTGCATTGCTGGCATTTGTATCGGTCTTAGCAGCAGGGTTATCCGGAAAAAAATACATTGCATTATCGAATGAGTCGAGTGCCAATGAATCGACGGTAAAAGGATTGGAGATCAATCACCAATATTCAAAATCAGTAGAGTTTGAGGAAGACTTGCGGTACTATTTGAACCATTTCATCACGCCTGATATCGAGTATTTCAGTTTCCTTAGGCCGTTGAATGAGTTGCAGATATCCCGGTTATTTTCGGAATTCCCGAAGTATTTAGATGTTTTTAAAAGCTGCAATGTCGGAAGTAAAACCGATACCTGGTGCGGGAGTTGCGCCAAATGCCTTTTTACGTATGTCATTCTTTCGCCCTTTGTTTCTCAGGAGAAGCTGGAATCGGTTTTCGGGAAGAACCTTTTGAAGGATGTGGATCTCTGGCCTCTTCTCCGCCAGCTATCAGGAATGACAGGCTCAAAACCTTTTGATTGTATCGGAACTGTAGATGAGGTAAATGCAGCGCTTCAGATGACCATAAACACGATTCCTGAAACCGGCTTGCCGGAATTGCTGAAGCTTTATAAAGACTCAGAAATGTATTCGCGGTACAGGAATTTTGATGCCGGTGCCCTCCTGCATTCCTTTAATGAAAATCATTTCCTTCCGAAAGAATTTGAGACACTGTTAAGGTCGAAAATCTATGCTTGATCTGATCAGGACAAAACTGGAGGGCAAGAAGGTTCTTCTCCTTGGGTTTGGGCGGGAAGGTCAATCAAGTTACCGATTGATACGGCGCGTCTTGCCGGAACTTCAACTTACAATAGCCGATGTCGATGAATCGGTTCGTGAAAATGAATTGCTGAAAGGGGATCATTATGTGGATTTCCATTTAGGTGAAGGTTACCTGGAAGGATTGAATACCTTCGGCCGGATCCTGAAATCACCCGGTATTTCTTTAAAGGACATTTCATACAGTTTTGATCCATCATCGATTATTTCACAAACGGATCTGTTCCTCCGGCGGTTTTCCCGCCAGGTAATTGGGGTTACCGGAACCAAAGGAAAAAGTTCAACCGCAACCCTGATCCATCATATTCTGAAACTGGCGGAGAAAGAATCACTTTTGATGGGAAATATCGGCCGACCGGCATTTGATGTCGTGGATGAAGTCGGCCCTGTGACAAACCTGGTCTTTGAATTGTCGTCGCATCAGCTTGAATATATCAACTGTTCGCCTCACATCGCAGTGATGTTAAATCTTTACCAGGAACATCTTGATGCATACCGTTCATTCCATGATTACCAGGTTGCAAAAATGAACATTGCGAAATACCAGGTGCCGGGTGACTATTTCTTTTTCAATAACGATGATGAAAGGATCAGGAAGCTGATATCAACAATGGATCTTCCCGGACATTTTCTAACATTTTCATTTCATGACGGATTGTCTGAAGGTTGCTATATACAGAACGGCCGGATTGTTTATTCCTATGGAGGACAAACGGAAAATATTTTCGATCTCAACCGGGAAATTAAATTGAAAGGCGACCACAACCTCATGAACATAATGGCCGCGGCCGGTGTGTGTAAACAACTGGGTATTGACGGTAAGATCATTGCAGAAGGAATTTCCTCGTTCAGGGGCCTGGAGCACCGGATTGAATATGTAGGTGAGTATAACGAAATTCATTTCTATAACGATTCCATTGCTACGGTCCCGGAAGCTTGCATGGAAGCAGTGAAAGCGATTAGCAACGTGGATACTCTGATCCTTGGAGGGTTTGACCGTGGGATCGATTATTCAGGGCTGGCAAAGTTCCTGTCAACATCCGGGGTAAGAAACCTGATCTTCACCGGGGAAGCCGGCAGACGGATCCTGCATGAGATCAGGGATATTAAGAACCCCGGGCAAACGTTGTTCTTATTGTCACGGTTTGATGAATTCATCGAGGTTGTCCTGAACGTTACCAGGAAGGGGTCCATCTGCTTGCTATCGCCGGCTGCTGCCAGTTATGATGAATTCCGGAATTTTGAGATGAGGGGGAAGAGGTTTAAGGAACTGGTCATGAGAATGAAGAATGAAGAATGAAGAATTTCTAAGTGTTAGGCGTAAGTTTGATATATTGACTTATACCCTAATCTGTTTCTGTTTATCAATAAGTCCTGGCGCAAGCACATTCGCACAGAATAAGGAATTTGAGGAGTCTGTGAGATCTTACATCGCAACTTACCGGGAAATTGCGGTTAAGGAGATGATGGAATATCGCATTCCTGCCAGTATCACCCTTGCCCAGGGAATTTATGAATCCAATGCCGGGAGAAGCCGGTTATCCTTAGAAGCAAACAATCATTTCGGAATTAAATGCCATAAGGATTGGATGGGGAAGACATTTTCCCAGGATGACGAAACCCAAAACGAATGTTTCCGGAAATACACTAACCCTGAAGAATCATTCAGGGACCACTCTATTTACCTATCCCAGCATGACCGTTATAAACCCCTTTTCAATCTTGATATTTCCGATTACAAAGGCTGGGCAAATGGCCTTAAAACCTGCGGATATGCAACCAATCCGCAATATGCCGACCACCTGATCAAGACGATCGAATATTACCAGTTATACCAACTCGATGTCACAGATTTTTCTCTTGTTTTCAATGATTCCGTCGCACAATCACGGGATTCGGTCCGGACAATTGGGCTGAATGCAAAATTTGATCTGTTTGCCGAAGGCCCAGGAAAGAGAATGGTGTATTTAAACAATGGCCTTCAGTTTATTATCTTCCGGAAAAATGATAATATAAAAAATGTCGCAAAGGCATTTCATGTAACCGAACGAAAGATCCGGAAGTTCAATGACATGAAAAAAAATGCACCTTTGGTCCCCGGCCAGATGGTTTATCTTGAACCTAAAAAACGGAAAGGAGCCATTTCACAGCATGTTGTGAAACCCGGAGAAACCCTGTACACCATATCCCAGTCCTATGGGATAGAGCTAAGCCAGCTTTATAAAATTAATAAGTTGAAGACCGGCCATCCGGTAAATCAAGGCCAGAAAGTCTTACTGCGGTAATGAATAACTCTTCAGGTTTTTCCCAGCCCCGATCAATAGTCTAAGTCCCGGATCCGTCCCAAGATTTCCGATTGTAAATAGAGTATTGCCCCTAATGCCCGGAAGGATATCGATCAGGCCGTTGATGCCGAAAATGTAGATCTCATTTGCAGAACCAGAAACGGCGGCGATTCTTTTCTTACCCCCGGGCAATTCTATGACATAAGGAGCGACCGTGATGTCTCTGCGGAAGATATAACTGTAGATCAGCTTATAAAAACGGTTATAGAAATAGATCCTGTTGCGGTCATAGAAAATGAATTCACAGGAGCCATCGTTGTTGAGGTCTTCGTATAGGAACACATGGCTGTTGGAGAAGATGTTGAAGGTTGCTTCCGAGGTCCTTCCGCTTTCCTGAAAATACAAAACTTTACCGCTGGGGTCTGTGGTGAGGAAGAGTCCTTTGCGGTTGGTTTTGTTTATATAAAATTTATTGTTTATGGAAACTCTCATGTTCTTCCCCGATTTCATGAGGGGTTTTCCTTTTCTGTCGGTAACAAGCAGGTGTCCATTTTTACCGGTAATAAAGATAAAATCCTTGTTCCCGCTATGAAGAACTTGTACCGGCTGGTTGATCCCCTCATTCAATCCCGGTTCAGGCCAGTTCAATAAGGTTTTTCCGTCGATACCAAAGGCATGTACTTTTTTGTCGGCCAAGGGGATGAATATCCTGGACTCTTTGTTCTTGCCCATCTCGGAGAGCGTGAGGCCTCCGGTAGCCCGGGCCGGGAGTTTCGCAGGATATCCTGTAATATACTTTCCATCGGAATGAATAAGGTGTAATTGACTTTCTGTATTAAAAAGGAAGCAGGAACTATCGGCACCTTTCAGATAAATTTCCTGAGGTAAACCCAGGGGTTTCCCGGATACCGCTACTTTCCACGAAATGTTTCCGGCAGAATCAATCAGATAAAGATGATTGGCCAGGTCGAACGCAAGAACGGCCTTTGGCCCATGCCTGCTGATTTTTACAGATTGAGGCATACCGGTAACCAGGGTATCCAATGCTGCCTGCCACTCAAGCGGTCCCTGCGTATCCGAGGTGGGATTGTAGTGGATAAAAAGGCTGGTATAGAAGATGTTCCCTTTGCAGGTAAATTGCAAGGCGATGGATTCAAATTTCTTCAGAGAGTCAAAAACGGATTCAACCTGTGCATTCAATTCGTCACTGAAAGTAGTCCTGAGTGTTGGATGGGACCGTGCAGTATTGAAATAGTAAAACACATTGGTTTGGTCAGAAATATTTTCACTTACGGCCTGGAAAGTTTTATCCTTCTCCAGGACTTTCTCATAGGAATAATGATCGATGAGGTCTTTCAAGGCCAGCAAATCATTTCCGAAAATGACGTAATCGCCCAGGAAGGCATAGCAGGTGGTATGAATATCGCTGAAGACCATACCGAAGAGTCCGGGAACCAGCTCAGGAAAAGGCAGAAACCGGATTGACACATTGTGATAGGAGACGGAATCTTTCTTTTTCGGGAACAATTTACCAAGTTCAGCGAGCAGGCTGTCGGCAAGCTTTTTATCGTTGACTTTTGCGATGGCATAAGGATCTTCCCGCATGGTTTCAGGGTTATTCAGAGCCCTTGCCATGCAGAGTTCTGACCCCATCCATGGGAGAATATAATCTTTCACGACAACCTGTTCCCGTGTTTCAAAGTCTTGAAATCCCTGGTAAGTGTCGAAATAGCCTGTGTTTTTAGAAGTAAAGGATTGAAAGTTCCGGTAAAAATCGCCGATGTTGTTAAATCCCAGCCAGGTGAAACGGGAGATATTATCGGGAAGAATGCCCATCATGCCGGTTTTTTGTGGTGACTGTCCTGAAAAGACCCCCAGGTATTGAGAGCCGGTATCTGCAATGGTGGTGAACCCGTCAATCAGCATCTCATCTTTTTTCAGGATGACATCCAGTCCGCTCCAATCGGCAAACCAGCTTACCTTATATGCTTTATTCTGCTGGTCGGGCTGGAGCAGGTTTGAAATGAAAGACCGGATCAGGCGATAATTTATATAGATGTTGGCATCCACTTTTTTTCCGGTAGTAGTTTTCACTTTTTGAAAGCCTGATCCGGCCAACGATGGAATATTAAGGTATAACTGATCGATGGCTTTGGTCACCAGTTCGGGATGGCAGCTTCCCATGAAAACGCCCTTTCTTACCGCGAAATAAAAAGGTTCGCGGGTGCCTTTCAGGATTACTCGTACCAGGTTTGCAGAACCGTATTGGTTTTTCAGAATGCTGATCTTCCCCTTGAAATTGTCTTCCAGAAATCCCGTAATAAGGTCTTCACCATTTTTTCCCGGGATTGAGCTAATGAAAAGGAATCCATAAGACGACCGGGTCACCATCGTCATAGCCAGATACAGGGGGTATTTTTTTGTTACCAGAAAGAGTTCATTGTTGGTTTTCAAGAGGGAATCAATTTTCCGAAAATCGTTTTTAATGGAAGAGAAATAAGGAATTACCGTTAATTCTTTCCAGAGAAGGTTCTGGCTGATGAGATCCCGTGAAAGTTCAGAAGGCCGGTTCAACTGGATGATCAGTGCAGTATTTTCCGAAATCGCTTTCAGAGGTGACTCGTTTTGTCCGGGAAGCTTCTGATAGAGTATCCAGGAGAGGTATCCAAGACCGGTAATCAGTATGATAATGATGAGAATAATGACGGTCAGTTTGAAATGCCGCATGAAGTCGTTTTCTATAAAAATTAAGAGATCAAAAGTAGATGTAAATTGAAAGCAATCAGGAAAAATCTTCTAAATAAGTTAACAACAAGTTGTTAATTATGAATTATGAGGGTGAATTATGAATCTTGAATAAATTGAAGATTTTTTCAATATTAGGATATGAAATGTTGGAATTAATTTCAAATTTCAAACTCATAATTCATAATTAATTGGAAGTTTGAGTTGTCCGAAAAGGTTATAGCTTTTGCGATGATAGGGTGAGATCCCATGTTCAAACAAACCTTCCCTGTGTTTTCTGCAAGGATATCCTTTATTGTTAAACCAATCGTACATTGGAAATTCCTTGTCCAGTTTTCTCATAAACTCGTCCCGATAAGTCTTCGCTAGAACAGAAGCAGCCGCAATGGAAAGATATTTTGCATCTCCTTTCACAATGCAATGATGGGGAATTCCGGGATAGGGATGAAAACGGTTTCCATCGATGAGAAGAAGTTGCGGGGCTGGGTGCAATTCAGCGATGGCTTTGTGCATGGAAAGGATGGATGCATTCAGGATGTTGATCTTGTCGATTTCAGGAGCATCAACGCTGGCAACGGCCCATGCGATTGCTTCGGATTCGATAAGGCAGCGGAGTTCATCGCGCTGACGGGGGGTAAGCATTTTAGAATCATTGAGGATCTCATTCCTGAATTTCTTTGGCAGGATCACTGCGGCAGCGAATACAGGACCAGCTAGGCAACCCCTTCCGGCTTCATCGCAGCCTGCTTCGATAGATTCAGGAGAGTAATGACTTTTCAGCATAGGTTAACCAGATTCGTGTTATAACAATCCCGACAGCAGATTATTCAATAATAAAATAACCAGGATTCCAACAAAAATCAGTTCCTGCCAGAAGCTTTTCCTGATTTTCAGCAGGTACACACTCAACAATCCGGATAAGGTGATAAATGAGATCAGCAAGTGGTATTTTAGCAGGCTGGCGGAAAAGAATATGGAAAGTACCATTACAGGTATCAGCCAGATCAGGAGGATCGTTTTTTTTCTGATCTCAATGGTTTTTTCCGATAACCTTGAAAGCCCGGTGACCAGTCCGAAAACCAGCAGGACGAGAATAATGCCGCTCAGAATGAGAAAAGTCGGTTCCCGGAATGGGGCCAGGTCGAAAGAGATCATAAAAAAATGCTGATATTCATAGGCTTTGAGCATCCATTCATCAAACCAGAAATAGTACACTGACAAAAAGATATATGGCGTTACCAACCCAATGAAGGAACCGATCCATTCATGCCAGTCGATGTTCCTGAAGATGATGAATGAGATCAAAAGGAAGAAGAAAAATAGTATAAATGGCAGATAGAATAACGAGGCGATACCGATCAGGAATCCTGCAACATAGGTAAGTTCGAGCGATTCCGATTTGCTGTAGGATTTGTAAAGTCGTTCGAGGATCATCAGCAGGATGAGTGTAGCAATGCTTAGCTGGTGCAATGTAAGCAGGAAGGGGAAATAACTCATCAATGCAATAAAGAGCAGGGCAGAAAGGGATGAATTTTTCAGAACAACTTCATTTTGTGTCAACAACCGGTTTAACAGGAAAGCGGACAGGAGTGTCAGGATGAACCCGATGATACAAGCTGCATGCGGTAATCCATGGAGCAGGGTGTAGATCAATTTATAGAGTGGAACCGGGCCATCGGGCGCCGGCATAGCAGGTGGTTCAAAAAACGCATGGCTCCATAAAAGGATGCCAATGATCCCGATCACGATGTACTGCATAGGGAAGCAGGAGCGGAAGAAGCGGAGGAACATGGTGGGGTTAGATTCTAGGTTGTGGGTACTGGGTGTTAAGTATTAAGTATTAAGTGATGGAGTGATGAAGTGATGGGATGATATTGTTTTTCATTCTTCATTTTTCATTCTTCATTGGGTCTTATAGATCAAAACCGATATCCTTTCGGTATTGCTTTCCTTCAAATTCAATTTTCGCCGCATTTCTGTATGATGCACTGAGTGCTTCCTTCATCGAATTTCCGAAAGAAGTGACAGCGATCACCCTTCCCCCGTTTGTAATAATATTTCCTGATGCAGCATCCGTTTTTGTGCCGGCATGAAAAAGGATACTGTCTTTTACCGTTTCCTGTCCGGTAATCACTTTTCCTTTTTCATATTGATCCGGATAACCTTTGGAGACTAGCATCACCGTGCCCGTAAACCGTGGATCGGTATAGATCACTTCTTTCTCCAATTGCTGCGATGAAACTGCCTGGAAAAGATCAACCAGGTCGTTTTGTATCCGCGGGATGACTGATTCCGCTTCGGGGTCGCCCATCCTGCAATTGTACTCGATAACAAAAGGATCTCCTTCTACTTTTATCAATCCGAAGAAAATAAATCCCCGGTAATCGATGTGTTCGCTTTTTAAACCTTCAATGGTAGGAATGATGATCCTGTTTTCTACCTTGTTCATGAATTGTTTATTGGCGAATGATACAGGAGAAACCGAACCCATGCCACCGGTGTTGGGGCCTGTATCGCCTTCCCCGATTTTCTTATAATCTTTGGCTTCCGGAAGGATCTTGTAGGTTTTACCGTCGCTGAGGACGAACACAGAAAGTTCGATCCCTTTCAGAAATTCTTCAATAACCACACGGGCCGATGCAGCTCCGAATTTCGATTCAATTAGCATGGAATGCAGCTCCAGTAGTGCTTCATCCGCTGCATGGCAGATCACAACTCCTTTCCCGGCGGCCAGCCCATCAGCTTTTAATACATAAGGAGGACGGGCACGGTTGATGTATGCAATTCCTTCATCCAGGTTATCTTTCGTAAAGGTTTTGTATGCAGCCGTAGGGATACCGTGCCGGCTCATAAACTGCTTGCCGAATTCCTTGGATCCTTCGAGCATGGCGGCCTGTTTGACAGGGCCGATGACCGGGATATTTTTCAGCTGTTCATCTTCAAGAAAATAATCATGAATTCCATTTACCAGGGGATCTTCGGGTCCCACGATGACCATACCGATCTTGTTTTCAGGTACAAATTGCCGGATTGAGGGAAAGTCATTGGGGGAGAGGGGTACATTTTTACCGATAGTTGATGTTCCTGCATTTCCGGGTGCTATGAATAGGTTGTTCACCTTCGGGCTCTTTGACAATTTCCATCCGATGGCGTGTTCTCTGCCCCCGGAACCAAGCAAGAGTATATTCATGGGATTCAGCTTGATTTTATGGCTTTTTCGATCGATCCCCAAAGCAGGTCTGCGGTTCTCTGCCAGGTAAATTCATTTTTCCGGTCCTGGCCCTTCCGGATCAGATCTTTCCGAAGGCTTTCATCTTCTGCTAGTTTTTTCATCGCCCCGGCAATGGAAACAGGCTGGAATGGGTCCACCAGCAATGCAGCATCCCCGGCAACTTCCGGCATGGAGGTTACATTGGAGGTAATGACCGGAACACCGCACCGGAAAGCTTCCACGATGGGAATCCCAAATCCTTCAAAATAGGAAACATAGGTAAGGGCCAGGGAGGCGCCCAGCACCTGCACTAATTTATCGGCATTCAACCGGCCGCTAAAGACCACATCGTTTGCAAACTGCATTTCCCTGAAGGCAGTGCCGATCTCTTTTGTCCACCATTTCCGGGCTCCTACGATCAGCAATTTTACGTCTCCGGGATGATCCTGGCGAAATAGATCAAATGCCCTGAACAGGTTCACCAGGTTTTTCCTCGGATGAAGAGAACCGATAAAAATAAAGTAAGGGCAGCCTGAAGTGTATTTTTCTCTAATAGCGGAAATCATTTCAGGCGAAAGGGGTTGATACAATTCATTCGCTCCGTCGTAAACAACATCGATCTGCTGAGGCGGTTTCCCGTATTGTTTAACTATATCCTGTTTTGAGAATTCGGAAACCGTTGCTATCCGGATTGCTTTTTTTGCAAACTTCGGGAAAAAATAACGGTAATGCCTTCGGAAGGTAAAAGGCAGATCTTCAGGGTAGTGTTCGAAATTGAGGTCATGGAAAACAGCCAATGATTTTGTGGCGGTTTTCATTGACAGGTACCCGTCGGGTGAAACGAAAAGATCGGGGTTAAGCTGTTTTAGTAATCCGGGTAACCTGAACTCGAACCAAAACCAGAAGAGTAAAGGATGCCTGGCTTGAGGGTGTAGAACGATGGGGGTAATGTTGGAAGAAAAGATAAAAGCAGGGTCGTATCGACGGTCGAAGATGAAATAAAAATGATGTTCGGGATGCTGCGTAGTGATCCGTTTCAGTGATTCATATGTAAACCATCCGATTCCTTCAAGTTTATTTTTGATCAACAAGCGCGTATTAATAGCAATGTTCATCAGGTGCCGAAAATATAGGATTATTGTTGTTAAACAAAAGTTTAATTTTTAACTTTGTAGCAAATATCTGAATTATTTTTCATGTTTTAATGAAAAGTTTCTGATCCCAGAAGCTTTTCCTTTTTATATGCAGCGAAAATTTCTGACGAACCTGGGGTTGATGCTTTTGCTCAACCTTTTAATTAAGCCGATCTGGATTTTTGCCATCGACAGGAACGTTCAGAACATGGTTGGCGCCATGGATTATGGGTTCTACTTTGAAGTGCTGAATTTTTCTTTCCTTTTCAATATTCTTCTCGATCTCGGCATAACCAATTTTAACAACCGGAACATTGCGCAGAACCAGCAGCTGCTCAACAAGCATTTTTCTGCTATCGTGGTATTGAAGTTCCTGCTTGCCATGCTGTATATTTTCATTGCTTTTTCCGTTGCAATGCTGATGAAATACAAAGCCGACCAGATGAAACTCCTTGCCTGGCTTGCTTTTAACCAGATTCTTACCTCCTTTATCCTTTACCTGAGGTCGAATGTTTCAGGTTTGCTGATGTTCAAAACCGACAGCGTCCTTTCTGTGCTCGACCGCTTGCTCATGATCCTTTTCTGCAGTGTATTATTGTGGGGACACCTTACTGCTTCCAGGTTCAGGATCGAATGGTTTGTCTACTCGCAAACGGCAGCTTATGGAGTTACCGCCCTTGTTGCATCCTTCATCGTGATCAAAAAAGCCAGTTTTCGTAGACTCAATGTAAACTGGCCGTTCTTCCTGATGATCATTAAGCGTAGCCTTCCATTTGCCTCGCTGGTACTACTGATGACCTTGTACAACCGGCTTGATCCGGTCATGCTGGGCAAACTACTCCCGGATAAACCCAGTTACCTTCAAAGCGACATTAATACGGCCCACGTCCAGGTTGGAATCTATGCCAATGGATTCCGTTTGCTGGATGCGGCAAACATGATCGCTTACTTGTTTTCCGTGTTGCTGATCCCGGTATTTTCCAGGATGATCAAACGGAAAGAATCGGTAGAGAAAATGGTGAAACTGTCATTCACATTGCTGATCACGATAGCAGTCATCGTGGCTTTCGGTTGCATTTTTTATAGCGGCGAACTCATGAAACTTCTTTACAAGGAGCACTTCGACAGATCTGCGGAAGTATTCAAACTGTTGATGGGCGGATTTGTTGCGGTTTCCACCACATACATCTTCGGCACCTTACTGACTGCAAACGGTAATCTGAAACAGCTGAACATCATTTCCCTTATCGGATTACTGATCAATTTCAGCATGAACCTTATCCTAATACCGCGCCTGCTGGCGGTCGGTTCGGCTTATGCCAGCCTGGTTACCCAGTTTTTCATTGCCATCATGGAAGTGATCATTGTACAAAAGATCTTTAAATTCAAAATAAATTACCGTTACCTTCTAACCCTTCTTTTCTTCGTCATTGGTGTAATCCTGTTGAATTTCATTTCGAAAGCCGTGGATCTCCGTCAATTGGGCATCGGAACCTCCAGCAATTCCTGGCTACTGAACTTTTTCCTGATGATCGTTCTTTCCGTCGGTTTTGCTGCAGCGTTAAAACTTCTTAACTTGAAATCCATGCTTCTGATCCTCCGTGAAGACCGTTAACTCATTTCCTTTCTTCCATGATCTTCTCTTTTTGCGGTTTCATGAAAAAACAATAATTTTGGAAATTATTTGATCTTTGATACTATGACAAATGAAATGAAAAGAAATGGTGATTTTGATTCTGGCAGCCTGGTTATCTTTTTATACAAATGGAGAAAGCCGCTTCTGATGGTCATCATCATTGCTGCTCTCGGTTCATGGTTCTTCTCTTGCCCATGGTTCATAACTCCGAAATTCCAGTCTACCGTTATAATGTATCCTGCCAGTACCAGTTCCGTTTCAAAAGCCTTACTGAGTGACCAATCAGCAAAAGGACAGGATCTTATGGCCTTCGGCGAAGACGAACAGGCAGAACAACTCTTGCAGATCTTGAATTCCAATAAAATCCGCGACCGGATCATTCAGAAGTTCAATCTTGTTCAGCATTACAGGATCGATTCTACTTCCAGATACAAAAATGAATCCCTTTATAAGGAATATGACCGGAATATTACCTTTCGCCGTACTGAATATATGGCCGTACAGATCTCGGTTTTGGATAAAGATCCGCAGATGGCGGCTGACATAGCCAATAAGATTGCCGACCTTCTCGACTCTACAAAGAACCAAATGCAACGGCAAAGGGCCTATAGCGGTTACAGGATTGTGGAAGCAGAATACAATTCATTGAAGGAGGAAGTAGATAAGGTTGCAGATTCACTGGTAGCCATCGGGAAACTCGGCGTGAATGATGTAGAGTACCAGTCACAGGCACTGAATACGCAAATGGCCATTGCGACCAGTAATAATAACAGATCGGCTATGGCTGCTCTGCAAAAAAGGCTTGATGTGCTAGGGCAATATGGAGGTATTTATATGTCGTTGAAGAATGCTCTCGAATTTAAAACCCATCAGTTGACATTGCTGCAGGCGAAATTCAAGGAAGCCAAGGTGGATGCAGAAGAAGACCTGCCCCAGAAGTTCATCGTGAACAATGCTTACAAAGCCGAACGGAAATCCTACCCGGTGCAGTGGCTGATCGTGGTGGTAACAACCTTTTCTGCCTTCTTTTTCACTATCATCGTCATCATCATGATGGAGAAGATCAGCAAATACGAATCACACAAGAAATTCCACCTATCCTGAACCCGGAAATTTAAATTCAAATTCCTAAATTATACAGTTATGGAAGATTACTTTAAAAGTAAAAGTTTAATCCAAATTCTTATTCGTTGGAAGATTCATCTTGCGGTGATTATAGTGGCAGCTGCGATTCTCGCCGCATTTTTCACCAGTTCAATTTTCATTACACCCCTGTTCAAATCATTTGCGGTTTTATATCCTTCCAATATATCAGCCTATGCAGATGAAAGCCTTAGTGAACAGATGATACAAGTGCTGCAATCGAAAGATATCCGCGACAGTGTGGTTGCAAAATTTGATCTTCCGAGACATTATGGGATAGACCCGGGTTATGTATATTATACAAGTACCTTATTGTGGGAATACAGTCAAAATGTGAAAATTTCGAAGACACCCTATGGTGCGGTAATCATTGAGGTTTGGGATAAAGATCCAAAGGTCGCCTGTGATATGGTGAATGAGATCATGAACCAATACAACTTTAAACTTCGCGGACTTCATAAGGAAAAATTCAGAGAAGTTGTAAATAATTACAGAACGGTTACCAATTATAAAAGAATGGAATTGGATTCCCTTCAACAACGTTCACAGGAACTTGGAGTTAAATACGGTTTGCTGGATTATCCCAACCAGACCCGCGAAGTGATGCGGGCTTACCTCTCGGGAGGAGGTTCAGGCAACAGAGGTGGTGAGGTGAACCGGCTGAAGAAGAACCTCGAGGAAAAAGGGGGAGAGCGGGAAATGTTATCGAACTTAATGATTGCTATAACGAAAGATTATAGCGCATTTAAGCTGGACTACGACCGGGCCGTTCTGGACCTGAACAGGAATTACACCTATGTTAATGTGCTGAACAAGCCTTTCGTGGCTGATAAAAAGGGATATCCCGTAAGATGGGTCATCGTTGTGGTTTCTGCCCTGGCATCCTTATTCCTGGCTGTTGTTGTAATCGGCATCATTGAAAGACGGCGGAAAAGGCCGGAAGTAGAAACAACCATATAATCAAAATTCATTTTTCAGAGAATTGCTGGAAAGAACTAAAATAAGATGGGTATATGCCATTAGTGTGATTTTTATCGCACTTAATGTATACTTTATGCTTCGGGATATCTACTGGACACTCCTGATCCCGGTTCTTGCCGTGATCCTGTACTTGTATTTTTATTCCATGGACAAGATCCTCCTGCTGATTGTATTTTTCACACCGATTGCAATCAACATGACGGATCCCCAATTCGGATTGGGGATCTCGCTTCCCACCGAACCACTGATGGCAGGAGTACTGGCGTTGTTCATTATTAAGCTTTTTTATTCAACCAATTACGACAGGAAGATCCTTAAGCACCCGCTGACCATTATTATTGTGCTTAGTCTCGCATGGATGTTCATTACCAGCCTTACAAGCCAGATCCCCATTGTCTCCATAAAAGCGCTGACGGCAAGGTTATGGTTTGTTGTTCCTTTTTATTTTGTTGGGATCCTTCTGTTCCGGAAGATAAAGAACATCCGCTCATTTATCTGGCTTTATGCTATTCCCTTGGTCGGGGTGATCATCTATACGACCTATAACCATTATTTATGGGGATTTTCTGAACAATCGGGTCATTGGGTAATGGAGCCATTCTATAATGATCATACTGCATACGGCGCAATCCTGGCGTTTTTCATCCCCGTATTTGCCGGTTTCTCTTTTACAAAGACCTATTCGAAAACCCTCCGGTTTTTCTCATTTCTCGTGCTGGTAGTCCTCATCATGGCCCTGGTCCTTTCCTATAGCCGGGCCGCCTGGGTTAGCCTTGCATTCGCTGTTCTGGTTTACCTGGTCATTGCCTTGAAGATAAAACTGAAGTGGATCCTGATTTCCTTCGGTATCCTGCTCAGCATTTTCTTCCTTTTTCAAAACGACATCTGGGAAAAACTTGAAAAAAACAAACAGGGAACTTCTGCCAACTTCCTTGAACATGTACAATCTATTTCGAATGTAACAACTGATGATTCAAACCTGGAGCGTCTGAACCGCTGGGCATCTGCTTTTCGTATGTTCCGGGAACGGCCGGTACTGGGTTTCGGTCCAGGAACTTACCAGTTTGAATATGCGCCTTTCCAGCGATATAGCGAGAAAACCCGGATCAGTACAAATGCCGGGGATAAAGGGAATGCCCACAGTGAGTATATCGGTCCACTTGCGGAATCCGGAGTGTTGGGAATGTTCTGGGTTGTATGTATACTTTTCTTTGTTGTTCGCACCGGATTACGGGTTTATAAGAAGACTGATTCGAAGGAGATCAGGATGCTGAGCCTATCGGTTCTGCTGGGGTTGATCACTTATTACTTCCATGGAACCATGAATGATTTCCTCGACACGGATAAAGCTTCTGTGCCCTTCTGGGGATTCATTGCCATCCTGGTTGCACTCGACTTGTATTACCTGCCGAAGGAGAAACCACAAGCCGATACGCGTGACGCATAACGCGTTACGCGTTCCGATTTATTATTTCAGTTTCTGAATGATCTCCGGCAACATCTTCAAAGCAGCGACTTCACGCCATTTTTTCCGGGCTTCAATTGCCGGCGTACCCCAATAGGTTTTTCCTCCCTCAAGAGACTTTTCGGTTCCGGAACCGGCAAGAAGAATAGCGCCTTTTCCGATCACAAGGTCTTTGTTGATAAGTACGCTGGCCCAAAGAATAACATCATCCTCAATCCTTGTTACTCCTGCAATGGCGCAAAATGCTCCGATGAGGCAATTCCTTCCGATATAAGTATCATGGCCAACCTGGACATGGTTATCAAACTTTGTTCCGAAGGAAATGATGGTATCTCCGGACACCCCTTTGTCGATACTGGTCAGTGCGCCCACTTCCACATTGTCTTCCAACACTACCCGGCCACAGGATTCAAGTTTTTTATAACCTTCGGGCCTGCGTTGAAAATAATAGGCATCTGAGCCGATCACAGCACCGGAATGAATGATGACATTGTTACCGATGATACAATGATCATAAATGCTGGCATTAGCATGGATGATACAATTTTTTCCGATCTTAACATGATTTCCGATAAAAGCACCGGGTTGGATAACCGTCCCTGCACCGATCTCGGCAGAAGGGCTGATGGCAGATACTGCCTTTTGAAAAGGACGGAATGTTGCTGCCAGGAAAATATAATCATCAAAGGGATGATCGGAGATGATCAATGCTTTACCTGAAGGCGGATCTATGTCTTTATTGATCAGGATCGTGGTGGCTTTTGACTTTAAAGCCTTGTCGTAATATTTGGGATGGTCGACAAAGGTAAGATCACCGGGTTCGACCATATGGATTTCATTGATCCCGGAAACGATAAAATCCGGGTCACCCACAAAACGTGCATGAATCAGGCCGGCAATTTCTTTAAGTTTTTGAGCAGAATCAAATTTCATCGTCCGTAATTTGAAATAAGGTTAATCTAAACATCCCGGTTTTCATCCGGTTTACTAAATTAATGCTCTATGCCTTCACCCTTTCGGAATAATCACCCGTGCGGGTATCCACCCTGATCAGTTCCCCTGTCTCGATGAAGAGGGGGATCCTTACTGTTGCTCCGGTTTCAACCGTAGCGCTTTTCATGGAGTTTGTTGCAGTGTTACCTTTCATGCCGGGTTCGGTATAGGTCACTTTCAAAACTACATATGTCGGAAGCTCACAGGTAAGAGGGGTTTCCGTGTCGGCATGGAACAGGATCTCAACTTCCTGGCCTTCCTTGAGGAAGGCTGGAGCATTGATCATCTCTGCGGGAATAAATGTCTGCTCAAAGGATTCTGTGTTCATAAAATGATAACCGGAATCGTCCTTGTAAAGGTATTGATATTTCCTTCTTTCAACTCTTGCCACATTGATCCTGACGCCGGAATCAAAAGTATTGGGGATAACCCTGCCGGTCTTAAGGTTCTTGAGTTTTGTACGAATGAATGCTGGTCCCTTGCCCGGTTTCACGTGCTGAAATTCTACAATTGAAAAAAGATCATCATTATATTCAATTACTAAGCCATTTCTGATATCAGCGGTTGTTGCCATAAAACTTTTATTGATAATAAAATAATTGGGGTGCAAAATTAGGCATTTTTTTTAAATTGCAACCTGCTTTCAATCTGATTTACTCAGGAAAGCAGATGAAAAAAAACGCGGTGCCGAACATTCCCTGGTTTCAGGACGCCCTCTGCGGTTTATAATCTTCGATAAATAATTTTTCCTTGCAAAATACGGTTTCTTGCTGTTGAAGGTTCGAACAGACGAGGATGATCCTGTTTTTTGCCATTTCACCGACCAGCTGGAGATACCATTTCGTACCGGTCTCGTCGAGGTTCATTGTAGGTTCATCCAGTAACACAATAGAGACATCACTGAACAATGCAAGGACCAGCTTGACCCGTTGTTTCATACCGGAAGAAAATAACCGGATCGTTTTCCTGCCGGGATCCTTAAACCCGATTCTATCGATGATATCCGGGATGGTATATCCCGGAACCAGCGACTTAAAAAAGAAATGGAAATCCAGCATCTCCCGTAAAGTGAATTCCTCGATCAGCTCCTGGTATGGCGCTACAATGGTAAGGTGCTGAAAGATCTTTTCCACAGGAATTTCCTGTCCGTCTTTGCTATAGTTAACTTTCCCCGATGTGGGATTAATGTTTCCTGCGATGACTTGCAACAAGGTTGATTTTCCTGAGCCATTTCTTCCCAGGATTGCATAAGCGTGATCTTTCTCGAAGGAATAGCTGAGTTCCCGGAATATCCATTCGGTGTTAAACTTTTTGCCGGTACCGGTCAGGCTAATTTTCACAGGGGAATAATGATTTCGGCATGAGAAACCTGCCGGTATCGTTTATTTTTCACGGATTTTAGAATAACCCTTCATAATCCCGCGACTGGAATTGGAAATAAATGAAAGGATCTCATCGCGCTCGGGTGTAGCTTCCACCTTGGCTTCAATGATCTCAACGGCTTGCGTGACATTGAAGTTTTTCAGGAAGATGATCCGGTAAATTTCCTGGATCTTATTGATCACCTCTATGGAAAATCCTCTTCTTCGCAGTCCGATCGAATTAACCCCGACATAGGAAAGAGGCTCCCTTGCTGCTTTTGTATAGGGAGGAACATCTTTACCTACACCTGTTCTGCCTGCTATGAATGCATGTACTCCGATATGACAGAATTGGTGGATCGGAACCATCGCCCCAATAATGGCCCAGTCGTCAACAATCACATGGCCGGCAAGCCCGGAGGCATTGGCCATGACAACGTTATTCCCAACAACACAATCATGGGCCACATGAACATAAGCCATTAACAGGGTGTTATCGCCAACTACGGTTTCATAACTGGCTTTGGTGCCGCGGTTGATGGTGACAAATTCGCGGATAGTTACATTATTGCCAATCTTCACGATGGTATCTTCACCTGCAAATTTTAAATCCTGCGGAATAGCTGAGATGACTGCACCGGGGAATATTTTACAGTTCTTCCCGATACGGGCGCCCTCCATAATGGTTACATTGGATCCGATCCATGTACCTTCTTCAATGATCACATTTCTATCGATGCAGACGAAAGGCTCAATAACTACATTGGCAGCTATTTTCGCCTGGGGATTGACATATGCCAGGGGTTGATTCATTGTTTTTATTTTTTTTGAATTTGTGCCGTCAGTTCGGCTACCATAACTATTTTATTGCCTACATAGGCCTTTCCTTCCATATGACAGATCCCGTGCCTTACGGGATCTAAGAGTGTATTGTGGAAGATCACGGTGTCGCCCGGAACTACCTTTTGCCGGAATTTTACCTTATCGATCTTGAGAAAATAGGTGATATAATTTTCCGGGTCCGGAACAAAACTCAGTACAAAGATTCCACCAACCTGTGCCATGGCTTCTATCAGAAGAACACCCGGCATGATCGGCTCTATCGGGAAATGACCTACAAAAAAAGGTTCATTCATCGTCACATTCTTCATCCCCACCACGTGATTCTCGCTGATTTCAAGGATCCGATCGATCAGCAGGAAAGGCGGGCGATGGGGAATGACCTTCTGAATCTGCATTATGTCATAGGCAGGTTTCTTACTGAGGTCAAACTGCGGAACCGTTTCGGTCCGTTGCTCCGACAACATCTGCTTTTTAATCAGTTTGGCGAATTCAACATTTGAATAGTGTCCGGGACGGCTGGCGATCACATGGGCTTTAATGGGCATCCCTACCAGGGCAAGATCGCCAATCATGTCGAGCAATTTATGCCGCGCCGGTTCATTCGGGAACTTCAGCTCCAGGTTATTCAGTATGCCTTCCTTCAGTACTTCCACACGGGGTTTATTGAATATGTGTGCAAGATGGTCCAGTTCTTTCCGCGAGATCACCCGGTCAACGAATATGATCGCATTGTTCAGGTCGCCCCCTTTGATCAGGTTGTTATTGAGAAGGATTTCAAGTTCATGCAGGAAAACGAAGGTGCGGCAGGGGGCAATTTCGTCCTTGAACCTGCTGATTGTTGTCATGACAGCATTCTGCGAAGTCAGAACCTGGGAATCAAAATCGATCATCACCGATAACTGGAACTCTTTTGCCGGAATGGCGATGATCTGCGTTTTCTTTACAGGATTCGTATAGGTGACATTCGTGGTCAGTTCGTAGGTTTTCCGGGCAGCCTTTTGTTCGGCGATACCTGCCTGCAGTAGTTTTTCAACATAGATTCGTGCACTTCCGTCAAGAATGGGTGTTTCCGATTGGTCCAGTTCCATCAGTACATTGTCGATCCCGAGTCCTGCCAGCGCTGCCAGCGCATGTTCGATTGTATCGATCCGTATGCCTTTGTATTCGATGCTTGTACCGCGGGAAGTATCCACAACATGGTCCACATCGGCTGGCACTTCATTATCAGAACCGAGGTCGGTCCGCCTGAATTTATAACCGAAATTTTCAGGTGCCGGATGAAAACTCAGATTCACAACATTGCCGGTATGAAGCCCGGTACCTGAAATGCTGATAGAGGATTTTATGGTTTTTTGCTTATCGCTCATAATCTTCGTTAGAAAACAGAACCGTTATTCTTTCTTCAATAATTTTTCCAACTGATAAATCTTCTTTGCCAGTTGGTCAAAATTTCGCCAGTAAACATACAAACGCCGGGTTTTTCCGGCTTCCAGTGCAGGTGTGCCGAGAAATACATCTCCGTCTTTGATGTCATGTTCTATCCCCGACTGGGCGCCGATCTTAACATTGTCGCCGATGTTCAGGTGCCCTATAATACCTACCTGGCCCGCGATGATGCAATTCTTTCCAATCTTGGTCGAACCTGAGATCCCGGTTTGAGCCGCGATCACGGTATTTTCTCCGATCTCAACATTGTGCGCGATCTGAACCAGGTTGTCGATCTTTGCCCCGCAATGGATGACCGTCGATCCCAGGGTTGCCCGGTCGATCGTAGTATTTGCCCCGATCTCAACATTATCGTAGATAACGACATTGCCTGTCTGGATCACTTTTTTGTACTGATTGTCGGCCTGGGGCGCAAAACCAAAACCATCAGCACCGATGACAACGCCTGCATGAAGTGTGCAGTCACTTCCGACCAAACAATCATGATAGATCTTCACACCGGCATAAACCGTTGTTTTATCACCGATCGTGACATTGTCGCCAATGAAGGTTTGTGGATAGAGATGAACCTGGCTACCGATTATGGCATTGTCACCAACCGAAACGAATTCCCCGATATAAACATCTTCGCCGATCTTTGCGCTTTTGGAAATAAAGGCATAGTGTGAAATTCCTTTTTTGTCGGATTGCAGGTTCTGGAATATCTCGAGGAGTTTCGCAAAGGAAATATAAGCATTTTCAACCCGTATCAGGGTACCTGCAATGGGTTGTGAAGGAATAAAATCCTCATTTACTATGATGACGGAGGCCTTTGTGGTATAAATGTGATGGGTATAAAGCGGGTTGGCAAGAAAGGTCATGGTTCCGGGAAGACCTTCTTCGATTTTTGCGAGTCTGGATACGACTACCTCCGGATCCCCTTCCACTTTGCCATTCAGAATGTCTGCAATCTGTCGTGCGGTAAAATCCATCAATACTCTTTATTATAGATAATTACACTCAGAAAAGGCTTGCAAGTTACCAATTAATTTCGAATCAGCCAGAAAATATTTTCCCCTCAACCTGTCAGTTTATCAGGTTTTTTGGGTAACACAAAAGGTATTTGCTAACCGGTGTTGACAGGACCGAGATGTTCAGCTGGTCGGATGCTTCGGAAACATCCACCAGTTCATTGTTGCGGAATTGGATCCGGATCCGGTCATGTTCGGGATTATAGGCATTGTTCGTAACGGTACCTTCAACAAGAAAATAGCCGATCTCTTCTTCTCTTAACCGGAATTGTGCTGCCGTTTTTTCCTTCAGGAAAGAGACATATTCCGGTTCGAAGGGATTATTCCGGATCTCGACTTTGTAGAGATGCCGGTCAACCAGGCTTTTGCATAGATAGGAGAGGATGGGATCACGGTGAGTTGTCCAAACTTTGATGGCGGAAAAAATGTCGTAATCATCCAGCTTTGCAAAATCTTCGATCCATTTTCGTTCTCCAAGGAAATGATCGATTGTAATATTCGAATAAAGAAAAAGATGCAGCACCGGTGAACCGAACAAGGGGATGTCTTCCGAGGCCAATTCCTTGGCTCGTTTCAGGATGTTTACCAGCATGTATTCTGCAGCGACTACAGTTTTATGGAGGTATACCTGCCAGTACATCAACCTCCTGGAAATGAGGAATTTTTCTATGGAATAAATACCTTTTCCTTCCACCACAAGCTGATCATCCATTACCGTAAGCATTTTGATGATCCGGTCAGTATTGATTACCCCTTCTGCCACGCCCGTAAAGAAACTATCACGCGACAGGTAGTCAAGCCGATCCATATCGAGCTGACTCGAAACCAACTGATGCAGGAATTTTTTCGGATAATCGTTCCGGAATATTTTATTTGCTGTATCCAGTTGATGATTCAGGAAATCGTTCAGTGAATCCATCATCAGCAAGGAAAGATCTTCATGGGAGAGGTCTTTTACCATGGTCTGTTCCAATGCATGTGAGTAAGGTCCATGGCCGATATCATGCAGCAGGATTGCGCAAAGAACGCCTTCTTCTTCATCCGCAGAAATTAAAATCCCTTTCGATCGCAACACTTCCACCGCCTGAGTCATGAGGTGCATGGCTCCCAGCGCATGCTGGTACCGTGTATGAACTGCTGAAGGATAAACATAATGCGTCAGCCCGAGTTGGATGATCCTGCGCAGCCGCTGAAACCAAGGATGTTCGATGATATCGAAAACAAGCGTATTTGGTATCGTTATCAATCCATAAATAGGATCATTGATGATTTTTCGTTTGTAGGGCAAGTTGTTCATCGCCGGATTCCTTGTAACTTTGTTAAAAGATGATAAAAATACATAAGGCAGACAATAAAAGCAATATTACAACATTTTATCCTATATGATAAATTAGAAAACCATGGTGAAGACGAATATTTTATGGGTGGATGATGAGATAGACCTTTTGAAACCGCACATCATTTTTTTAAAAGAAAAAGGTTATGAGGTAGATATCTCGAACAACGGCCAGGAAGCCGTCGAAATTTTGAGGAAGAAAGATTTTGACATTGTTTTTCTGGATGAGCAGATGCCCGGGTTGTCGGGGATTGAGACCCTGATGAAGATGAAATCCGATTTTCCGAACCTTCCGATCGTGATGATCACCAAGAGCGAGGAAGAAACGATCATGGAAGATGCCATCGGATCTAATATCTCCGATTACCTCATTAAACCCGTTAATCCCAACCAGATCCTGCTCTGCCTCAAGAAAAACCTGGAGACCAAGAAGCTGGTCAGCGAGAAAACGACCTTTCAGTACCAGCAGGAATTCCGGAATATCGGGATGGAGATAAGTCCCCGGTTGAACCATGAAGAATGGGTAGAAGTGTATAAGAAAATCACTTATTGGGAACTGAAACTGGAGAAATCGCAGGACGAAGGAATGAACCAGGTGCTGAAAATGCAGAAAGATGAAGCGAACCATGCCTTCGCGAAGTTTTTTGAGAAAAACTATACCGACTGGCTGAACAATAAAAACATCGATAGACCGGTTCAGTCGCACAACCTGATAAAGGAGAAAATCTTTCCGCTCCTGAACGATGACCGCCCGCTTTTCGTCATCCTGATCGATAATTTCCGGTATGATCAGTGGAAAGTATTGCAACCTGTGCTTGAAGAATATTTCCGGGTTGAAAAGGATGAAATCTATTTCAGCATTCTTCCCACTGCAACCCAGTATGCAAGGAATTCGATCTTTGCAGGTCTGCTTCCGACAGAAATTGAAAAGAAATATCCAAAATATTGGGTGAATGAAGACGAAGAGGGGACGAAGAACAATTATGAAGGAGAATTGCTGGGAGAACTTCTGAAACGATATGGGCGGGATATCCGGTATTCCTATTACAAGGTGCTGAACATGACCTATGGACGGAAACTGGTGGAGTCATTGCCCAACCTGATGGTGAATAAGCTGAATTTCATCGTCTATAATTTTGTCGATATGCTTTCGCATGCCCGTACTGAGATGGAGATCATCCGGGAACTGGCGGATGATGAAAAGGCTTACCGTTCGCTGACAATGCAGTGGTTCCAGCATTCGCCGCTGCTTGATATTTTCAAGTTCCTTGCGGAAAAGGATGTCAATGTGGTGATTACGACTGATCACGGTTCGATCCGGGTAGGTAACCCGGTGAAGATATTGGGCGACCGGAATACCAATACCAATCTCCGGTATAAAACAGGGAAAGCGTTGAAATTTGAACACAACGAGGTGTTCGAGATCAAGAATCCCGCGGATGCTTTCCTTCCGAAAATGAATGTAAGTTCGAATTATGTTTTTTGCATGAATGATGATTTCTTTGCATACCCGAACAACTACAATTATTATGTGAACTATTATAAAAACACCTTTCAGCATGGAGGTGTTTCAATCGAAGAGGTCATGATTCCGTTTGTGGTCATGAAACGAAAACAATAATTTTATCTATATTCTGAATTGATCCTGAACGTTCCCAACGAATCCGGTCTGAGGCAGGCTGCAGAGAAGTTACTGGCTTCTTTTCCAGGTCATCATGTATTTGCACTTTACGGGAAAATGGGCGCCGGCAAAACAACTTTCATAAAGGTTATTTCTTCTGTTTTAGGAGCGGTGGATGTTGTTCAAAGTCCTTCTTTTGCCATCATCAATGAATACAAGACTACGGCAGGTGATTCTATTTTTCACTTTGATTTTTTCAGGATCAGGAAGACCGAGGAAGTTTTTGACATCGGGTATGAAGAATACATTTATTCCGGCGCTTATTGTTTCATTGAATGGCCGGAATTGGTGGAGGCATTATTACCCGCGGATGTTGTCAAGGTTTGGATCAGTGGGGACGACGAACGGAGAATAAAGTTTTAGCATACGAGCTGGCGAACTGGCGAGTTGGCGAGTTCGTTAATTTTTTTTCACTCACCAGCTCGCCAGCTCACAAACTCACCAGCTATTTTGTATCTTCGTATGAAATTTTGAGATCATGGAGGAACAGAAATCAAAATACAGCGAGTTTCTCAGGCCGCAGGAAGAGATGCTGGAGGTTGGCAGGCAGAAAAGCAAGCTCACGATAGGGGTCCTGAAAGAAAACAGTTCCCAGGAAAACCGGGTGGTGCTCGTTCCTGATGGAGTAGGTTTATTAACGAAGCACGGCCACCAGGTAGTCATAGAAGCAGGGGCTGGTATTTCTGCGCATTTTACCGATCATGAATACAGTGAAGCAGGGGGGCAGATCGTTTATTCGCCCGAAGAGGTTTACAAATCCGACCTGATCCTGAAAGTCGCGCCAGTAACGCCCACCGAACTGGAGTTCCTGAAACCCAGGCAAACCCTCATCTCGGCTTTACAGATCGGGATCCAGAAAGAAGAATATTTTCGTTCGCTCATGCAGAAAAAAGTTACTGCACTGGCGTTTGAACTGATCCGGGACCGGGCGAATACATTTTCTGTGATCCGCGCTATGAGTGAGATTGCAGGTAGTACTTCCATCTTTATTGCCGCCGAATACCTTTCCGATCCGGAATATGGGAGAGGTAAGATGTTTGGTGGCTTTACCGGGATTCGTCCATCGGAAGTGGTGATTATCGGTGCGGGGACGGTTGGCGAATATGCCACGCGTTCGGCTATAGGATTGGGTGCCCTTGTAAAGGTTTTTGATAATTCCGTTTACCGGTTGCGGAGGTTGCAGAACAACCTGGGTATGCGCGTTTTTACGTCCATCCTGCATCCGAAAGTAATACTCGAATCGATGCACACGGCAGACGTTGTGATCGGGGCCATCCATACGAAAAACGGGAAAACCCCCTGCCTCATCACCGAGGATATGGTCAGCCAAATGAAAGACGGATCCATCATAATAGATATCAGCATTGACCAGGGAGGATGCTTTGAAACTTCCCATCCGACCACACATAAAAACCCGGTATATAAAGTTCATGGCATCACGCATTATTGCGTTCCGAATATTCCTTCACGGGTTCCCCACACAGCATCCCAGGCCTTGAACAACATCTTCGTTCCGGTCATCCTGGATATCGGAACGGAAGGAGGTATTGACAATTTCCTGAAAATGGATCATGGGGTAAGGCAGGGCGTTTACCTCTACAACGGTATGAGCACCAATTCCTTTATCAGCCGATATTTTAATCTCCCTTTCCAGGATATTGATCTGTTGATGGCAACTTTTCATGAAGGATGATCTGACAGTATGCGACTTACTCTGAACACCGGCCCTGGAAAAGCTGCCGGGATATTTACCGGATCCACTGTTTTTCAGGAATTGAATGCATTTCTCCGGAACCTGTCACCCGGCCCAGATTCCATCTTTATTCTTACCGATAAACAAACCCGGTTCTGTTGCCTGGAAGAGTTAACATCCGCTGTTCCGTCTTTGTTAGCGGCAGAAGTATTGGAAATTCCAGCGGGTGAAAAAAATAAATCCTTAAAATCTGCAGAACATCTCTGGAATATACTTGCCGTTAAAGGCGCATCCCGGCGTTCATTGCTGATCAACCTCGGAGGCGGCGTCATCACTGACCTCGGCGGATTCGTGGCATCGACCTTTAACCGCGGAATCCCGTTCATTCATATCCCCACCTCCCTGCTTGGAATGGTGGATGCCGCCATTGGCGGGAAAACCGGGATAAACCTCGGAGATATTAAAAACCAGGTAGGCACTTTTCAAAATCCCGACGCAATTTTTATCTCTACCGGATTTCTTGGAACACTCGATTCCTACGAGTTAGTGAGCGGTTTTGCGGAGATCATCAAGATTGCGCTTGTTGCGGATATCCGCCTATGGAAAAAGCTGGGTACGATCCGGCTTCAGGATCTCCTGGAGATGAAAACGGATAAAAAGATCTGGGAAGATCTTGTTTCTGCATCGGTTACGATAAAATGCCGCATTGTCGAACAGGACTTCAGGGAAAAAAACCTCCGGGAGATCCTCAATTTCGGACATACTATCGGCCATGCCTTTGAATCGCTCTCCCTGCAAACGAAAAGGAACCCTTTATCGCATGGTCATGCAATTGCCCTTGGAATGATATGCGAAAGCTATTTATCGGTCATAAAATCCGGATTGGATTCAGGGGACAGGGATGCCATCATCCGAATGATTTTCCCGGATTACGAATATTATCCACTTCACAAGGAAGACCTGGATTTCATGATGGAATTCATTGGACATGATAAAAAAAGAAAAGGTTCAGGGGCTTGTTTTTCCCTGCTTAAGTCGCCCGGAAACGCAATTTCCGGAGAACCCTGCGATCCTGGTGAAATTATAGAATCCATTGATTTTTATCGTACACTTGAACGATAGGGGAGGTGTCATGAAAACCTTTACGATAAGAAAAACAGATCGCAACCTGATTGGCTGCATCCGTTTGCCTTCCTCTAAAAGCATCAGTAGCCGTTTATTGATCATCCGGGCCCTGGTTTCTGACGGCTTTGACATAGCGCATCTCTCTGATGCTGATGATACCCTTCTTCTCCAGGATTTACTGCAAAAGATCCGGGAACATCATGGCCGGTTGTCGATGACCGAACTTGATACGGCAAATGCCGGTACCGCGATGCGTTTTCTCACGGCCTACCTTTCGATGGTTCCGGGCAAGTGGATCCTTACCGGTTCAGAACGAATGAAACAACGGCCGATCGGGATCCTTGTGGACGGACTGAAGTCAATGGGCGCACAGATCGATTATCTTTCAAAACTGGGCTATCCGCCGGTAATGATCCATGGAACTTCCCTGAAAGGCCGGGAGATCATTGTGGATCCCGGTATAAGTAGCCAGTTTGTTTCAGCCCTGATCCTGATCGGGCCGAAGATCCCCGGCGGACTGACCTTACACCTCAGCGGCCCTGCAGTTTCTTTTCCATATGTGAAAATGACAATCGGTCTATTGAAAGATTTTGGGATCCATGTTGTACAGGAACGTAGCCGGATTTTCATCGCGGAAGGGAATTACTTTCCCTGCAAGTTTTCGGTGGAACCTGATTGGTCGGCTGCAGCCTTCTGGTATGAAGCAGCGGCTTTGGCTGATCATGTGGACCTGGAACTGGAAGGCCTTTCCAGGGAAAGTTTACAGGGCGATTCAGTCATCAGAGACATCTTCCGGGCTTTTAATGTCATCACGGAATTCACCGGAAGAGGAATTCATCTGACAAAATCATCCCAGCCTTTACAGCAAGATAAATTTAAATTTAATTTTTCAGATCACCCGGATATTGCCCCGGCCGTGATCACATCTTGCGCCATGCTTGGATTGCATGGCTTATTTACCGGTTTAAAAAGTCTTCAGATCAAAGAAACAGATCGCCTCCTGGCATTGAAAACCGAATATGAAAAGATTGGCATTACTGCAGAAACCTATAGTACCGGAAACCTTATTCCTGCGATAGAGATCATGGCTGGCCGGGTTACCTGTCCTCCAGGTTTGCAAATCAGTACCTATGGTGACCACCGCATGGCAATGACTTTTGCTCCCCTGGCCATCCTGAATGGCAATATTCGTATCGAGAATCCGGAAGTTGTTACAAAATCCTATCCCGGTTTCTGGAACGACCTTGTTTCGGTAGGATATGAAATCGTCGAGTAGACCTGTAATTCCCTGTATAAAAATCAACAATAACAGTCGAAGTCCGGATCATTCTATCCTTAAAAGTCTGCTTTTTAGGAATATGGTTGTATATTAATGAATTAAATCCGTAATTTTGACTTTTCAAATCCAGTTTCCATTTTTGATCTACAAACTGAATTATGTTGGTTGACATTTTCATACCCTGTTTTATTGATCAGATTTATCCTCAAACGGGGATGAACATGGTTAAGATCCTGGAAAAACTGGGCGTGGATGTCCATTACAATGGGAATCAAACCTGTTGTGGTCAGATGGCTTTTAACAGTGGTTTCTGGGATGAAGCAAAGGAGATGGGGGCGAAATTCATCCGTGATTTTCCCAATGACAGGCCAGTGATCAGTCCGTCGGCATCCTGTTCAGGCATGATAAAAAATTATTATCCATGGCTCTTCCATAATACTGCATTGCATTATGAATACAAGCAATTGAAGAAAAACATGATTGAGTTCACCGATTTCCTTGTTAATGTTTTAAAAATGGATGAAATCGGAGCAGAATTCAACCATGTAGTCACCTATCACGATTCCTGTGCTGCTTTACGGGAATACGGAATCAGAGAGGAACCCCGTACCTTATTGTCCAAGGTCAAGGGCTTGACATTGATAGAAATGAAGGACAACGATGTATGTTGTGGTTTTGGTGGGACGTTTTCGGTCAAGTTTGAGCCCATTTCTACGGCCATGGCAGAACAGAAGGTTAAGCATGCGCTTGAAACCGGTGCTGAGTATATTATTTCAACGGATTCCTCCTGCCTGATGCACCAGCAAGCCTATATTGATAAACACCGATTGCCGATGAAAACGATGCACATTATTGACGTCCTTGCTTCAGGCTGGTAAGGTAAAAATAAAAGGTACGGTTATCCTGCTCAGATGACAGATGAAAAATATCCGGCGATCATAGCTCTTGAGCTGAATATCGCAGCCGCATTCGTTCGGAATACGATCCATCTCCTGGATGAAGGTGCTACGATTCCGTTTATTGCGCGTTATCGTAAAGAGATGACGGGTAGTATGGATGAGGTCATCATCGCCCGGGTTCGCGACCGGTTAAATCAATTGAAAGAACTGGATTCCCGTCGTGAGACCATTATCCGGTCACTTAAGGAACAGGAAAAGCTGACTCCGGAGTTGGAAGAGGCAGTTTATGCTGCTGTTACCTTATCTGAACTTGAAGATATCTACCTTCCCTATAAACCGAAACGGAAAACACGCGCCAGCATTGCAAAAGAGAAAGGACTTGAGGGCCTTGCAAAAGTTATTCTTTCACAAAAATATGACGACCTGGAATCACGGGCGAGATCATTCATCAATCCTGAGAAAGGTGTCAATTACGTGGAAGACGCCATTGACGGCGCCTGCGATATCATTGCAGAGTGGATCAACGAACATATTTATGCCCGCAAACGGATCCGCCAGCTATTCCAACGTGAAGGATTGATCTGTTCCAGAGTTGCAAAGGGCAAAGCACAGGATGGCGCCAACTACAGGAACTATTTTGAATTCAGTGAGGTGCTTTCAAAATCACCGTCCCACCGTGTCCTTGCGATGTTCCGGGGGGAAAATGAATCTTTTCTCAAGGTTTCTGTAGAGGTGGATGATGCAAAAGCCATGGAGATCCTGGAAAAGATCTTCCTACACGGTGACAATGCTTCCTCCGATCTGGTCAGAAGGACGATAAAGGATGCCTGTAAACGGTTGTTATTTCCTTCCATGGAGACGGAAATGCGACAATGGGCAAAAGAGCGGGCCGATGCGGATGCGATTCATGTCTTTGCTGAAAATCTCCGACAATTGCTTCTTGCACCACCGCTGGGACAGAAAAATGTACTGGCGATCGATCCGGGTTTCCGTACGGGATGTAAGATTGTTGTACTGGATAAACAAGGCAAATTAGTCCACAATGAGACCATCTATCCGCATCCTCCCCAAGGTGAAGTAAAAGAGTCGATCCATAAGTTAAAAAGCCTGGTCAATGCTTATAAAATCGAAGCCATTGCAATCGGTAACGGAACTGCAGGCAGGGAAACGGAAAGGCTGATCCGCTCCATTCCTTTTACCGGCGAGCTGATCGCATTAATGGTGAATGAAAGTGGCGCCTCGGTCTATTCCGCCTCTGCCGTTGCAAGAAATGAATTTCCCGATTACGATGTGACAGTAAGAGGCGCTGTTTCGATTGGAAGAAGGTTGATGGATCCACTGGCAGAACTGGTTAAGATCGATCCGAAGTCGATTGGTGTCGGCCAGTACCAGCATGATGTGAACCAGGCAGCCCTGCAGCATAGTTTGGAAGATACAGTGGTAAGCTGTGTCAATTCGGTCGGCGTTGAGGTCAATACAGCCAGTGAGCAGCTCCTGACCTATGTGTCGGGTGTAGGGCCTCAGCTTGCAAAAAATATTATTGAGCACAGGAATAAGAAAGGCGCATTCCGTTCACGGGATGAACTGAAAAAAGTCAACCGGCTTGGGGAAAAAGCCTTTGAACAGGCGGCAGGTTTCCTAAGGATCTGCGATGGAGAAAACCTGCTTGACCGGAGTTCCGTGCACCCGGAAAGTTATCATGTGGTGAATAAGATGGCATCCCGGATGAACTGTTCCATCAGTGACCTCATGGAGAAAAAAGAACTCAGGGAGCAGCTAAAACCGGATGAATTCGTTGATCAGACCATCGGATTGCCTACCATCCGGGATATCCTCCAGGAACTGGCAAAACCAGGTCGTGACCCGAGAAAACAGATCGAAATGTTTGAATTCGATAAGAACATTCATTCCATCCACGATCTTCAGAAAGGAATGCGCCTGCCGGGAATTATCACAAACATAACCAATTTCGGCGCTTTCGTGGACATTGGGGTTCACCAGGACGGACTGGTCCATGTGAGCCAGATGGCTAACCGGTATGTAAGGGATCCGAACGAAGTAGTTAAACTCAATCAGAAAGTGATGGTTGAAGTTGTTGAAATAGACTTGGAAAGGAACCGGATTCAACTTTCAATGAAGGAACAGAATACTAATTAAGTGGCAACAACGTTTTAATCCATACATAACTTAACATTTAATTAGTTTGATGAATTCCAGGAGATTTATTTTTCTTTTCATTCTTTCATTTTCCCTGATCATTTCGGAACAGTCATTTTCTCAGCATATTCTCGGTGCGTTATCTGCAGGGGTCAATTTATCTCAGGTGGATGGAGATGAGGTGTATGGATTTAAAAAGGTCGGCTTTACCGGCGGACCTTCCGTTATCATCCCATTCGGAAAAGACAAGAAATGGTCGGTCACGCTTGAGTTGTTGTATTCTCAACTCGGAAGTCGTCAGAAATCAGTCTATGGAGCATCGGACACCATCCGGGATTCCACGCGTGCAGGATTCTATGACGGGTACCGGTTGTCGTTGAATTATGTACAGATTCCGGTGATCGTGCATTTTACCGATAAGCGATTCATTGCAGGCGGTCTTGGATTACAATACGGGCAACTGGTGGCCGTGACAGAATATGAGGATTACAATGACAACAGAGGGTTTGTCCGGTCCAAGACCACTTTGCAGGGACCCTATACCCGGGCCGATTTCGAGGCACTTGCTGATATACGTATTCGCGTTTATCAGGGACTCTGGTTCAATGTCCGCTATTCCTATTCAATCCTGCCGATCCGTACCCGTGAGTTTGTGAATCCTTTTTTTGGCAATACATGGCTGCGGAAACAATACAACAATGTCATCAGCATACGGCTGGTATATATTTTCAACGATATCCTCCCGGATAAGTACAAAAAGAAATCAAAGGAAAATACGAATTGAAACCGGGTTCAGATGATTCTTTTGATCACCCGTAATTTATGGGTGTACATTTTCTCCTCCTCATTATAGATCCCTTCATGATCGATGATATCGATCCTGACCCTCCCGGAAGCATGAATGATACGGAACCGGTCTATCATAAGTCCTACATGAATGATATTCCCTTCTTCATCGTCAAAAAAGGCAAGATCACCAGGCTCCGATTCTGAGATGAAATTGAGTGGTTCTCCATGCGTGGCCTGTTGCGCTGCATCACGAAGCAATTTAATTTTCTTTAGCTTGTACACCATCTGAATCAATCCCGAACAATCGATGCCGAAAGGGGTTCGACCTCCCCAAAGGTAAGGGGCATTGAGGTATAACATGGCATCATCAATGAGCGTTTGTTTTGCTTTTTGCCGGTCCTGTGGAGTAACCGCTGTTTCAAGAGCTCCCGTATCTGCTACCAGTCCCTCAAAGGAAAAAACTTCATTTGCAACAATAAACTTATGATCTGCGATTCCCGGCAATGAACTGCCAAGTGGAATGGGTGTGATCGATTGACGGGTTTCGTTTGAAAGGAGTTGCACGAGGTCAAGGGAGGCAGGTGTGTCGGCATTGATCAGCCGGATAAATTCCTTCTCATCTAAAGGAAACGATTGCTTCTGATCGATCCATCCTTCATAATTATCATAAGCCAGATTGACCCTGAGCCAATGATCTTCCTTACCCATGATGCGGTAAAGTTCGCCAAATAAAATCTGTGTCACCATCTCAGACCGATGTGTAGGTTCAATCCTTACAGGGATCACACTTTGTAAACAGATGCCAAAATTCATTTATGAATCAATTTTTTCAAAGGTAAGAAAATCCGGATAGACACCCTATGGATTGAGATTTACTTTTTATTCTTTGCTTTCTTTTCCTCGATCTCTTTTTTGAGGTCCTCCAGTGAACAACCGCCACAGTTCTTCTCACAGCCATCACATCCCCGCAAGGGATTCCTTAGAGACCGGACCATGCGGTAAATAGCAAACCCAAGGGCAGTAGCGACAATGATTACGGTCAGGATGATCTGGAACATTAATAATTGATAATTGATAATGGACAATTGATAATAATTTCGCTATCTCGCTATTTCATCAGCTAAACAACATCCCAATCTGATAAACTGAAAAGGATAGCAACCATGCCAGGGCTGTTGTATAAATGATCAGGAACAGCGCCCATTTCCAGTGCCCGGACTCCTTTTTCACGGTGGCAACAACCGCCACACACGGCATATAGATCAGGATAAAGAGCAAAAATGAGATCCCTGCGAGAGGTGAAAACACCTTTTGTCCAACCCTGCTGCCTTCCTGGTATTTTTCGCTTTGAAGGATAGCCGGAAGGTTTGCCTTTTTATCTTTTTCATGGGATTGACTTGTACCGTAGAGCACACCCATCGTACTTACCACGACTTCCTTGGCGGCCATGCCTGTGATCAGGCTGACCCCCATTCGCCAGTCAAATCCCAAAGGATAAATGACCGGTTCGATGGATTGTCCGAATTTCCCAATATAGGAGTTTTTCAGCCGCTCATCCTGGCTGATCCCGGCTTGGCCACGAGGGAAATATTCCAGTCCCCAGATCAGGATGACCGCGATGAGGATGACGCCTCCCATCTTCTTCAGGTAATGTTCTCCTTTTTCCCACATATGGCGGATGATCACCCGGAAGGTAGGCATCCTGTATGGAGGCAGTTCCATAACAAAGGGCGCTTCCTTGCTTTTAAACAGCGTTTTTTTAAAGAGGATGGAAACCATAATGGCTAGAAGGATCCCCGTCAGGTAAAGTCCGAAAATCACGGTGCCGGCATAGCGGGGAAAAATAGCCCCGGTGATGAGAAGGTACACGGGAAGCCGTGCACTGCATGACATCAAAGGATTGATCAGCATGGTGAGCAGACGGTCGTTGCGATCTTTCAGGGTACGGGTTACCATGATGGCCGGAACATTGCAGCCGAATCCCATGATAAGAGGGATAAATGACTGGCCATGGAGTCCGATCTTATGCATGAGTTTATCCATGATGAATGCCGCCCTGGCCATATACCCAGTATCTTCCATCCAGGAAATGAAAAAGAAAAGGATCAGGATATTTGGAAGAAAGACAATGATACTGCCGACGCCATTGATGATCCCATCTACCAGCAGGTCTTTGAGAGGACCTGCCGGCATCAGCGATCCGATCAGGCTGCCGAGCCCTGAAACGCCCAGGTTGATCCAATGTTTCGGATATTCGCCCAGGACAAATGTGGATTGGAACATGATCCAGAGAAACGCCAGAAAAAACGGAAATCCCAGGATCTTGTTCGTCAGCCAGAAATCGATCTTCTCACTGGCGGTTTTTCCTGTCCTGACTTCATGGTTGCGGACCATGGTCTCTTTCAGGGCTCCAGCAATGAATCCGTACTTCGAATCGGTAACGAGGGTATTCGAATCCTCATTGTATTGGGTTTCGATCCGGATGATCTCTTTTTGCGCGATATCATGAATGAATATGAATTTCGGGGATGTGGGGGGGAGGGGAAGGATTGCCGGGTCTTTTTCAAGCAGTTTTATCGCGAAATACCTTGAAGAAAATTGGTCTGTCAGTGATTTATCCGACCAGATGGCATCTTGGATTTTTTTAATAGATCGCTCGATTTCCTGCCCGTAATTGATATGAACATGTCTGACTACAGTGTCCCGGTCTTCATAAACTTCGATGACCTGATTGAAAAGTTCATTGATACCGGCTCCTTTAGAACTCACGGTCGGAATCACGGGGATTCCAAGCAATTTTCCCAGCGAAATGTAATCCAGGCGGTCACCTGTATTTTCCAGCTCGTCAAACATGTTCAGTGCCATCACAACACGGATATCCATATCGATGAGCTGAGTGGTGAGGAAAAGGTTGCGTTCGAGGTTTGATGCATCTACCACATTCACTACGATATCCGGAACCTTGGTAAGCAAATGGTCGCGAACAAAAAGCTCTTCCGGCGTATAGGCTGTAAGGGAGTATGTCCCCGGCAGATCAGTAATGTTAAAGGTGTAGCCGTTCTGTTCCAGCCTTGCGCTCTTTGAATCAACGGTCACCCCACTGAAATTCCCTACATGCTCGTGCGACCCTGATGCGAAATTGAACAAGGTCGTCTTCCCGCAATTCGGATTTCCTACAAGGGCAACATCGATCACATTGCTTTTTTCTTTGGCTGAGGTCTTGAGGATATCATCTGTATAGGTTCCTTTAAAGGAATCGCCCGCCCCGGTTTCTATCTGCTGTTTCAAGGCTTGCTCGAGGGTGATCATCTCGATAAGCCGGCTTTCACTTTGCCGAAGGGACACATTGTATCCCATGATCTTATATTCTATCGGATCCTGAAGAGGTGCGGATTTAATGACAGTGACCTCTTTTCCCTTGACAAATCCCATTTCGGTGATTCGTTTCCGGAAAGCCCCACGCCCGCGGATCTTGACAATAATGCCGCTTTCGCCCTGGTGAAGGTCCTGTAAGGTTGACAATTTATTTGGATTAAATTAAAGCAATACAAAGATAGGATTTTTTTCCTGAACTAAAAAGTCACAGGACTCAGGCCCAAGATTGAAGAGAAGATCGATGATGCTCAGATCGGCAATGAATCCGTGCTTCGGACTGAAAACCTGGTTATAAGGTGGGAATGCATCGTTGGAGGAAGCCTTCTTTTTTTTGGGAGATTCCCGGTGGTCATCGATGCCTTCAGGGATCTTCAGGAATGAATCCGTGAATCCGATTTTTTTTTCGATCCTGAGAATACTGAAAATGATCTCAAGCAGCAAGGTATTCAGATCAAGTAAAAAATCAAACTGTTTTTCAAAGACTTTTTCAAATTCATCCTGGTAAAAAAGGAAGAAAGGAGAATTGTTGTATGCGGTTTCTATTGATCGCCAGTGCAGCCGCTGCCAGGGAGTTGATGTCGCAATCCGGATGTCCTTGGTAAGGGTATGATTCCCGTTGACTTTCAGTACCGGGATGCTCAATGTTTGCCGGCCATTCGGCCCATAAATATTACAATGGTTCCGGATGGTTTGTTTCGGGTAAGTTTCAAACCGTTCAATCAACACCTGTTCCGAATGCAGGCATCCGGAAATGTAGGATATCGGTGGAAAATAGGCCGTTGGGAGCAGAATAGGCATGAAGTGAAAAAAGTCCGGGTTAATTCTGTTCCCGAAGGAGTACTTCGGAAATGGCATTTTTCAGTGCGTCCTTGGGCAATGCCCCGACAGCCATCTGTGGTTGTCCGTTCTTTGGGATGAACAGCATGGAAGGAATGCTGCGTATATTGAAAGCCGCAGCCAGTTCCTTTTCCGCTTCGGTATCGACCTTATAAATATTGATCTTGCCGGCATATTCCGTCGACAATTCCTCGAGGATGGGTGCGATCATTTTGCAGGGCCCACACCAGTCGGCAAAAAAATCAATGATAGCAGGAAGTTCACCTTCGAATTTCCATTCCTTGTTCACTTCATAATTAAAGATCTTATCGAGGAAAGTCTGTTTTGTCAAATGTTCTAAACTCATGTTTTTATAATTGATAATTGATAATTATTTCGCCATCTCGCCATTTCGCTATTTAACTAAAAGCACGTCATTAATGATTTTCTTAAACGAATCTTTCGGAAGTGCGCCCACACTCATTTGTGGTTTCCCGGTTTTCGGGATGAACATAACTGCCGGGATCGACCGGATCTGGAAAAGCTGGGCCAATTCCTGTTCGGCATCGGTATTCACCTTAAATACCCGGATCTTGCCATTATATTCTTTTGCAAATTCCTCCATGATAGGTGCAACCATCCGGCAAGGCCTGCACCAGTCGGCATAAAAATCAATAATGACGGGGAGATTCCCTGTGAAAGTAAACGCTTTGGGATTCGTCTTGTAATCCCAAATCAGTTTGGTAAACAACTTCGTTGACATCTGGTTAACAACTCCATCCTTGATCTCAGTCACCTTGTTGTCAGGTCCGTTCGTGCAATTGTTGTTACAGGCATTCAGGAAAAATGAAAACGATAAAAATGTGATAATAAGGATCCGTTTCATAATTGCATGTTAAATTCGTTGCAAAGATAAATTTTTTTTTTCAATCAATCGCATAAATATCACTTTATTTTTTAATTTTGCATCCATAATTGGGACAGAAAATTCGGATTATAAACATTTTCTTTAATGTCATTTGATTTCACGAAGATAAAAATTAAAAAATTTCAGACGGAGGATGCCTGTCTGAGTTTCATTTCCGGTCAGAAGTGGGCGGATGGCTATACTTGCCGGAAATGCGGGCATACAAATTACTGCAAGGGTAAATCTCCATACTCGCGCAGGTGTACCCGTTGCAAGCATGAAGAATCGGCTACTGCCCACACGCTCTTTCATCGTTGCCATATCCCCATCTTAGAAGCCTTTCGCATCGCCTACACGGTTTGTCATGACCCCGGTATTTCTTCCTATGAGTTATCGCGGCAACTGGAACGACGGCAGATGACCTGCTGGAAACTGAAGAGCAGACTCATGAAATGCCTTGAAAACAAGGGGCGGATCGATGTTCTTTATGAAGAAAAAAGCCGCAACAAACTGTGAGGATAGGAAACGGATTTAATTTATCACTACTTTCCGTGTGATCAATCCGTTATCGCCGATAACCCGGAGGACATAAACACCTGCCTGCAGCCCGGAAATATCAAAGGATTTCTTGTTCATCCCTTCTATTGTTTCAAATTGCTCTGATAACCGAACCTTTCCATCTATACTGACAAGTTCAGTCGTCAGGCTTGTCTTTGAAGCGGTATACATCTGAAGGAAAACCTGGCCGGAAGCAGGATTCGGAAACACCTGGCAGTTCTGCAACTCCGGCTGATCTTTTATGCCTAAGGGTAAGGTCGACCAGGTTGCACTCCAACCCTCATCTGTAATACTGGGGTTGGTTGCAAAAATGATGAACATCTTCCCGCTTGGAGCTATCACTGATCCCGGAAGGCTTGAGGTTGAAAAATCACCGGAATATTGAGCAATCTCCTGTTGCGTTTGAAGGTCGTAGATCATAACAAAGTCGTTAGCGGGTTCTGTTTTAAATGAATTGAACACTAGCTTCACGGCTTCGCCGGATGATGGAATGATCTCCCAACGGCAAATGGTTCCATTATGGTAATTGAAATCGCCGCTTCCGTCAGTGATGGTACCTTCAGGGTCTGTGAGAACCTTTGTCCCGGTGCACCAGTCATAGGAATTGCTGGAATAGGAAATATACCAGCCGGGATCACGGGTAGTTCCATTAGTGTTGAATGTAATCAGCGCTTCTCCGCTGTTTACAATGACGGTTGGGGGAATATTATTTCCTGAAAAAGAGGCAACAAGGCTGTCACTCGTTGTGGCGCCCTGGTAGATATTGACCATGTCATTTCCCGATTCTGTGTTAAAGCGGTCGAAATTGAGAGTAATTCTGGTAATGGAGTCTGATGTGGTTTGTGGGTTTATCAGCCAGCTGCAATTGTCGTTGTTCTGGTAATTTTCTATAGGACCGCTTCCATCTTCAAATGTCCCTCTGAGGGCAGTTAGTATATGCTGACCGGTACAATACGAAGGATAGGTATTATTAATGGTATCGGGATATAGGTTCACCATAGCCCGTTGTCCATTGGTGAAATTGTCGCCACCCGGGTTAAGATTGTCGAGATAAAAATAACCATTGAAAGATCCGCTCCAACCCCAGTTGAAATGGAAGTAGTCGGTTCCCTGGTATCCATCCATATTGAAGGCATGTCCCCCGGTTCCGTAACCATCATAATACATGACCCGTTTGTGATCCAGGTTATCCCTGAGTGTGTCATCATATTGGTTGGTGGGTAAGCCATCCCTGGCGACCAAGTGAGCATGGTGTGAATACCTGAAGTTATTGATCATAGCCGTCACTGCATCTTCACTGTAAGCGCCGGAACCGTTGGGTGAATACATCATATTTACTGCAATTCCCGCATGCCAGATAAGAGTAGCCACCGCGGTATCTATAAATGAAAGGGAGTTAACCATTTCATCCCATTTATAGGTGGTATTGCCGAAATCTGCACATTGCTGCGGATATCCCGATGGGGTGTAGCAATGGGATCCGGAACCGGTCAAAGGCCAGCGATAATAATACATCACCTGTGACATGGCCGTAGCCACGCAGCCAGCCCATACA
>Ga0224525_1000056_pt1 | contig 61383 bp, 43 predicted proteins | sample CFST100metaG_FD_179874 | JGI IMG/M metagenome (GOLD analysis project Ga0224525, IMG submission 179874) | Peat soil microbial communities from Stordalen Mire, Sweden - C.F.S.T100 | ecosystem: Environmental > Terrestrial > Soil > Wetlands > Peat | place: Sweden: Norrbotten County, Stordalen Mire...
GCTTCAACTAAATAGGGACCGGCGACGCCCACCCGCGGCAAGTAAGCCTCAGTGTTCACCCTGCGAACCTTCAAGTCTGACGCCATCTCAGCCAACACCTGGTTGGCTTCCGGGTGCTGCGGAAGCGCGATCAGCGTTCCCTCGCGGCGCAGGATTCCGGCCTTCTCCCGCGTGATGGCCGAGATCGTCGGACCCAGCCATTCCGTATGATCCAGCGAAATGTCGGTAATGACCGAAACCAGCGGATCGACGATATTGGTCGCGTCCAGCCTCCCGCCCATCCCCACTTCCAGCACCGCCGCATCCACCCCGGCCTCGGCAAAGTAGAGCAGCGCCTGCGCGGTCAGAACCTCAAAAAAACTGGGTAGCTGCGGCAGCTTGCCCTCTTCCAGCAGCTTTCGCGCGGCATCCTGCACCCGGAAATAGAGCTTCGCGAAAGCCTCGTCCTCAATCTCCGCGTCGCCGATGCGAATCCGCTCATTAACGCGCTCGAGGTGCGGCGATGTATAGAGGCCGGTGCGCATCCCGGCGGCTGTCAAAATCGAAGCCAATGTCGCCGCCGTCGAGCCTTTGCCGTTGGTCCCGGCAATCAACACCGCGCGTACACGCTTCTGCGGGTTACCGAGCGCCTGCAACAGCACGCCGATTTCGTTCAATGAAAATTTCCGCCGGGGCTGATCCGGCTTCGTATACAGCTCCGGCGCAATGGCGCCTAGCTCTTCGATAGCTGTCGCATAAGACATGAAAGTCAAGTATAAAAGGCGCATCTCAAGCGCCGCGCGCAAACCTCATTTGCACAGCAGCAATTGCAGCGCCGCGCGGGCGTTTTGCAGGCATTCCCGGGCTTCATCTTCTGATAAAAGCCCCTGATGCACCGCTTTCCTGCCCACATCGTTCACCAGATTCGCCACACGCGGAAACTCCGCATCGAATCCGATCATTTGCAGATTGTTGTTCACTTCATGCAGCAGATTGCCCAGTGTCGCGGTCTTGCGGTAGCGCGTGCTCACTTGCCGTGCAAGCGCCGCAGGCAGCTTTTGTTTGATAGCCTCTTCCAGTACCGAACGGCACATCACCGCGCAGGCCGTGAACAGGCCCAGGAAGTAGCAGCGGGTGGCTTCGTCCAGGTAGCGGTCCGCCTCCTCCGAACTTGGCGTCGCCACCACGCACTCCCGCAGTTGCGTAGCTCGCAGCACGGCCGGCTCCACCAATTCCAGCAACTCCAGCGCAAACGCCGCGCGCAGCAGATCATTCTGGTGATTGTCCAGAGCGCGCTGAATTGCCTGCCAAGCCGGCGCAGGCTCTTCCAGCCCTACATACTGCAACTTGGTCAGCGAAGTAAGCCTCTGCCGCGCATGCTGAATGAACCCCTGGCGCATCTCCTGCGCCAGCCGCCTCCACTCCGCCACAAAGAACGAGGGATTCTGCTGGTAGCGCGTCCACAATTCGTCATACACAATGCCGGGAAGCACATCCCGCAACTGCGCAAACCTTCCTGTCCTGGCCAACTCCGAAATAGCCTCGCAAAACTCCTGCCCAGGCGTCTCCTCAGCCGCCATCTTCTGCAACTCGTTCTCCAACCGTGATATATCGATACCCATCCCGCAAGCTCTCCATGGCCAGTTTATGATCCTCAAAAAGCAAACCGCATAGAAAGCTGATCATTCTTCAATGTCGCGTGCAGAAATGGGAATCCATTCCCAGCGAACTGAAGCCGGGAATGCGCTCTGAACTTGCCACCTTTCCTGCCCTATCTGGCTTCAAAACCACGCTCTGTGCAAGTTGTGGAAGACCCGTCCGCTGTGCATAGCCCGTACTCCCAATCGCCTTGTTTCACGCGCCTCCGGACTCGCTTTTCACACAAATCGCTTACTTTGCACAGCCAATTTTTGGTTGCCTCTGCAAGTCGTGGGAAACCGGGGACGTTCTGAGCTCTTCCTGTCCTCTTTTCCAAATGTCCTCAATTGCACAGCCGCGTTTTGGAAAACTTTCCCTAATGTTAATTCCTTTATTATGAATAACTTATGCTATATTTCCACTTTTCCTGCCGCACTACGGGTACTACGGGCTTATTTCTATCTTTTATTCACCTTAACCAATAACCGTCGCGGCGCTCCCAGCTCCTCTACCTGCTCCGGCAGCTCCCCGTTTCCTCCCACGGCGCAGCTTGCCAGCAAAACCCAGGAATCCAGACAACTGCTTACTTTTCCACGCGCAGAGCTTTGCTAAGGTGAATACAATCAAGAAGTAGAAAAGATGGCCGTTTCCGTTCCGGCAGCAAGGTGTTGTACAGTGTGGCCAGAGCGGAATCTGCTTCAATCGCGTATTCTTCGGTAGCCGCAAAAGCGAGGATGAGTGTATGTCAGACGTGGAAACTGAAGTAGAGAAGCCGGCCGTGCAGGGGGCAGCTATGGAAATTACCGTAAGCCGTCAGGAGCTGGTCAGGGAGCTGACAGCCACACAAAACGTGGTTGAGCGCAAAACCACCATTCCGATTCTCTCCAACTTTCTCATCGAGGCCGACGGCGACGTACTCAACATCACGGCCACCGATCTGGACCAGGCCATCCGCACCAGCGCCGTGGCCAAGGTGAAAAAGCCCGGTTCCTGCACCATCCCCGCGCACAAGCTTTACGACTACATCAAGCTGCTCCCTGACGGCGATATTTCCATCAAGCTGCTGGAGAATCACTGGGTGCAGATCCGCTCTGGCCGCTCCAACACGAAAATGGTCGGCATGGCGCGCGCCAACTACCCGCAGGTGCCGGAGTTTCCCTCAGTCGCCGTCACCAGCATCTCGTCGCTGACGATGAAGACGCTCATCGCCCGCACCATCTTCGCTATTTCAAATGAAGAATCCCGTTACACGCTCAATGGAGCCTTGCTCGTCATCAAGGCCGAGTCGCTGGCCATGGTGGCCACCGACGGCCATCGCCTCGCCTACGTTGAAAAGCCCAACGAGATTCTCGAAGGCATCAGCGGCGAGAAGCGCGTGCTCATCCCGCGCAAAGCCCTCCAGGAACTTCAGCAGTTGCTCGCGGCCTCTGACGCGGAAAAGTTCGACTTTGCCGACGACGATCACACGCTCTTTTTCCGTATCGGCAAGCGCACCCTCAGCACGCGCAAGCTCTCCGGCCAGTTCCCCAACTTCGAGGCCGTAATGCCGCGCGACAACACCAAATTCGCCGTTGTGCGCTCCGCGGAACTGGCTTCGGCCATTCAGCGCGTCGCGCAGTTTGCCGACGAGCGCTCCGGCGCCATACGCCTGCGCCTGGAAAGCAACGAACTGAAGATCAGCTCCAGTTCCACCGACTCAGGTGAGAGCGAAGACACCATCGACACGCCTTACGCTAACGACCCCATTGCCGTCGGTTTCAACTCCGTTTACATCCTCGACTTCCTCAAGGCTCTGGACGGCAACGGCGAGGTCCGCCTCGAGTTCAAGGACTCCCAGTCCGCCGGCCAGATGCGCCCCGAGGATCCCGATGCCGAGTACAAGTACCGCTACGTCCTCATGCCCATGCGCATCTGAGAGCACGTTAAACAGATACGCCCCGAGCCGCATGAGGCTCGGGAATTTCTTTATGGGTTCCTGATGCCGAACAGTCAGATATTAAAAGACTTACTGCGAAGCATATAATCTATTGTTTTTAGTATACATATATGCGTAATTGAATAATCCTGTTGAAAAATAAGCAATAAATCGTGATAAACGACACATAATAATAAAGATAATAGTTTGGATATAGAATTGCAGTATAAATTGCATGCAGAACCGGAAGGAGACTACTCGCGGTATGAAAAACTTCGCTCGATTGATCTACCTTGTATTTGTTTTGGTATTTGCCACTTCAATTTTTGGCAGAGCACAGGAGGCGGCGTCGATTACTGGTGTGGTAACCGATCCGACTGGAGCCGTGGTTCCCAATGTCAAGGTTATATTGGCAAACACTACGACAGGGGTAAGCTATAAAGCCACATCCAACAACCTCGGTTCTTACGTGATAACAAGTGTGGCGCCGGGTCCAGGTTACAAAATCACTTTTACGAGTGATGGGTTTCAGTCGCTTACAGCGACTGGGCTTTACCTGAATGTCAGCAGCACACGTACTCAAAATGTCACCCTCAAGGTTGGCAGCAAGACGCAAACCGTTGAAGTCTCCGCATCGAGCCAAGCCGTTACATTAAATACAGCCGACGCAACTGTAGGCAATAATTTTCAGGTTACCCTCGTAAACGAGCTGCCCGTTCAGATGCGCGACTCGCCAACATCACTTTTCTATTTGCAGCCAGGCGTTACCTCGGCAGGAACCGTAACGGGTTCCCGTGATGACCAGACATCGAAAACCCTTGATGGTCTCGATGTAAATGATATGGCAACGGGTCAATTTGATGCAATTGCCGCCAACGCGCCCGTCGACTCAGTCCAGGAGTTTCGTGGCATCACTGCTGGTTCATCGTCCAACACAGGCCAGGGCGGCGGTGGCCATTTTGATATGGTCACAAAGGGCGGTACCAACACATTCCACGGGAATATCAATGAATACCACCGCGATACCGCGATGACCGCCAACAGTTGGTTCAACAACAACGCAGGAATTGAACGCACGCCCTTGATCCGCAATCAGTTTGGTGGCAATATCGGTGGTCCAATCAAGAAGAACAAAGCCTTCTTCTTCTTCGACTATGATGGCCGTCGCGACGTCAGTCCGGACTCTGAAACCCGTACCATTCCCACGGCGACATATTTGCAGGGAATGATTGGATATCACTCGAACGATGGCGTGGGCAATGGCACGCTCAAATACTTGAGCAGCGAGGATGTCGCCAAACTCGATCCGTCTGGCAAGGGTTTTAGCTCCGCTATACTGGACCTATTCAATAAAAGGTACCCCACAAAGGGGACAAGCCAGTCACTTGCTGGTAATGGGTACAACACGACCGGCTACGGCTTCAACGCGTCTGCTCCGTTGAACGAGGATATTTACGTTGGCCGTCTAGATTATGTCCTGTCGCCTAAAATGAACCTTTTTGCGCGTTTTACCATCTCGCGTAACGATCACACCTATGCTGCGGTTCAGTTTCCCGGAGATCCAAAGACAACGCCTTACATTGATCGTAGCCATGCGTGGGTTATCGGGCATACATGGGCAATCAACGATGCTATGACCAACAATGTCACTTGGGGACAGACGGTTACAGACTTTAACACCCCGAATACATACAATCCCCAAGGAATTACCCAGACAACGTTTGGCATGAATTCTTCTGGCATCGCATATCTTGACCAGCCCTATGCCAGCGCTGTGAATGCGCAAAGCCGAGTTTTTCCAATCCCTGTTCTTCGTGATGACTTTACGTGGACTAAAGGGCGGCACACAATTCAAGCGGGCGGCGTTTTCAAATACCTCAACCCTAACTTCTATTCGGTTCTTAACTACAACGAGCCCAATATCGGCATTGGCGGCCACGTAAGTAGTTTGAGAGCTGCGGAACGGCCAGCTGACTTCACTGCAAATACGGCCTATAACCCTGGGTATGATGCAGCGTTCACGACCGCTCTCGGTCGTTATTCTTCACAGACGAGCGTCTATAACTATGACCCAAAAGGCACGCCTCTTACGCAGGGGTCGGGTATGGCACACGACTACCGCTATTATGAAATGGAGTTCTATGCCCAGGATACGTGGAAAGTTACCCCCAACCTCACGTTCTCGTACGGTCTTCGCTGGGTAAATTACACCGTTCCATACGACAAAAAAGGCGAGGAAGCCGCACCAAGTCTTGACTTCGATAGCTATTGGAACGCCCGCCAGGCCCAAAGCACATCCAGCACTTCTGGCGACCAGGCACTGCCGTTTATCAGCTTCTCTCTAAGTGGCCATAAGAATGGAAAACCGGGAATGTTTAATCCGACACGGCACAACTTTGCGCCGCATGTTGGGTTTGACTATACGCCCGCCTTCGACCGTAAGACTGTGATCAGCGGCAGCGCTGGAATAGATTATGATCGTTCCGTAATTACCGCCCTTCTGTACCAACAGTCGCAATATTCGTTTCCGGTACAGATTTCAGCATCAGAGAACTATGGAAATCCATATTCAGTAAAATCCTCACTGACGGGTGATACACGTTTTTCAGGGATTTCCACACCGATTGCGGCGCCGGCCGCTCCAGAAATGGCAACTCCGTATATACCTTATGTGAATGGCACTGTTCCATACGGGCTCGGATTGTCAACTTGGAGTACGGCAATTGATAAGAACTTCAAGACGCCTTACAACATCATGCTCACCTTTGGTCTGCAGCATGAGTTCCAGAAGGGATTCTTGTTAAAGGCTAACTATGTAGGCCGCTTTGGTCGTCGCCTGATGGCGCAAGCTGACGCCAACCAGTTGATTGATTTCCGAGATCCGAAATCTGGACAACAGATGTCGAAAGCCATCTCCAACCTTGAAGCTCAGGTGCGCAATCCTGACTATAAGGACTATACGACAGCAACGCCGGTTTCGTGGTTTGAAAACCTAGTAACTAACCCTGACCCGGCTACATATTCGTCACCGACTGCTGCTGTAGCCGATTACTTTGGTAGTTATCTGTATTACGGTGATTTTGCTGATACCATCGCGGCTCTGGCAAGTTCCAATATGCTTCCTTCAAACGTTGGTATGGGATCGCAGTTCTCTGAGTTTACTTACTACACCAACAAGGGTTTTTCAAACTACCATGGCTTGTTGATGACTCTGCACAAAAACGCGGGATATGGCTTGCAGTTCGATTTGAACTACACATGGTCGCATTCAATTGACAATGTCTCAGTTAATGCAAACACACCTGCAGCTGCTCAAGATACTACGACGAATGCAGTAACTGGTTTTATCTGCGACGTCAACCGTCCTCGTGAATGCCGCGCGTCCTCTGACTTTGATGTGAAGCATGTGCTGAACGGCGACTTTATCTATGAACTTCCTGTTGGCCGCGGGCGCGCCTTCGGTGCTACCATGCCGCACTGGTTGGATTATGCAGTAGGTAGCTGGTCTCTGAGCGGCATGCCCACTTGGCGTACAGGCTATCCGTATTACGCAACATCGAGTGCATTTGTTGCGGGCTATTCAAACGATGCTCCAGCGGTATTGACCGGAAACATCAAGGATCTAAAAGCTCACGTTCACAGGGATGCGAAGGGCAATGTCTGGCTCTACAAGGATCAGGCGAAGGCTGCTGCAGCTTTTGAAGGGCCGACTGGATTCAATATTGGTTCTCGTAATAATTTGCGTGGACCGCACGCGTTCAGCTTCGACCTTGGTGTGGCAAAGGTGCTCCCGCTGTATAGGGACAAAGTGAATCTCAAGTTCCGTTGCGATGCATATAATGTGCTGAACCACCCGAACTTTGCGATTCCTGTCAGTGCGAATAATGACTTTACCCAAAGCGACGTGTTTGGTAAGGTTACGCAGACCAATTCCGCTCGTGTTCTCCAAGGGGCTCTGCGAATCGAGTTCTAATCCTTCAACAGCATCACAACAAGAACGCCCCGGCCTAGGCCGGGGCGTTTTGCGTTCAGAGTGCTTGAGTAAGTTAGGCCACTACGGGCGTCTTCATGAACCCCAGCGCGCGAATCAAATAGTCTTTCAACTCCTGCCGAGGCACAACCGCATCCAGAAAGCCCTTTTCCAGCAAAAACTCTGAGCGTTGAAAGCCATCGGGCAGCTTCTGGCGGATCGTCTGCTCAATGACCCGCGGCCCGGCAAAGCCGATCAGCGCGCCCGGTTCGGCGATATTCAGGTCGCCCAGCATGGCGAAACTGGCCGTCACGCCGCCCGTAGTTGGGTCGCTAAGTATGCAGATATAAGGCATTTTCGCTTCATCCAACTGTGCCAGCGCGGTGGAGATTTTCGCCATCTGCATCAGGCTCACCACGCCTTCCATCATGCGCGCCCCACCGGAAGCCGCCACCACGATCAGCGGTTTGCGCCCCAGCCGCGCGCGGTCCACGGCGCGAGCGATGGTTTCGCCCACCACGGCGCCCATCGAGCCACCAATGAAGCTGTACTCCATGGCGCTGATCACCACTTCGTGCGGCCCCAGCCGGCCCACCGCGTTCAGAATGGCGTCGTCCAGCCCGGTAGCCTCCCTGGCCTTGAGCAGCCGCTGCTTGTAGGGCTTCACGTCGGTAAAGTTCAGTGGATCGGTCGAGCGCAGGCCGCCGTCCACCAGCTCGTAGCCCGGCTCCAGCAGCAGATCGAGCCGTTCGCGCGCGCCGATGCGAAAGTGGTGCTGGCACTTGGGGCAGACATTCAAATTGGCCAGCAGATCCGCCTTCCAGATCACTGCATGGCAGCCCACGCACTTGATCCACAAGCCTTCGGTGCGCACCTTGGACTCCGCCGCTTCCGCGCCGCCCTTGGGACCGTATTCACCACTACGTTTGAACCAGGACATGCAACCTCACAAATGCAGTGAACAGTGGATAGTGATCAGTTGCCGGATTGCGGCATGATTGTTTTGCGATGAACTATAGGCTGTTCACTGACCACTGTTCACTGTCTTTCAGTATTCTATTCCGCGCTGCGCCATGATTCCCTGATCGAACGCGTGCTTCACCGCGCGCATCTCGGTCACCGTATCAGCCAGCTCGATCAGCCGCGGATCGGCGTCGCGCCCGGTCAGAATCACATGTACCTGCTTCGGCCGCCCGCGCAAGGCTTCGGTCACCACCGCCGCGTCCAGCATCCCGCAATGGATGGCGCAGTTGATCTCGTCCAATATGACCAGGTCCCACTCGCCGGAGTATATCGCCTGCCGCGCTTCGGCCCATGCGGCGTCCACCAGCCGGTAATCTTCCGGCTCGATCTCCGCGCCATGCACCTTCACAAAGCCCCGTCCCATCTGTCTGATGACAAATTTGTCGCCGAAGGCCTTCACCGCGTCCAGTTCGCCGTAGGTCCATGATCCCTTGATGAATTGCAGCATCAGCACGCGCATTCCGCAGCCCACGGCGCGCAGGGCCGTGCCCATGGCGGCGGTGGTCTTGCCCTTGCCGTCGCCCGTGTTGATCAGAAGCCGCCCTCGCTGTGTGTCGGACATAACAGTTGACAGCTTACAGCTAACAGCTCACCGTTCAAAAGCCCGTATCGAGCTGCCACAGACAGTTAGCTGTATAGCTGCACTCAGTGTCCCCCGTGGTACGGATGTCCGGACAGAATGGTAAAGGCGCGGTATATCTGCTCGGCCATCACCAGCCGCGCCAGCGCGTGGGCCATCGTCATCGGACCCAGCGAGAGCAGCAGGCTGGCTCGTTGCCGCGCGGCCTCGGACCAGCCGCTGGCCGGACCGATGGCGAAGACAATCTGCTGCGTTCCCGCGTCGCGCCGCTTGCCCAGCCAAGCGGCAAAGGCCTCCGACGTCATCTGCCGCCCGCGGCTATCCAGCAGCACGGCCACCACCGGCGTTCGCCCTTCCAGCCGCTCCAGCCACTTGAGCATTGCTTCTTCGGTGCGGAATGCCTCGGCCTGGCAGTGCGCCAAGGCTGCGCAGCGATCCAGATAAACCGCCGACAAGGCGTCGAACTCGTCCTTCGAGCCGGGCCGCGCGCCGATATGGGCCAGAGTGAGATTCATGAAAAAATCATAGCCGGTGAGGCGCAAGAAATGCCCCATAAAGAGTGCAGAAATAATAAATACCAAAAAAAGAAGCAATATCTATTCTAGAATATGTGCCTGAAATATATATGTATTTTCATACCACGGAAAAATAGCTCCACAATATGATAATGATAAGTTGTTAATTCTTAGATAGATAATAATATTTAGCGTGTTGTTCACCGAATGGCAAGAGTCGTGCATATAAAAATGCAAATGCAGTGTTATAACCAATCCGTATATCCCACGCAACAAATGTAAGATTGCCTTCATTGCTTCCTTATGGCTTTGGTTTCATGTTATTAAGACGGATAGGCTTTCCGCCCGTCCGATGTGCCAAACAAAATTTCCAGAAACCAGAGGCTCCTCGTAAGGGCCTGTATTTCAAACAATTCACGGAGGAGTACTATGCGATTTTTCCGGTTACTATGTGTAACCCTGGCGCTTGCCCTGGGATTGGTATTGGTTACCCAGCAGAGTGCATTTGGCCAGGAGACAACGGGCGGCATACAGGGCACGGTTAAGGATCCTTCTGACGCCGTGGTTCCTCATGCTCAGGTGATTGCCACTGGGACCACGCTCGTCGGCTTTAAGGAAACAGTGACAGATGCCGCTGGCAGTTACCGCTTCGCCAATCTTCCTCCGGGTGTTTATACCCTTACGGTGAAGGCGGAGGGCTTCGCTACGTTGAAGCGCGAAAACTTGGCACTTGCGGTCGGCCATCTTCCTACCGTGGATATTGTTCTCAAAGTCGGTGAGGTTAAGACCGTAGTCGAGGTCAAAACTGAGGGGCCGCTGCTCGATACTGCTACCTCGACCACATTGACCAACATCTCCGAGGACGTGGTTCGGAACATTCCTCACGGAACCTCCTTCCAGTCTGCAATTCAATTTGCGCCTTCGGCTCGCAACGAGCCTACAGAGGGTATGTCGCAGTTCAGCATCGGCAATGGCAATGGCGCGACCTCTCCCGGCAGCGGAAGCAGCGGCAACGCTGTTGGCTATACCATCGCTGGCGGCGCGGATTCAGAAAACTCCTACCTCGTTGAAGGCCAGGAGACAGCCAATCTGGTTGGCGGCTACTCTCATACCAATGTTCCCTTTGACTTCATTGACGAAATGGTGGTGGACACCGGCGGCATCCAGGCAGAGCATGGCGGTTCGCTGGGTGGAGTCGTCAACGTCATTATGCAAAAGGGAACCAACGATGTTCATGGCAGCGTATGGGCGATGCTCAACACTGATGGGGTGAACGGATCTCCACGGGCCCAGTCGCGCTATGATCCGAATGGAGCCTTCAGCGCATATACGGATGTAACGGCGCAGTCATATCAACCCAAAAGGTACCATACCAGCGATGTGTTTCCTGGCTTCAGGGTCGGCTTGCCACTGATCAAAAACAAGCTCTTCTTCTTCGGCGCCTTTTCGCCGGAGTGGTCGGATGAAGAGCGTACCTTAACTTATAATCACGACTTTACCAGCACTTATCCCGACCAAAATGGTAAGCTTTCGTTCGGGCAAAACACGCAGACCTACTACTTCAACCTGCGTGTTGATGCGGCGCTTGGGTCCAAGATCCACGTCTTTGGCTCAATGCTGGATCAGGGCCAACGGCAGTCAGGGGAAGAGTTGCCCCGTGGGGACGATGTCAACGGACTGTTCAACACAAGTTCGAGCGTGAATCCGGTTGGGTTCGCGCATTACCTTGGATATGCCGCGCCGAACAGCACCTATAACTTTGGCCTGGACTACTCAGCAACGCCGTCAATCGTGCTTACCACCCGCTTCGGGTACTTCTTTGCGAACTATCACGACTTCGGTTATCCGACCACGGGAAATATCGATGAATTCTACGCAAGCGGCGTCTACACCACTTCCGGAAGCGGAGATACATTGAACGCAAGTCCAGTGGATGCGTCCGGGAAGGCACTGCCAGACGATCTGCAACATCCGGATGGTTATTTCAATCAGCCCGAAAGCGACACTTACACTATCCGCAATGCCGATAAGCGCACGCAACTTGACCAGGATGTCTCCATACACAAGAGCGGATGGTTTGGCATTCACGATTTCAAGTTTGGCTACCAGCTAAACCGCTCCAGCAATAATATCGACCAGCGCTGGCCGGCGCCGGCGGTCCAGGTCTACCCAGGCGCTGCAAGCATCGTGGATGGTAAGCTCACTCCAGCTGGTTATAGTGCTGGTGGTGATACTGGCAGCGCGAACTGCGATGCCCTGACAAAGATCTACGGCGGTTGCACCGGGCAATATGGGTACGTGACCATCAATGACTATGGCACAAAGGGCCAGGCTACAAGCTACAACCATGCGTTCTTTGGACAAGATTCCTGGACTTTGGGTAAGGGAGTGACCATCAACTACGGCCTTCGCGTGGAAAAGGAGAATCTTCCTAGCGAAAACAACGCCGCGGGTATATCGGCCAATCCCGTCAATTTTGGATGGAGCGATAAGGTTACCCCTCGCATTGGTTTTGCTTGGGATCCGCTACGGAACGGTAAGGCAAAGATCTTTGGCGGCTATGGCGCTTTCACTGATCAGATGAAAATGACTCTCGCGATTGCCGGCTTTGGCGGTCAGTACTGGCAGGACTGCACGTATGCCCTCAGTACGGCCCTTGCGAATGTGACCCCTCAATTCGACACGAACTCCCGCTACTGCTACGACGATAACGCCAACTTTGGAGGCGCCACGCCTGACGGCCTGACCTTTATCGAAAGCAATAACGATCGCGGCACGGAAAGTGTTGTAGGTGGACTCAAGCCGTATCGCCAGCACGACACGGCTTTTGGAGTCGACTATGAGATCAACCCCACGCTGGCTTTTGAAGCTCGCTGGGATCGCCGCCGACTCGATCATGTGATCGAAGATGCGGCCATCTACGACTCAGAAGGCAATGAGAATTACCTTATTGTCAATCCTGGGGAGGGTGTCGATGCCTACAACAACGACTGCAAGACGGCGGGCATTGGCCCAACTGGTGACGGTTATGCCGCATGCCCGGCCAATATCAAGCCCGCACGCAGCTATGACGGTCTCGAACTGCGGCTGACCCAGAGCCTCAGCAAACACTTCTCCGGAATGTTCTCCTATACGTACAGCAGCTTTCGGGGGAACTATTGCGGTCTGACGAACTGCGAAGAGGCCGATGGCGGCGGCGGACGCAATGCGCCAAATGTCAGCCGCGCCTTTGACGAGAGCTACTTCCAATTCAACTCCCATGGCGGATCCTCTAACGGAAAGCTCGCTATTGATCGCCCACACGCCTTCAAGGGCTACGCTTATTACGAACTGAATGAGCGTCACCAACTCAACACCACCTTTGGAATCTTCCAGACCGCTTACAGCGGCACACCGCAGACCAGCTTTGTCGATGTAGGTTACAGCCAGGCTGGTAGCGGCAATTTCGGTCAGTACCCTGTGTATCCTGAAAATCTGGGGGAATGGGTGGATATTACTCAGAATCCAACGACAGGCGTGATTACCGCGGGTAACGCCAGGACTTTCCGTACCTCTTGGTACACCCAGAGTGACCTCAACATCAAGCAGACGTATAAGGTCAGGGGGAACCAGTCCGTCAGCTTTGACTTAACCGTGACCAATGCCCTCAACCAGCGTGAAGTGGTGGCTTATTACGGATCTATAGATACTGCGTACAAACGGCAGTATCTAAGGCCAGGTGGTAAGAATTTGGGCTCTGCTGGGGAAGCATACTCGCTTTATGAGCATGCCTATGATTGGAAAGCGCTGCTGAACACGAGCTCCAAGAGTGGTTCGGACGGTGGCCCCATCACCATTAACAGCCAATACGGCAAGCCGTTTGAGTACCAGGTTGGCCGCAATATCCGTTTCCAACTGCACTATAACTTCTAACCTTCGGCCTCCAGGCCGGAACAGCAACAGAAAGGGCGCCCGACTCGGGCGCCCTTTTCTTGTTGGTTGCAGAAAATCTTTTCGACTCGATTACTTCTTTTTCGACGGCGTCTTTGCGGTAGTCTTCTTTGCAGTGGACTTCTTGGCGGGCGCTTTCGTCACAGACGCCATTTTTGGTGCGGCATTTTTTGCGACAAACTTCTTGGACGGAACCTTCTTGAGGGCAGGCTTGCTGGCGGTTTTCTTGGTCACAGTCTTGGCCGGGGTTGCCTTCTTCGCGGCGACCTTCTTTGCCGCGGGCTTCTTCGTCTTGGGCGCGGCCTTGGTCTTGGCAGAGCTCTTCTTCTTGCGTGCGGCCAGAGTTTTGGCGGCCAGCTCGGCCTTCAGCTCGGCGTCAAACTCGGCCGGAGTCAGCGGACGCGCCGATTTGCGCAGACGTTCGATGTCGTAGAAGGCGCGGCGCTCGGCCAGAAAGATATGCACCACAAAATCCACGTAGTCGAGCAGAATCCAGTCGCCCTTGCGGCGGCCCTCGATGGAGTTGGGGTAGACGCCGAAATCCGTTTTAAGCCGGTGCTCGATCTCATCGGCGATGGCGACTGTCTGCCGGTCATTGCTGGCCGATGTAATCAGAAAAAAGTCGGACAAGCCCGCGTCGATGGGATCAAGCTCGAGAATGCGGATGTCCGTGCCCTTCTTTTCTTCGCAAGCCGCTACGGCGGTCTGTACGAGAATGCGCGTTTGCTGCTTGGCTTCGGTTGTCATAGATTGCAATCGTTCTCCGAGCTTCATCCTAGCCTTTCAATCGGGTAGGAGCAAGTGAGCGCAGCTCCCTAACCGGGAAATGTCTTAGTTCTCTGATAACTTTACCAACTGCACGGGCAAAACCGGCGTGATCGCGTCCAGCGGAAATCCCAGCCGCTTCCATTCGTCGTAGCCGCCGCGCAGGGGGCGCACGCGCTCGATGCCCAGCTTGTGCAGCATCATGGCGGTTTTGGCGGCGGTGGCTTCATTGGGACAGTCGCAGAAGACCACAATGTCGCGGTCGCGTGGTATCTCCTGGTGCCGCGCGGCCAACTCCTTCGGCGAGATAAGGTGCGCGCCGGGCAGCGTAAAAAAGTCAGGCTCCAGCGGTTGGCGCAGATCCACGATGTAAACCTCCTGGCCGTCATCAAGCCACTGCTTCAGTTCCGTGGGTTCCAGGCGGGCAGCGGCCAGCGTTTTCAGAATCACGCGGCGGCGAACGATACGGGCCGTCAGAAAGCCGAGAATGCCCAGTGCCAGCAAGCCACCGGAGAATTCGCCAGCCCAATCCAGCATTCTGGGATCGCGCTTCAGCAGATCGCCAAAAAAGCGGCCCGTAAGCAGCAGTGATCCCACCCACAGCATGGCGCCGATACCGTCAAAAACCAGAAAACTGCCGAAGGCCATTCCGTTCTGCCCGGCAACCGGCGGGGCCAGCGTGGACAAGCCGGGGACGAACTTGGCAATCAAGACCGTGACGCCGCGGCGGTGGCCGAAGGAGTCCTCTGTGCGGCGGACACAGGTCGTCGGCTCCAACGACAACTTGCAGAGGATGCGCAGCACATGTTGGCCGTAGCGGCGGCCAATGACAAACCAGGCGCTGTCTGCCGCGAGCGATCCGGCCAGGGAGGCCAGCAATGCGAAGATAAAGCTCAGCTCGTGCTGAGCGGAAAGAGCGCCGGCGGCCAGCAAAACCGGCGCAGCGGGCAGCGGAATTCCTAGCTGCTCCACCAGAACCCAGCCAAAGAGCAGCAGGTAGCCGTAGACGAGCAAAATGTGTTCCGACAGCGCCATCCGAGTGGGTCCAACCTTTGTGATTAAAGAATCAGGACGTTTGGCTCTTCAGCCTGTAAAAGCTCTTGAAAACTCCGGGACATCCCACTCTATCCGATGATTTTCCGTAAGAATCGTTGCAAATGGCGCCAAGTTACAATGCAAACATGTGCTCGATTGTCTTTACCGGCAGGAACAACCGGCCAGGCTGTTCCCGGAACGGAATGAAGCCCTGCTTAAGGTAGAAGTCCCGCGCTCCGGCTTTGGCGTCGACGACAACGGCCCAGGAAGCAACCTGCCGCGAACCGAGCGCGGCCCGCTTCAGCGCGTGAAGCAGCAGGAATTCTCCCCAACCGTGGCCTTGCAGAGATCGAGCAACGGCCATACGCCCAAGCAGCGAAACGGGAAGAGGAAACCTGGGCAATTTCTTAGCCAGCTCCGGTGGCAACTCCGCAGCCAGGATTGAATGTGCTGAAAGTGTGTAGAATCCTGCCACATTCTTACCGTCCGCAGTGAGAACGAAGACGGCGGCAAGGTTCCGTTTCTGATCCTGGGAGGCTTGCCGCTGAAGATAGGAGTCCAGTTCGGAGACCCCGCAGGAAAAAGCCGCACGGTCATGATTTGACCCGAGCGGTTCAACCCGGTATTCGGCTGAACCGATCTTCCGGGCCACTATTCGCCTCCACGCGCTTTATAGCGTTTCACCGCGGCTTTCATTCGAGGGCTGGGCTCTGGAGGATTGAGGAGTGCCTGGACAAACAGATTGCGGTCCCGGTCTCCCAAGGTCCAGCTTGTGTACATCTGAATGGTTTTCACCGCAGCCTCATCAGCATTTTGGACGATAAAATCAGAAAGCGAAATTCCCTTGAGACTCGCTGCCCGCTCAATGCGACTTTTCTGCTCGGGAAGCAGACGCGCTTCCGTCCGTTCCGTGCGTAGGGCCAAAGCCATGATACCCGCCTTCACTTCTTGTACGGGACACTACCGTACACAACTAGATTCTGCGCCGGGCATAACACAATGTCAAGCAGAAGCGAAAATTAGATAAACTGCCAATCATGGCTTTTTAAGGGCCTCTGGAGCGTGAGCTGCAGAGAAGATTTTGACAATATCCTTGGCCAAGCCACCTGAGGCAATGGTGCCGTCAAAGGCCGTTACCTTGCCTGAACCGAGAACGATAGTGGTCTTTTTGTCAGATATGACGAAGGTGTGGACGTAGGTAAAAAGCGGGCGGTCGATCTCGATGAGCAGGTCAGCGACGCGCGGGTCATGAACGATAGTCAGCCACAGCTTTTCCCAATCTTTCTGCTGCACCAGGGCTCGGTCCAAGGTGTCAACGGTCAAAAACGATGTTTTCGAGCGAATGTAGATTGTCTTTGCGTTCTTGAGTATCTGTTTGGGATCAATGCCAGCGATGGCCGCGCTCGACTGCGGAACCGCTGCGGCCTGCTGCGTCGGCATTTGAAGCGATGCTCCAGAACCGAGGGTGATGCGGCGGTCTGTATCTGGCAAGCCGAGGACATTTTCGATAGGCACGGCAAAAGCCGCAACGCCCTTGCGCCCCGTGATGATCCCGATCAGGGCGCCAGAGCGATCAATAAGCGCACCTCCACTCGAACCTGCCGCAACCGGAGCCGTGAATTGCAGCATGCGAAAGCCGGAACCTGCACCGGGGACCTCGTCAGCGGGACGGACGGCTGACAGGATACCCTCTGTGGCAGACCAAACCAAGCCGTCAGCGTTTGTAACGGCATAAACAGGATCGCCCTGGACAAGCCCTTCAGTGCTTCCCGAAACAAGCGCGGGAAGCGCACCGGCCGAAATCTTGAGCGCGGCCACGTCACGGCGTTCGTCCGTACCAAGTAGTTCCACACGGTCGAAGACATCTCCGTTAGCCAGCCGGACCTGGACCTCAGCCGCGCCTTTAACTGCATGAAGCGCTGTAAGAATCACTCCGTCCTTGGAGATCACAACGCCTGTGGCAATGGAGTTCAGGCGCCCAGCGCCTTCGCCCGCGAGAATGACGACCGTGGCGGCTTTCGTGTGCTCGAAGATCGCTTTGGGGTCAGGCGCGGTGGAGACTTGCTGGGCAACGGCAAGGAGAGGGAGCGCGAATAAAGTGGCTGCGATAAGAGCTTTCATAGATTGTCGAGGATTATAGCAAAAGAAATCAGTCAGATGTCGCTGAAGATATGCAGACGCAAAAAAGACCGCTTTCAGGCGGCCTTTTCTGCTGATTTTCTGCGGTTAATCGATTTTCGTTCTACGGCTGCGCCTGTCCGGAGGAAGCGGGCGGAACGGAGGCGGAATCCTGCTGGCCCTTGGCGGCAAACCAGTTGCGATCCCAGAGGTTCTTGTAGAACGCGCCGGTCAGCTCCGCGGCGCGGGGGCCGAAGGTGGGCCGTCCGCCTTCAAGGAAGAAGACGGTGACCAAACTTCCCTGAGGCGAGTCGGAGTAGGAGGCGAACCAGCCGAAGCGGGTTCCCTTGTCTGAGCAGGTTCCGGTCTTGCCGAAGACCGGCAGCTCGTGGAAGTTGGCGCGCAGGCGGCGGGCGGTGCCGTACTCAACCGCGCCAGCCATGCCGTCCTCGATTTCGGGAACGTATTTGGCGATCTCCAGCGTCCGCTTCACCCTGGGCCGCAGCGTGGCGGCTTCCGCCTGGGAGTTTGGATGCTGCAAGTAGTAGAGGGTTCCACCGTTGGCGATGGCGGCCACAAAAGCGCCCAGTTGCAGCGGCGTAAGCGAAACGCCCTGGCCGAAGCTGCACATACGGGCCACGCCGCCTTCCCTGGCGGGCAACTCCTGATCGGGGTAAACGCCAAGCTGTTCGCCGGCAATGTGATAGCCGGCCAGCTCCCCCAGACCGAATTGGTTGGCATAGTGGCGCACGCGCTCGAAGCCCAGTTCGCGGCCCAACTCCTCAAAGTAGAGGTTGTTGCTGTGCGCCAAAGCCTGGGTCAAGGTCATGCGGAAGCCGGCCAGTCGCACCGGCGTATCGCGCGTGACCAGTCCCTCGGAGAGAGCGGCCATGGCCACGGTCAGCTTGATGGTGGAGCAGGGCTCCGCGCCCGGTGAGAGGGCCAGCTTCTGGTTGACCATGGCCAGAATGCGCCCATTGGAAGGGTCAATCACCACGGCCGTGCCGTTCATGTCGCCCATGGCGTCAAGGGCTGCTTGGCGAACCACTGGATCCTCGCCCGCCGTCACGTCGCCTGAAAAAATGTTTCCGTTGGCAAAGGAACTGGCGGTGAAATGCTCACTGAAGCGATGCCGCCTGCTGACGAGGGCTGCGCGGCGCGCGCCAGCTCTGGCCCTGCCTCTGGCGGTCAAGCGAACCCGGCTGCCGGATGCCGCCGACCGGGGTGTTGCGGTGGTGGATCTAGCGGCACGACGGCTAGCGCGATGGGATTCGGTAGACTTGGCATGGTGCGGCGAGCGCGAAGCAGCCAGCGCCACGGCGCCGCTAGAGCCAACGCCGAAACCAATCAACATCAATGCAAAAGCCCATGAACGGAAAAATTTCATCCTAGCCAGCATCCTCTCTCCCAAGGGAGCGTCCCGCTCTCCCAAGGGAGCGTCCCGCGCATCCTCTTTTGGAGGTATGCGCATTATGCCTTCCACGAGCTGCTTCCGCAATCATGCAATCTCGCCAACCTCTTGCAAATAAGAGCCTTCTAATAAAAGGCCTTCACCTTGCAATGTCTACGAACGGCTGCAAACGGAATGCCACTCTTATCGGTTCTCCGCTCACAACCGATAACTATTTGATGCGGAGAAAACCAATTCTTGTTCAGATTCAGGCACATCGACCGGCCTGCTATGATCCGGCCACCGACGAATTCCGGCGGCAACTCCTTTTACGGCGTACGAACTGCCCGTCGCTTTCCTGAGGACCACTTGCATTTGTAGGGCTGTATAGAATGATACAGCCCTAACAGCCCATTCCAAAACTATCCGCGCTTTATAACCTGAGACGGCGCAGAAAAGCCGGTTTGTCCAGATCGCGCTGCGCTTCTTCGTCAGGTTCGCGAAAAAGATCCGATGCGGGCTGGTTGCTGTCCTCGTCCACCACCGCCGGAGTGTAGGCTGGCTCCTCTGACAATTCGGCAAACTTCGGCCGGGCTGGCTCGCCATCTGCTTCTGGCGTTTCCGGCTCGACCGCCGCGGTTTCCGGCGCTTGCGGAGCCGCATCGCGAGCGGGATCGGCAAGGGCCGGAACGAATTCAGGAGCTGAGAGCGGCGCGGGTTCTTCCCGCCGGTCCGCCAGAATCACATGATCCTCCTCCTCGTCCTGCGAGAGGAAGCGCGCGGGCGCGGAGGCCGACGCGACAGCCGGCTCGCGGAGCCAGTCGCCGGGAGCCACCAAGGGAATCGAAGCCACCGGCGCGGAATCGGAAGGAACCGAGACCACGGACTCTTCTTCCACGCTCAACATGCGCGCGCGCCGCTCCGGCGACTGGTCGCGGAATCCGGTGGCGATAACGGTAATCTTGACCTCTTCGCCCATATCCTCGTCCAGCACCGCGCCGAAGATGATGTTGGCGTCTTCGTGAGCGGCGGACTGAATCAGCGATGAAGCCTCATTGACCTCGGAGAGCTTGAGCGAACTGGAGCCGGTGATGTTGATGAGGATGCCGCGCGCGCCGTCAATGGCGCCAGCCTCCAGCAGGGGCGAGGCCATGGCCGCCTGGGCCGCTTCAACGGCGCGATTCTCGCCCGAACGCACCGCCGTGCCCATCACCGCGTGTCCCATGCCCGCCATGGTGGTTTTCACGTCGGCAAAGTCGCGGTTGATGATGCCGGGAATGGCGATGATGTCGCTGATGCCCTGCACGCCCTGGCGCAGCACGTCGTCGGCGATGCGGAAACTCTCAAAGAATCCGGCGTTCTTGGCCACTGCCAGCAGCTTTTCGTTGGGAATCACAATCATCGTGTCCACGCTCTCGATCAGCTCCTCGAGGCCGTGCTCAGCCTGCTGCTGGCGGCGCTTGCCCTCAAAGCCGAAGGGGCAGGTAACAACGGCCACGGTCAAAATGCCCATCTCGCTGGCCAGCGAGGCAATGACCGGCGCGGCGCCGGTGCCCGTGCCGCCGCCCAGGCCCGCAGTGACGAAGACCATGTCCGCGCCTTCGAGGGCTTCGATGATTTTTTCCGAGTCTTCCAGTGCAGCCCGGCGGCCCACGTCGGGGTTGGCCCCGGCTCCCAGCCCGGAGGTGAGCCGGACGCCAAGTTGCAGCTTGACCGGGGCGTGCGACGCCTTGAGCGCCTGTACGTCCGTGTTGGCGGCGATAAACTCCACGCCCTCCATGCGGGCCTGGATCATGCGATTGACGGCGTTGCCGCCTCCGCCCCCCACGCCGATGACCTTGATGCAGGCTCCGCGCGGAATCTCTTCGTGGTACTGAATGCGCATCTCCGCGTCATCACTGCTTGGCTGTTCCATCTGGTCTCCGGTTTCCTCATTCATAACTAATAACCTCTACGGTCAAAAACTGGCTGCAAAAATGGAGCGCAACTTGGAGCGCAGCGTGCCGCTCTCCCCGTTGCAATTCTCCCTGGTGCGGTGAGCATACAAGAGCATGCCGATGGCGGTTGAAAAGCCTGGATTCACCAGTTCGGCGGGCATGTTCGAAAGACGCACGGGAACGCCCATGCGCGCGCGAACCCGCAACTGGCTCTCCGTCACGTCCAGCATTCCGGGCAGCATGGCTCCGCCGCCGGTGAGCACGCAGCCAGCGCCCAGGGCATCCACCACGCCACCCTGGCGCAGGCTTTCCTTAACGTAGTAGAGCAGCTCGCGGGCGCGCGGCTCCAGAATCTCCGCCACGGTGCGCAAACGCAGCGTCTGCGGGTTGGGATTGGTAATCTCAATCTCCGCCATCTGGGGCACGGCCGTTACCACGGCGTTTCCATACTGACACTTCAACGTCTCGGCATGAGCCACGGGCATTTGCAGCCCGATCGCCAGATCGTTGGTAAAGTGCTGCCCGCCAATCGGGACTGAAGCCGTGTATACCACCGCGCCCTCGAAGAATACCACCAGGTCGCTGGAGTGAGCGCCGATGTCGAGCAGGCAGACGCCCAGTTCCCGCTCGTCGGCTGAAAGCGTCGCCTCGGCGGCGGCAATCGACTCCAGCACCGCTTCGGTCACTTCCAGCCCGGCGCGGTTGGCGCAGGTGACGGTGCTTTGCAGCGCGCTGCCGGAACAGGTGGCGATATGCAGATCTACCTCCAGCTTTTTACCCACCATGCCCACTGGGTCAAAGATGCCCGGCTGGTCGTCAAGAATGAACTGGCGCGGCAGCAGGTGCAGAATTTCGCGGTCAGGAGGGCGTTCGACGGCCCGCGCCCGCTCGACCGCGCTGCGCACATCCTCCTTGTCAATCTCGCGCATGCGGCCGCCCAGCTCGATTCCGCCGTTGGTGTTGATGCCGCGAATGTGCGGCCCGCCGATGCCCACCACGCACTCGTCGATATTGACGCACGCCATCCGCTCGGCCTCTTCGCTGGCCGCCCTCACCGCTTTGGCCGCCGGAGCCAGATCGGAGATCAGCCCCTTGCGCATCCCGGCCGACTCCGCCACGCCATGGCCGCAATAGCGCATTGCCCCCTCATAGAGATCCGCCGCCAGCACGCGCGTCCACGCGCTGCCGATGTCCAGCACCACAATCAGGTTGTCTTCTCTCTGATTCATGCGCTCACTGGCCCATCCTGGCCGATCCGGCAGAAGAGGTTCTTTTCTGCTTGCTTCCGTTCAGCGAGGCGCGTTTCACCGCCGCGCGCTTTTTATCTTCCGTCTTGCTCTTCGTGGCTTTGAGAGAAGCGCCGGAGGCCGCCTTCGAGGTGGTTTTCACCTTGGCTGAGACTTTTCCATCCGCCTTGCCGGAGGCCTTGGCGGGCTTAACCTTCCCCGCAGTTGAAGCCTTGTCCGCGGCAACCTTGGTTTTTGCGGATAAAGCCTTGTCCGCGGTTTTGGCTGCCGGTTTACCGGCCTCCGCATGGGCCGCCAAAACCGGCTTGCCCCCGGCCTTATTCCCGGCTGTCGCGGGCTTGTCCGGGGTTATTTTAGCTGGTTTCGCTGGCTTGTCCTGCTCCGCGCTGGCCGCTGGCTGTTCATCGGCGGAGGCCTGGGCCGTGTTGGTGTCGGGAGCCATCTGCAGCACGACCTGCTGGTCATAGCGCAAATCCACGGCCGCCAGATTGGGATACTGCTGACGCCACTCGGCAATGTGCGCCTTGTAGCGCTGGTAACGATCGAGAAAATGATCCTCGCCGAAGTGAGCCAGAATGTCGGTTCCCTGCTCGGGCATCAGCACGCGCGCGTCGTCAGGATCGGTCAGATCAATCTCGGAAATCTGGGCTGAGAGCTTTTGACCGCTGGAGTCCAGCTCGGCCAGCAGGCGCTGGTAAACCGCCATGCGGGACTGGCGCGCGACGGGCGGGTCCTGGGAATTGATTCCCGTCACCACCGGGAAGGAGTAGTGGCGCTGCGCCATCATGGCCGCCGGCATGGTGAGCAGAACGCCGTTGGCGTCCACCAGTCCGATTTGCGTTCCCATGCGCGTGAAAGCCACCGGCTGGCGCTCCACCACAGAGACGCGAATGTGGTCCGGGAGCAGGCGCATCACCGTGGTTTTTTCGATCCAGGGAATCTGCTCCAGTTGCCTGCGCCGCTCGCTGAGCGGGACAAAAAATACGTTGCGCCCGACGTCTTCGCCGAAGACCGGCAGCATGTCAGCGCGGCTGACTTCGCTCAGCCCGGAAACCTCAATGCTGTTTGCCCCTTCGATGCGGAAACGCGCGTCGTGGTCCAGATAAGTCTTTAGAATGTAGGCAGAAGCGCCGAACCCGCCCAGCACAGCTAGGGCGGCAAGCATCAGGAAAAAGCGACCCGCGCCACTCGCTGGACGCCACCAGGGATTGCGCGGCGCGTTGAGACGGTTCTTGACCGGGCGGACAGGCAGGTCCTCTCCGGAGTCTTCCATCTCCAACGGCAAGCCGGGCAGAGCGGCGCGTTCCGAAGAAGGCGCAATCGGCTGAACGCGCCGCAGGCGGGGTTCAGCCGGCGCGTCATCTTCCCAAATCAGGGAGCGGGTTCTGTTCTCGTTGTTCGTCGTCACGCCTGAGCAAGGTCGTGAGATTCGCCAGATTCCACTATAGACCGGGGAAGCAGGGCTTTTTTCCGCGGGAGCGCGAGAGGAACCTGCAATGTTACGGGAAAAACAGGGTCTAAGGACATAGGGACCACTGATTCGGCAATTCAATACTGTCAGGGTGCCCCATCCATTTCCGTGTTCTTTGCGGAAATGGGTGGGAAGCGATGTCACTGTTTCCTTGCCGGATCAATAGGAAGGAGAAGAGAGGCGGCCTTGCGCTCCCGCAAATCACCTCTAAATCTTTATGTGAGCCTTATACTTTTATGAGAGATTATGCTGATACGCTGATGAATCAGAGGGTTGGGAGCTTGCCGTTTCCTTGGCAGGCCGCTGGAGCAAATTCAGAATTGGTGCAGAGGACGTTGATGCAGCCAAGCGCCGTTTTTCTCTCCGGGGTCCCTGGCGGGCGATCTTTGCTCGTTGGGGTGGAAGAAAACGGCGCCTGTGCAATTATTCTTACTACTCAGTAATTCTGAATTTGCTCTGGTGTTTGTCCCCTCTATCCAAGTCAGTTTCTCAAGGGAGGAATCTGCAAATGGTCAAGGTCGAAGCGGTCATCCAGCCCACCCGATTGGACGCAGTGAAAGAAGCATTGATTGAAGCCGGCATCGAGGGCATCTCCATTCAGGAGGCGCGCGGTCACGGCCGCCAGAAGGGCCACTCCGAGTTCTATCGCGGCCACGAATATACGGTCGATCTGGTTCCCAAGATCAAGATCGAGATGATTATCAGCGACACCTTGAAGGACAAGGCCGTGCAGGCCATCCTTGCCGCCGCGCGCACCGGCCACATTGGCGACGGAAAAATCTTTGTCAGTCCGGTCGCGGAAGCCATCCGCATCCGCAACGACGAACGCGGCGAATCTGCCCTGTGACGGCTGGCCGCGCCAGGAGCGGAATTTTTCTCCAGCGCAAAAGCAATAAAAAAGCAATAGCAATTTATGGATTATGGAGGGTTTGTGCGGTTTCTTCATGGTTTCCTTATGCGCGCGATCCTACTCTGCTAAATAGCCGTTTAACCAGGGTCATACTCTGTGCGCCTGGCATGAGTTATGCTTGGTCGTCTTCCGCGATTTTCCGTTTTGGAAGTGGTTTCGATGTATGCGGCCTTATGCCGCCGAAACCGCCTCCCGCGCCCTACCAGGAGGACTGGCGGAATTTCCAATCAAGCGCAACGGCCTTTATCGATTGCATAGTTTTCGGGAGTAATCACATATGTGTCGTGGAATGAAGCTGTTGTTTTTGCCTGCCATTTTGGGAGTCCCATCCCTGGCTCTTGCGCAATCTTCCGCCCCGGCCACACAAGCCCAGATCGCCGCTCTGCAGCAGGCGGTGAAGGCCGCCCAGTCAGCCGGCGATAACGCCTGGATGCTGACCTCCGCCGCCTTGGTCCTGCTGATGACCGGACCGGGGCTGGCGCTCTTCTATGGTGGCCTGGTCCGCAAGAAGAACGTTCTGGGAACCATGATGCAGAGCTTTACCATGATGGCTCTGGTGACCGTGATCTGGGCCGTTGTCGGCTACTCGCTGGCCTTCGGCCACGGCAACTGGTTCATTGGCGGCTTCGAGCACATATTTCTGCGCGGCGTGGGCCTCACGCCCAACCTTGACTACGCTCCCACCATTCCCGAGCAGACCTACATGATCTACCAGCTCATGTTCGCCATCATCACTCCGGCGCTGATTACCGGCGCCTTTGCCGAACGCATGAAGTTCAGTGCCATGGCCATTTTCCTCTCGCTCTGGTCACTGATTGTCTATTGCCCGATGGCGCACATGGTCTGGGGCGTGGGCGGCCTGCTGAACGCCGCGGGCGGCCGCATTCCCAGTCTCGACTTTGCCGGCGGCACGGTCGTCCACATCACCAGCGGCGTTTCGGCGCTGGTTGCCTGCATCTACTTGGGCAAGCGCCTGGGCTATCCCTACACCAAGATGCAGCCGCACTCCATGGTGATCAGCTTCATTGGCGCGTGCCTGCTGTGGGTGGGCTGGTTCGGCTTCAACTCCGGCAGCGCTCTCGGCGCCAGTTCCCTGGCCACCAGCGCTTTCGTCGCGACGCAATTCGGCGCGGCGGCGGCGGCCATCGGTTGGTCCATCGCCGAGTGGATTCGCAATGGCAGGCCGACCGCCCTCGGGGCCATCTCCGGCGCGGTTGCGGGGCTGGTGGCCATCACCCCGGCATCTGGTTTTGTGCAGCCGATGAGCGCGCTGGCCATCGGCCTCATCGCTGGTTTCTTCTGCTTCTTCATGGTCTTCATCGTCAAAAGCATCTTTGGTTACGATGACGCCCTTGACGCCTTTGGCGTTCACGGAGCCGGAGGAACCATCGGTGCGTTGCTGACTGGCCTTTTCGCCACCAGCGTCATCAACCCGGTCTTCAAGGATGCGGCGGGCAATCCGCTTCCGCTGGGCGCCATTGACGGCCACTGGCGGCAGTTGCTCAACCAGCTCACCGGCACAGGGATTTCCTGGGGCGTTTCCATCGTTGGCACATTGGCGCTGCTATTCCTGATTGATAAGTTTGTCGGCCTGCGCCTCTCGCCGGAGCAGGAAGCCGAAGGCCTTGACCTTTCGCAACACAACGAGGAAGCCTACGATCTGAACTCGTAAGGTTCTTTTTTAGGAGTTTTCCTCAAAAAAATGCGGGGGCTGGTGCAACCAGCCCCCTGGCCTGTTACGCTGTCTAGCGAGGCGTTTTACGTATGCTCAAGATCGAAGCCATTCTTCAGCCCTCCAAGCTGGATGCAGTCAAGGATGCCCTGCTGGAAGCAGGCATTGAAGGCATGACCATTCTGGAAGCCCGCGGCCATGGCCGTCAGAAGGGCCACACCGAGTTCTACCGTGGTCGCGAATACACGGTTGACCTGCTGCCCAAGATCAAGATTGAACTGGTGGTTACCGATGACCAGAAGGGAAAGGCCATTCAGGCCATCATCAGCGCCGCCCGCACCGGTCGCATCGGCGACGGAAAAATCTTTCTCAGCGCTGTCGATGAGGTTATCCGCATTCGCAATGACGAACGCGGAGAAGCCGCCATCTAGCGCAGTTTGTCTGTTGGTGTAGAGCTGATTTCCAATTGTTTGGATCGTGCCGATGTGGCGCGAGCCTGTAGCGCCGGCCTCCTGGTCCACGCCGCACTCTGCGCCAACTGCAAAAATGCTCCAGGAAACCTCTGAATAAGTTGATGTTTTGAAGGGTACGGGCTTTACAGGCTGCGGAAAAACTCGATCTGGAGGGAGGCGGGGGTTTCAACCCCCGCATAACGCCAATAGAATCAATGAGGGCTTTAGAGCATTTTCACAGTTAGTGTGATGTCATGGGTGCCCCACCCTCGCCACGTTTTTGTTCTTGTGGCTAGGGTGGGATAGCACGATCCCTGCATTACAGAAACTGTGAAAATGCTCTAGTTCTCTGGCCGCCTGAAGTTGTACCGGCGATGGGGTCCCCCGCGGACAGGTCTTCGTCCGTGGGGTGTAGGATCAGGGCCTCCCTGTATTGGCGCAACTTTACTCAAACTGCGGCCTCGTGGAAGCTTCGGCCGGAGCGGGCGGAGCGTTGCGTCGCACCTTCAAGTTATTGAGCGCATAGTCGATGAATCGCGGCTCAAAGTGCGCGGGCTGCTTCATGAACCGGCAGGTGGCCACCACCTGATCGACGATGAATCTAGGCTGATAGGAAGCCAGTTCGAGAGACTTTTCCGTTTTGAGCCTCCACACAATGGCCTTGAATGCCTCTTCGGAGAGCGTCATTCCCTGCTTGGCGCACTCATTTTCAAAGATGGTTCTGTAGATATCCAGGCTGGGCGCGCCAATTTCGATTTTGTAGGGGAGGCGGCGCAGAAAGGCCGGATCCATCAGGTCTTCCGGCTCCATATTGGTGGAAAAGATCACCAGTTCCTCAAAAGGAATGCTGAAGCTTTTTCCAGTATGCAGTTTCATGTAGTCGACGCGGTTCTCCAGGGGCACAATCCAGCGGTTAAGCAGGGCTTTGGGGCTGACCAACTGGCGGCCGAAGTCGTCGATGATGAAACAGCCTCCCAGAGCCTTCATGTGCAAGGGCGCCTCGTAGAAGTGGCCCGTGAGGTCATAGCGCAGGTCCAGCATGTCCAGCGTCAGTTCGCCGCCGGTGCAGAGGAAGGGCCTGCGGCAGGGGACCCAGCGCGCGTCATACTCCTCTGCCCTGACAAAGGAGGAGCCGTTGTCTTCGCCCAGCCTGACCGGACTCACCTGAATATGAACGCTGGGGTCGAAAAAGCGGATGATCTGCCCCTCGACGCTGATCGCATAGGGCACATAAATCACATCGCTAAAAACGCTTCCAAGAGCGTGCGCAAAAGAAGTCTTGCCGTTGCCCGGGGGGCCATAGAGAAGCATGGCCCGGCCGGAGTTCAACGCCGGCCCGCTTTGTTCGATAATGCTGTTGTCGAAGGTCAGTTCGCCGAGAGCTCCATGGATGCGCTCGAAGGTGATCACCTCGTTGGTCAGCTTCTGCAGGCTTACCTGGTATGAAAAATCCTCGATGGTGACCGGGGCGGGTCCCGCGTAGCGCAACTGCTCCAGGGCGTCGATTGTCCAGCGCTTGCCCTCGTCGGTGAAGGTATAGCGCATATCCATGGGGCTGAATGCGTCGCGCATTCCCAGCGCGCGCAGCAGTTGCCGGTCGACAGCCAGCTTGATCAGATCGGTCACAAGAATGTATGGCAGCTTGATGGCGTCGACAAACTGACGGCAGGTTTCCAGTCGGCCCTCATAGATCAGCTTCATCAGCAAACCCATAAGATCAAGCTTGTCGATTCCTGTGGCCTCAAGATCGGCAGGCTCGGAAGGAATGCGCTTCAAAAAGTTATCCACGACTTTCTGATCGATGAAACCCATCGCGACCAGATTGTCTCCCAGGCGTCCCCCCTCGCTCGCCTGACGTTCAAGGGCCGCGTTTACAGCCTCAGTCGTGACCAGTTTCGCGTTGATCAGAATATCGCCCAACCGCATTCGCGCGCTGATAGTGTCCTCCTCGCAACATCCTTATATTGCCATATCCTGCTGCATTCCGGGTCATGCGGATAGTCCCTGGCGGCCAGATGACGCTCATGGCTGTTTTTGAAGCACATCTTGTCCGCAGAGTATTTGACGGCTCGCGCAATGCCATGAAGCTCGACCGTGAAAATACCCGGCGCAACCATTCTAGCGAACAATGCGGGGAAGTGCCGTTCCCTCCGCAAAAACAAGCAGAAACAATGGCTGTACCTGTTTCAGCGAACAATTGCCGTGAATTAGAGCAAAACCAGAGTTGGTGTGCCCTGGCGAGTTAAGTGCCAGGTCGCCGCTCCCTGTTGGTCGCGTCGACTTGAGGGCTGCGGTTTCTGGATACAGTGACTCTGGTTTTGCTCCAGATGCGTTTGCTTTGGTTTAAGCGCTCAAAAAATTCCCCCATCGCGTCAACTTCGCTTATTCTGGTAATAATTCATTTCGTGCATCGGCAAGCCACGAACAATCCATATGAGTCCAGTCGCTATAGCGGTTGACGATCTTCGGGAGCAGTATACGCAGGAAATGGCGCTTGTGCGCGAGACGTATGAGCGCACCGGGGACGGCACGGCCTCTATTCGCCGCCGCTCCGCCGTGGTTGACCGCATCCTGATTGAAATGTGGCGTCGCGTCTTTGCCGGCCAGTCCGCGCAGAGTGTTTCTCTGCTGGCCTTGGGCGGCTATGGTCGCAAGGATCTCTTCCCTTACTCCGACATTGATGTTCTATTTGTTTTTGCCGACGACAAGGCCGAGGCGCAATTCAAAGAAGCGGTTCGCGCCTTTGTCCAGGGCATGTGGGACATCGGCCTGCGCGCCAGCCCCTGTTCGCGCACGTTAAAGGAGGCTGGCCGCTTCGATCCCGATAACCTGGAATTTACCCTGGCCACGCTTGACCGCCGTTTCCTGGCCGGCAGCTTTCCGCTCTATCAGCAAATCCACCAGAGCATTCTGCCCAGCCTTGTTTTAAGCGAGTGGAACACGATCACCCAGAAGCTGGGGGAGATCGCCCGCGTGCGCCACACCAAATTCGGCGACACCATTTTTCACCTGGAGCCCAACATCAAGGAGTGCCCGGGCGGCCTGCGCGACTACCATCTGGCCGTCTGGTTTGCCCTGCTCTTCCAGCTCAAGGAGACCAAGGAGTGGCCCCGTCACCGCGGCAGCGTCTTCCAGAGCGCCCGCGGAGACGCCGAGGCGGCCTTTGATTTTCTGGCCGCCGCGCGCTGTTTTCTCCACTTCCGCCACGGGCGCGACGACAATACCCTCGACTGGCAATCGCAGGACGAGGCGGCGGCCGGTTCCATCGGCCTGGAAACTCGCGGCACGGCTGATCCGGCCTACTGGATGCGGACTTACTACCGCCATGCGCGCGTCATCTATCGCCGCGCCGCCCTGCTTATGGAGAGCCTGCCCGCCCCGGTCAGCTTCTATCGCCAATTCCGCCGCCGCCAGACCCCCATCGCCGGCACGGACTTCCTGCTCGACCAGGGCCGCATTGAAGTCGCTCCTGGGGCGCAGTTCAATGACACCAGCTCCATCCTGCGCATCTTTTCGCTGATGGCCACGCACGGCTACACCCTCTCGCAAGCCGCCGAGGACCGCATCTCCGACGCCCTGCCCGCCCTGGCCATTCATATTCCCGAGGGGCCGTACCTGTGGAACGCCCTGCGGGAGGTGCTGCTCGGACCGCACGCCGCCCATGCCCTGCGCACCATGCACGCCCTCGGCATTTTGGAAATGCTCGTCCCGGAGTTTCACGGCATCGACGCCCTGGTCATCCGCGACAGCTACCACCGCTATACCGTTGATGAGCATACCTTTCTGGCCATTGACAATATCCACACCCTCCGCCAGCCCGCCAACGACTACGAAAAGCATCTGGCGCAACTGCTGCCGGAAATCGAACGCTTTGACCTGTTTCTGCTGACGCTGCTGCTCCATGACACCGGCAAGGCTCGCCGCACCGAAGACCATGTCGCCCCCAGCGTTGAACTGGCTGACGCCTTCCTCGCCCGCCTGGAGTTCGACGGCGAAGAGCGCGAGGCCGTCCTCGATCTGATTCGCCTCCACCTGGAAATGTCCAACGCCCTGCGCCGCGACGTCTTTGACCCAGAAAACGTGCGCGCTTTTGCTGAAAAAATCGGCAACCCCATGACGCTCAAGATGCTTACCCTGTTGACTTACGCCGACATCAAGGCCGTCAACCCGGATGCTTTGACCCCATGGAAGGCGGAGAATCTCTGGCAGCTTTACATGTCCACGGCCAACTTCATGGACCGCTCGGTCGATGAGGTCCGCTACCACGCTGACATCAACCCCACGCTGCTCAACCGCATCCGCGCCATGGTCCCCGCCAGCCAGTACGACGCGTTGCGGCAGTTTCTGGAGGGTCTGCCGCAGCGCTACCTGCAAACCCGCCTTCCGGAGCAGATCCGCAACCACTTCCAGATGTCTCTCAATCTGGATCAGGACCCGGTCCAGCTCGACCTGCGCACCCGCCGCCAGCTCTTTGACCTGACCGTCATCACCCGCGACCGCACGCGCCTGTTCGCCGACGTGGCCGGAGCTCTGGCCGCTTGGGGCATGAACATCGTCAAGGCCGGCGCTTTCTCCAATGACAACGGCGTCATCGTGGACGACTTTCAGTTCATTGACAGCTTCCGTACCCTCGAACTCAACCCCAGCGAGAGAGACCGCTTCCGCAAGTACATCCACGATGTGGTCGCCCTGAAGCTGCCGGTCGAGCAACTGCTCGAGGCGCGCAGCCACCGGAACAATCCCGACAACCTCAAGGTCGAGGTGGCCACCCGCCTGGAGTTCGACTCCACGTCCTCATCCCTGGCCACCATTCTGCAAGTGGTGGCCCAGGACCTGCCCGGACTGCTGCGCCAGATCGCCCTTACCTTCAACAAGCACGACTGCAACATCAAGGTGGCCCTGATCGACACGGAAGGCGAAACCGCCATCGACGTCTTCTACCTCACCAGCCAGGACGCCAAACTCAGCGAAGCGGTTCAGCAATCCCTCGCCGCCGACCTCACCGCCGCCATCGATTCCCTCCGCGCTCCCACCGGTGCCTGACGCCCATGCGGCGAAGCCATTGATTCTTGCCATTCTTGTCGTATCATCTTAAAGATGCCTCCGGTGATGATTGCCAGACAGTTGCTCGCATTTTTCAGGAGACAAACCGAGGCGACCAAAAGATGCCGATTCAGCTACTTGACCACACGGACAGCGAACGGCGGGTAATTTCTTCTGGAATCTCCGCAGTGCGCAAATCCGCCATGGGCCAATTCATGACGCCTGCACCAATAGCGCGATTCATGGCCTCGCTCTTCCCGGCTAGTGCACTGACCACCTGTTCTTTGCTTGATGCAGGTGCAGGGCTAGGCGCGCTTACCTCTGCATTTTTAGATCGCTGGAGTGCTTCAGGTGGATTTTCCTTCCGTAATGTGCAACTTGACGCTTACGAAATTGACCCAATGTTGCGCGCCCACCTCAGTCAAAACCTGACAAGCTATTCCATGCGCTTGCCTTTTGACTATCATATTCTGCCAGATGACTTTATCGAGGCAGCAGCATTGCAAAGTTTGGCCCCGCGGAAATATACACACGCGATATTGAATCCGCCTTATAAAAAGATCAACAGCCTTTCAAGACATCGCCTCATCTTGCGACAGGTTGGCATCGAAACTGTCAATCTCTATTCCGCCTTTGTGGCGCTGGCCTTGTCTTTGATGAAGCCCGGCGGATATCTTGTCGCCATTATTCCCCGCAGTTTCTGCAATGGCCCATATTATCGCCCCTTCCGCGAATTCCTTCTCAGTCATGCAGCCTTGCGCCACCTGCATTTATTCGGCTCAAGAACCGAAGCCTTCAAAGATGACGATGTATTGCAGGAGAATGTCATTATTCTGGTTGAGTGCTGCGGCGCACAGGGCGACGTTGCAGTTTCGACTTCCACCGACGATAGTTTCCTTGACCATGTGACACACAAACATCCTTTTGACCGGATTGTGTTCCCAGACGACAATGAAAAGTTCATTCACATTCCTACGTCCACTGGATACAATTCCATCGAGCTATCAAAGGGTGTCCGGTCCACGTTATTTGATCTTGGCATTGGAGTTTCAACAGGCCCGGTGGTAGATTTCCGATTGATCGCGAATATCCAAGAGCAACCAGATAAGAGCACAGTGCCGCTACTTTATCCGGGCCATTTCGATGGGCAAACAACACACTGGCCGAAAGACGGAATCAAACGTGGTAATGCCATTCGTGTGAACAGTGAAACCAGAAAATGGCTTTTTCCGAACGGTTTTTATACGGTCGTTCGGCGGTTCTCCTCCAAGGAAGAGCCTCGTCGTATTGTCGCGAGTGTGGTAAGGCCCGACGCGTTTCCGGGAGTTAAGTTGTTGGGATTTGAAAATCATTTGAATGTTTTCCATGAAGACAAGCATGGTATGCCAGAAGCGCTCGCATACGGCTTGGCAATGTTTCTCAGCACTACCGCCGTTGACGAGAATTTTCGCCGGTTCAGCGGACATACTCAGGTAAATGCAACTGATCTCCGGTTGATAAAGTATCCAGATCGAAGCACTCTGATCGAACTTGGTAAATGGGCGCGGAGCCAGAATGCTTTCACGCAGTCTATGATTGACGAGCATACTCAGGATTTCATCGGATGAACAAGAAAGCGTTTCTCAAATCGGCTCGTCAGATTCTTGCATTACTTGATCTGCCCAAGGAGCAACAAAACGAACGGTCCGCCTTGTCTTTATTGGCATTACTGAACCTTCAACCAGGGAAGGACTGGCTGCAAGCCGATAATCCGTTGATGGGCATCACTCCTATTATGGATTGGATTCGTGACCACTATGGGAAAAACTATGCCCCCAATACACGAGAGACTATTCGACGGCAGACCATGCATCAATTTGTTGATGCCGGAATTGCCCTATACAATCCCGACAAGCCTTTGCGTCCGGTAAACAGCCCTGCCGCTGTATATCAGATCGAACCTTCAGCGCTTGAATTGCTGCGCAGCTTTGGAACATCTGCATGGCAAAACAATTTAGCCATCTACCTCGGGAGACACCAGACATTAGCCGCACGCTATGCTAACGAACGTGCGCAAAATCTTGTCCCCGTCCAAATCGCGTCGGGCAAAGAAATCAAGCTTAGCCCTGGCGAACACAGCGAGTTGATCAGAGATATTATCGAAAGTTTTGCGGCGCGCTTTGTACCTGGTGCCGTTTTGATCTATGCCGGAGATACTGGCGGTAAATGGAGCTATTTTGAGGAGTCAATGCTCACCAAGCTGGGCGTTAAAGTCGAAATACACGGCAAAATGCCCGATGTAGTGCTGTATTACCCAGATCGCAATTGGTTGCTTCTAATAGAGTCTGTTACCAGCCACGGTCCTGTTGACGGGAAACGGCATGAAGAACTGGCAAAGCTTTTTGCTAAATCAAAAGCAGGTTTGGTTTACGTTACTGCGTTTCCAAATAGATCGCTCATGAGCCGGTACCTCGGCGAGATTGCATGGGAAACTGAAGTGTGGGTTGCCGATGCTCCCTCGCATTTGATCCATTTCAACGGCGTGCGGTTTCTTGGTCCTTACACAGACAGCTAAACTGGTTCCCCTCGGAACGACGATCAGCCTGACTTGCCGAATCCGTTTCGACCACAATGCTAGTCCCTGCCTTATTTCAGATAGACGCGCACCATGTCGATCAGGTCCTCGGCCAGCTCGGGGGTGATCTGCGCCCTGGCTTCGTCGGTGAGGTGAAAGCGGATGTGGTCTTCCAGCACTTCGCCCATGAGCGAGTAGACGCCGCCGCGCACGGCGGCCAGCAGCATCAGTTGCCCGCCGCAGTTTTCATCGGCGACCAAAGCCCGCTCGACCGCGTCCAACTGCCCGCGCAGTTTTTTCAACCGCTGCAATAACTTGATCTTTTCACGTTCATGCTGGGTCATGGCATTCTCTCTTGAAGCTACTCACTCGAGGTAAGGCGTCTACTGAGTGGGGGTATGGTTCGTCTTTCATTTTATCCCTCATTCAGAATGCCCCGCGCGAGGGAAGACTCATACCCTTCAAATCTTCGACTTTCTCCGCCAGCGACAAAAAGCAGGGGAAAGTTATTCGACTTATTACTCCGGCCCAAAAGATTTGCATCGTGCTTCCCCATCCTGGCCGCAAAAACAAAGACGCGGCGAGGGCGGGGCACCCAGATAGTGTTGCAACACATAAGCGCCGGATCAATAGGTCCATAGCGGGGGCGCAAGCTCGTGCGAGCGAATAGCGAGCGGATGGCCGCACCGCAGGTGCCGAATCAAAGGCGGACACCGGGCCACCTGGAAGCCAGCCATCCGCTGCGCCCGCATAGCGCGCGGGTTTAGACTTTTCTATGGAAGCCCGGCACATTCAGCGCAGCGTTTGGCGAGGCGCTGACGGGTTCCAACCATCGAGGAGCGCCTTTTGACCTGTTCAGTGACCATGCAGATTGCCGCAGCAACCGCCCTATCGCTTTCAACCCTTTCCTTGGCCGGCCAGACGCCGGTGAAGCCCCTGACTGTGGAGGCGATCTTCGCGCATGATCCGCTGATCGGGCATCCGCCCGCAGGACTGACTTGGTCGCCGGACGCGAAGCACTTGACCTATATGGAAAACGGCGAGCTGATGGAACTGGACCCAGCGACGGGCAAGGCTCATGCGCTGGTGAACCGGGACAAACTGGAATCCTTTACCGCGGCCGGCATTTCAGAGACGGACCGCGACCATCGCGACCGCTACAGGATGGCCAGCTACATTTGGTCGCCGGACTCGTCGCGCCTGCTCTTCGACGAGAATGGCCGTTTGTGGCTCTATGATCTGCGCAGCGGCGCGGGCGCTGAGGTTGGCATGACTGGGACGACTTCGGGCGACAATCCCCAGTTTTCGCCCAACGGCGACTCTGTCTCCTTCATCCGCGAGCACGGGTTTGCGGTGGTTCGGCTGAAAGAGCCGGGACGGCCCGCGACGCAGGTGGCCAAGGCTCCCAACGCCGAAACGCTTAACGGCGAAGTGGATTGGATTTACCTGGAAGAGTTGGGTGTGCATGGCAATTACTTTTGGTCGCCGGACTCGCGGCGGCTGGCATATTTGCAGATGAATGAAACCGCCGTGCCGCAGTATCCCATCACGGACTGGATTCCCACGCACGCCACCGTGGACCAGCAGCGCTATCCGCAGCCCGGCGACCCGAATCCCGCCGTGCGTGTGGGTGTGGTCAGCGCCGAGGGCGGCCAGACGGTGTGGGTCGCGTTGCCGATTCACGCGGGCGAGGACTACATTCCGCGCTTTGGCTGGGTAGACGCCAAGACGCTCTGGATTGAGACGCTGACTCGCGATCAGAAGCATCGCGATCTATATTTTGCCGACGCCGCGACGGGCCACGCGCACCCGGCTCTGCAACTGACCGACGATAAGTTTTTCAACGATACTTACGACGTCACCGTGGGCGACGGCGCGATTGTTCTTACGAGTTGGGCTGACGGCCACAGCCACATCTATCTCTACAGCTACGACGTGGCCGATCCGGCCCACGCAACGGCCAAGTTGGAGCGGCAACTTACTCAAGGTGACTTTGAAGTGAGTGAGATTTTGCGCGTCGACCCGAAGGGCAAGTTTGTGAACTATGCCTCGAACGAAGGCGATCCGCAGGGGCAGCAGTTGTGGCAGGTCAGCTTCAGTGGCGAGCGGAAGCAGTTGAGCGCAGGCGCAGGTTTTCACAGAGGCAATTTTGCGCCAGAGGGCAGCGCGTTTGTCGATCAGCAATCCTCGCGCATGACGCCGCCGACACTGAAGCTGTGCGCGGAGGCGGGAAAATGCAAGACCTTCTGGTCGCCGCAGACGCTGGAGCCTTACCGGCTGCGCGCGCCGGAGACTCTCACGGTGAAGGCTCACGACGGAACGGCGCTCTATGCCACGCTGCTGCTGCCGGAGGGCAAGCGCGCGGCGTCTGTACCGCTGATCGTGAATCCTTACGGCGGGCCCGGTCAGCCAACCGTGTTGAATAGCTGGAGCGGCGGCCTGTTCTTCGACGAAGTGCTGGCCCAGCACGGTTTCGCGGTGCTGCACACGGACAATCGCGGCATGGGCGGACGCGGACGCGCCTTTGCCCAGGCGGCTTACCATAACTTCGGCCCGGTGCAACTGGAGGATCAACTCACCGTCGTGGACGCGGCGCTGGCGCAATATCCCCAACTGGACGCGAAGCGCCTGGGCTGGTGGGGCTGGAGCTGGGGCGGCAGTTTCACGCTCTACGCCATGTCGCACTCGGAGCGCTTCCGCGCCGGGGTTGCGGTGGCTCCGGTGACGGACTGGCGGGACTACGACTCGATTTATATGGAACGCTACCTGAGTGAGCCAGCGGAGTTTGCCTCGGGTTACAAGGATTTCTCCGTGGTCAACTCGGCGGCCAGCCTGAAGGGACGGCTGCTGCTGGCGCACGGCACCGGCGATGACAATGTGCACATGGAAAACACGGTGCAATATGTGCAAAAGCTGATCGAGGCGCAGATTCCCTACGATTTGCAGCTCTATCCGCGTAAGACGCACTCCATCGCCGGCACGGATGTGCGCACGCATTTGTACAACCGCATTCTGGCGCACTTTGAGCAGTATCTAAAGCCGGCGGATGCCGCCGTAGCCGGGAAGTGAAAGGCAGCCAGCAAACGCAGCAAAAATTCCTGGCAATTGTTCGCCGCTGAAGCGGATGTGGTCGTTGTTTCTGTTTGTATTCCCGGAGGGAGCAGGGGCCTTTAGACCCCTGAATCTGAGGCACTCGATGTTTTGAAAGGGTACGACTTTAGAGCATTTCCTTTTTTGCTATAGACTTCGGTGCCCCATCCATTGCGCGTTTTCTGCGGAATGGGTGGGAGACCAATATAAATACGGTCTACACCATATCCGGAAAAGCTCTAGGTCTCTGACCGCTTGATTTTGTACCAGTGCTGGGTGCCCCAGGTCCCGATTTTGGGACCTGGGAAGCTATGAACTCAAGGTACTTCTTCTTCCTGTCAGAGACCTAGCTTGAAAACAGGCCTTTTTCCGCAGCCTGTGAAGCCCCATGTTCTTCCGTCTGTTTCTCAGCGGAAGCCTCAGATCTTCTGCAAATTGGCGAATTTCTCCATCAATTTTTTCATGCCGTGACGGGCGAAGAGAACGGTGAGTTTGGCGTCCTCGCCCTCGCCCTCGCGCATAAGGACGGTGCCTTCGCCGTACTTTGCGTGACGGACGCGCTGGCCCTTCTTGAGATTGGTGGCGCCGCTCGAGGTCTTTCCCGGTCTCAAATGCGGCACGGGCAGCGGCAGCGCGCCGGGTTTGCCGTGGCCGTCAGCGCCTCCGAAAAAGCGTGCGATGTTGTCGATGGAGTTGGGCGTTTCCGTGCTTCCCGCCTCCGGGGCAGCTCCTTTGCCGGGTAGCGTCTTGGCCTTTGCCGTCATCCAGGGAGCGACAAAGGGCTTGGATGAGGCGCGTCCTGCGCTTGATCCGAATCTTCCGCTTCCGCTCGGCTTGGTGGATAAGCTCGGAATTTCCTGGCTTTCGTCCTCGTAGTTGAAGTGCCGGTCACCGAAATCGCCATACTGGCCGGAGCGGCGGGATGCGCCAAATCTGGAGCTATTTCCGTAGGAGTCCGAGGAGCCGGACCAGTCCGGAGCCGGGCCGCCGAGGTTTTCAATCAACTGGCTGGGGACTTCTTCCAGAAAGCGGGAGGGCGTGCTCATCTCCGGAGCGTCGTTGCCGTAGCGGCGGCGGTAGTGTGCGCGTGTAAGGATGAGGGCGTTCATCGCGCGCGTCATGCCCACGTAGCACAGGCGGCGCTCTTCCTCGAGTTCGTCGGGATTGTTTAGCGTGCGCGAATGGGGGAAAAGCCCCTCTTCGAGGCCGGCGAGAAAGACCAGGGAAAATTCAAGGCCCTTGGCGGCGTGCAGGGTCATTAGCGTGACGCGGGCGTCGGGGTCAAACTTGTCTGTGTCAGAGGCCAGCGCCGCGTTGTCGAGGAAGTCGGCCAGGGTTTCGCCGCGGTTTTCGGCGTCGCGGGCGGCGTTGGCCAGTTCCTTCAGGTTCTCAATGCGGCTGAGCGCCTCCGGCGAGCCTTCGGCTTCAAGGGCCTTGATGTAGCCGGTGCGGTCGATCAGGAAGCGAATCAGCTCGGGCAGGGTGGCCGCGTCGCCCGGTGAGCGGAAAGCGCTGTCGTGCTCCTGCTTGTCCGCCGCGACTTCCTCCGGATCGGACTCGAAGTCGGGGTTCGGAGGAGTTGGTTTCCCAGGATTTTCGTCCTCTGAACCGGCATCCTCTTCCGCGGCCGCTCCAAACTCGAAGCCAGTGTCGGCTTCCTCGCCGGATTCGGCGCTGGCGGCCACGTCAGCCGAAAGCTTGCCGGCAAAGTCGGGGTCCATCATCGCCTGTGCGTCGAGAATCAGTTCGCGGAAGGACGTGACGGCCATCAGCGCGCGCGTGGGGATCAGCTTGTTGGCGATGGCCGCTCCCAAGGCTTCCCAGGTAGATATGCCAGTCTCCAGAGCCAGCCGTTCCAGCGTTTCCAGCGAGGTTTTGCCGATGCCGCGTGCCGGAGTGTTGATGACTCGCTGCAAAGCCATCGAATCATTTGGGTTACGAATGAGGCGCAAATAGCCGAGCAGGTCCTTGATTTCAGCGCGCTCGTAGAAGCTGAAGCCGCCAACCATGGTGTAGGAGATGTTGTAGCGGCGCAGCGCTTCCTCAATCAACCGGGACTGCGCATTGGTGCGGTAGAGCACCGCGCAGCGCTCTTTGGTTGAGGCGGATTCGCGCAGAAACTGCCGAATGCGGTTGGCGATGAAGAGCGCCTCGTTTTCGCCGTCGGGCGCTTCGTAGTAGCCGACCAGGGAGCCGCCTTGGCGGTCGGTCCAGAGCTTTTTGCCCTTGCGTTGCAGGTTGTTGGCGACCACGGCTCCGGCAGCTTCCAAAATCACCTGCGTCGAGCGGTAGTTCTGTTCCAGCCTGACGATGCGAGCCTTGGGAAAGTCCTTTTCAAAGTCGAGAATGTTGCGGATGTCGGCCCCGCGCCAGGAGTAGATGCTCTGGTCCTCGTCGCCAACGGCGCAGACGTTCTTGGCCTCGCCTGCCAGCAGCGTCATCAGCTCGTACTGCGGGCGGTTGGTGTCCTGGTATTCATCCACCAGCAAATAGCGGTAGCGGCGCTGGTAGCGCGCGCGCACTTCTGCGGAAACCTTCAGCAGGCGGGCGGCCTCCAGCAGCAAATCGTCAAAATCGAGGGCGTTGCACTTGCCGAGTTCGGTTTTGTAGCCCTGGTAGATGTGGGCGACGCGCTCGCTGTTGGGGTCCTTCGAGGAAAGGTAGAACTCCTCTGGATCGACCATGTGGTTCTTCGCCCAGGAGATTTTGCCCAGCACCGTCCGGGGGGTGAGCTGCTTCGTGTCCAGGCCCATGCGCTTCATGACCTGCTTGACGATGGCCTGCTGGTCGTTCTCGTCGTAAATGGCAAAGGAGCGAGTCAGACCCACGCCATTGACCCTGAGAGCCTCGATGTCGCGGCGCAACATGCGCACGCAAAGCGAGTGAAAGGTGCAGATCAAGGGCTTGGCCAGCGAAGAGTGGTCAAGCATGCGGTCCACGCGCTCGCCCATCTCCTTGGCGGCCTTGTTGGTGAAGGTGACGGCCAGAATGGAGTCGGGGGCAACGCCCTTTTCGCGGATAAGCCAGACGATGCGGCTGGTGATGACGCGGGTTTTGCCCGAGCCGGCTCCGGCCAGAATGAGTAGCGGGCCTTCAGTGGCCTCGACGGCGGCGCGCTGTTCGGGGTTCAAATTGTCAAGAAGCGGATGCAAAGGGCAAGTCCAGGGGGGAAGGATCCTTTATCTAGTGTAACGGCTGGGGCGGTTGAGAGAGCGGCGTGCTCGCCCGGCGGTGCCCGTCTAGGGAACCTCTGATTATGTTGGTTTTGTATCAGGGCACGACTTTTAGCCTGCCCTGAGCGCAGTCGAAGGGTGCCGAGACCGCATGAAATGAATGTGGGCTTTACAGGCTACGGAAAAACTCATTCGCAGAGGCACGAAGCGTCAGGGCACGACTTCAGTCGTGCCGTAAGTAGCCCAAAATCAAAGCGGGCTTTACAGACTGCGGAAAAACTCGATCCGGAGGGAGACGGGGGTTTCAACCCCCGAATAAAGCCAATAGAATCAACGAGGGCTTTAGCCCCGGAAGAACGTATTCTGCCTATTTCACCTGAAAACAGGTCTTTTTCCGCAGCCTGTTTAGCCCCTGAGGGAATGCTCAGTGTGGCATCGGACTTAATCAGAGCCTCCCTAGTGTCCTGTCCCAGAAGTTCACGTAATAATGAATTGTCATCCTGAGCGAAGCAGACCGCGTATTTTGCGGCCTGCGGAGTCGAAGGACCTGTGGTTGCTTTTGCGAATTCCACTACGAATTTCTTGGACACCACACTAGCGCGCTGGCGGTTTGCTGCTATACCGACTGTTGACGAGAGAGTAACTGCCGAGCGGGCCGGAGATCGGCCCGGAACTCCAAAATTCCCCTGCTTGAGGCTCAAATAGCGTATTGGCGATTTGGCATCAATCAATGTTGGCTTGAATAACGCTGATGACCTAAAGTATCGACGAATATGCAACACTAAAAGAGCGATTGAATTTTAAACGTTTTTGTCGAAAGGTGGCCACGCGTATGCCTAGTTCCGTGAGTACGACAGACTCCGTTACCAAGAGGTATTCCATATACATATTAGGTGCGGGATTTTCGCGCTCAGCTGGGCTTCCTTTGGCGAATGAGCTATGGCCAGAAATACGCAGGAGAGCCACGTTAGCCAATGACAGAGCCAGGCAAAATTTTGCGAAGGATTTGCAACAATATATCGATTACAAGAAAAACTGTGATGCAGAGATTCTTTCACCGGAGGCTGTGCAGTTTGAGGAATTCATGGCATATCTTGATCTTGAGCATTATTTGCACCTTCGAGGATCAGACACTTTCAGTCAGGATGGAAACGAATCACAGATTCTAGTCAAAACGCTTATCGGCGAAATTCTTACCGAACATACGCCTCAAAAGAAAAAGATTCCTGAATTGTACTTGGCATTCGCTCGACAGCTTAAACCATCGGATGTCGTTTTAACGTTCAACTACGACACGCTGTTGGAGCAGGCCCTTGAGATAGAGGGGATTGCCTATCGTCTTTTCCCCTCTCGCTACCAGCATATGAACAATGATCAGGCAGAAGACGACTATTCCAGGGAAGAAGTTGTCATTCTAAAAATGCACGGTTCAGTAGATTGGTTTGACCGGACACAGTATGACGAGATCGAAGAGGTACGGTTAGCACAAGGACTTCATCCGGGACATACGCACCCAGTATTTAGCAAGACTCAGGAGCTTGACGTAAGGCCTTTGACAGATGGACCGCGATTTTCAAGAGATCCGTTACGACGTATTTTCAGGGTCAGAAACGTGTCAGAACTATACAAGAGCGATATATTGTTTCAAGCAACTCCGGTTTTGCTAAACCCGTCTCCTCTAAAGCTAGTGTATTCATCAATCTTTCGGGATTTCTGGAATGGTCTCGGGCGGGATGGTAGCCTTAACTTCGGGATGGCCATTATAGGGTTTTCTATGCCTGCACACGACGAGTATTTGCGACAAGTAATATATCGGTTTGTAACTAACTATCAGACTAAGTATTGGGATGGTGGCGATTTTGGCCCCAGAAAAACTCCTCTGGTAATGATTGATTTTCGCAACGATGAAAAAAGTCGGCATGAACTGCTTGATCGATACAGATTTATCGATTTAAACAAGGCTGTAATTCATTGGGAAGGTTTGAATGCGGCTGCATTGGCAATTCTTCAGAAATATGCTTGAGTAGCCAACTTACGCTAACAACCCAATTCGCGTCTCCAGATTCGCCCCGGCCCTATCTTGCGGCTCCTTGCGGTTGGTCGCCAGCGGCAGATTACCATTCGGTTAACAGCATAAAGACAGCCACTCGAACTACAGGGGATTCCGATCCTTCTTATAAGCCGCTTGCAAAATTCAAAAGTGGAGTGCGACTGGCGTCAGGGTTTGCAACAGCCAAAGTTGTTTGCATGTTATTTAGCCGCCTCGGCGCACAATCATTCTCGGGAGCGCTTTCCCCAATCGTCCTCCTTGTGCTGCAAGGCGTTGCTAACTCCTTATGCTGGAAGATTTTGCAGGCAATTCCTTTGTTTTGACGATTTTACAGCGGAATACTGTCTGTAAACCAATGAAAACAAGTATTTTATGCCAAAAATACGGGTGGGGGGTAGGTCGTATGGAACGCCGCTACGCCCTCGAAGCAAGCCATGGCGCCGAAGGGGCAGCGGAACCCGTAATGCCGGTTTCCAGGTAATTTTGCAGGCAGCTCTAACAATCAGTATTTTTGGGCAGGTTATCGTACAAATTGACCATTTTAGACAAAATGTACATTTTATGCTACTTTGTATCTATGCAGACCGTCTCCGCAACCTACGCCAAGCAGAATTTTGCCGCCATCCTCGACCAGTCTCAGCGGGAGCCGGTACAGATTCGCCGTCATGAGCGGGATATTGCCGTGGTGGTCTCCAATGAAGATTATGAAACACTCCGCCGGCTTCGAGCTCAGGAGTTGATTCGGTTTACCGAGGAAACCAGCCGTTATGCCGAGGCGCAAGGAATGACAGATAAACTGCTAGAGAAACTCCTGGCCGATAAAGGATGAGACAGCGTGTTGTCATCGATACAAACATCTATGTGAGCCGTCTCATTCGCGAACAGTCCATACCAGGACAAGCGGTCGGGCGGGCTTGGAGAGAAGCGGTTACGCTGACCTCAACCGCAATCCTGGAAGAACTGCGAACGGTACTGCGCCGTCCGAAGTTTGCTCGATATATTCAGCCTGAAAAGATTGACCCGTACATTGAGAAGGTTGGAGAGTTTGGGTTGGTTCTTGTGAATTCACCCCGCATCCGCGCCTGCCGCGACCCGCGCGACGACAAGTTTCTGGAAGTGGCCGTCGATGGCCGGGCCGATCTGCTTGTGACTGGCGACCGGGACCTGCTCGACCTCAACCCCTTCCGCCGGGTTGAGATTCTCACGCCGGCTGAGTACCTGAAACGCACCTAGAACGAATGCTCTATCCTGAAGACAATATGAATTCAGAAACCAGCCAAAAAATTCCCAGCGGCAAATCTACTACGCCGGGGCGTTGCGTAGCCGTCTACTGCGCATCGGCAGACGGAAACAATCCTGTTTTTCTGGAAGAAGCGCGGGCGCTGGGCGTGGCGATTGCCGCGGCCGGTCTGGGGCTGGTCTATGGCGGAGCCAACGTGGGACTGATGGGCGCGGTGGCCGATGCGGCGCTGGCCGGCGGGGCAAAAGTCATCGGCGTGCTGCCGGCTGTGCTGGCCGGACGCGAGATTGCCCATACCGGGCTGACCACGCTCGAACGCGTGCCGACAATGCACGCGCGCAAGGCGCGCATGTCGGAACTGGCCGATGCGTATCTTGTCTTGCCGGGCGGCTACGGCACGCTGGATGAGTTGCTGGAATCCGTCACTTGGGCGCAACTCGGCCTGCACGCCAAGCCCTGCATTCTGGTCAATACTGCCGGGTACTGGAACGGGCTGCTGGCTTTTCTTGACTCCGCCGTCGCCGCCGGATTCCTGATGCGGAAGAACCGCAATCTGCTGCTTGTGGCCGCCAATGCTCAAGAAGCAGTGGAAATGGCCGCCAGAAGTTAGAGCGTTTCCCTTGCTGCTGTAGAGGGAAACGGCTCTAAAATCGACTAATTCTTTTCCCTGCCCCCCACGCGCGCCACGCTGAACTGCGCTCCGGCAAACAGAATCAACCCCGAGATATAGGCCCAGAAGATGAGGCTCACCGAAACATAGAACTGGCCGTAAAGAGCTTTCAGGTGCATATGCGGCAGCACGGCTTCAAAGGCGAATTTGGAGACCAGCCAGATAATTCCCGTGAGGATCGCGGTGCGAAAAACCGGACCGGGCTTGATCTTGCGGTTGGGCAGCAGCCAGTAAATTGAAAAGAAGAACAGAATTGAAGCCACGCCGGTGGAAACTGCCAGTACCCTCGAGCAGACCAGGAGAAACATCGCGCTATCGGTCTGCGGAGAGAAGCTGGCGGCCACCACGCCGCGCAGTTTGGCGTTCAGCACGACGCTGCCCATGCCCAGCGCCAGCATCAGCGCGGCCAATCCGATGGAAACCACTTGGTTGGACAGATAATTGCGACTCTTGGTTATGCCCCAGGCCTTGTTGAGCGCCACCTCCAAGGGTAAAAAAATGCCCGTGCAGGAGATCAGAATCATCACCAGCGAAACAAACTGCAAGCCATGCCGCGAGGACAAAGACGCCACTTTAGCCAGATTAGCGGCGATAAACTCCTGATTACATGGCAGGAAGTAACCGATCATTTCGTCGATCACATCCCGCATAATCTGTGAGCGGTGGAAGACCGTATCTGTCAGCGTGTAGAGCAGCACAATAAAGGGAATGAAGGAGAGAATCGCGTTGGCCGCCACGCTGAAGGCAAAGGTATGCACCTCGCTGTCCAGCAAGTAATAGATCAGCTCCGTGCCGTCTTTGCGCCAGCGGTACCACTTGGACCGTTTGGCCGGCGACGCCACATCAACGGCTCTGACCTCCTCGACCGCTGTTTCGCCCCGGCTTTCGGAATCTGGACTTTCCGTCAAATTTTGCTCCTTCATTTACGCCGATGCGCCGCCACGGATTCTTTGCTCCCGCGCCACGCAATATCCGAACTGCCGTTTCTTCAAAAATAGAGCGAAGCCGGCTTCAAGCCCCGGCCGCAGCGTGAATGGCCAGCAGATTCTCCAGCAGCGGTTTCAGCAACTTCAAATCCAACGCATTGGCGCCGTCTGACCGGGCGTGGGCCGGGTCGTCGTGGACTTCAAGGAAGAGGCCGTCAATGCCGGCGGCCACTGCGGCCCGCGCCAGCACCGGAATGAACTCCGGTTGTCCGCCGCTCACTCCATTGGCCGCCGAGGGCTGCTGCACCGAGTGCGTGCCGTCAAAGACCACCGGCGCCAGCTGCCGCATCTGCGGCAGGGAGCGGTAATCGACCACCAGGTTGTTGTAGCCGAAGCAGGCGCCGCGCTCGGTCAGAAAGACGCGTTCATTGCCCGTCGAGCGCACCTTTTCAACCGGGTAGGTCATGTCCCACGGGGCAACAAACTGGCCCTTCTTGATGTTGATGGCGCGGCCTGTCTTGCCAGCGGCCACCAGCAAATCGGTCTGGCGGCAGAGAAAGGCCGGAATCTGCAACACGTCCACGGCCTCGGCGGCCACGGCGCACTGGCTGGGCTCATGCACGTCGGTCAGTACCGGCAGGCCGGTATCCTTCGCCAGTCGCCCCAGAATGCGCGTGCCCTCGATCAGCCCCGGTCCGCGAAAGCTGCTCACGCTGGTGCGGTTGGCCTTGTCGTAGCTGGCCTTGAAGATGTAGGGAATGCCAAGGTCCGCCGTAATGCGCTGAATGGACTCGGCCATCCGCCGCGCATGCGCCTCGGACTCGATCACGCAGGGACCGGCAATCAGGAAGAAGCGCCCTCCGCCGACGTGAACCGGACCGATTTCAAACGAGTTGCTCACGTCTTTGATTGTAACGGCTTCATCTTTCTGGCGCGTATTTGGTTTATTGATCCGGCAACTCAATACTGTCAGGGTGCCCCATCCATTTCCGCGTTTTTTGCGGAAATGGGTGGGGTACAATGCCACTGTTTTCTTGCCGGATCAATAGGGTGGGAGTTCGATCAACGCATCTCCATGAAATACCCTTAATTGAACGGTATTGGCTAAACAGGTTGCGGAAAATCCCGCTGTTTTGAGGCACGACTTCAGCCGTGCCCAGGCGCATCCGTTCCCAAGGCAATCATGCAAGAATCCCCGCTATTTGCCCGCCGCCGCCTGAATTACCGTCTGGAAGGCCGGCTTCGGCTGGCCGCCGCGATCAAAAAGCAGCGGATAGCTGGTGCGCCCCTTGATTGGCCAGTCGTTCATCCAGGAATCGGCGTCCGTCACGCCCCAAAAGGTCACCCGTGAAACAGTGTCGCGATGTTTCAGATAGACCCCGAACAAGCCAGCATAGCGCTTGGCCAGTTCCTGCTGCGCGGCGGGCGGCAAGCCCTTGGTGTAGGGGTTCATTTTCGGGTCCTGTTGCAGCTTCAGGGAAACATCGGCGCTGAACATCTTAGGATCGCGGGGCAACACGTCAATATCCAGCTCGGTAATCACCACCTTGACCCCAAGCTTTCCGAGGGCGGTGATGGTGGCGTCCTCATCCTCGAGCGATGGCCAGTCGAGACTGTTATGGCCCTGCAGGCCGACGGAGGTGATGGGGATTCCCTCTGACTTCAGCTTGGCGACGAGCGCCAGAACCCCTTTGCGCTTGGGTTCGTTTTCCAGCGAGTAGTCGTTGTAGGTGAGCTGCGCCTGGGGATCGGCCTCGTGCGCGTACTGGAAGGCCTTTTCGATATAGTCCGGGCCAATGATCTTGAGCCAGGGAGACGGCCGCAGGCTGCCGTCTTCATCCAGCGCTTCGTTGACCACGTCCCAGCTATTGATACGGCCCTTGTAGCGGCCGACGACGGTCTGAATGTGGTCGCGCATGCGCTTCAACAGGGCTTCGCGGTTCAGCAGCTTTCCCTGGTCGTCATGGAAGACCCACTCCGGAACCTGGCTATGCCACACCAGGCAATGGCCGACGATAAACATGTGATGCTTCTCCCCGAAGGCCACGTATTTGTCGGTTAGATCGAAATCATAGACGTCCGGTTGGGGATGGACGCTCTCCCACTTGAGAGCGTTTTCCGGCGTGATGGAAGAGAATTGTGTTTCGACAATCGCATCCCCGCGGCTATCCTGGCCCGTGATCTGGCCGGCATTGATGGCCGTGCCGATCAGGAAGTCGTTTTTATAGGCACCCTTCAAGGATGCGGGCGTCTGGGCCATGGCTCCCAAACTCGCGGCTGCCATTGCAATGACAGCCATAAGCCGTAGATTCGACATGAAAGATTCTCCTAAAAGCTCTTGCGGCGCTCGGCCAGATCGTGCGAGATGGTCAGGTTCAGCTTCATACTGATGCCGTAGAAAAGCAGGCCGATTGCCGTGGCAAAAAACGCCGCGCCGGAAAAGACCGAGGCGATCAGGCGAATGCCCAGCAGCGCGTTTCCGGTTTGCACGGCGTTCGGCACGTAGCCATACGCCGAGAGCAGCCAGCCGGAGATGGCGCCGCCCAGGGCTAGGCCAACCCACAGCGCAAAGACCACGCCCGAGGTGACCGTGGCCGTGGCGCGGTGGCCCGTCTTCCACTCACCGTAGTCGGCGACATCACCCATCATGGCCCACAGCACCGGCCCGGAGCAGCCATAAGCAAATTGGCGCAGGACTTCCAGGGCAATGATCGAGGTGGTGGCGCTGGTCGGGAACAAGAGCAGCGCGACGTTGAGAATGCCCGTCAGGATCATGCTCCAAAAGAAGAGCGTGCGCTTGCCCATGCGCTTGGTCAGGGCCGTCGAGACGGCCACGCCAATCAGCAGCGCGGTCAACCCGAAACCGTTGAACCAACTGAAAAGAATCTGATTGCCCGCGCAGTACTTGAAGTAGGGCAGCATCACGCTGCCGCGGATCGCAATGGCGGTAAAGTAGAAGGTTGTCACCAGAAAAAGCGCGGTCCACGGACCGTTATGGAGCAGATCGGACATATCCTGCCGGACCGAGGAGTCCTGCTTCGGGTCGGGCTGAATGCGCTCCTTCGTAACAGCAAACGCCACCACGAAGAGCAAAACACTGGCCGCGGAAAAAATGCCCATCGTCAACTGGTAGCCGCGGGCATTGCTGCCGTGGCCGAGGAAGATCACCATGGGAATCGCCAGGCTCTGCACGATGAAACCCGCGGCATTGGCGCAGATCTGCCGGTACGACGCAATGCTGGTGCGCTCGTTCGGGTCGTCGGTCATCACGCCCGTCAGCGAGGAATAGGGCACGTTGTTCATGGTGTAAACAAGGCGCAGCAGTAGGTACGTGACCCAGGCGTAACCAATCTTGGCGGTGGAACTCAGGTCGGGCGTGGTGAAGGTCAGCACGCCAATAATGCCAAAGGGAAGAGCTGTCCACAGCACCCAGGGGCGGAACCTTCCCCAGCGTGTGTGGGTGCGGTCGGCGATGATGCCCATCACCGGGTTGAAGGCTGCCGCCCCCAATCCGACAACCAGAAACATGGTTCCCGCCTGGGCCGCGGTCAAGCCGAAGGTGTCAGTGTAAAAGTTCAGTTGCAAGGCCATTAACGCCTGAAAGACGAAGTTGGCGGCCATATCGCCCAAGCCGTATCCGGCTTTTTCCTTGAAGGAGAGAGCTGTGCTCGTGCTGCTCATCGGTCTTGTACCCGCTTTCGCTGCAAATCAGTGGGGTTATAACGCCACTCAAGACTGTCAGGTGCGTTGTCCGTTCTCTCACCCACGCGCGGAACGGATGCTGGGTGCCCCAGGTCCCGATTTTGGGAGCTGGGAAACCTCAGACAGTCAGAACCTACTTTGCCACCTGTAAAGTCAGCTTCTGAAGATCGGCATCCCGCGAGGATTTGCCGACCATGATTTCGAAGTCTCCTGGCTCGACAACATACTTCATGTTGATGTCGTAGAAGGCGAGCGAGGCCGACGTAATGTCGAGCGTGACCGTGGTGCTTTCGCCGGGTTCAAGCCAGACCTTCTTGAAGCCCTTCAGCTCCTTGACCGGACGAGTGACGGAGCTGACCAAGTCACGGATGTAGAGCTGCACCACTTCCGCGCCCGCGCGCTTGCCCGTGTTGGTCACATCGACCACCACCTGCGTGGAGCCATTCGGCTTGATCCTCTTCTTGGTCAATTTGGGCGCGCCAATCGCGAAGCTCGTGTAGCTCAACCCAAAGCCGAAGGGGAAGAGCGGCGAGGCGTCATCCCACAGATAGCCGCGCCGCGCCGAGGGCTTGTGGTTATAGAAGACCGGAATCTGGCCGACCGAGCGGGGAATCGAAATAGGCAGCTTGCCGCCCGGATTCACGTCGCCGAACAAAACATCGGCCACCGCGCGGCCGGTCTCCTGTCCCAGATAGAAGCACTCGAAGATCGCTGGCACGGATTCCTTGACGGAGTTGATGGAGATGGGACGGCCGTTGAAGACGAAGGCCACGACCGGCTTGCCGAGCGCGACCATCTGGCGAACCAGTTCTTCCTGCATTCCTACCATGTCGAGGCTGGTGCGGTCGCCCATGTGGTTGCGCGCCCAGGCCTCGCGCGAGGTCTGCTCGTTGCCGCCGATGGCCAGCACGATTATGTCGGCCTGCTTGGCCACTTCCACCGCTTCGGCAATCTCCTTGCGGTCCTGCTCCGGATCGCTGGCAACCACCTCGTCCTGATTCCACGAGCCGCCGACGGTGATCTTGCAGCCTTCGCTGTAAACCACGTTGATGCTCTCACCGAGCTTCTCCTTGATGCCGTCCAGCACCGAGACGCTGTATTTGGGAACGCCGCTATAGCCGCCTAGCAGGCTGCGATTGGCGTTGGGGCCGATCACCGCCAGCGTCTTGATCTTGCTCTTGTTCAGTGGAACCAGGCTGTTCTCATTCTTGAGCAGCGTGATGGCTTCGTGCGCCGCCTCGAGCGCCAACTTGTTGTGTTCGGCGCAGCCCACCACGCGGCTGGCCTCCTCGGGATCGGTATAGGGATCGTCAAACAGCCCCAGCTCGAACTTCCAGAAGAGCATCGGCGCCACCAGCTCGTCGAGCTGCTTTTCCTTAAGCACGCCCTTCTTCACCAGTTCCGCCAGATGCAAGTAGCAGTCTGGATCGGGCAGCTCGATGTTGACAGCTGCATTCACTGCCAGAGCGCAGGATTCCTTCTTGTCCTTGGCGACAAAGTGGCCGTGCGTGTCCGGACGGTAACCCAACTCCCAGATGGCGTAGTAGTCGGAAACCACAAACCCCTTGAAACCCCACTCCTTGCGCAGCACATCGCGCAGCAGCCACTTGTTGGCGTGCGAGGGAACGGCGTCGACTTCGTTGTAGGAGGCCATTACGCCGATGCAGCCGGCCTTCTCGATAACTTCCTTGAACGGAAACAGGTAAACCTCGCGCAAGGTGCGCATGGAAACCTCGGAGGGAGCGCAGTTTTGGCCGCCCTCCGGCTGAGCGTGGGCCACAAAGTGCTTCAAACAGGCAAGGATGTTCTTCTTGTCGCGGAAGTGCTTCTTGCCCTGGAAGCCCTTGACCGCGGCGATGCCCATGCGCGAAACCAGAAAGGGATCTTCGCCGTAGGTTTCTTCCACGCGGCCCCAGCGCGGTTCGCGGGCCACGTCCACCACCGGCGTCAGCGCCTGGTCCGCGCCCCGCAGACGGGCTTCGAGTGCCGTCATCGAGAAAAGCTTCTCCACCAGCCCGGGATTGAAGGTGGCGCCCAAAGCGATGGGCTGCGGAAAGCTGGTTCCATCCGGCGCGGCCTCTCCGTGCAGGCACTCCTCATGGAAGATCACGGGAATACCCATACGGGTGTTCTCCAGGAAAAACTTCTGAATGTTATTGGTGAGCACGGCCATGTCGCGAGCGTTCTTGCCGCCGCCAGCATCGCTCGGCCGGCCGATCTGCCCCAGCCCGCGGCCATTGTGAAAGGCCTTCTTCGCCTTCTGGAAATTGAAGTTGCCCTTCGCATCCAGCATGGTATCCGCCTTCTGAAGCCAGATGCACATCATCTGCGCGGCTTTTTCTTCGAGCGTCATGCGCGCAAGCAAATCCTTTACGCGCTTGGCGCTGGCGAGCTTGGCGTTCTTATAAGCGGGAACTGCCTTGCGAGGGTGTGCGGCGACTGTGGACTTTTTCTTCTTCATACGGTCTGTTCCTCGGGATTCCTGCTCAGGACAATGCACGGCAATTGATTGGAAAAAGTAACCTTGGTTTGGGTTTGGAACGCAGGTTCACGATAGCGGCAGGCATAATCCAGCAGCCAGCGAAACCGGGAAAGTCCCGGCTCTGGCTCCGGCAGCCGTGAGCACGCGGCGAAGGGAGTATTTATGGCCCGAACTAAATCGATAAACATAGTTGAACGAAGTAGGCAAAACTCCATTTGCCAGTCAGCGATAAATCCAAACCGCCGATGGGAAGAACCCACTTGAACCAGCTTCTGAAGAAAGAACGAATCGGAATTCTGTTCCGCAGGGAGGAACTGACCGATTCCCCGGCATTGCTTGCTCTATCGTCACACTCAATCTAGTTGCTCAAAATGGAAAAAGCAACAGGGAATATCCGTTCCTCGAAAGGGAGAGGATACCCTCTGGTTTTGCCGGGGTGGCAGTAGCAGTTTGACATTTGCGGGAGTAGCTTCCGGTTTGTGTTTTCCCATTCTTGAAGCGAAAACATTAAAAGGAAGCGAAAGCAGAGCGCCGTCCCAGCGGGACTCCGGCTATCTTATTGGTTTAGCCCACCCCACGCTGAAGCGCGGGGCTAACAATCATTGCGCCTACAGCGCGGGGATGAGCCGAAGCTATGAGCATCCACACGCACATCCGCAGGGCTAACAATCATTGTGCCTATGGCGCGGATGATGAGCCACTAAAGCATTTCTCCTGTTGCTATAGAGGGAAACCACGGATTCCAGGTGGCTTTTTCTTCAAAAAAGCCACCTTGCACGACTTCAAAGACTCCACACAAACAGGAGAAATGCTCTACACAGCGGCTGCCAGTTCTTCTGGTTCGAACTAACAACCATATTTGTTCTGTACAGCCGCGTGGATTCCTGTTTTACCCGATCACAGCAATCTTGGCTCGCTTGCCCAGGCGGACAGTGAGGCGCGCGGGCAGCCGGTCCATCGAAAACTGTGGAGCGCCAGCCGCCTGTCCATCAAGGGAAACAGCCTTCTCGGTGATCTTGCGGTTTGCCTCGGAGTTACTGGCGGCCAGCCCCAGCTTGACAAGCAGCTTGGGCAGTCGAATCCGCACCGCTCCATTCGCACCCTTAGAAGGGCCAGCCACATCCGCAAGCGCTACGGCAACCTCTTCCAAGTCCTCGGCGGTTTCTTTCTGCTGAAACATTTTTGCCCAATTCTCATCAGCGCTGGCGGCTGCCGCCTCGCCGTGGAAACCGGCGGTAATCGTGCGCGCCAAGCGTTTTTTCGCTTCCATCGGATGCAGCTTGCCGGCTTTCACTTCGGCTTCGAGCGCGTCCACTTCCGACTGCTTCAAATCGGTCAAAAAGAGAAAATACTTCCACATCAGCTCATCACTGATGCTCATCAGCTTGCCGTACATCGCGGCTGGCGGCTCGTTGATGCCGATCGCATTTCCGAGAGACTTGGACATTTTATGTACGCCGTCGAGGCCCTCGAGAATCGGCGTCATCAGCACGATCTGCGGCTGCTGGCCGTAGTGGCGCTGAAGCTCGCGCCCGCAGAGCAGGTTGAATTTCTGGTCCGTTCCGCCCAGTTCCACATCGCACTTGAGGCAGACCGAGTCATAGCCCTGCATCACCGGATAGAGGAATTCGTGCAGGCTGATGGGCTGCTCGGCGTTGTAGCGCTTGTTGAAGTCGTCGCGCTCCAGCATCTGCGAGACGGTAAAATGCGCCGTCAACCGGATAATCTCCTCATAGCCCAATTTGCCCAGCCACTCGGAGTTGTAGCGCACCTCGGTCTGCTTCTCGTCGAGGATTTTGAAGACCTGAGACAGATAGGTCTTGGCATTCTGGTTGATCTGTTCGCTGGTCAGCGGCTTGCGGGTCACGTTGCGGCCGGTGGGGTCGCCAATCAGCGTGGTGAAGTCGCCCACCAGGAAGATGACCTGGTGACCCAATTGCTGAAAGTGCCTGAGCTTACGCATCAGGACGGTATGGCCGAGATGCAGGTCGGGCGCGGTCGGGTCAAAGCCGGCCTTGACTCGCAACGGGCGTCCGGTTTTGCGGCTCTCTTCGAGACGCTCACGCAGGTCGCTCACGCGGATGATCTCCGCCGCGCCCTTCTGAAGCAGGTCCATCTGTTCGTCTACGGGTAAAAACGTGGTCATCTTGTTTTTGAGTATAAATTCCGGAGCCGAGGGGTAGGCGCGGAAGCAGCCCCGGAAAAGCTACTCGACTGTGACGGACTTGGCCAGGTTCCTGGGCTGATCGACATCGCAGCCGCGGCGGACGGCGATGTAGTAGGCCAGCAACTGCAAGGGCACAATCTCAATGAGCGGCAAAAGCATCTCCGTGGCTGCGGGGATGTAGATGACCTTCTCGACCAGGCTGCCGATGGTGGCGTCGCCCGCGGTGGCTACGGCGATGACGCGGCCCGAGCGAGCGGTGACTTCCTGGATGTTGGAGAGGGTCTTCTCATAGCGCAGCTTGGAGGCCGGGTCGAATTCGTCGCGGGTGGCGAGGACGACGACGGGAAGCGTTTCGTCAATCAGGGCATTGGGGCCGTGCTTCATCTCGCCAGCCGGATAGCCTTCGGCGTGAATGTAGGAGATTTCCTTCAGCTTCAGCGCGCCTTCCAGAGCAATCGGGAAGTGAATGCCGCGGCCGAGATAGAGAAAGTCGCGAGAGGTGGAGAAATCCTTGGCCAATTGTTCGCACGGGCCGGAACAGGAGCGCAGCACCTCGTCGATCTTGGCCGGAATGCGGCTCAGCTCCCCGATGAGCGTAAGCGACTGGGCCTCGTCGATTCTGCCGCGCAACTGGCCCAGCTTGAGCGCCAGCAGAAACAGCGCGGTAAGCTGCGCCATGAAGGCCTTGGTGGAGGCGACGCCGATCTCCGGGCCGGCGTGGGTGTAGATGGCGCCGTGAGCCTCGCGGGCCACCATGGCGTCCACCACGTTGCAGATGGCGACGGTCTTTGAGCCGAGCGCGATCATCTCCCGCTGCGCGGCCAGGGTGTCAGCGGTCTCGCCCGACTGGGTGATGAGCAGGCCGAGGGCGTTACGGTCCGGAATGGGATTGCGATAGCGGTATTCGCTGGCGTAGTCCACGTCGACGGGCAGGCGGGCCAGCCGCTCGATCATGTATTTGCCGGTGAGGGCGGCGTGCCAACTGGTGCCGCAGGCGGCGATGTTGATGCTGGAGGCGAGGGCCAGCTCCTCGTCGGGAATCTTCATCTCGCCCAGGTAAACCTTGCCGGAGTCGAGCGAAACGCGGCCGAGAGTGGTGTCGCGCACAGCCTGCGGCTGCTCCCATATTTCCTTGAGCATGAAGTGCTTGTAGCCGCCCTTTTCCGCCTGAATTGGGTCCCACTGGACGTGGGTGAGCTTGCGCTCGATTGGGTTGCCGTCAAAGTCGGTCAGCTTGACGCCGTCTAGGGTCAGAATGGCCATGTCGCCATCGGCCAAAAAGTAGATGTCGCGCGTATGTTGCAGGATGCCGGGTACGTCGGAAGCGACAAACGACTCGCCCTCACCCACGCCGATGACTACAGGCGGACCGAAGCGCGCGGCCACGATCTTGTTCGGCTCGGCGGCGGAGAGCATGCCCAGCGCAAAAGCGCCGGTCAGCCGCTTGACGGCGCGGCGGAAGGCCACTTCCAGCGGAATGGGCGCGCCGGCGGCTTCCGCGTCCTTCAGCACCTGCTCGAGCAGGTGGGCGATGACCTCGGTGTCGGTTTCGGTGACGAACTTGTGGCCCTGAGCGATGAGTTCGCGCTTCAGCTCGAGGTAGTTTTCCACAATGCCGTTGTGGACAACTACGATGCGGCCTGTGCAGTCGCGATGCGGGTGAGCATTTTCTTCAGTTGGGCGGCCATGCGTGGCCCAGCGGGTATGACCGATGCCGTAGGTGCCGTCAATCGGATCGGCGCGCAGAACCTCTTCCAGGTTATGCAGCTTGCCGGGAGCGCGCCTCACCTCCAGCGTGGTACTGGAAGGGCTGCCGACGGCGATGCCGGCCGAATCATAGCCGCGGTACTCCAGGCGGCGCAATCCTTCGATAATGACAGGGACAACCTTCTTGGGACCAACATAACCGACGATTCCGCACATACAGGGATTCTAAATGACGATGCCGGTGAAGGTGCATGAGGGGAGGGAAGAGAAAGGCGTCCGGCACTTGTTTGCAGGTGCGGCTTACGTTCAGAGGGCTCCTAGTGGCCGCCATGCTGACGCAGCAAATCCACGATATCCTTGTCGCCTTTTTGCGTTGCCGTGTTCAAAGGCGTATTGCCCTGGTTGTCTCTGGTATTGACATTGGCCTTGTTGGCCAGCAGCAACTCCGCCATCTCCGGCTGGCGTTCAAATGCCGCCACATGCAAAGGCGTCATGCCGACGTCATTCCGGGTATCGACTGCGGCCTTGTGCGCCAGCAGCACTTCTGCCGCGCTGACTCCGCCCGTGAGCGCCGCCAGATGCAAAGGCGTATTGCCGTCGTTGTCCTTGGCCTCGATTTCAGCTTTTTTGGCCAGCAGCAACTCCACCACATCAGCGTGGCTGTCGAGCGCCGCCAAGTGCAAAGGCGTCATGCCGGCGCTGTCCCTGACGTTGACGCTGGCTCCGTGAGCCAGCAGCAACTCCACCATGTTCATGTGGCCCATGCGCGCCGCCAAATGCAATGGCGTATCGCCGATGTCGTCTTTGCTGGAAACCAGATGAGAATCGTTGCGAAGCAGCTCCGCGGCATTCGCCACATCGCCTCGCTGGGCCGCATCGTGAATGGGGCCGCAAAAGCCTAAGACGCTCCAGCCGAGCATCCCCAGCAAAACGGCGGCGCAACGAAATAATCGAAAATAAGAAAAGCCCTTGAGAAAAGACAATCTGGCCACGCCTCCTCCAAGTTTCAACACTGCATAGCTATATCAGGCGAAGGCATGAAAAGCAAAGGGTAATAACTACCCTTTGCCTGATGCGGAGAGAATTCGTACCGTAATCTCTTCGCCGCGGCCTGCGTTCCGCCTGCCGGAACCCGATCCAGCTATTTCTCCATGCTATAAGTAAACTCCTCGATCACAGTGTTGGTGAGCACCTCGCGAGCAATACGCTCGACTTCGGCGCGCGCCTCCTCGACCGAGAGACTATCGGCGAGTGAAAGCGCAAAATACTTGCCCTGACGCACTGCGGTTACATCCGCAAATCCGATTTTGCGCAGAGCATTCTGGATAGTCTGGCCCTGCGGATCCAGGACCGAGGTCTTCAATGTGACGTAAACATGCGCTTTCATAATTACTGATTATAGTAGCCCATGTGGGGAAACGGCGCATCCTGCAATCGGCTTTTCCGCCGGGACGGTGGCCGGGTCTCCGGCGGATTACCTGTCAGATCCCTCCCGCCGCTCTCCGCGACCGGCGGGCATTTGCCGAGAAAAAGCTTCCGCGCATGGCAGCGCAACTTCCGGTATAATCCACTGAGTAGCGGAGAGATGGCCGAGTGGCTGAAGGCGGCGGTTCGCTAAACCGTTATAGGGGCTAAAACCTCTATCTGGGGTTCAAATCCCCATCTCTCCGCCAAACATTGATTCAAAATAAGATATATCTACAGACGTCATGCCGTTGTTTCTGCAAATCCAGGAAAACTCTGATTCGGTTCTACCCCGCGACGGGCATTTCACGGAATGAATTCTGATTTTTCTCCAGGTCTCTGACTGGATGAAGAAGTTTCATTGAGTTCGTGGTTTCCCACATCTCAAAATCGAGATGTGGGAAACCCAGCGATGGTACAAAATCAAGCGGTCAGAGAGCTAGCGGAAGCGCTTGGAAGGCTCGTCGGAGAAGATCCGTCCATCGCGGATATGCACCACGCGATGAGCATACTCGGCAATGTCCGGCTCGTGAGTGACCAGCACAATGGTATTGCCTTGCTCGTGCAGATGATCGAAAAGGGCCATGATTTCATCGCCGGTTTTGGAGTCCAGGTTGCCGGTCGGCTCGTCGGCCAGGATGATGGAGGGCTGGTTGACGAGCGCCCGGGCAATGGCCACGCGCTGCCGCTGGCCGCCGGACATCTCGTTGGGTTTGTGGTACATACGAGCCTCAAGCCCCACGCTTATCAACGCTTCCTTGGCGCGCTCGGTGCGTTCTGCCGCTGGTGTGCCGTTATAAATCAACGGCAGCTCCACGTTGTGCAAGGCTGTCGCCCTTGCCAGCAGGTTGAAGGTCTGGAAAACGAAGCCGATTTCCTTGTTGCGAATGCGCGCCAACTGGTCGTCATCCAGTTCGCTCACGAGCTGGCCATTCAGCCAGTAACGGCCCTTGGAGGGCGTGTCCAGGCAGCCGATGAGATTCATCAGCGTGGACTTGCCAGAGCCGGACGGCCCCATGATAGCGACGTACTCGTTGCGCTTAATGCGCAAGGAGACGCCGCTGAGCGCGTTCACCTGCTGCTCCGAGCCCATGTCGTAGGTGCGCCACAGATCCTCGACAACGATCACGTCGCCGGCTGGCGGGGTGGCCAGTTGCACTTGGTCTTCGGTATTGGTGCCGATCAGAGCCATCCGAATCTCTTCCTCATAGAGCATTTTACCGGGAGCCAAACAGGCAGTGGAAAAAGGCCTGTTTTCAAGCAACGCGCCCGAGAAGCATCCCGCAGGGGCTAAAGGCCCGTATCCTTCAAAACATCAACTTATTCAGAGATTTCCTAAGCGCTTCCGCTCGTTGCCGCTGGCTTGGCGGTATCGCGCTTGACCAGTGCATTGCCCTTGAGCGCGCGCAGCGTCTTGTAGGGACCGGTCACAATCTCCTGGCCTTCGGTGAGTCCGCTGAGCGCCTCGATGTCCGTGGCTCCGGTGATGCCGGTGGTTACCGGCACGAACCTGGCCCGCAATTTGCCCTTCTCCTTGACTATCACATAAACGCCCTGAACGGAAGCGTTTTTGGAGCCAGCCGGCGAAGCCGCCTGCACGCCGCCTTTGGCCTTGTCGTCCTCCGGGTTGTGCATCGTGAGCGCTTGAATGGGCAGCGAAAGCACGCTGGACTTGCGCGCCGTGGTGATTTTGGCGGTGGTGCTCAGCCCTGGGCGCAACTCGCTGGTGGGGTTGTCGAGCGTTACCACGACTTTGAAATCCTTGGCTTCCTCGGTGCCGGTAGTGGACTGCGAGGTGGCCACGCCAGTCGAGCGCAGCAGGGCCTGATCGCCGACCAGCGTCACATGGCCCTTGAAGACCTTGCCCGGCAGGGCGTCCACGGTCACGTCGGCAGGTTGGCCGATCTGGATGTTGACAATGTCGGTTTCGTCCACCTTGACCTCGGCGGTGATGACGCTCATGTCCGCCAGGGTCATCAGCGTGGAGCCTTCGGCATTTTGAATGCCGACCACCACTGTTTCGCCCTCGCGCACCGGCAGGTTGGTCACGATGCCGTCAAAGGGCGCCACGGAAACCGTCTTATTGAGAGCGTCCTGGTTGTAGCGCAGGGTGGCTACCTGGGTTCGCAGATGCCCGCGCGCCGAAGCGGTCTGGGCCTTGGCCTGGTTCAGTTGCGCCACGGACTGGTCCAGCGAGGCCACATCAGTGTCATAGGCCGCCTTCTTGGCGTCAAAATCCTGTCTGGCCAGAATGCCGGCCTTGTACAAGCCCTGGGCGCGCTCCCAGTCCAACCGCTTCTGCTCGAGGTCGGCCCTGGCGTGCTGCACGTTGGCTTCGCCGGTCTTTTCCGCGGCGATATAGGAGGTAATGTCGGTCTTGGCCGCGGCGATGGTGGCCTTCTGGGCATCCACATTGGCCTCGGGCTGCACGCTTTCGACAGTGGCGATCACCTGGCCCTTGGTCACGTGATCGCCCTCCTTCACCAGCAGGTGGGTGATGCGGCCAAATGAGGTGGCGCCCACATTCACATAGGTTTTGGGCTTGATTTGGCCGGTGCCGCTGACAACCGTGGCCAAATCCTGCCGCGTGACCTTGGCGGTCAACACCTTGGTGTAGGCGGCTTGCTGCCTATAGATAAAGAAGGCCACGAGTCCGGCAACGGCCACGACGGCGAGAATCGTCACAAGTATCTTCTTCATGTGGGGTGCGTGCTCCAGGTTTCTCTTGTTCCAGTGTACGCAATTGGCATCCGTTCGGTTCCCAGGGGATATTCTCAGGCGGGGCAAGCGTGTCTATTGATCCGGAGCCGCTTGCAAAATTACCTTGAGGCGATAGATTGTGTCAGGGCACGACTTCGGTCGTGCCAATCATGGCCAAGGAAGGACCCGGCTTTACAGGTTGCGGAAAAAGGCCTGTTTTCAAGCTAAACGCCCGAAAAACATCCCGCAGGGCCTAAAGGCCTCGTTGATTTTAAGCAACTTACGGCACGACTGAAGTCGTGCCCTTTCAAAACATCAGGTTTTTCCGCAGCCTGTTTAGCCGCTGTGGAGTTACAAATAGCTAAAAACAAATGTCTCATGGGCTAAACAGGCTGCGGAAAAGGCAGGTTTTCAGTTGAAATAGGCAGAATACGTTCTTCCGGGGCTAAAGCCTTCATTGATTCTATTGGCTTTATGCGGGGGTTGAAACCCCCGCCTCCCTCCAGATCGAGTTTTTCCGCAGCCTGTAAAGCCCGGCATAATTCTGTTGCTCTTTCGGCACGACTGAAGTCGTGCCCTGACACTTTTTGCAATCTCAATCGAATTTTGCAAGAGGCTCCGGTCCAAAAGATTTGCATCATCTTGCTTCCCCACCCTAGGCGCAAAAACAGGAACGCGCCGAAGGTGGGGCACCCGGCATGGAGATTTGTGGTTTCCCACATCTCAAAATCGAGATGCGGGAAACCCAGCATTCGGAGGGAGCAGGGGTCTTCAGACCCCTGAATCTGAGGTACAAATTGAGGCCGCCTTCAGGCTCGGACACCGTTTCGGCTGCCAGCAAAAGGTCGGGGCTGAAGTCCGTCGCTTTTGCGCCTGCTTCTCAGTGGCCTGAAGGCCACTGCTCCCTCCGGGTACCGCGATCCGTGGTTTCGCTATAAACTCCCTCCATGAAGGATTTTCGGCTGTTCTTTGCATTTCTGCTGGCATTGGCGTTGCTTCCTTCCGCCCGGTTGTCCGCCCAGGCCCCGACGCGGCGCACCGTTATCCCCGCGCCGCAAGCCGCTCCCTCCACGGGAGTTTTGGCCGGCCGCATCCAGGCTATTCTGGCTGATCCGGCGTTGAGTCACGCTCAGTTCGGCATCAGCGTGGCCACGCTCGACGGCCAACCAGTCTATGGGTTGAACGAGGGACGGCTCTTCATCCCAGCCTCGAACGCCAAGCTTGCCACCACCGCCGCCGCCTATGCCCTGCTGCCCGTTGAATCGCTTACCTGGACCACGCGCGTGGTGGCCGATGGTGAACTCGACAGCGCGGGCGTGCTGCACGGCAACCTGATTCTGCTGGGCGCGGGCGATCCCACGCTGAGCGCCCGTCTTTATCCCTATCGCGCGCCGGAAGCCGCGCTGGCCACGAAATTCACCGCAACCAGCCCGGACGCGTCTGCCGCCGAAGCCGTCGAAGCTCCCGAAACAAGCACCCCCAAAGCAAGCGCCCCCAAATCAAGCACTATGGACGCGCTGAATCAGTTGGCCGGGCAGGTCGAGCAGGCTGGCGTGCGCTCGGTCGAGGGCAGCGTGATCGGCGACGACAGCTTCTATCCCGATGAACCTTATGGCACATCGTGGGCCTGGGACAGCCTGCAATGGAGCTATGGCGCTCCCGTCTCCGCGCTCAGCTTCAACGAAAACGCCATTGAGCTGGCGGTGACCGCCGATCCGGATAAACCCGCGGCGACCGTGGCCGAGTGGACGCCTAATGTGGACTACTTTGCGCTCAACAGCTCCATGACGCCCGCGCTCCCGGGCGAACCGGCTCACCCCGGCCTCGAACGCCGGCCCGGAGACAGAATGGCGCGCGCCTGGGGTACG